>Ga0310039_10000803_pt1 | contig 24529 bp, 24 predicted proteins | sample Sb_taG_4_FD_200460 | JGI IMG/M metagenome (GOLD analysis project Ga0310039, IMG submission 200460) | Peat soil microbial communities from Weissenstadt, Germany - Sb_50d_6_BS metaG (v2) (version 2) | ecosystem: Environmental > Terrestrial > Soil > Wetlands > Peat | place: Germany: Weissenstadt...
CGACCGGGCGTTCGTCACTCCGGTCAAGATCGCGCCGACCAGCTCGTTCTCCCACCGGGAGATGGTCCGGGCCAGGGCCAGCAGCTCGGGGATGTCGTCGTGCCGGGAGCACCAGTCATAGAAGGTGTACAGCCGGCCGCGGACTTCCCGCTCGCACGGCGTCGAGCCGGTGACGCGGGCGCGCAGGTTAAGCACGTCGCGGAGCTTCTCCTTGCCGATCCAGGCGGCCAGGATCTCCTGGCCGTGCCGGTCCCGGCCGAGGGTGTCCATGACCTTCGCGAACTGGTCCGGCCGCAGGTGCTCCAGGTTGCGCACCAGCAGGCCCCTGACCCCGAACTCCGGGTCGCCGGCCCGGCCCCGCCGCCCGTACTTCTGCCGCACGACCCGCCGCCGCACGTCCCCGGTCATCTTCACCGCCAGCTGCACCACGTGGAACAGGTCCACCACGAGCGTGGCGCGCGGCAGCATCCGGCGGACCGCCGAGGCGTAGATCGTGCACATATCGATCGCCGCGACCTTGACAGCGTCCCGCCAGTCCGCCGGGCACTGGGCCAGCCAGTACGCGGCGTCACCATCGCGGCCCGCTGCCTGCCCCAGGAGCCCCTGGTCCCCGGACAGGTCAAAGAAGCACGTGTGCCACCGGTCCGCGAGAAGCACGTACTCCCCGCTGCCCGCATCAGCCCGCCACCGGGGCCGGCCACGGCGGTGCTCATCAATCCCCAGCTGCTCCACCCGCCGCAGCGGCTGCTCCAGGACCGGATCAGCAGCAGCGGCGAAGGCCTGGCGGGCCACCGGCCACGACACCTGCTGCCAGCGCGCCGCCTCGGCTACCGTGCAGCCCCGCCCGGCGACCTCGGCTCCCGCCAGCTCCCGCAGCCGCGCGGTCAGCCGGCACCGGGCCGGCACGGCCGGCAGCGCCTCGGTGAACGTCTGACGGCCGCACTCCGGCACGCCGCATTTCCACCGCCGCTTCAGCCACGTCACCGCGACCTGGTCCCGGCCGCGCCGCAGGTCACGCGGCCAGGTCAGCACGTACTCATGCACCCGCCCCGACAGCGTCCCGCAGCCCGGGCACGCCGCCGCGCCCGGGTGGTCAGTGGCCACCCAGACGGTCAGCGTCCCGTCCGCCTCCGCCTCAGCCTCGATGACCCGCAGGCCCTCCACGCCGAGCAGCGCAGACGCCGTATCCTGGACCACGGTGCCCGCGGCTCCCTGGTGATCATGGCATCCGTCAGAAGATCCATGATCTTAGGGACCGCGGGCGTCATGATCACGCCGGCGCGCCCATCACAATCCTCGCGAACCAGGTACCGCAGCCCTTGCACCGCTACGGCCGGGCCAGCCATCAGGACAGCAGCCCTGCCCATCCACGCTCAGTAACGGGCGACGGCAGCACACCGTAATCACGCGGTAACAGCATCCCGGTTAACTTCGAAGAGCCCGTAGTTATCGCGTGCTCAACTACAGTATTGGCAGGCCCGGATAGCACACCGAACGACTTGATCTGGACATCACCGCCAGGCCACAACCGAGGCACTTCGACAGCACATATCGAGCCATATCGGCGGATCAGGCGCGGCCGTGGCTCAGCGTCCAGTCACATTCCGTCACCGTGGTCGCCGCCTCCAGCAGATCCAGACGGCCGCCAGCGATGGACCGCGGCTCCGGGCGGCAGCGACAGTAGCCATGAAGAAGAGCGGTGGAGAAAAAGCGTGGCCGTTGATCATGACTTGGTGTACAGATAAACGTGCCGTCAACAGCAGGTCATCGACCCGGCCCGTCGCCCAGGCAGCGGAATCGCCGCCATGGACGCCGGGGTGGCTCTCCGGGACTTGCAGGAAGCCGCCAGAGCGGGCCCGGGCCTCGCTGGACCGGCATGCCACCTAATTCGTCGCCGTGTTCATCACCGGAGCCGTCCGGTAGGCACGGTTGCCCGGACAGCCGTCTGCCCGGCAGTTCCAGGTCAGGCAGACGGCTCGCGGTGGGAACCCAGCTATGTCGCCGACGACTTCCAGCCCAGGTGAACCGCCCAGCTGGGCTGTCCGTAGCCCGTCTCGCCATTCCAGTACCGTCACCTCGCCGACCTGCTGGCACATCGTTCTTATTGTCCCTCTTCCCACTGGGGTGGTGATCTCCGGCCGCTCACCGGCCAGGGCTAACCTTAAGGGAGGGGGATGAGATGACGAGGACACTTATGGCGATGGCGGCCGCCGTGTTCGCGCTGAGCGCGGGTCTAACCGCAACAACTGGTGCGTCCGTATCGGCAGCGCCAGCACAACATCCGCCGGTTGTCGCGTTCAACTGGTGGCATGGCAACCACGAGCGCAACGCGTACTACGGGTCGGTCCGGCCGGTGACCCTCGGCGGACGATTCGGCGAGCCGGTATCGAGCCTGCACTGGCAAACCTGGAACCAGCAGGGGGCGCAGGGCACTGGCCAGATAGTGCACATGTCGTGCCAGCCCTGCTACGTCAAGGTCTCGCTCGCGCACGCCAAGAACATGCCCTCAGCCAGCGGCCGGTTCTACAACTGGCTCACCGTCACCTATACCCGTCCGGCTAACGGCGGCACGAGTCGCTTGCGCTGGTCGTTCCAACAGCGAAACTGGGTCGGGCGCTGACAGCGCCTGCGGCAACCCAGTCTCCTGTGACCGCGAAGCAGCGCACCGATGCTCCCGGTCGGGCTCGTGCGCGCGAGCAGCCTCCCGGCTATGCGCTTGAAGGCTCGTTCTGTACTTGAGCGATGCGCCTCGCAGTACCGCCCGGCCATGCACGAGAACCACTTGCGCTCGCAGGGCCGGTCCGTGGTGAACGCCGACAGCACGACCCGTTCCAGCTCGGCGTGGTGCGCGGCGGAGCGGACCAGGGTGCCGGCGCCGGCTGGATCTTCTTCGTCACGTCGTCCAGTGCCGCGGTCATCACAGCACCTTTCCCGCCGAACGACACGTCGGGGTCAAGGGCCGGAAACACCGTTAAATCCACAGTCCCGGTGGAATTGGAGGAGCAGGAGGTGATTGATGGTAGCAATAGGTATGTGAGCCGTTCAGCAAAGATGGTGGTTGGTCTCACCGCTATACCAGGTGTGGTGGCGTGTGTCTTCTTGCTGGCGGTGCTGGTTGGCCAGGGCGTGGATCGTGCGAGCCTGTGGGCGACCGTGCTCGGCTTGCCTACAGGGTTAGTCGCTGCGGGCGCGGGTTTGTGGGCGGTGGTCATTAGGCCGACGAGGCTGTTGGTGCCGCCGGACGTCGAATTGCCGCAGTGGGTGGTGGATCGGCCAATGGAGGCAGCGCAGGTGGTGGAGGCGTTGCTGCGCCGTCGCGCCGGGACCGTGGGAATCACGACAGCGTTGCAGGGCGCGGGTGGGTTCGGCAAGACCACACTGGCGCGGGTGGTGTGTGCCGATGACCGGGTCCGGCGTCATTTCACCGGAGGCGTGTACCTGCTGACGGTCGGCCGGGACGTGCGAGGCGGGGCCGCACTGGCAGCGAAGGTCAATGACGTGATCAAGTTCGTCGCCGGCGAGGATGCCGCGTTCACCGATCCGGGGTTGGCGGGCGCGCGGCTGGGGGCACTGCTAGATGCCGGCTCGCGGCGCTTGCTGGTATTGGATGATGTTTGGGAGCTTGGGCAGCTGTCGCCCTTCATAGCAGGTGGCCGACGATGTGCCAGGCTGGTGACCACACGTGACCCGGGCTTGCTTGGCGGGCGGGGCGTGGCGGTGCGGGTTGATCAGATGTCACCGCAGCAGGCACTGGTGCTATTGACATCTGGACTGCCGCAGCTGGACGCCGGGTTGGTCAGTGAACTGCTGGCAATGACCGGGCGGTGGCCGCTGCTACTGCGGCTGGCCAACAAGATCCTTACGAACGCCGCCCGGGCCGGCGCGGATGTACCTGGGGCCAGCGCGCAGTTGCTGCAGCGACTTCGGGCAGGCGGCCCCGCGGTAGTTGATGACCTGTCGGGGGAAGCAGGCCGGGACCTGGATGTTGGCCAGCCCGAGGAGCGGGCGCGGGCAGTACGGGCGACAATCGGGGCCAGTACCAGCCTACTGGACTCGCGCGACGCGCAGCGGTTCGCCGAGCTGGGCGTGTTCGCCGAAGACGAGAAGATACCGTTTGGCCTGATCGCCCGGCTGTGGCGGGCTACCGGCGGTATTGACGACCTGGAAGCGTCTCAGGTCTGCGCCCGGTTGGGTGAGCTGGCCCTTGTGACAGTGTCAGATAACGGGACGGGCGGGGTGGCCCTGCATGACGTTGTCCGTGACTTCTTGCGCCGCGAACTCGGCCCGCAGCGGGTGACACAGTTGAATAGTGCGCTCGTGAACGCAGTCGCCGCAGGCCTGCTCGCCGCCGATCCTCGTGACACCGCCCCTCGTCCGGCACGGGTGGCGTGGTGGGGAATAGCACGAAATGATCGATATTTGTGGGATCACCTGATCGAGCATCTTCTGCAGGCCGACCGGCACCGCGACGCGGAGGATGTTGTGTGTGATCTGCGGTGGGCTGGTGCCCGATTGGAAGAATCTGGACTCGCCGCCCTGGCAGCCGATCTGTCCCTGGCCGGTACGCCGACAGCTGCCGGTCTGCATGAGGCACTGGCACGTGCGGCGCATTTGCTGACACCCACCGAACCCGCCGCAGCGGTGGTTGACGTCCTGCATAGTCGGCTCGCGGGCGACCCGTGCTGGGGAGCACAGGTCAGCGCCTTGCGAAACGCTTACAGTCGACCCAGGCTGGTCAACCGCTGGCTGCCGCCGGATCTGCCCGGCTCGGCGCTGCGCCGGGTCCTGACTGGCCACGCCGCAGAGGTTTGGGCCGTAGCGGTCGCGCCGGATGGCAGCTGGCTGGTCACAGCCAGCGCTGACGGCACGGCGCGGGTCTGGGATCCGACTACCGGCAAGGAACGGGCCACCCTGACTCACCACAGCGCGGTGGACGAGGTGGCGGTGGCACCTGATGGCAGCTGGCTAGCTACCAGAAGCAGCGATGGGACCGTCACGGCATGGGACACGGTCACTTGGCGCACACGACTGACTCTTGCCAACAAAGTGAGCGCCGTTGCGATCGCGCCGGATGGCACCTGGCTGGCGACCGCCCGCAGCCACCACACGGTTCAACTCCTGGATGCCATCAGCGGGCGGATGCGGGTTACGCTCACCGGCTATACCGGCCAGATGAGCGCGATCGCAGTGGCGTCTGATGGTAGCTGGCTGGTCACCGGCAGCGAGGAAGGGCCGGCGCAAGTCTGGGACGCGATGGGGCGCCGACCACCGGTCACCCTGGTCGGCCACAACGGCCGGATAAATGCGGTTGCGACTGCGCCGAACGGTCATTGGCTAGCCACCGCTAGCAATGACCGAACAGTGAAGATATGGGGTCCTAGCGGCAGGCAGGCGCGGGCTACGCTCGCCGGACACACAGAAGCCGTCAACGCGGTTGCGGTCGCGCCGGACGGCCGCTGGCTGGCCACCGGCAGTAGCGACCGGACGGTGCGGATCTGGGATACGGCAACCTGGCGGACACGGGGTACGCTCATCGGCCACATAGACGCTGTGAACGCCGTTGCGATAGGGCCGGAAGGCCGATGGCTAGCCACCGGCGGCAGCGACAACACTGCGCGAATTTGGGACCTGGCGACCGAGCAGGAAGCGGCAGTTCCTACCGGTCGACGCGGTGCGGCGGCAGAGATAGCTGTTGCGCCCGACGGCAGCTGGCTCGCCGCCTTTGGCGCTAGCGACAGGACGCTGAGGATCTGGGATCCGGCAACCGGACGGGAGAGGGCTGCCCTCGCCGGCCAGCGTTGCGCGGCCATTGCTTCAGACGGCAGCTGGCTCGCCACCGCCAGTACCAGCGACACTGTGTCGAGGGTATGGGATACGACCACCTGGCAGGAACGGGTGGCCGTCACCGACCGCCACCGGACGGGGACGATGCTGGTTGCCCGCGATGGCAATTGGCTCGCCACCGATTACAGCGATGGGACGGTCCGTGTCTGGGACGCAGCAACTGGGCGGCAACAGGCCACCCTCACCGGCCGTCACGGAGGAGTCAGGCTAGTGGCCGCAGCCTGCGATGGCAGCTGGCTCGCTACCGGCGACGGCTACGGAGGGACGATACGGATCTGGGATCCGACAGCAGGCGGGCAACGCGCTGCCTTCACGATCCAAGGCAGAGTGAACCGCAGAGCAGCGCGAATTGTGGCAGTTGCGCCTGATAGCAGCTGGCTCGCAACCGCTGGTCTTCTAACTGCGACTATCAGGATCTGGAACGCGGCGACGTGGACGGAACAATCCACCCTCACCAGCCTGGGCGACCAGGTACGCATACTAGCGATCGCGCCTGATAGCAGCTGGCTCGCCACATCCGCCACGGCGGAAGGATGGGCGCGGATTTGGGATGTAGCTACCGGGCAGGAACGGACTGCGCTCAGAAGCTGGCGCCACGGCACAAGCGTCATGGCAGTTGCGCCTGATAGCAGCTGGATCGCCACTACGTATGCCGGTGACAATACTGTCCAGATCTGGGACACGAATTACGGGCATCAACGGGCTGCCCTGACCGGCCACGACGGGCAGGTTAGGGCGGTTGCCATCGCGCCCGGAGCCAGATGGCTCGCGACAGGCGGCGATGACCGGACGGTGAGGATATGGGATGCGGCTAGCTGGCGGGCCCGTGCTCTGATGCGCGTTGAGGACAGGATCCTTGCGTGTGCATGGCTCGGCGCCGGAGGACTTGCCGTGGGACGGGCCGGCTTGTATCTATTCGACTTCCTGCCCGGTACCGCGGCATTTGCCAATAACGTGCCGATCTAATAACCACCTCCAGCTGCGGCAGAATGCCGACCCGGCTTGCGTTTGGCCGGTGTCCGCGTGCGGGAGTCATAGGTGCGCGCGCAAGGCGGCGGATCTGATCTGGTCCCGGAGGTCCGCCTCGTCCTTGCCGCTGACGATCAGGGGCGGATCGGTGCCGATCAGCCATGCGTGGATCAGTCCGTCGTCTCGTTTCTCTATTTCCCAGCCGGGGAACCGGGCTGCGGAGTCCTGGTCGGCAGGCGGGCCGGTCATGGCGGTCCGCCGGTGCTAGGGCGACGACTGCCCGCGTCGAGGGTGGTGCTGAGGTTGCGGAGGTGCGCGAGGGTGGCTGCCGGGGGAAGGGCGGCCTCGCGGATCCGGGCGAACGTGTTCTTGTAGGCGGCGACCTCGGCGGGCCTGGTGACCTCGGTGATGTCGGTGTCGTTCTCCAGGTAGACCACGGGCGGGTCGGCGTCGCCGGGGAAGTCGAAGATGTTGATCAGGCTGCTCATCCCCGGGTGCGGGCCGTCGGCGAACCGCAGCATCCGCAGCTCGACGTCCGGCCGGGCGCTGACCGCGGCCAGGTGCCCGATCTGGGCCCGGCGGTCGGCCGGGGTTCCCCACCGGTACAGCAGCGAGGCCTCGGTGATGACGGCGATCAGCCGGGGCGCGGTGCCGTCGGCCCGGTCCAGGATCTGCTGGCGGCGCAGCCGGGCCGCCAGCGCCCGCTCGCGCCAGGGCGGCGGCCACGGGCCGACGGCCAGCAGCGCCTCGATGTAGGGCCGGGTCTGCAGCAGCCCGGGCAGCACCAGCGGCATGTACACGCTGATCCGCGCCGCATCATTCTCAAACCCCGCGAACTCGCTGGTGAAGACCCTGCCCTTGTCCCGGTCCGGCTCGTGCCACCACAGGCGCGCCCGTGCCCGGGTGACGAGGTCTTCTAATTCCTCGCGCTCGTCGTCGCTGGCGCCGTAGATCCGGGCGAGGTCGCGGACGTGGCTGGGGTCTGGCTGCCGCCACTGGTTGGCCTCGAACCGGTTCAGCCGGCCGCGGCTCCAGCCGAGCTTGTCGCTGGCCTCGTTCAGGCTCATCCCGGCCCGCAGCCGCATGGCGGCCAGGCGCCCGGAGAGCCGCCGCTTCGCCACGGTGGCCCCGTAGGCAGCGTCACCCGTCACCCTCGGCCGCCTCTCATCAGATCCGATGTAGACAATTCAATCACGGAATCTGTGCAGCACAGATAAATTGAGGTTCACGGATGGATGGACCCGGCGCACCGCACGGCGGGCTCACCGTGATCCCAGCCTTCTGGATGCCGTCCGGCGCTCGGACCAGCGCCGGGCGGCCCGCGAGGCTGCGGACATCAATCGGAGGCGCGTGATGAGTGACCCAGAGCGAGTCCCGCCGGGCGTGGACGCGAGCCGGCCGAGCCCGGCGCGGATGTATGACCGGTACCTCGGCGGCACCGCGAACTTCCCGGCCGACCGCGACGCCGTGGATCGCATCCTGGAGTTAGTGCCGGAGATCCGGGATGCCGCGTGGGCGAACCGCGGGTTCTTGCAGCGTGCGGTGCGCTGGATGGCCGGGCGCGGCATCGGTCAGTTCATGGACCTCGGTGCCGGGCTGCCCACCCAGCGGTGCACGCACGAGGCGGCCCGGGACATCCGGCCTGACGCGCGGGTGCTGTACACCGACCACGACCCGGGCGTTGTCGCGCACGGGCACGACATCCTGACCGGCGTGGCAGGGACGGCCGTGATCCAGGCCGATTTCCGGCGGCCCTGGGAGCTGCTCGGCCACCCGGAGGCCAGGCGGCTGATCGACTTCGGCGAGCCTGCCGGGCTGCTGATCGTCGCGGTGACCCAGTTCATCCCCGACGCCGATGACCCGTGGCGGCTGGTCCGGCGCTATGCGGACGCGATGGCGCCGGGTTCGTACCTGGCGCTGTCGGCACCGACCGCGGACCGCATGGCCGCGCCGAAGGTGAGCCGGATACTCGATGTGTACGCGACCTCCACCATCCCGGTGAACACGCCCCGTACCCGGGCCGAGATCGCCCGGTTCTTCGCCGGCCTGGACATCGTGCCGCCCTACGAGGGCGCGGAACCGGAGGTGACGTCGGTGGGCCTGTGGGGCTGCGAGGATCCGGATGCCGCCGAGAGCGACGGCTCGCGCTCGTTCTACGCCGCTGTCGCCCGCAAGCCGTGACCAGACCCCTGACGCGGGCTGCCATGCCCGGCCGTCACCGCCACCTGGCACTGATCGTGACCCGCCCCGCGCGCGGCGGGGCCGGGCTGGCGCCATCGAAACAGCCAGCCGCGCGGGCACGCGGGCACGAAGGGGCGCGGATGCGGCGAGCGGAGGCCCGGCTGACCCGCTCAGGGTGTCCGGCCGCTGGAGGGGTGACTCTCGCCGGAATCAGGAACGGGAGCTCGGCGACACCGTGTCGCTGAAATGTCCGCCGGCATGGCACTCGCCCCGGCGCCCATCGGGGTGCGCCGTCATCGCAGGCGGTGCCTGCGTGGTCGCGGAGCCCGCAGCCCAGCCGGATGAGGCTCGCGGGGGCGCTGCTGCGGCCGCGTCTTCCCAGTGCACGTCGGCCCACACGACTCTGCTCCGGTGGCTTCCGCACATTCCGATGCGGGTGGCCAGGCCGCGGACCAGGAGCAGGCCCCGGCCGTGCTCGCCCTCGGGGTCATCGACTATCCGTGGCGTGCCCGGGGAACCGCCATCTGCGACTGCCACGCGGATGATCTTCTTGTGCAGCGTGACGCCCACGGCGAAGGAGCCGCCCTGCCCGCTGGCGGTATGGCGGATCGCGTTGCTGGCCAGTTCGGTGGCGATGCTGTTCACGTCGTCTCGTGCCGGGCAGTCCGGCAGCAGCGATGCCAGCCATTGCCGGACGGCGCTGAGCTGGCATTCCTCGCCCGGGAAGTGCTCCCACCATCGCGGCCCGGGCACGGGTGCCGGCCGTGCTGACGGCACTGCGGACGGCTCGCCGGCACCACGGCTAGCAGTCATCTGCGCCCCCCGTGGGCGGCCGGCGACCGGCAGGCACCGGCGCTGTCCGGCGTCCGGGTCACGGCTGTGCGTGACCGCCTGATGATGGCCGGGCGCGGAGCGGGCAGTCCGGCGCGGGCATGGCATCGCATGATCTGTCGTCCCCTCAGGCAGCAGGAGCCCGGCTGACCGCCGAGCAGTAATCTGTGCGGCACAGATTCGGATATCAAAATATCACTATCGGAGGTCAGATGCGCAAGAGCTGCTGAGCGCCGGCGAAGCGCCCGCGCATCCGCAAGGTACGTGCCGGAGCTCACAGCGGATGAGACCCGGCCGGAGGCGAGCTAACCGCGGTCGCCCAGGTGGCGCAGCCCTCATGGCCGCAGAACGCCGGCTGCAGTCAGGCAGCGACGCAGCTGCGCTGAGGCCGGCGCGGCCCGCTCATCCTGGCTCAGGCACTGAGGCTGCGGGCGCCGGCCATCCGTCATGCGGGACCGGCTGACGCTCGCCGGCGCGCGCGAGGATCGTCAGATGTCGTAGCGGCCGGCCTTGATATCGGCCAGGAAGGCAGCGAATGCTTCCCGTGTCACCACGTGCGCTCCGGCTTCCGGGGTCTCGGAGTCGCGGATCGCGGTGACGTCAGGCAGGTTGACGGCGATCTCGACGCAGCCGCCGTTGCCGGATGTACTGCGGGACGCTTTCCGCCAGATGGCCCGGGAGAGGTCGGTCATGGCCTGGTCACTCCTGCGTGGTGCTGAGGTTGCGGAGGTGCGCGAGGGTGGCTGCCGGGGGAAGGGCGGCCTCGCGGATCCGGGCGAACGTGTTCTTGTAGGCGGCGACCTCGGCGGGCCTGGTGACCTCGGTGATGTCGGTGTCGTTCTCCAGGTAGACCACGGGCGGGTCGGCGTCGCCGGGGAAGTCGAAGATGTTGATCAGGCTGCTCATCCCCGGGTGCGGGCCGTCGGCGAACCGCAGCATCCGCAGCTCGACGTCCGGCCGGGCGCTGACCGCGGCCAGGTGCCCGATCTGGGCCCGGCGGTCGGCCGGGGTTCCCCACCGGTACAGCAGCGAGGCCTCGGTGATGACGGCGATCAGCCGGGGCGCGGTGCCGTCGGCCCGGTCCAGGATCTGCTGGCGGCGCAGCCGGGCCGCCAGCGCCCGCTCGCGCCAGGGCGGCGGCCACGGGCCGACGGCCAGCAGCGCCTCGATGTAGGGCCGGGTCTGCAGCAGCCCGGGCAGCACCAGCGGCATGTACACGCTGATCCGCGCCGCATCATTCTCAAAACCCGCGAACTCGTTCCCCTTGCCGAACACGTCCTCATACGACCGCCACCAGACCCGCTCACGAGCCAGGCGGCCCAGATCCTCCAGCTCTACCCGCTCGCTGTCGCTGGCCTGGTAGATCCGCGCCAGGTCGCGGACATGACTGGCATCGGGCAGCCGCCACTCGTCACGCTCGTAGCGGTCCAGCCTGCCCCGGCTCCAGCCGAGCTTGTCGCTGGCTTCGTTCAGGCTCATCCCTGCCCGCAGCCTCATCGCGGACACGCGGCACGCCAGCCGCCGCTTCGCCACGGTGGCCCCGTAGGCGTCGTCGGCCAAGAGGATTCCTCCTTGACAGGGCGTCGAAGTGAGTTTATCAGTGAGGGAATCTGTGATGCACAGATCCGCTTCTGGCCGTGACGGACCCCCGGCGATCCGGCCGGAGCGCTCCTGCGCGCAGTGAGCGGCCAAATGCGCGCCTGCGGGCACGCTGCCTCGCGCGGCCCCGGCTATGGCTCCAGGCTCCTGCATGGTCGCCTATGCCTGCATGGTCGCGTATGCCAACTCGGAAACGACAAACTCCGCGCCCGGTGTCCGTGGGGAGTTAGATCAGTCCAGGTCCGCGTGGCCGTCAAGATCGGCGCCGCGATCGTCGCCATCGCAGAAATGACCGGCGCTGGCGCGGTCAGGTCGATTCGGATCGATCGTGCCGTGCGGGCCTGTCGCGCCGTCTCGGGCTCGGCGGGCTCAGCTGCTCGGCCGGGGGCGTGGTTCCGCGCGGGCCGGCCGGTCAGAAGCACTTATTGGGAGTGCAGACGATGGCGAGGGACTGGAGGCACAGCAGCAGGGATATGGCGCACACAGTTGCCTGCCGTAGCGGCGCCGTAGGCGACCGTCGCGTAATCGCCGCTGTTCCCGGTCCCAGTCACGTACACCGTGGCCCCGTCCGGGCCACGGCCGACGCCAGACGCTCGGCCGGGATGTCCTTCGGCGGGGCGGGGCAAGCCCGGCGACGTGCCAGTGCGCGGAGGACGACCGCGTCCGCCGCCGGCGAGCCGGCGGTGCATGCCCCAAAAATTTACTGCCTTTGGTTATTTGACTCAAAGCCGGACAGCCGCCAACATAGAAGAACTCACCAACCTGCCTCCCTTAGGGGCTAAGTCTCCTTTGGAGGAGGTGGGTCTAGTGGCGGATCTCGCTCCGCCGAGCTATGTACGGCGACTCGCCCAAGCTGCCAGTGCGCTTGAGGCTGTCACTGGGCTCATTGAACAGGTCGCCAGACTCCTGCGGCAGCTGGTGCACGCAGCTGGGTGGATGGCTCTGTTGTGCGGCATGGTCAGCTTGTTGATCCATCCGCAACTGTCGCTGGAGCACCTCGTCACACCAGGAGCGGGGGTATTGGCAGTCTTGCAGAGCCTCATCAGACTGCCGAAAGGGCTTGAAGACAAGACTGTCGATGTGCAGGACGACATCAGAAAGATCAACACGGCCCTGCATCCCGAAGAGGGCGACGTTCCAGCCAGGGAGGCCGCAGGCCATAAGCAATTGGCGCTGCCGCCCACGAGTTCGGCCATGGGGGCGCGCAATGGGCAGGCAGCAAAGAGAGCGTCGGCGAGGGCGAAGTCCTGAACTGGGCGTTCAACTGTCACGGCCAGTTTGCGCTGCGGGCCAGCAGCAGCACGCGCCGCGGTCTCACCGGCGCATATGCCGGGGCCAGCATCTGATGAGACAGCGTGACGCCGCCCGCCGCATGGCCGCCCGTGCGCAGCAGCCAAGCACCCGCCAGCAGCAGGGAGTCACGGAACTCGCAACCTAGATCTGGACACTTTCGCGATAAGCGGTCCAGACCTACCTTGCGAATGCCAGGTCGGGCGGGAGGCCGTTCGGCCGCCGCAATCCGCCGAAAGTGCTGGGCTGACCTGGACATGATCTGCCGCCACCGTCCAGATCAGACTTCGTGTCCCAGCTAGCAGCACATGCCGCGCGCAAGGATCAACGGCCGAACGAGACAACGAGCGAGACTGCGAGACTCAGGAGCCCGCCCGCGAGCCCACGCGAATAGTGGCGCAGCACGGACGCGACAGTGCTCTTGGTGCTGCCCGACGCGGGGCTGCGCTGCCCGACACGATCTTGACTGTTCCCTGCCGGTTACCTGGCGCGGGGGTCCCCTCCCCGGCTTGGCTGAGCGGTGCCACCCGAACTCAGCTAGTTCCTGGGAGGGGACAAGCGAAGCCTGACCGGGGAGATCACGAACATTCTTGAGGCTTACGACCTGCCAGGGTCGCTGCGGGACGCCGCCGAGCTGGCGGGCTGCTCCCATCACATCGTCGCGCGGTATGTCACCGGGCGCGAACGGGGCCGGGCAGTGTCAGACAGGTCGGCGCAGCGGGCGGGGGTGACCAGTCCGTTCCTGGCCAGGGTGGAGGAACTGGCCGGCCGGTCGCACGGGAAGATCCGTGCCGACGTGGCGCACGAGAAGATCACCGCGATGGGGTATACGGGTCGGAGCGGACCACCCGGCGGCGGTCGCGCAGATCAAGGCTGCCTGGCACGCGGGGCGGTGGCGGGTGCACCGGCCGTGGATTCCCGAGCCGGGCATATGTGCGCAGTACGACTTCGGCGACGGGCCGCTGACCGGCCAGGTGAAGACGACGCTGTTCTGCCTGAGGCTGACCTGGTCGAGGTACCGGGTGGTGCTGCCGCTGCCGGGCAAGATGTGGCAGTCGGTGGCCAGCGCGGTCGACGTCGCGCTGCGGCAGGCCGGCGGCTGCCGGGCATACCTGCTGACCGACAACGAGAAGACTGTGACGACCGGACACGTCGCGGGGCTGCCGGTCCGCAACCCGGCCGCGGCGTGTCCACGACGTCCAGATGGCTCCCACTCAAGCCAAAGCGCGGCAGACTGTCCTCATGGAGTACGTGCGCGCGACGATGAAGTACGGCCTGAGTGTGGAGAAGGGCACTGACCGCGTTCCCGACGACGGGAGGTACCACTTCCTCGTAGATGGCGAGATCGTCCTGTCGACGCCCGTCGAAGCGCTCGCGCTAGCCGAGATGGAAGAGGCCAAGGCCGCCCGGCAGGCCCAGGGTCGCGAGTTGCTGCGCCGTGAGATGGCAGCCTTCGACGTGCGTGCCTTCCGTGCCGCTAACTATGCGGAGAAGCAGAGCCGCGACCAGGGCAAGGGCGGTCGCGGCATTGGTCGGCGATAGCGGCACCGCATCGAACGCGCGCGTTACGGCGGTTGTGGGTGCGAACGCCGTGACTCTCACGAAAGAGGTCACGACGCTCCCAGCCGCACCGGTCATCGTGGACGTCGTGTCGCCCGAGGGAGTGGACGTTCGTCTGGATGGGCGGCTCTTGCATGGTGCCGGGCCTCGGGTGCTGACAGCCGTGGATCTCACACGCTCTACGGGCTTCCACCGGCTGCAAGTCGGTCAGCAGACGTTCTCGTTCGCGACCGAGGACGCGAAGCTCCGGCTCGACGGGATCGAGCAGATGCTTTCGGCGCTCCGCACCAGCGGCACCGGGTGGTCCGGACAGCTTCTATTCAGCGATGGTGTTGCGCTGCGTGATCCGCACGTCGTGTACTCCTGGCTCGATCGCTGTGCCGACGCCACGCTTGAGTGCGTCCGACGCATCATCGATGTGCCGCTCTCGATCAGTCGCTCCGACCGCACACCAAGCCGTCGCGGCGGCCGATCGCTCCACCAGACGGCCACGACCCGCCTTCTACGCGCGCACCCGGACCGGTACCTAGAGCAGAGCCCGGCCGGTCTGCTGAGGCTCGGCGGAAAGCGGTATGACCCTCTTCGCGTCGTAGTTCGAACACGCACTACATCGGTCGAGTCCGCCGCCAACCGCCGTGCGGTGTGTCTCGTCAGCAGACTTGACGGACTGGTGTCCGAAGTCCTGGCAGCGGATCCCGACGCACACGTCGCTGAACGATGTCGTTCATGGAGAGAGTCGGTTTCGCGGCTTCTGCGACGACCGCTCGCTCGGATGCTGGCAGCAGGCGCGCCAGTGGGGGCACTTGCAGCACCGAGGCAGACAGAGGAAGCCGTTGCCGCGCGGTACCGCGAGTCTTACCGCTTTAGCGTCGATCTCACTGCGCGCTTCGGGTGGGCACCTACCCAGCGGGTGCTTCCTCGGTTCAGCTACGTCGACCGCGCAGACACCATCTACCAGGCGTTCGTCGCCACAGTGCTCGCCGACGCGCTCGGCCTCGCTCAGACCGCGCCGGTGCTGGGACAGATGCCCCTTGCCTTTGCGGGGGACGACTACGAGATCTACTACGACACTCACCCGGGCCCTTCCGTCTTGCGCTCGTGGCGCTATGGAAGCGCCAGGCCGGATGCGTCGCGGCCGGATGTGCTGCTGCGGCGCCGGTCCTCCGGGGAGGTGCTCGTCATCGACGCTAAGTACCGCGTCGAGGGAACACAGGCGACCGAGGACAGCCGAAAGGACGTCTCGGCTTACATGGCTCTTTACGGGCTGGACACGGTAGTCATCGCTTATCCGGGTCAATCGCCCGCCCGATGCGCCGTCGTTACCGGACAGGGAAAGACGATCCTGGAGTTGCCCGTTGGGCCGTGGCCAGGACTGAAGACCGAATTGGTAGACGCGCTGCCAAGGCTGGTCGCAGCAATGCGTCCGCCGGTCTACTAGAAAAGAGGCAGTAGCTCGTCCGGCGGACCATCCTTCATGCGCACGATGAGCGCCTCGATCTCCGAGTAGTTGGGAAGTCCCGTCGCCGCCGCGAGCAGCGGATCGGCGTCCGCATGTGTGCCGCGAAGTTGGTGCACGATCTTGTCGGCGACCGCGCGCCCCAACGCCGCCAGCTCGTCGGGCTCATGGCGCGGCGCGTAGGCAATCTCCAGGGCTACGTCGCGAAGTATGCCGAGCGTGAACCACGACCGGCCCGGGCTAGTGCCTAGGACGGCATCCGCGATGCTCTGCAATTTGTCTCGTACACCTTGTGACAGATCGCTCGCCGCGGTCACGGACGAGAGGGCATCATGACGCATTTGATCGAATTGTGCCGGTCGGTTCCCGGTGAACCGCGTGGCGACTCGGTTCGTCTGCTGCTCGATGAGGTCAACAGCGAGGTCGACGATGGCGGCTATGCCGTTCGCGGCGACCCGTTCAGCCAGTACGTTCGGCATCGTGATCGCGGTGGACCGGCGTTTCGTGGGCGAACTGACACGCGTCCGAGTCTCAGGTTCGTCACGGTAGGAGTTGCAGGTGGCGATGATGAACGTGTCCACCGGCAAGTAGGTCATCTCGCCGCCAGGAAGCCTGACGACGCGCTCCTGGTCCTGCGTGGCGACGAGCACCGACGCAAGGTATTCCTCGATGGCAGCCAGATTGAACTCCTCGAGTATGACGACGTGCGCCTCGAGCGGCGCGTCCGTCTTCAGGATCCCGCTGGCGAAGTCGCGTAGCTGGGGCCTGCCGTCGAGGCGCTCGTAGCCGATGAACTCAGCCTCGTCGTAGTCAGACCGGATCGGGATCATCAGCGGGGTGTCAAGGCCGAGTTCGGCCTCCATCGACCTCCCGAGAAGCTCGGCAAACATCGTTTTCCCCGTGCCAGGTTGGCCGACAAGCACCACCAGGTCGCCCCGCAGCCAAGCCGTCACGACTCGCCGCACCAGCCCGCCACCGGGTGGCATCCGGAAGCCGCCCCTGATGACGCGGATCTCGATCGCCGCGACTAGGGCGTCGAGATCCATCCCCACTGTTGGCGCGGGCGGGTCGGCGCCCAGCTGCTGGGCAAGCTCGTCAGGCGACGGTGCCGTTTCGAATGGAAGCGACTTGTAATCACCCGGTACGCCATCGACATACAGAGTGCCGACAAGGTCGGCTCGGTGTGGGTTGAAGGTCGCCTTGAACCAGTCAACGAGCGCGTCGATGTCGGCGACGTCTTCATTGCGCCCGAACCAGAGCGCAAGATCCACGATCTTCAGCGGCTTCCTGCCAGCGACAAGCTCAGAGCCTGCCGCTGGCGTCAAGCGCCAGTTGTCACGCGCGCCCGACACCTTCGTCTGAATCAGCACCCTGCCACGGCCGCTGGTGTCCGTGCGCAGGCGCTGTAGCCCGCCTCCTGGATACTTCCGCTTCTGCCACGGCTCCTGCTCTGACCAGATCGCGCGCCACGGTCGGTCTGGGTCGGGCGCTCGTGGCAGCGCGAAGTACTGATTCAAGAGCGCGCTCTCCTCACTCGACCCGAAGGGCAGACCCGCGACGGGGTCACCGCCCGTTTCCACGGCCGCCTTGAGCAGCGCCGGGATCGAGACCACGGCCAGCGGGTGCGTGTCCTTGATGTTCTCAACGGCGCGCAGAACCAGGGCGTTCGGCGGGAAGGGCACGAGGAGAATCTACCGGCATTGACCCGCTGAGTTCTCGAACGTCACACATGCCGTCCGTCAGTCCGCCTGCTCCATCTCCTTGGCGATGAGGTCGCAGAAGACCGGGTTGAGGTCGATGCCTATGGACGACCGCTCCATTTCCTGCGCGACGTACATCGTCGTGCCGCCACCCACAAACGGGTCGAGTACGACGCCGCCGGGTGGGCAGCCAGCGTTGAGGCACCGCTCAACCAGGCGGCGTGGGTACGGCGCATAGTGAGTGCCGCGCGCGCGCGTACGCCGCTCAGGTTCGATAAACCAGACGTCTTCCTCGCCCGCGAGGCCAGCCCGGTCGAAGTAGTACCGGACCGACTTCGAGAACAGGAAGATCAACTCGTATTTCCGCCAGGGCCGGTCCTTGCCAGTCGGTTCCGGGATTGCGCTCTTGCGCACCCACACGATGGGAGAACGAAGGATCCATCCGTCCTGCTGAAGCGCGAGGGCGACACGCCATGGGATGCCGATCAGTGACTTGCGCGGCAGCCCAAGACCCGGTCCGTCAACGGCGCGAAGGCTCGCCATTCGACGCTTGCGATGTTTCTCGTCCTCGCCGTGAGGGCGGCCCTTGGCGTTGTAGTACGTGTCGCCTAGGTTCAGCCAGAGTGTGCCGTCCTCGGTGAGAACGCGCTTCAACTCGGCGAACGTCTCGCGCAGATTCTCGACGTAAGCATCGATGGATGGCTCCAGCCCGAACTGGCCCTCCACCTCGTAGTCGCGTTGCCAGTAGTACGCCGGGCTGGTGACTGTCGTGTTCACTGAGCCAGCGGGGAGTTGGCGAAGTACCGCACGCGCGTCGCCTTGGTGGAGATCCCACGTAGCGCCGCTGTGTCCCTTCCCTGACGCATAGGGCATGAGGGCGCCGATCTCGCTAGGTGCGGGCACGACGCAGAGTGTCCCAGGCGGCGCCGACAGTTTCAGGTCTCGCTGTGGCACCTTCAGATCTTGCTGTGGCTCCGTCACAGCGTCAAGTGTAAGAGATCTCCGACGGATGTGCGAACATCGCCACGCTTCCGCGTGTTGCGGCTAACGGAGGGGCAACCTTCACGTTCACCCCTATCCTGGGTCGGGTGGAGCCGGGAGACCTGCGGCGGCTAGCGGAGCACATCGTCGGGCCGGCGGAGATCGCCGATCTGCTGGGCGTCCATGCGAACACTGTTAACGCATGGAAGGTGCGTGACCTCGACTTTCCTGCGCCGATCAGGCGGCTACGCGGTATCGACCTATGGGATCGGCGTGAAGTGCTGGCGTGGGCTAAGCGCACCGGGCGATATCCGCGTTCCGCGCAGCGTGAGGCTGGCACGAAGAAACGAGATTCGGGTGGCACGTCATCTTGAGATCTGTGCCGCCGAGCGTGGAGACAGCTCCGTCCAGAACCCGACTGCATGCCGGATGAGCGTCGTTGATGTGCGGGAGCTGATCGGCGCGCGGCGCGACCGTGCCAGGCGGGCATCGCAACGCAAGCCCGATGGCGGAAGCGCCAGCGGCACCGCCTTGATCTGATACGGCTGGACTAGGCAACGCATCTCGCCGCATCTCGCCACATCCATCAATCTTCTGGTGGGAACTAGACAACCTCGCCAGACCTGTATCCAATCGAGCTGAGCAGGATCGTGCTGCTCGCGAGCGTCTTGGGCCTGGTTTCGCCGCCAGGCCGACACTAGATCACTGACCCTCGTCACAATCGGTAGCGGTCACAGGGCGGGGTGCCTCCGGCGTCGCAGATCAAGTGAGGCCGCCGTGTCTTACATCAAGTGAGGGCTAGGCAGGATCGACCTTCGTCGTTGATCTTCGTCGAGCACCCGGATTCGTCAGGCCAGCAGGCCGAGCGACCGCAGGAAGCCCACAGCGATCTGGTCCTTGACGGCCTGATAGCTCTGACGGCCGCCATCGAAGCCGCAGTCGGCAATCACCTCCTGCGGTCTACATCCCCAATCCTCAGCTTGCCCGCCACTGGGCCAAGGTAATGGCCGCCGAAGCCGTCCTCAACCCACTCCGGGCGTGTTTCCACCCATCCCCGGGCTACATACTTCTGGCTGCCAGTGGTATACCAGACCACAAGGTCACCAGGCACGGAGTCCTTCGGCATCTTCCGACATAGCCGTCCGTTGTGTGCCCGGCGGCAATCCCGGCGTCCAGCTCGTCGGTGTTGTCCGGCTCCGTGTTCACTTGCAGTACGCGCAATTTGATCACGGCCGCTTCTCCCGTGATGTGGTGCCCTATCGGCGGGTGACGGGCCCTCACATTTCGGATGGTACGCGCCCGGCTGTGCTCGCCTGGCCTGGCCTGGCCTCGCCTCGCCTGGCCTCGCCTCGCATTTCCCTCGGTCCACTGTCCTTCGCGCCTAATCCAGGATTCGGAAGTGATCCATGCTGAACCAGCACGAGGAGTTACATCGCAGCTCAGACTTGTGTTTATGTCTTGGCATGATAACTAGTTATGCTAATTTGGTAGCATGACCGAAGACCAGGAACGTCTGCCACTGACCGACACATGCTGGTGTGGTTGCCAGCGAGAGACAACGAGGGGAGCGTTCTGGTTTCAGGGACATGACAAGATCGCAGAAGCCGCACTCAATGCACTTGATCACCGTGACTCCGTGGCACAGCGACTTCACGACCGTGGCTTCGGACCTGACCGTTCAGTTACGGCTGCCGCGGTCCAACACGGCGGCTGGAGCAGATGCGAGCACTGCGGATACCCGGGCAGGCCCGCAAGCGTACGACTGCACCAGGCCAAGTATCCCAACTGCCGCGAGAATCCAAATCCTTGGCCGACTGAGTGATGCTGTCCCCGCTGTCAGCGGTATCGCGCATCCCGCTCGCCTTTAGAAAGGCGGCTCGGGTGACCAAGGATCCTGAGCTGATTGAGCCCACGGGTCATCGTTCGCGAGCCCCGCTGGAGGCATCCCTGGACGCCCGAATAGCCGAAGCGAGTAACTTAACGAGTTCTCTGCACGCTGAATCAGGAAACAGCCTCGATTTGGGTCCTGATCGCCTCTATCCGGTCCAAGACCTTGGCAAGCAGGTCACTCGGTACTACATTGTGTTCGCAATGCCTGTGCACCAGGCGCTTGACGACCTCCTCTAGGCCGTACTCACGCAAGCACGGGCCGCACTCACTCAGATGAACCTGTATTTGCGCATAAGTTGCCTGGTCAACCTCGCCTTCAAGATAGCTGTAAACGAGGTCAAGCACAGTGCTGCAGGGCACTTCGTGAGCTACGGGGACCTTCCGCTCCGCGACCTTGCGGTGAGTAGCGGTAATGACCGCGCCGAACACAAAGCCGAGTGCGGTGATCAGCTTAAACAGATTGCCAGGTCGGTCGTTGATTAGAGCGGCGAGTTCCTCCGCCCGCGCCTGCGCCCGCGCCTGATTTGCGTACTTGCAGAAGGCTGACCATTGCACAAGTTTTCGCGCGCACCATGGCGCTGCATCGGTGCACTCATTGACTAGAAGTCCGAGAAGGATGCTCAGCAGGGCCACTTCGACAGTCATACGGCACAACCCGCCGGGCATCTGGGTTGCAACGGGTGTAGAACGCGGTGCGATCGCTGATGCGCGCCTGGGCATCGTTCACGCAGCAGTTCCCGTGCGCATACTTCGCCGGTCGGGGTGACCCGGTAAAAGCGTCTACGCGGCTTGCTTGGCTCCGGATTGCTGTCTTCCCATCGCCCCTCGATCCATCCGAGGTCTTCCAGCCTGTCAAGCACACCGTACACGGTCGGGCCCGATCGTTTCGTCGCCTTCATGATCGCCCAGCCGTGCAGGTCATCGGCATTGCTGTCGAGCGCCTGGAGCAGGACCTCGAGGACCTCCAACAGGGGCCTGGTGACCCGGATCGGACTGGTCATCATCCACTTGCCTTACCTAAGTCGGATAGCGTCGTCGGCTGGCAACGTCTCGGCGTCCTTCTTTATTCCGGAGCTCAACTCCGACCGGCAGGACCATGAAACCCCCGTTTTCAGTGCCTGGAACTCGAGGTCAGCGGGCCTGCGGTCGATGGCTCCATTGCGCCGAGGGATCTCGCTCGCTTGGGCTCTCAGAGCCGCAGCTGGGCGTCCAGAAGCGCCACAGAGGACCGCTCCGCAAGTTGGCTACGCTCACGCAGTCCCATCGCACATGCAGGGAGTTTCTAATCTCGGAGGCGCATGGCCGGGCTGACGTACCCTTAGACGCCGCGCATGCCAGCTTCCTCGTGACCGAGCCGCCCTGACCTGAGCACGTCGGCGATTCCGTCCTCGTCCATCCACACTTTGTGCCCGTACCGCAAGCCATGAGGAGTTAGGACGCGGACGAGAGCCTGCCCCAGGAAGCGAGGCGGGCCTCATGAAGCAGGAGGCTCAGGCTGCGGCTGACTCCGGCGCGCCGCGCCAGATCAGCTTCGTGACGATGCCCTTGCCCGGCTCGGCCCGGACCGGGGCTAGTGCAGCGCACCGTAAGTTCCTGACGGGGGGCTTGGTTACCGAGCGTGGTGTTCATGCGGCTTCCGGCAGGGCGCCAGGCAGGGATTCGGGCTGGCGGTGCCGTTCGAGGTAGCGGGCGTGCTCGGCGTCGGCGTCGTAGCTCCATCTGCAGGGGCGGGCGTTCTTGTTGTGCCGGACGGTGAACGCGGTGATCTTGGCGTCGAGGTCGTCGCGGGAGGTGAAGTCGCCGCGGCGCAGCAGCCGGCGGGTCAGGACCCCGAACCACTGCTCCACCTTATGCGGATATCCGCATAAGGCAGATTATGCCGAGCTGGTCGTGATGCCGAGCGGGGGCGGCGGAACGCAGTGCCGACCTGCTCGTGGTGGGTAGCCGGGGCTGGCCTGTGCGGCATAACTGCCTGACCGGCACGGATAGTGACGGTGTTGATTCGCTGAGTAATTATGGGAGTTGTCCGTCCCGTGCCAGCGAAGCGTTGTGGTGATGGAGAACGCCGCGTCCGTTGATGCCAGTGGTCCGTGGTCGCAGGCGACCGAGCGGCTGGGGTTGTGGATGGGTGAACAGGGTTTCGCCGATCGCACGATCATCGAGTATCAGCGGTGGGTGCGCTGGCTGGCGTCATGGCTTGCCGGCCGGCGGATGGAGCCGTCGGAGCTGACCGAGGCGGTCGCCGCGGGGTTCGGTGCGGCGATGCGAGCGGCCGGGCATACGAGCCTGACGGCGCGAGGCGCTGTCAGGCTGCTTGCCTACCTGGGAGAAGCAGGCGCTGTTTCGCGATCGGCATCGGGAGCCAGGCAGGTTCCGCCTCGGGAAGCGCTGACAGGCGCCTACCGGGACTATCTGATCTCGCGGCGGCTGGCGGCACAGACCATCAAGGTCCGGCTGCGCGTGGCTGGGCTGCTGCTGGACGCGATTGGCGATGCGCCGGTGTCGGCAGACAGGGTTGCGCTTTCGCCGCGCACGGTGACCGGCGTCGTGGCGTCGTGGGGTGCGCTGGCCAGATGCCGGGCCAGCCCGCTGCGGGTGTTCCTGCGGTTTTTGCAGATGGCGGGGTATGCCGATGAGGATCTGGCGGCGGTGATCCCGCGGGTCCGCAGGTCCTCACCGGCCCGGCAGGCGGCGCGGATGACGCGTGAGCAGGCACAGCGGCTGATCGAGAGCCTGGATGCCTCGGGTGAGGCCGGCAAGCGCGACAAGGCGGTCCTGCTGCTCCTTCGGCGCCTGGGGCTGCGGGCTAGCGAGATTACCCGGCTTGATTTAGACGACATCGGCTGGCGCAACGGCACGCTGATCGTCCACCGCAAGCGGGGATGTGATGAGGAGCTGCCGCTGCCGGTCGATGTGGGCCAGGCGCTGGCCGATTACCTGGTGGCAAGGCCGCCGGTGGCGTCGACGCGAGCGGTGGTGGTGACCCTCACCACGCCGCGGCGGCGCATGTCGCTGCACGGCGTGGTGAGCATCGTGCGGCGCCTGTCGAGGGCGATGGGAACGGCGGTCGGCCCGCACCAGTTCCGCCATCTGCTGGGCGACCAGATGCTGGAGGCCGGCCGGAATCTGCGGGAGATCGCCCAGGTGCTGGGCCACCGTGAAGGAGACCTGGCAACGACGATCCGCTATGTCACCCCGCCGCGGCAGCAGATGGCCGGCCTGGTCAGGCCCTGGCCCACGGCAGCGGTCCCATGAACGGCGTCATGGAACAGGCGGCGGCAGATTACCTGGCGCTGCGCCGGGCCTTAGGCACGCGGCTGCGCCAGCCCGGGCAGCTGCTACGCGATTTCGCCGCCAGCCTGGACGCCCGCGGGACGACACGCCTGACCATCGCGGATGCCCTCGCGTGGGCGACCGCTCCGAGCGGAACCTCGGCCCACTGGCATGGGTGGCGGCTGGGCGTGCTTCGCGGCTGGTCACGCTACCTGCACGCGGTGGATCACGCGCACGAAGTCATCCCCGACGACCTGATCCCCGGCACGTATCCGCGCACGACCCCGTTCGTGTTCACCGGCGCGGAGATCGCCGCGCTGCTGGAAGCGGCCACCCATCTGCGCTATGCGCTGACGGCAGCGACCTACCACACCCTGCTCGGTTTGCTGGCAACGACCGGGATCCGGCCAGGTGAGGCGTTCGCGCTCGACCGCGACAGCGTCGACCTGCCGGCCGGGGTGCTCACCGTCGTCAGCAGCAAGACCGGTCAGATCCGGCGGCTGGGGCTGCACGACACCGCGATCACGGCATTGGCCGCCTACGCGCAGCGCCGCGACCTGCTCTGCCCGCACCCGCCGCAGCCCTGCTTCCTGCTGTCGGTCCGCGGCACCCGGCTGGACACGACGATTGCCGGCAGGACGTTCCGCAGCCTGGCCCGCGCCGCGAATGTCACGGCCCGCCCCGGGGGGACCCGGCCACTGCTGCGATCATTCCGGCACACCTTCGCCGTCACCACCATCATCAACTGGTATCGCGACGGCATCGACGCCGATGCGGCCATGCCCGCCCTGTCGGCGTGGCTGGGCCACACCAACCCACGCGACACCTACTGGTACATCTCCGCCACCCCCGAGCTGCTCGCCCTGGCCGTCGAGAAGATGACCAGCCCCGCCCAGACCCGCAGGCTGCCGGCCTGGCCGCCGGCATCGTGAGAAGGCGCCCATGGCCACGCTTG
>Ga0310039_10000808_pt1 | contig 24326 bp, 13 predicted proteins | sample Sb_taG_4_FD_200460 | JGI IMG/M metagenome (GOLD analysis project Ga0310039, IMG submission 200460) | Peat soil microbial communities from Weissenstadt, Germany - Sb_50d_6_BS metaG (v2) (version 2) | ecosystem: Environmental > Terrestrial > Soil > Wetlands > Peat | place: Germany: Weissenstadt...
TCAGGTAAAACGGGGGTAGGCAGACTACTTGTCTGATAAAAGAAAGTTCTGCAAGTGCCTATTCTACAAGGGATTACATCGCAACTCGGACCTTGGCCCAATGGCAGTTCCACCTGCCATATGTCAGGTGTACTGATGTGCATATTTCCAAGAATTCTGAATCCATGCCCTTACCCCAAAATCAAGACTTGAGTCCGCACTAGTCGCTTCCGCGCCATCTTTAGCGGAAACTCATTCCAACAGCGTTTTGCATCATTTCCTTATCGTTAGAAGCCCTACAGCCGATACTAATTCCAATGTTTCCGACAGTCTGCGTTCATGCTGCGCAAAGCTGGGGATCCAGGAGAGCTTGCACAAGAAGCCTTTTCTCCGGAGCAATGCCCGGACGAATCAGACCCAGCCATCTGGGAGTGGGAGGCAAAGCAATGGTGCCGATCCGCTGGCCATTCTGTGCGATTTGCCTCGTAGCCCTTAGCGGTTGTTGGTCTGTAAATGCACGGATCGATCGGGAAGTCGGCGAGCTATCCTCTCAAATTGATCACGTTGAGATTCGTCCAGCTCTCGATCTGGCCCCCGCCGCGGAGCCAAAAGCCAACGTCCGGCCTGCAGAGACCGAGTCGTCGCCTCCTCCGCAGAAAGACAATAGGGCAGTTCCAGCGCAAAGCAACCCCGTGCAACAAGTCGCTTATCTTCAAGCGACCGTAAAGCCGCCACAGCGGCTGGTCGTCCCGCCGGGATTGCCAGGGGCAGATGCGCCTCCCATCACGAAGTTTCCGCAAGACCCGGTGCTAAAGAAAAAGTACATCCAGGCACTGTTCCCCCCGCTGCCGGCGGCACCGAAAATGCGGCCGCCGGCTCCGGGACCGGAAGGAAGGCCAATGACTCTGGCGGACTTTCAGCGCCTCGCGGCTGTCTACAGTCCGGCTATCAAGAGTGCCGAGGCGGCCGTGGAGGCCGCCAAGGGGGCTGTGAAACAGGCCGGTGCTTATCCCAACCCTCAGTTCTTTTTTGAGCAAGATACCGTGGGGACAGGCCCGGGTGGTTATGAAGGGTTCGGCTTCAACCAGGTTGTCAAAACCGCGAACAAGCTCAAGCTCCAGCAGGCAGCGGCCATGATGGATTTGCTCAACGCGCAGCTTGCACTCAAGCGAGCCTACTCCGACCTGGCTTACCAGGTGCGCACGAACTACTTCGCCCTGCTGGTGGCGTTGCAGGGAGTCAAGACAAACGAGGCCCTGTATCGGTTCACAAACGAAATCTATCGCGTCCAGGTCGACAAGGTTGAGGGCCAAATTTCGGCTCCCTACGAGCCGATGCAGCTTAGGCCGCTCGCTATCCAGGCACGGTTCAACCTCGTTCAAGCTCAGAACCAGTACCTAGCATCCTGGAGGCAACTGGCAGCGACTCTTGGCTTGCGCGACATGCCGCCCACGGAGGTCGCGGGCTGCGTCGATATGCCCGTTCCCGTCTTCAAGTACAACGAGGTTTTGGCCCGGGTGCTCGCGGACCATACCGACGTCCTAACGGCCATCAACTCGATCCATAAGGCGCGGTTCAACCTGGAGTTCGCCAAGGTGACCCCCGTGCCCGACGTCACCCTCAATGTGTTGGTGCAGAAAGACTATACAGCCCCCCCCAACCTGTTAGTTCACAGCTTGCAGTTCGGCTTCCCCGTCCCCATCTTCGACCATAACCAGGGGAATATTAAACAGGCGGAGGGCCAGTTGGCGCAGGCCGCGGCCGGGCCCGATCTGGCGCGCAACAGCCTGACAAGTTCACTCGCGGACGCATACAACCGATATGAAACAGCCCGCTACAACGTTGAACTGGCCTTGCAACAGTGCCGCGATCAGGTTCGCGCCTACAGCCTGCTTTATTCGAGGTACCATCAAGACCCCACGGCCGTGGCTTTTGGCGACGTCGTCACCGCCCAGCAGACGCTGGCCGGCTATGTCGCCGCTTACGTTACGGCGCTCGGATTGCAATGGACGGCGGTCAACGACGTTGCCAATCTGTTGCAAACCGACGACCTCTTTCAAGTCGGCCCGAAACAGGAAATGGCTCCGGTGCCCGATCTGCGGCAGTTGGGACCGCCTCGAGGCATGCCGCGCAGTTTGCCCGTTGGAGTGCAGTGAGTGGGGAGTGGTGGAGAACATAGTACGTCGAATGTGTCGCAGCCCAATCTCGGCATTGGATACAAGCGACTGCACCCCATCAACCGCTTTGGAGAGTCTGCCATGCTGCGTAAGGTCTGTATTCGGCTCATCCTCGCGGTTTCCGTGTGCCTCGTGCCGGTAAGCGCCTCCCTTACTTGCCGAGGGGGCGACGGGCCAATGTCGTCCGGCCCTAATACGACCGGCCAAGCGACGCCAGCAGCTCCTCTCGCCGCAAGTCAATTGCCGACATCGACGCCGGACCAGGAGCGCCCGCAGGCATTTGTCCTGCCGCCGCCTCCCGATTACACCGTCGACGGGGAACACTGGATTCGCAGTCCTCTGCTCGACCGGCCCGACTCGGCGCCACCCGGAGTTTTCTTCAATGTGGAATCGAGCGTTCTCTGGCCCCACTTCACCAACCAACTGAGAGGGGGATTTGCTCCCAACTTCAGCGTAGGAGCACCGCCAACAGGCGGCCTCCCGATCACAGGAGACATCGTAAGGTTTCCCGGCAACCCCCTGGATGCGACCGTGAGCCCAAGATTCGAACTCGGCTATCGATTCCCCGACGGCTTCGGCGAGTTGCGGCTCAGTTACCGTTTCATGGACAGCAGAGGCGCCGACACCGTTTTGGTCGCTCCCCCGTATGCCAATGACAACCTAGGACCTGCGTCGCAGACGGGACGCCTGGATGTCAACATCATCGATCTGGACTTCGGGACGCGACAGTTTTCCCTCGGGCCCAATTGGGAGATGCGAACCGCAGTTGGCATGCGCTATGCAACAGCTTTTGTAGATTCGCAAGTCACCTTCCTGAACCCTGTGACCCTCACGGGTTCACCCTTTGGAACAGGGCCGTTCACTCGCCTCACGCAAACCGAGGCGGTTGGCAATCGTTATTTCGGGGCTCACGGAGTGTTCGAGGCAGGGCGCAAGCTTTGGGTCCCCGGCCTTGCCTTTTTCTGCCGATTGGACGGGGCCGGCATGTACGGGCGCGTGCATCAGACGTTTGGCGAGACGTTCGTGCAACCGCCGGGGTTCACCCAGCAGAGGGTTACCAATGGAGTGGGCACCCCCATGCTGGCAACGCAGGTCGGCTTGAGTTATGACATACCCTGGTGGAACCATGCTCGCTTCTTGATTGGCTATCAATTCGAGGAGTGGTGGCAGTTCGGGCGCGGCGACAACGACCTGTCGTTCGGCCCACTTTATGACCAGGGACTGTTCCTGCGGGCGGAATTTAACTTCTGATGTGACAGGAAGAGTTCCTCTTATTCCAAGTTCGTATCTCGATGGCCGGGCTCGATAGGCGGGTGGGGCGGCGTTTCAAGACTTGGGACAGCACACCCGGGCACACCCACGGCCGGCCAGGCCGGTTGCCTCAGTTCGCTCGCGCAGCGCCTTGGGTCGATTCGACGCCATCAGGCGGCGGGCGTTCAATGTGCCATCCCACCGGCGCCAGCCGGCGGTTGGCGATTGCCGTAGAAGCTATAAAGCACGGGCATCAGGTAGCGCGTCAGAAATAGCGTAGTGATCATGCCTCCCACGACCACAATGGCCAGGGGCCGTTGCGTTTGCGTGCCGATTGGCTCAACCCACCGCAGCGCGCCGGATGAATCCCATGCAGGCCGAAGGGCCAGAGCCGCCGGCAGAAGCCCCAGAATGGCGGTCAGCGCCGTCATCATCACCGGACGGACCCGGTTTCCTGCCCCGCGGAGAATCGCCTCTTCGAGCGGAATTCCCTGCGCTCGGAAGGCGTTGAAGGATGAAATCATCAACAGTCCATCCATGATCGCCACGCCGAACAGCGACACGAAACCGACCGCTGCCGAGATGCTAAAGCTGGTTCCCGTGATCAAGAGGGCCCAGATCCCGCCCATCGACAGGGCAAGCACGTTGCTGAAAACGACAACTGCGTCGAGCAGCGAATGGAAGGCCAGGTAGAGCAGAACGAAAATCAGGCCGAGAGATACCGGGATGATGAACAATAACCGTTTCTGGGCTTTTTCCATCTCGTTAAATTCGCCGTCCCAGACGGCGCGATAGGGCGTCTTGAAGAGATCGTGGGTCTTTTCCTTGGCGTCCGCCACAGCGCTGCCCAGGTCGCGCCCGCGGACATTGAACTTTACGGCAATCAGCCGCTTGCCCTGCTCGCGGTAGATTGTTGAAGCGCCCGCGCGCTCGAATGAGCCTTTAGGATCCGGCGCGCCGTTAGCACCTACGGGGCTGACCAGCTCACGCAATTTGAGTCTCGGCGTGTTCGTAATCGGGTTGGCCGTGTTGACCAGGCTACCCACCGTCGACGGAGGCGCGACTCCGGATCCCGTCGGTGATGGCGTAAAGCCTGGGCCGGCCACCGGAACCACCTGGTTATTGGAAATGTCTACCTGCATGTCCAGGATCGATGTCTCACTACTCCGATACGCCTTAGGCCAGCGGAGCGTGACGTCGAACTGTTTTTCACCTTCGATCATTGATGTCTGGGCTTTGCCGCCCACAGCGCATTGAATGAGGTTGTTGACGTCCGCGGCGCTCACGCCCCACTTGGCGCATTTGTCGAGGTCGACGCGGAATTCAAGGTTGGACTGGCCCATGATATTGAAGATGCCGACTTCCTGAATGCCTGGGACTTGTTCCAGGCGATTTTTCACTTCCGCAGCCAGCTGTTCAAGCCTGTTCAAGTCCGGGCCAAAAATCTTAACAGCGTTATCTCCCTTGACCCCGGCAATGGCCTCCGTCACGTTATCGCGAATGTACTGTGAGAAATTCCAGTCAACGCCAGGGAGAGAATCGCGCAGCTCCTGATTCATGGCCACGGTAAGTTCTTCTTTGGTTCGCTGCCGGGTCTCCCCGTAGGCGTAGCGGCGCCACCCCTCTACATCGACCTCCCTCGGCCATTCCTTCATGGGCTTCAATGGCGCAAAAATCTCGACGCGATAATAACCTGTCGGGTCCGTTCCATCATCGGGCCGGCCGATGGCGGGCACCAAAACCTCCACTTCGCCGTACGAAGCGATGATGGCCCGAGCCTTTTCAATGTCCTGCGCTACACGTTCCATGGAAGAATTCAGAGGAAAAGTCGCCGTGATCCACAGGTTGCCCTCCTCGAGTTGGGGCATGAACTCCTGGCCAAGCCGTGGAACCAAACAACCGGTGAGCACAATCAGGGATCCCATGAACAATAGAGTGAGCCATCGATGGCGGAGACAAAGCTTGAGCTGAATCAGATAGCGTGAATTCAGAAACCGGACGAGCAAATTATCGTGGATCGGTTTGAAATTGCGAAACAGGAGCAAGCACAGAACCGGAGCGAGCACGACGGCCATCGCCAGGGCGCCGCCCAGAGCGAAGGCATAGGTGTCGGCCATGGGTCCGAACAATTGCCCCTCTGGTCCACGCATCGTGAACAACGGAATAAACGCACACACCATGATCGCGGTGGAGAAAAACAAGGGGCGCTCCACCTCGTGGCATGCCCGCAGGATGCGCTCCTTGAGCGGCAGTTCGGCATATTCGCCGGCACTCAGGTGTCGGTAGATGTTCTCCACCATGATGACCGAGCTATCGACGATGATGCCGAAATCGACCGCGCCAATTGACAAGAGGTTGGCCGATTTGCCCCGAAAGAAAAGCATCGCGAAGGCGAAGAGGAGCGCGAATGGAATGTTAATTGCCACGATGAGCGCGCTGCGGATATTACTTAGGAACATGAGTAGGACCGCAGTTACCAGCACCATGCCAAGAAGGAGGTTCTCTTGCACGGTCTCGGTTGTGACATGAACGAGTTCATCACGATCGTAATACGGCTCAATTTGGACGCCCGGCAACATGCGTCCAAATTCCGGGTCGTTGAGTTCCGCGACCTTTGCCTTGACGGCATTCACGGCGGGGATGGTCTGGTCGCCGGAACGCAGGAGCACGATACACTGTACCTTATCGTCTTCGTCCCGCCAGGTCCGCGAGGTTGACTCCTCTTTGCCCCCTCGTTTCCCGTCGCTCTCGTCGGTGGGTTTGCTTAGACTGACCTTGCCAAGACGCGTCTGATGTCCGACCACGACTCCTTGCATACCCAGAGCATCGCCTGGAGAAAGCGGGCCGCCTTCCACAATGTGCTCTATCCTGACGGGCCGGTTATTGACGGAAGCGATCACGATTTTCCGAATTTCATGAATACGGCGATTCTCTTCCTCGCGCAGTTTGGCCGCGGCCTCGTACGGATCCTTGAGGCCCAGTACCTGCTCGACCGGGTCCAGCCCGCCGCCGTACAGCCCGACGCTGCGGACGTTAAGAACAATGTGCCCCTGGGTCATCAGGTCGGCGCCGACATTTTGGTTGCTGTTGCTCAGCGCCGTCTGCAGCTGATTCAACGTGACGCCGTAACGTTTGAGCCGGTCTGGATCGGGGTGGATTTCATAGCGCTTCACCGTACCACCGGTGCTTGTGACGTCCATAACATGGGGCACGCGGCGGAACTCACGCTCGAGGACCCAGTCTTGTAACGCCTTGAGGTCATTCCCCGTATAGATGTCGTTGCCATAACGATCTTTTGGGCTCTTAAGTGTGTAGCGGTAGATCTCGCCAATAGGGTTCTGCGGTGAGATTTGCGGAATGACACCCGCTGGCAGCGGCTGGCTGAGGCTGCTCAGACGGTTGATCACTTCCTGCCTGCATTGCCAGAAGTCGCGGCCGTATTCGAACTGATTCCGGATGTGGGAAAGCCCGAACAGGGACTTGCTCCGCGTCATGGTCAACCCCGGCATGCCGGCGAACGCTACCTCCAAGGGGACACTTACCTGCCTCTCGACCTCCTCGGCCGAGGCCCCAGGATATTGAGCTACAACTTCCACGATGGCGGGAGCGGGATCCGGGTAGGCTTCCACGTTTACGTTTATGAACGCGTAGATGCCAGCCACAGTCCAGCCGGCAACGAGCAAGAGCACGATGAGCGGGTTATCGAGAGCCCAGCGGATGAGTGCATGAACCATGGGATATACCTCTAGAGTGGCGCAGGCCAAAGGTGAATGGGCAAGAGGACCCTCAATGACCGTGCAGGATTCGGCAGTAGGTCAGGTTTCCAACCTGACCGGACAGATTGAGGAATCTGTCCTACGCCGCTGCCGAATCAGGCCCTGACCGGACAGATTGAGGAATCTGTCCTACGCCGCTGCCGAATCAAGCACGGTGATATAGCAGCCGTACCTCCGTCCTTTTCATCTTGTATTGCCGACCTTGGATTCCTTGTCCTCCAAAGCCGCTCGCAGTTCCAGCACTCCCGAATCGATCACCCTTTCGCTCGGTTTCAGCGGTTCCAGGGGCTGAAAACCTTGTGCAATCTCCTGGGGCGTCAGCTTTTGTTCCGCTGGCGTTAACCGGCTGCTAACAAAGGCCGTACTCTCGAAGCGATGCGTGACCTTGACGCGTCGCATCGTGTAGCGCGGCTTGTCTGGATCGGCCTGGACAAAAACAAAACTTTGCTTGCCGTCTTCAGCCAAGGCCGTCAGCGGTACTTCCACGACGTCGGGCGGAGGCGGCAGATTGACGGTGGCCGACACGAATTGCCCCGCCCGGAGCTTGGCATCCGGGTTGTCGATGTAGCCCTTGATCACGGCAGTGTGTTGGTTGGCGTCGAGGATATAGCCAACTTCTTCGATCGGCCCCTCAATAGCTGGTGAGCCGACCAACTGCAAACTCCAGCGCCTTTGCTCCGGGCTAATTGACAGAATGGCCGGCAACTGATCCTCGGGTGGATTGGCGATGACCAGCAGGCTATCCACATCGGCAATGGTAAACAGGTTCACCGTGTTGTCAGCCACATACTCGCCTGGAGTGACATTGCACTCGACGATCGTCCCATCGCGCGGTGCAGTCAGTTCCGAGCGGGCCCAGAGCCGCTCCTTATCCTTGTCGCGCTTTCCCTGGCGCGCAGAAACCAGCTCGGCTTCATCGTAAACAGCTTGAATTTCGCGTTCCGGAATGTTCCAGGTCCGAAGAGTGCGTTCGGCCCGTTCCTTGGCATTGCGATCGCTGACCACATCATGTCGGGTCTGGTTCAAGGTGTCTTCGGGCAAACCGCCCTTCGCAAAGAGCGCCTCGCGTGCTTTCAGTCGTTCTTCATCGAGCCGTAGCTGCACCAGCGCGTCCACGAGGTCGCTCTTGCGGCCGCCAACATCAGTACTCCAGACCACGGCCAGAACGTCGCCCTTTTTGATCCGGTCGCCCGGACGAAGCTGGCGAAATATAGTTTCGCCCGAAACCGTCCGACGTTCACCGTCCACAACCTTTGTGATCTGTGCGACTTCCGCGTTGAAACGAGTGCGAACGCGCGCAACCCTTGCCGGGTCAAGTGCCGTTGACCCTGGCATGACCAGCGGCCGATTCTGTTTCGGCCTTTCGGCGACCACACTCGCCTTGATGCCAAGCGTGTCACGCACGCGCTCGGGCACGATTAGCGTATGCGGGATGTCCTCGGCAAGCTCGACCGCTAGTCGCGACTTGGTGACCGTCTGCTTTTGGGACGCCTTCTCGTGTGCAGAGAATGCGCGCGGACCGTAATAGATGGCCGCAGCCGTAATCACGATGCCAGCAGTCAGGATCAAAAGCCCAAGGACGACGTAACGGATTGGGCTTGGGGTTTTCGGCTGTGGGGTAGACATGTGAGTGCTCCTTCAAAGCCGTCGAGGCTGGCCTGGCTAATTGATGAAGAAAAGCTGAAGAAATGGGGCACCAGGAGCGTTTGTTCGACCCTGGATACCTCATCCGGTCCAAGGTGTCCGGTCCATTCCTCCACGCGGCCTGTAGGCAAGAAGCCCTTAGGCTTCCTCCAGATCCAGGGTCATGGCAATCCGTGTGCCACGCTCGCCGTCGCCCTTCTCACAAGAGATGTTGCCGCCGTGCGCCTGGATGATTTCGCGGCAAAGGTAAAGGCCGATCCCCGTGCCACGAACGCCCTTCGGGCCGTCGGTGCGGTGGTCTTCCACTCTGTAGAATTTCTCGAACACGCGCTCGCGCAACTCCAGTGGAATGCCCGGGCCGGTGTCCGTCACGGTAATTTGCAGCTTCGATTTGCCCCCTGCCCCCGCATTTTGCCTGGACGCCAGGCGGACTGTGACTTCACCGCCGCGCGGCGTGTACTTGAGAGCGTTTGTAAGCAGGTTGACGAGGACAATCCGGAGCCGGGCCGGGTCCGCCTGGACTATGGCGGTTGGAGCATCGCGGACCACCCGGAGCGTGACCTCAGCGTCTTGATACCGGGGCCGGAGCGTGCGGGTCGCCTGCTGGACGAGCGCGTCAAGGTCCACGCGCTGCTTTGCAAGCTGCAGCTGCCCGGCTTCGATTCGGGTTAAATCCAGCAGTTCGTCAATCGTGGCGGCAAGTTCCTCCCCGCCGGCGACGGCAGCGGTCAGGATCTCCCGCTGCCGCGTGGTCAGATTATCTGCCTTCTCTTGGAGCATGAGGAGGTTCATCTGGAGCGAAGTAAGCGGCGTCTTCAGCTCGTGCGAGGCAACGGCTACTACCTCCCCGCGCAGTTCATCAAGCCGCGCGAACTCCGTCACGTCGGCGAGCACGATTGCAGCGCCTGCGCGACGTGGCAGGAACTGGGGAATCGGAACTACAGTGACCAGCAGCTTCACTGGCCGGCCGTTGAGGCTCACCGATAGCGCCTGACTCAAGTCCGGCCTGGCCTCCCTGTTAGCCCGCCCTTCGCGGAGTGTTTCCTTGACCTCGCGCAAGACAGCGGCTGAAAGCGGCAACTGCTCGACACGGTTCCCCTCGCTGCCGCCGATTGCTTTCAGGATTTGCACCGCCAAGGGGTTCTTTGAAACGATCTGCTCGTCTGGATCAACCACGATGACGGCGTCCGGGAGCGCCGCCAAAGTAGCCTCCAACGTTGCCTTTGCCAAAAGCAACTCGCCAAGGCTGGACTCGCGGTAATCGCCCAACGTCTCGGCCATGCGGTTGAACCCTTGCGCGAGTTGGCCGAGTTCGTCCTCCGTGTCCACGCCCACGCGGCACTTGAAGTCGTCGTGGCGAATCGCATCCACCGAACGAGTCAGTTCGTGGACAGGCCGAAGAATTCCTTGCGCCAGCCGCACCATCACCAGAGTTGTCAGCCCCAGCGCCACCAAGGCAATCCCCCCCACGATGGCCATAGAACGTCTGGTCTCGTTGCCGGCCTCGACGCCGACCTGTTGCATGGAGCGGAAATTCAGTTCACGGATGCGGGCGCAGTCTGCCACGGCCTTTTGGAGCGCGGGGTTCACCTGTTGGTGATAGAGCTCGTTGGCGATGCCGACTTGCTGCATGGCGAGGAAGTTCAGTTCGCGAATGTGGCCGCAGTCCGCCGCCGCCTTTCGCAGCGCGGGGTTCACCTGCTGGTGGTATAATTCGCGGGCGCTGGGCTTCCCGGCGTTCGCTAATAAGGAGTCTCCGGCTACGCGATAGGCGTCCGCGTTCTTGCGGAGAGCGCGCCCCGCCTCTTGCTGCGGCGTGTCGCGCAATCGAGGCAGCAGACGAGCATATGCCTCGTCGAAATCCCTCCGCCGCTTGGCGACTTCACGTCCTGCGTTACCCACCTTCCCGCTCAGAGCCACCAATAGGGCATCGTCCTCGCGCTCGAGCGCGTCGCCGAGCCTCGCCGCCAAGTCAATGATTTCTTGACTCTCGCGAAGCGTGGTGAGTTTCCCGGCGCTCGCCAACAAAGCGTCTCCGGCCACGTGATAGGCGTCCGCGTGTTCGCGCAGTGCGTCCCCCGCATTTCGCTCGTCCGGCTCGGTTAGAAGGGTGACCAGACGACTATACGATACATTGAAATCCTGACGTTGCTGGTTGACTGCACTCCGCGCGTTCCTTACCTTTCCGCTCAAACCCAACAGCAGCGCGTCGTCCTCGCGTTCCAGCGTATCAGAGAGGCCCGCCGTCAAATCAATCGTTTCCTGGCTCTCGCGCACCGTCTCGCCGACCACGGCGCTGAGGCGCGCGAACATGACAACGCTCCACACGCCACCGGCCACGGTGGTGAGGACGAGAAGGCAGCCCGCCAGCAGAAAGCGGGTTTGCATGCTCCGAAACTTCATGAAACTTCCCCCCATCCGCATAGCCCTATCGCTAGCCTTCAAGGAGGCCCAAGCGCAACAAGGCAGGGCTCTGCCCTCAATTGCCGACTAATCGGTCCACGCTTTCCGCCGACGTAATCACGCTAGGCCATACCGCTTGCGCTTTCGCTGGAGAGTGGTCACGTCGATCCCCAGAACACGTGCAGCGGCATCGAACGAGGCGGCTCGTGCCACAACGTGTGCAATGTGTTCGCGCTCAATCTCTTCCAGGGAAATATCGTCACCGAGATTCATCTTCGTCCGGGTGGCCGCCGCTTCCAAAGAACCTTCTATCCGGTTTTCGCTGACGCCGCCAACCATTCCAAGGTCGGCCGGCTCGATTACTTGTGCCGGTGAAAGGATCACCGCCCGTTCGACGGCATTGCGAAGTTGTCGCAGGTTGCCCGGCCAGGAGTACGAGGCGATGATCTGCTCGGCCCGCGGTGCAAAGGCCAGATTCTGGCGTCCCTGGCGGCGCTCGAAGAAGTGCAGATAGTGCTGGGCCAGTGGCATCAGGTCTTCCCGCCTGTCCCGCAGCGACGGCAGCGTAAGGGTGATCACGTTCAGGCGAAAGAGCAGGTCTTCCCGGAACCGACCGGTCCGTACCTCATCTTCGAGAGGGCGGTTGGTCGCAGCGAGCAGGCGCACATCGGCCCTACGTTCCTTGGCCTCGCCAAGCCGTTCGTAAGTGCGATCATGCAGGAAGCGAAGCAAGCGTGCTTGGGCGTCGGTCGACAGATCGGCCACTTCATCGAGAAGCAACGTCCCGCCTTCGGCTTCTTCGACCTTGCCGACCGTATCAGTGACAGCCCCGGTGAAGGCTCCCTTCTTATGGCCGAAGAGGGTGCTGCTCATCAGCTCGCTGGACAGCATCGGGCAGTGAACAGTGACGAAGGGACCGTCCGCTCGCCGACTTTGTTTGCGTATCCATTGGGCAAACACTGTCTTGCCCGTACCGCTTTCGCCCCGCAATAGGAGAACCGCGCCGGAGGCAGCCGCACGGCCGGCATTCTCGAGGAATGCCGCAAAGGCGGGGCTGCGCGTCTCGAATGTGCTTTCTCCCTCGCTTTGATCGAGGCGGTGTTGCAGCTCAGTGAGCTGACGCTTGAGGACGTTGGCCGTCACAATGCGCCTGGCGGCGGCCCGTACTTGCTCCGGGGTGAACGGCTTGGGCAAGTAGTCCACTGCTCCCATCTTCATCGCCTCGACCGCGGATTCGAACGTTGCGAACGCAGTGACCATGATGACTCCGACACCCGGCTGCCGGCGCAGGATTTCGGGCAAAACGGTCAACCCCGATTCGGAGTGGAGCCACAGGTCGAGAAACACCACGTCGAACCGACTCCGCTCCAGGGCATCCAAAGCGCCTGCGGATGTGCCGACGCCTAGTACGCGCGCGTTGTCCGCTTCCAAGCACAGCCGCAGCGACTGGCGGACTCCAGTGTCGTCGTCAATGACCAATGCGGACCAGATGGTGTCCATATCGCACCTCTCCCACGCATTTTAGCAGTTTCAAGTAGCACCGATGCGTAGGCCGCAGCACAGGCACGGTTTATTCTTCCTGAGCTCGCTGACTCTCTTACTTGCACTCCGGGGAGCGGCTTTGCCTTAGCGACCGATGCCTAAAGGAGGTGTCCCATCCACAGGAGCACAATTGGACGCTCTTTGGAGTGCCGGATCGCGCATAAATGAAATTGCTAGGCTATCCGGCCCCCACGCGGACCCTTCGCTCTTGCTGGAAATAGTGTGCGGTTGGCAGGGGGCTGGGGCATTATAGAAGTAGAAGCCCTGTCCGCACCAAGCTCGTAGGATGCGCCTCATGACTGCACGCGTCGATCATTTGCTCGGGTATCTTCGCCGCCTGACAACGCCGGCCGAGGTTCTCGACGTCGCTGACGACGTTTTACTGTCGCGATTCATCGTCAGCCGGGACGAAGGAGCTTTCGCCAGGCTTATGGCGCGCCATGGCCCTATGGTGCTGGGGCTCTGCCGTCGGGTGCTCGGCAGCGTTCCGGACGCCGAGGACGCCTTCCAGGCCACTTTCCTGGCCCTGGCCCGTCAGGCCAGCCGAGTCCGCCCCGCGGATAGGCTGGGCGGCTACTTGCACACGGTCGCATTGCGAATCGCGTGCAAGGCTCGTGCCTCGCTTCAGCGACGGCGCCGCGCCCTGCCGTTGTCGTTTGGAACGTCGGCGCCCGATCCGCACCCGGATCCCCTGGCTGACTTGAGTGCGCGCGAGATGCTCACCGTTCTTGACACCGAATTGCAGCGGCTACCTGAGGTCGAACGCGTGGCACTGGTGCTCTGCTGTCTGGAGGGCCTGACCCAGGAAGAAGCAGCCCGCCGGCTGGGCTGGACGCCCGACTCGGTGCGCGGCCGGCTCCAGCGCGGTCGCGCGCGCCTGGCGGTGCGGCTGTCCCGCCGCGGCATCACCTTGCCGGCTGTCTTGCTCGCGATCAAGATTGCGGACGGCGCGGCCAGTGCCGCCGTGCCCATCCTCTTGGCTTCGCGGACCGTTCACGCGGCTGCCGCCCATGTCTTGGGACGCAGCGGCGCCACGGCTACGGTCGTGGCCCTGGCCGAGAGCGGCCTGCGGGGTCTGGCACTTAGCCGGCTAAAGCTGGGAGCCACGCTTTCCTTGATGACGATTCTGGCCCTCGGCGGCATTGCAACCGTGGTCCACCCGATGTTACCAGCCCCGTCGGCCAATGTTGAACCGCCCGTCGCCGATCCACGTCCGGCTGGGCGCACAATGCCAGCGCGGACCGATCTTCTTGGCGACCCGCTACCCGAGGGGGCACTAGCCCGGATCGGTACCACCCGGCTGCGTGTCGACGGCGTTCTCGGGGCAATTGTCTTCTCAAACGACTACCGATGGATAGCGTACGGCACCGAGAGCGGCGTTGTGCACGTTTGTGAGGCTGGGACCGGTAAGCCCTTGTTCGAAATGGAAACGGAACAATTCAAGCCCATAACCGAGTTGGCCTTTTCCCCCGATGGGCGAACTCTGGCCGCCAGTGGCTTTTGGTGCAAAGAAGTCCATCTTATTGATGTCGCCACGCAGAAGATCCGGCACACGCTCTCGAACACCGTCGAGGGTCAGGGAAATTGGGCGCGCCTCCGCCAGGGACCGGGCCTGGCGTTCACGCCCGACGGTCAGATGTTGCTCGTCGGTGGCAAGGATGGCGCACTGCACTTCTGGGATCCGGCAACGGCAACCGAAGTAGCTGCCCTGGCACAGACGGATGAACTCGTCCTGAGTTTGACGCTGACCACCGACGGACGGACGGCGCTCACGTCCCATTATAGGGGCGCACTTCACCTTTGGGATGTAACGAAGCGCAAGCATTTGCGCAAGCTTGCGGCCTCCGCACAGCAGCCCAATTTCACTGCCCTGGCTCCGGATGGCCAAACTATGGCACTGGCGGCGAGCGCCAATGAGATCCAGTCGTGGAACATTGAGGGAGGTCTAAGGCATCGTCTGCGTCTGTCAACGCCGGTCGTAGGCACCGGCTTTAGGCCCGATGGACTGCTTCAGCTCGCGGAGGGCAACGGCACCATCACGCTCTGGGACGTGCGAATCGGCGCGACGCGCAGCTCCTTCACATGTCCAGACATATCGGTCGGGAGGAGGGACAGAACGACGGCCTGGTTCGAGTCTCAAGGGAAGAGGATGGCGTGGGAGATCCTTGGCACCATTCGTCCGTGGGACCTGACGACTCGTCAAGAAACGCCCCGGCTGACCGCTTACCCCCAGGGCGTCGAGTGGGCCGGCTTTTCGGCGGACGGACGCAGGCTCTATGCATGCGGATCGAACGGCGACCTTGGCGTTTGGGACGCGGCCACCGGCCGGCGGCAGGGAGCGCCGCGCAAGATTGACGCGCCGTGGCGTGCCTGCCCCCAGCCGGCTGCCGATCGTCGACGCGTCGCCATTGCCAGTCGTCACCCCGACCGGAACTTCGGGCTAGTTGGCGGACTCGTCTTTCTGTGGGACCCGGCGAAGGACGCGGACCCGGTCCCGCTCCGCGATCAGGTCGGGCCAGCCTGGTACGCCGCCTTGTCGCCGGACAATCGTTTCCTGGTTGCCACGGAGGCCACAGGCCAGATTCGCGTCTACGACGCGGGAACCGGGAAGCCCATGCGGTCGTTCGCCGGTCGGAAACAGGAATATCGTCCTACGTTCTCTCCGGACGGCCAGGTGCTGGCGACCACGGGAGCGTACCCAACGATTCGTTTGTACCACTTCCCCTCGGGTCAAGTTCTGCGCGAGCTAAAAATGCCAACGTCGGCCGTAAGTCTCGCGTTCGCGCCGGATGGAGGGTCGCTGGCCAGCGGACACCAAGACCTGCCGATGCATAGGGATCCGGGGGGCCCACCGGGCGACATGATTTGTCTCTGGGAGACGGCGACCGGGCGCGAGTTGTGTCGCATCTCCGCGGGACATCTGCGGGTCGAGGCCCTGTGCTATTCGCCCGACGGCCTGTTGCTCGCCTCCGGTGGTTTCGATCGCCGAATCCGTGTCTGGGAAGCCGCCACCGGGCAGGAGCGGCGGCGCTACGTCGGACACCGGAACCAGGTCGAAAGCCTGGACTTCGCTCCCGATGGGTTACAACTGGCATCGGCCAGCGCGGACGGGTCTGCCCTCGTGTGGCAGGTATTCGATCCCGCGCCGGCCGAGCGCACCGCCGCGGAACTGGACACACTCTGGACCGATCTGACCAAGGACGGAGGAGAAGCCCATCGAGCGATAGCGGCTCTGATCGCGGCGAAGAGGTCGGCGGCGTTCCTCAGCGCTCGTTTGCGGCCAGCGGAGCAGCCGCCGAAGGAGCAGGTGAACCAGTGGCTCGCGGACCTGAGAAGTCCGCAGTTCAAGACTCGCGAGGCCGCCCAGATAGCAATGCTCCGTGTCGGCGAGATGATTGAGCCGGCACTTCGACGCGCACTGGAGGCATCGACCGATCCCGAAGAAAGGCAGCGTCTGGTTACCATCCGCGCTGGTATTTCGCTTCTGGAACGCCGCCCCGAGCTGCTCCGCGAGCTACGCGCCGTGGAAGTGCTCGCACATCTCGGCACCGCCGAAGCCCGGCGCGTTCTGGCTGCTCTGGCGAAGGGCGCTCCCGAGTCGCGCCTGACGCGCCAGGCTAGGGTCAGCCTCGCCCAGCCAGAACGGGCTCATGATCGCTCTAAACCTTAAATGCTGCCAAGAATAACCGCCACGACACTCTTCTGCCAGTGACTTAGACGTCATCCGCGAAGGCGATACCAACGAGTTCATCCGCATTCCAGAGGAATAGACCCATTTATTCGAAACTGGAGCCATCGTTCCGCTCGCATTTCTTTGCAGGTGATATACTCGGGTCATCGCATCGCATGAACCGACTGCCCATCAGCCAGGCTGTTGCCGAATAACGGCGGCTTGACCCACGGCCGAGCCCCAAAAGGCGCGTCCGTGTGTCGGGACCGAGGCATTCAAGGCGCAGCGGCGACCCAGCGCATACGATAGACAAATCTGCCATCGAGCCCGCTCTAGTATATGGAGCGAGGCATGCAGGAAGTCCGAGCCGACGGGCAAGCCGATGAAGGTCGACCAAGATCAGCACTTCGCCGCGCTCTACGACGAGTATGGATCGCTGCTGTTCCGTGTGGGGCGCGCTCTTCTCGGCTCCGGCGCGGACGCCGAAGACGCCGTGCAAAGTGTCTTCCTGAGCCTGGTCCGGAGTCGTAAGAGCTTAAGCGGCATTGCGGACATCCGTGCCTATCTGCTGTCCGCGCTTCGACACGCCGCGGCGCGCATCGCGTCGCGTCGGACGAAGGAAAGTCGTCTCGGGCAGCAGGCAGCGAGATCGACCTTGGAAAGCGCGCTGAGTCTAAGACAGGATGACGCCTTCGATCTGGAGAAAGCCTTGCGAAGTTTGCCGCCTGATCAACGCGAGATCATTGCACTCAAATTCGACGGCGGCCTGACATTCGCCGAAATCGCAACATTGCTGAACATAAACCCGAATACCGCAGCGAGCCGATACCGTTACGCCCTGGAAAAGCTGCGCGCTGCCCTCCAGTAGGTCCCGTCTGCCGGATGGGCCGCTCTTGATGGGCTAGGCTAAGGTCCGCCGGGTAAACGGACCCTCCCCAACTATGAACAACGCCGACTGGTCCGAAGCATTGAATGATCTGGAACGCCGGCTCGCGGCACGAGCGCGACCGGAGCCGGACCCTGCGCTACGCGAGCGGGTCCTTAAAGCGCTGAGCAGGGAAGTCCAAGCCGCGAATAGGGAATCTTCTTGGAACTTTGTGGTAGGCTTGGCAGCCGTCTTCTTTTTCGGCGCCAACTTGACGATGTCCTCCGCGCCTTTGGTTAGCGGTAACTTGACCGACGATCCCGAAGGCGTCGCGACGGCCGCGCGACGGTTGCATGCGCTCGTTCCGGAGATCACCGCGGAAGCCGCCCATGCAGAGATCCTAATGGCTTCGTCGTCGTCGCGTTTGCCCATGGTGCCGAATATAGCAGCGGCGATTGATAGCACGCCCCTGAGAGAGCGGCGGGAGTAACGCCGCCGGACGATGCGAACGCTCTGAAGAATGTCAAGTTGTCCGTCGGGAGCAACCCGGCGGCTCTACGGTCGGAGATCTCTTCATGGCACATGCTTTGCTGTGGATCGAAAGCCTGGTAGCGTTATTGCTGCTCGCTTCCACATTGTTAAGCGCGATCGTGAAAGCGTCGTCACGGCTCTGGCGGCCTCGGCTCTGGCAGCTTCTGCTTGGCCTGCTTTTTGCGATCCCCTTGGTTGCCGTTCCCGTCGGGCTGACTGTCGTTGCAGGCGTACTGAGATTCTCCCAGCGCACGCCGGGCGTCCCCTTTATCCCGCTGGGAGTCTGGGCCAGCCTTTCCATCATTGGAACATCGGTTCTCCTCGTGCGTGGCTTGCGAATTCGCTCGGAAGACCGGCAGCCTCGCGCAATGAGTTGGCCGTTGGGCCGGCTTAGCGCTTACACGTTGGTCGCCGCGGCTCTGACCTGCTTGACGTACAACAGCCTCGAGAATGATGTCCGCGTCCGGATGACGCAGCTTCGGCTCGAAGCGGGGGCAAGGGCGCTGGCGATTTCACCGGCAAGAATCCTCGATCGCGACAATGCCGCGCCCATTTACCAAGAAGCCGGAGCGACATCGGGTCAATTCTCGAAAGGACGGCAATTGGAGACTATCTGGTCCAACGATTTGCGCAAGCTCGATCTTACAGAGCAGAAACTGATTGAATTCATCAACAGCAGCCAGCCAGTGCTGCGCCTCTTGCGGCGCGGTGCCTCGATGCCGGCCGCACGTTTCGATTGGGATTCGAGCGATCCCCACCAACTCCTTCCCGAAGTTCAGTTTCTTCGCGAGGGCGCCGAGGTGCTCATACTGGACGCAATGCTTCGCGCTCACAAGGGCGACTCGGCCGGGGCGGCGGCAGATCTGAGCGCGGTATTCGCCATTGCTAATCAACTCGACGGGCCCTATCTGATTGTCGTGCTCGTGGCGGCTGCGATTGAAACGCGTGGCATCGAGGCGCTGGAAGCCGCATTAGCGAACGCCAAAAGCTCTCAAGAAGACCTCGCCAAGATAAAGCTCGTTCGCAATGCAACATACCGAACGAAACTTCTTCGTTCCCTTCGCCACGAGTCGCAGACGATTGCACCCGCGCTTTTCGCTCACATTGCCCTCGCTGGCTACGATCTGGACAGGACGTGGAACCTGAAGGGCGGCCAGTACTTCAGCAACCATGCCTTCCAAAGCTTTTGGCGGGTTTTCCTTTTTGATGACGATTTGGCTTCCTCCGTTCGTCGCTGGGAGCGCATGCGAGCTCTGGCAGCGCTTCCCTATTGTGATGTCCGCGAGGAGTGGGGTAGGTTTGACTTGGACCACAACGACGAACTAGGTGTTTTGACGCGAATTCTTGCGAAACTCTTTCAGGGGTTGACCCGAGCCAACGCCGCAGCCGTGGCAGCTTCAGCCGATGCCCGCCATGAGCTTGCCGTCATCGGTCTTGCCGCCAAGCGTTATCAAATCGCGAAGGGATCATTCCCTGAGAAGTTGGAGAATCTTGTACCTGATTACGTCGATCACGTGCCCGCGGATCCGTTCGGCAACGGCCCGATGCACATGAAGCGCGACGGTAACGACCTGGTGCTCTACAGCGTCGGCGCCGACTGTCGCGACGACGGCGGGGCGCCTTGGGACGACCTGAAGAAGCAAGGAGACATCGTCTTTCGCGTGCACGGAGATCGAATACGGCATGAGGGACGCGGTGCCCAACGCCGGCCTCAACGTAATGACTTTGCAGGCCCGTGAGATGCCTGACACCGATCTGTGAGTTGGCAGGCCGCCTGTTTACCAGCGTCGGTCAAATCGACCAAGATTTCGGCCGACGCGACATGTTCCATTACTTCCGGCAATCACTTTCGTAAATTGACTTCTGCTCTGCCGCGAACACGGTTGCTCTGCTCAGATTCGCCCTGAACGATAATAAACCCATTTCTTCTAAACCGGGTCCATTAGGCCACGCGGTTCGGCCACCCCGACGCGGGAGATCACCACGTCGGCACCAGGATCGAAAGCACCAACGCATCCGCACGGTCCGGCGACCGCCCCAGCGCCGTGTGGGCCAAGATCGCGTTCGGGCTTGGAAATCCCAAGAACTCTATCAGGGCGAGTCGCGACTCGTGTCCGGGGTGCGGGACGGCAGCATGCGTGGCGGCGGCAAAACGCCGGAGGGAGTCGGGCCCTGGATCGGCAGCGGCATGTCGGACGCTGGCGGCGGCATGGCAGGGGTCTCGCCTGGTGCGCTCGGGGGCGGGCAATTTTCACCATTGCCGCTCCGTGGCTGAAGCGGCGAGCTCATGGCTGGAGCTCCGTGAATTTTCAAGACATCACTTGCTGTCCACTCCATCTTTCGCGCTTCTTCGGCTAGAATGCGGTCCGCTTCGATATCGGAGTGAACGATGTGTGGCGTCAGAATTAACAGGAGTTCCGTCTTTGCCTTGTTGTGTGAGCGGTAGCGGAACAAGGCTCCTGCAAGGGGCAGGTCACCCAACCAAGGGATTTTGTTTTCCGTTTTGTTGTCGGTCTTGGTGATCAGCCCGCCGATGGCAATCGTCTCTCCGTCGCGTGCGGATACAGTAGTTTCGAGATGTTGAACGTCGAATTGCGTGGCCAAAACACCGTTCCCCAGGTTGACTTGCTGAGGGGAAACGGACGAGACTTCAGGAACGACGCGCATCAATACCGTGCCGTCAGCATTGATCCGCGGGGTGACGTGCAGGAGAACACCAACGTCCTTGTAACTTACCAGGTTGGTCACCAGGCCCGTGGCGATGACGGTGCTGCCTGTCACATAGGGCACGCTCTGACCAATGTTGAGGTAGGCGGTCTGGTTGTTGAGCGTTTGAATTTGCGGCCGGCTGAGAATTTCGACGCGGCCCTGGGTCTTGAGCGTGCGAATGAGCAGATTAAAGGTGTTGCTCGCAGCCGAAAATACAAACCCGCCCAGGCCATTCGCGTTGGCACGACCGACCCCCAGATTGGTCAGTCCTTGGAAACCGACAATCCCCGGGCCGGAGACCGGATTGTTACCGAGGGGTTGAGCGACATTGTTGAAATTGAAGCCCGGATTCGCTATGGGGTTAATGCTGTTGTTGATCGTGACGCCCGTCGGGACGAGCCCGGGACTCGCGTAGTTGACAACACCGTTGGGGCCGAAGTAACCGTTCGCCGGGATGATGCTTCGAGAGAACAGGATCGGACTTTGCAGACCAAGTTCTGCACCAAATTCTTCGGTCGAGGACAGATCGACCTCGGCAATCAGAACCTGGATAACTACCTGGTCCATCTGAACATCCAGCTCCTGAATGAGCCGCATGACGTCTGCAAAGTATCGGGGCGTAGCGCTAATGAGGAGCTTGTTGGAGATCGGATCAGGGATGACCACGACTTCGCGTTCGATTTCCTTGTAACTGGTCAATTGTCCGCCGCGCTGGTACACCTGGAGTGAATTGGTGAGAAAAGCCTGCAAAGAATTTGCGACATCTGTGGCGGAGCCATTCCTGAGAGCGTAGACCTCGTTGTGGCGCGACTCGACGTCGCTGTCCTCAAGACGGCTGATGATGGCAGTTGCAACTTCGAGGTCGCTGCGACTGCCCGCGACGATGACGCTGTTGGTGCGCGGGTCCGTGGTGATGCGCAGTTCAATGAGGGGTGCCCCCTCGGGCGGCGTACCCCCGAGCGAAAGTTGCACCGGCCGGGGCACACCTCGCGGTGCCGCGGACGGGATATTCGCTCCCAAGGCGCCCACCACGCTGGCCGTGCCAGGTTGTCCAGCGGTGCCGCCGGTGCCGAACATAAGCTGTTGCAGCAGACCGGCCATGGCGCCCGCGTCGGCCCTCTTGAGCGGGAAAATGTTGATCGCAATTGCGGTGGAAGGCACCGCATCCATTTCGTGAACGACCGCGAGGAGCAACTCCATGCTGCGGGGCGGAGCCGAAATGATCAGGCTGTTCGTGCGCAGGTCCGGGAGGATGTGGACGTCTTCGAGCAGGCCGGATTCCACAGCCGTTCCAGGCTTCCCCGGTGCCGAGCTGATGAAGCGCAGAGAAGTGGCCTTGGTGGTCCCTGTTCTTCCCGGAGTGGTGCCGGGCGCTGGTGCGGCGGCTTCTCCCGCGGCCCCCAAGGGCCCTGGAACCACTACCCCTTCGGATACCGCCCGGTTCAAAAGCGCAGCCAGCTCGTCGGCAAGGGCATTCCGCAAGTAAATAACGCGCAGATCATTGACGGCATTGGACACGGTATTATCGACACGCCAAATGAGGTCGCGAATCTCGGCCAAGTCAGTGGGTGCAGCCTGAACAAAGACCGTGTTGCTGCTTTCGTCCAGAGTGACGCGCACCTGGTTCTGAGCGGAAGTCTCGTTGGGATAGCGTTGGGCATAGAAATTCCTGAGCATGGCGGCCACTCTGGCGGCCGAGGCTTTCTTGAGGGGAAACGGCGTCGCCCGACTTTCCGTGGACGAGGGACGGTCGAGCCCTTTGATTTCTTTGACAATGTCCTGCATGCGCGACTGGGGTGCGGCGACGAGGATTGCATTGAGCCGCGGCACCGCCAGCAACGTCACCGAGGCAAAGCGCTGCGTGGCCGGTCCTTGTTGACCGGTGAGCGGCAAAGGAGGAGTCATCGGCAATGATAAGGGACCGCGCTGGTTTCCATAAGGATCGACGACGACGCGCTGGTAGAGTTGCGTCAAGATAGCGCTCACACTGCTGGCATCGCCAAACTCGAGAGGCACCAGCCGGATGCCGACGTCGGCGCCGCTGCCCAATTCCTGAAGACGTTCGATCCCACGTGACGGAACTGGCAAGGGCAAAGGAAAGAGGTCTAATGGCCGCGTTTGAATTCGCACGCGGCCCACGTTGATTCGCTCAGGAAACGTGTTTTCGCGAACCGATTCCCGTTCCTCTTGCGGAGAGAATAGCAATGACTCCCTGGCGGCTGACAGCCCAACCTTTCGTGCGGCTACTCGTTCGTGCCTTACTGACCACGATTGTTTTGAGCGCCGGCTGCCAGAGATTCAAGGCGGAGGGTACCGCCGACTCGAAGGCGTTGCCGGCGCGCGAAAACGGCTCTGGTGAATCCAGGTCTGAGGCAAGGGAGGCGCCGAAATCGCCACGGAACGGGAACCTGGAAGTTTCGGCGGGAGACGACGCACTTCAACGGCGTCGAAACGAGGAGCCAACCGTTCCTGCAACCGAAGCCGCCGGCGGCACCATCCCGATGGAGGAGCAAAGCCCCGGTAAGGTGGTTGTTCGCTTGGACCTTTCCTTCACGGGCGCTACAGATGTTGGTCTGGGTTCCTTGACACGGCTTGAGCGGCTTCAGGAACTGTATCTCATTCACACCAAGGTGACCGATGCCGGCTTGACGCCACTAGCAGCTTGTTCACGTCTTCACACTCTGGACCTCGCAGGCACCCAGGTAACCGATGCCGTGATGCCTGTTTTGAGCAAACTGACTGAACTCAAGGCCCTGGGCCTCAGCAACACGAAGGTCACCGATGCGGGCATCCTGAAACTGAAGACCTTGCGCAACCTCCGGCTCCTGGATTTGTCATCATGCAAGGCCGTCAGCAGCGCCGGAATCCAGGAGCTTCAGAAGAGCCTGCCACAAATGAAGATCCTGCATTAACCTGTCCGAAGACGGGCAGAGCAGCGGACAATTGCTTCCATAATCCGATTTCGGTCCGCGTGGCTCAAGCGTCTTACGGTTCTTTCACAAGCTCACCGCGAACGAGGCAAAGGCTGACATGCGATTCGCATACGCACTTCTCTCTGTCGTGCTGGCAACTTGGCCGGCCCGCGCCGCGGACTTGCCGGAACTTGTGTTGCCGCGAGGCGTCGGCGTAAACACTCATTTCGTGCAGGTCACGCTGGCACCGCCCCGCTGGTCTGCGGTCGCTCTAGGCGGACGCAGGCGGCCTGGTAGGATAACTCAGGAGGTCCTCGACCTGGCCTGGCTTGGCTATTTTGGTACCGAAAGAGAGGGAACGCTGGCGACAACCGACGCGCAATCGACCATGGATGCATAACGATCGGCCGGGTTCTTGGCCATTGCCTTGCGGCAGATATCCTTGCCCCGCTAGTGGCTTTTTCGGGTGACTGGGCGACGTTGGCTAAGATGCCACGGCCTTGTGCCGTGGAGTTTAACGATGGCTTCTACTCGCACCAGGCCAGCGATCCTTCTTATAAGGGCCTTCGAACTTGACTCTCGTTGGCTAACCATTGTTTCCCTCCTCATGGTCTGATGCCCGCGGCTGCACCCCGAGCAGCAAGAGGGCTGCAACTTCGGCCAGCGCCGCCACCTATGCGAAGGCTGTCAACGCTCCGCAAGGCGCATGATGTTTCGCAAGTTGCATGCCGGGGAATGGAGCCGGGCGTGGGAGCCAGCTCGTTCCCAGTCCTCGCTGGCTTGGGTAGGTGGCACGAGCGTATCCCTGGCCGTGCGCCACTGTGAATCGATGAAAGCGGGTCGGGCCGAGTCATTGCCATGACCGAA
>Ga0310039_10000817_pt1 | contig 24195 bp, 27 predicted proteins | sample Sb_taG_4_FD_200460 | JGI IMG/M metagenome (GOLD analysis project Ga0310039, IMG submission 200460) | Peat soil microbial communities from Weissenstadt, Germany - Sb_50d_6_BS metaG (v2) (version 2) | ecosystem: Environmental > Terrestrial > Soil > Wetlands > Peat | place: Germany: Weissenstadt...
GCGATCACGTCAGCAGCCATCGACGCGTGCGTGTCGCCCAGTTCCCGGCCGACGTGCCTGACCAGCTCCGCCGGCTGCCAGCCGTGCCGCCACCCCGCCGTGATGGACAGACGCAAGAAGCCGGCGACCTCCCGGCTAACGCCCTGCGTCCAGCCCGGTCCCTGCTCCGCAGCCAGCAACCCCAGGTATTCCCCCAGACCACGCTGGTCACCCCGGCAGACCGCGTCCACCGCCGCGCACACCGCCGCCACGACGAGCTCTTGCTGCGACGGAACCCTGCCCCGGCCCGGCGACCACCCGAGACTCGCCGCCCGCTCCGCGCGGCGGCGCTGGCGGTCCTTGTCCCTCTTCTGCCGGCTACCGCGACGACGTCTGGATCTATGTGCAGGCTGGCATCGGGTACGGCGACATCGGCGACCACGCCGGAGCCCTGGAATGGCTGACCACCAGGCCGGAGCCGGCGTTGCACACCGGTGACCCGGAATCGGCCCTTGAGCATTTCCGCCCGTCGCGCGTCCTGCCTGTCCGCGCTCGGGCGCCCGTCCGGCGAAATCCAGGAGCGAGCGGCCCAGGGCGAACAGGGGGGAAACAGGTGAGCGATAAGAGGTCAGCGCTGGACACCCTGTCCGCGGCCGAGAAAGCCACCGTGCTGGATGAATTGCTCGCTGCCCGGCCGGACCTGCGCGAGCTGGCTGAAGCCTGCGCCGCCCAGGTCATGACGGACGCCGACCGGGCGGCCGTCGCCGGCGATGTCGAGGACGCCCTGCAGGGCCTCGGCATCGAGGAGCTGAACACCCGGGCCGGCTACCGGCCGGGCCGGGGTTACGTCCATCTGGCCGAGGCCGCGGATGAGATCCTGGACGAGGCCCTGCAACCCTTCCTGGACGACCTTCACCGCCGGGCCGGCCTCGGCACGCGATCCGCAGCCGTAGAACTTGCCGCGGGCATCCTGCTCGGCCTGTACAACTGCCGCCACGGCAACTCCGAGACGCTGCTTGAGTACTGTCCGGACTACGCGGCCGAGCGCGCAACAGGCGTGGTGAGCGACTGCGCAAGGCTCGGCATCGAGCTACCCGCCGCCGGACTCCTCGACCTCATGCCCGAGTGGAGCGCCCTGCTGCACTGAACCCGCGATCCACCCGCGCCGCCTTGGGCGCGCGAGTGGGAGGCGCCCGGCTCCGAGTTCCTGCCCTGGCACGCCTGGCGCGGGTGACTGGTCGGGCGCGGTGGCCGTGCAGAAGGCGTTCACCGCCTGGTATGCCACGCGGCACGGCGACGTTCCTGACCAGGACGCGGTCGAGGCGCTGGCCGAGGAGTGGCTGGGCGTCATGCTGCCAGGCACCGAGCACGCGGTCTCGCCCCGGCGGTCGGCGGCCTTCTGCGATCAGATCACCAGCTGGCGGGACAATGAGGACGCGGCCGGAGCCCTGTCCCTGCTGCCGGAGTGGATCCGCTGGAACGGCGAGCAGGCGGGCGTGCCGCCGGGCCTGATCAGCGATGCCGTCGCGATCGCCGAGCGCCGCCCCGAGGACGCGGACAAACCCTGAGCCGTCCGAACATGGTCCGGGAACCTCTGCCGCGGCGCAGCCGGGTCAGCGGTCAGGCCCCGGGTGAAGTTGCTGACGAAGTTCTTATAGCCGCGGCCGGCCGGGCCGGGCCGGAACACGAACCCGCTGCCCGCGCGGCGGGCCAGCTCCCACGCGCGGCCGCCGTAATCCGGGGTGACCGGCACCAGCCTCGCGGCCGGCCCGCCGACATGCACCACGACCTGGCGGCCGTGCCGGATGACGTCATCGCCGCGCAGCGCCACCAGCTCGCCGGGCCGCAGCCCGGCCCCGATGCCGAACACGACCAGCGCCAGCGCCGAGGAGCGCCTGGCCGCACCGCGCTGGGCCGCCGCCAGGGCGGCTAGCTCCGCCCGCTCGGCTGGTGAGTACGGCGCCGGCGCTCTCGAGCCCGGGAACGGCGTCGGCCGCTGCCCGGGCGGCCCGCAGGCCGCCACGGCGAGCCGGTACAACGCCGACCGGTACGTTCCCCCGGGTTGAGCAGGCCCGGCCGGGGAGGCCGGTCACGCAGAACGCCTCGATCACGTCATAGTCCAGCAGGAACTCCCAGCCGGCCGGGACCCCGCGGGCCTCAGCGAACCGGGACAGCCCCCGCAGCGCGGGGGCGGTCACGCTGCCGGCCGGCAGCATGCACAAGCCCGCCGCGTCTTCCCCGCGAGTCCCGGCCATGCTTGAAATATAGTTACTTCAATCCTGAAAGCGGGGGATGCCGCCGGCACGGCGGATAAGGAATCCTGTGACCATGGACGACCCGGCCCGCCGGCACCAGCAGATCCAAGCCGAACTCAGCCAGATCCAAGCCGAACTCAGCCAGATCGGCCTGGTCCTGCCCGGCTCGCTCACCGACCGCACCACCCGCTGCCAGCGCGCCGGATGCCACTGCCACGCCGACCCCCCGCAACTGCACGGCCCCTACCCGACCTGGACCCGCAAGATCAGCGGCCGGACCATCACCAGGACCCTCACCCCCGAAGACGCCGAACGGCTCCGCCCCTACTTCGACGCCCACCGCCACCTGCGCCAGCTCATCACCGAACTCGAAGCCATCTCCATCCAGCTCGCCGGCCAGCCCGGGCCACTACACCCCCAGCCACGCACCCAGCCGGGAGATCAGCCCGCTTAGCGCGGGATCAGCACACCGGAAACCTGCTAGAACCACAGGTCAGCGAGTTCTGTCGGTGACCCACGACCCATTACCCCATACCGCTATGCCGCATACAGGTCAACGGGGTCTTGGGCTCCCGCCGCATGGCGGAAACGCCGCTCGCGTCCTGCAACATCGGCCTGCCGAGCGTGCACCTCTGTCGGCAGAGCTTGCGATTATGAGGTGCGGGTCGGGGCTGGGCTCGACCGCAGTGAGGTCGTGGATCATGGAGTGGGCAACGTCGGCTTGATGGCCAAGATGCCAGCCGATGACGCTGGAGTTCTCGTGCGGTCGCCTTCAGCACGCTGGGGGCGACCAGGCGATCCTCATCGTCACGCTCGCCACTTGCGTGGTGTTCCTCGCGGTCGTCCGGCACTGGCGGCCGGTCGTCTTCATCGCCTTGCCCGTTCTCGTCGCCCTTTCCCGCATGTAACGGGGTGAGCATCACCCGACCGATATCCTCGACAGCCTCCTGTTTCCCGCGCTCTTCGGCCGTAACCTGCGATAGGAATCGCCGATGCTGCGGGCGGAGGCATGAACACATGGCCGCGGATGCAGTGCTGCTATTCCCGGGCCAGTACAGGACGCCTCCCGAAGGAGGCAGGCGAGTGGTCAGGAGGTGGCCGCGGCGGGGTGGTGAAGGTGGCGGTACGGGTGGCGAAGCGCTTAGGCCATGGGCGGCAGCCCGGTAGCGGCGCCTGCCACGGAGCCGTAACCAGTAGGCGTCCTGTCCAGCGCCTGCCGAATCGGAGCGCCTAGAATTGTGGCGACTCCAGAGCAGTCGTGAGCTGATCATCGTGTTCTGAGCCGCAGGGCGTTACGTGGCCGCCCGCGCGGGAAGGTGGCCTCGTATGACTGATAAGGCCACGAGCGATCTGTGGTGGAAGAACGCCGTCATCTACTGCGCCGACGTGGCGACCTGGCTGGATTCCGACGGCGACGGGATAGGCGACCTCGCGGGCCTGACCCGGCGGCTCGACTACCTGTGGGGGCTCGGCGTCAACACGCTGTGGCTGATGCCGTTCTACCCGTCCCCGCTGGGGGACGACGGCTATGACATCACCGACTATTACACTGTCGACTCCCGCTTCGGCTCGCTCGGCGACTTCGTCGAGATGATCCGCACGGCGGACAACCTGGGCATCCGGGTGCTGATCGACCTGGTGATGAGTCACACAAGCAACCAGCATCCCTGGTTCCAGCGGTCCCGCCGCGACCGCGGCTCCCGGTACCGGGACTACTACCGGTGGAGCGACACGAAGCAGAATGAACCCAGCGAGGTGGCGTTTCCCGGTGAGCAGACGAGCACGTGGACCTACGACGACGTGGCCGGGCAGTGGTACATGCACCGGTACTACGACTTCATGCCCGACCTGAACATCACCGACCCGGACGTCCTGGACGAGATGCACAAGGTCCTCGGCTTCTGGCTGGAACTTGGCATCTCCGGCTTCCGGGTGGACTCGCTGCCGTTCATGATCGAGACGATCGGCACCAGCGCCGAGGACCAGCCGATCACCTACCTGCGCTCGCTGGTCGAGTTTCTCGAGCGGCGCCGCGGCGATGCCATCTTCCTGGGCGAGGCCAACGTCAGCCCGCAGGAGCAGCAGCGCTACTTCGCCGTGGACGACGGCGACGGCGTGCAGATGCTGTTCGACTTCCGCACCTGCGCCGCCCAGTGGCTCGCGCACGCCCGCGGCAGCACCGGACCGCTGATCGACGCCCTGAACAGCCGCCCCCGCCATCCCGAGCAGGCTCAGTTCGCCAACTTCTGCCGGCACCATGACGAGCTGAACCTGGGCCTGCTCAGTGACAGCGAGCGCGAGGAGGTCTTCGCCGCGTTCGCGCCCGAGCCGGAGCACCGGGTCTACGGGCGGGGCATCCGCCGGCGCCTGGCCCCGATGCTCGGCCACGACCAGCAGCGGATCCGGCTCGCCCTTGCCCTGACCATGGCGCTGCCGGGCACGCCGGTCCTGCTGTACGGAGACGAGATCGGCATGGGCGAAGACCTGTCACTGCCCGGACGGCTCGCGGTGCGCAATCCGATGCAGTGGTCGCCCGGGCATGCCGGCGGCTTCTCCGCCGGCGACAAGCTGTACCGGCCGGTCCACGCGGATGGACCCTCCGGCTACCGCGCGGTCAACGTGGCCGACCAGCGCCATGAGCCAGGTTCGCTGTACTCCTGGGTGGCCCAGGCCATCCGGGTGCGCCGCGAGAGCCCGGAACTCGGCTGGGGCGAGTGGCGCATACTCGACGTCGGTGACCCGCGCGTGCTGGCCATCGAGACCCGCTGGCGCGATGACCAGATGATCACCCTGCACAACCTGTCCGCCGAGCCCGCCAAGGTTCACCTGCCCGATGACCCGGACAAGCCGACCGAGGGAGAAAGGATGCGGCAGGTGCTCGGCGACGCCGACCCGCCGTACAGCCCAGGCCAGGAGATCACACTCGGCCGGTACGGCTTCCGCTGGCTGCGCCGGACCGGTTGAAAGCGACTAGGCCTGCGGGGGCACGACCAACGGCGAGCCTGGACACCACCTGGCGTTCCGCCGGGGGCGCCAATGCCCCGGCAGACGCACGGCGGAAGACGTAGCCCCGCGATCTGCGGACGCGATTCACATCTTCCTCATCGCCACATACCGCCGCATGTCCGGCAGCGCCTTGACCGTCAGCACCCCGAAGCCAGGCTCTGGTGCGCAGACGAGCCCGTCCGCACCCCCATGCCAGAGACGGAGCAAGGCCGTTGCCAAGAAGGACGTCAACTGGGCAGCGTCAGGCCTGGTCGGCTCGGATTCGTGCAGCAAGCAGGACCATGCCGTCAGCGGCGCCGGAGTCGGCGATCTCGGCCCAGCTGCTAGAGCAGGGCGGGGAGGGGGCGGTCGGCCTCGCCGGGCTGATCATCGTCATCTGCGGCCTCGTCCTGGTCGCCGAGGGCGCCCGCAGGAAGTTCATGAAGTACCTGCGGACAGCGCAGATGAGCGCCAGGATGCGCCGGGTGGTCGAACTGTTCGGCATGACCGGGACGATCGCGCGGGGACTGGTCTTCGCCCTGGCCGGCGTGCTGGTGATCGACGCGGCGATCACCCACAAGGCGTCCGAATCCGGCGGCATCGACAAGGCGCTGCTCACGCTGCGAAACCAGCCGTTCGGCGAGTTCCTGATGATGCTCGCCGCCCTCGGCCTCGCGGTCTTCGGTGTGTACGGGCTGCGCGAGGCCCGCTGGCGGAAGGTCTGAGCACACGGGAACGCGTGCGGAATAACGGACTGGCTCGGGAAGGGAACCTAACGTGGCTGATGTTGCCACCCCGCTGCCAGGAATGTAACGCGCGGCCATCTCTGCCCCGGCCACAGCCGGCAGCGCCGACGGGACCAGGCTGCGCTGCAGCGCCTCCACCGCGACACGATCGGCGTTGGCCGCCCTGGACTGCACCGCCGCCGCGGCCCGGTCCGCAGCCAGCTGCAGCAGCTCGACGTCATGGCCGGTGAACTTGCGGGGCGGCAGCGAGCCGACATGCATGACGCCCGTCACTCCGCCGCCAGCCATGCTCTGGCCCGCTGTCAAGGCCCGCACCGTGACCGGCCCCCGCCGATGGCAGGCCGCTGATGCCGACGTGAACCGGGTCGATAACGGCGGCTGCGGCCGGGCTTGCGTCCAGTCGCACCTGCGCCGCTCTGGATGGCGAGCTGCCGCAGCCGGCGGCCGCCAGCGCCAGCGCGGCGAAAACCGCCCCGAAGGCGCGGCGCTGCAGCCTCCGCGTGACCTTAACCCAGCGGGCAGTGCGAGCAGATCGCTGTCCAGTACGAGCAGATACCGCGCATGGCCCACATATTCTTCAAGCGCTCGTGATGGCCTACCCCGCCGTCGAATCCCCGGATGACCCGCAGGCCGGCATCCAGGACCGAGGCAGATACAAGATCATTTCCCCGAACGGGGCGGGCGCGCGCCCTCGTTGATGGGTCCCTTTTTCTTGGGTGCTCGCGTTAGACGCCCTGATGCGCGGGTAGCGCACCGGACTCAGCCGATAAAGGGGCAGCCATGATGGAGCCGGTGCTGACATAAGGCCATGGCCCCGAACGGCCGTGGTGGCTGTGGTCGCTATGGCCTGCGGTCTCGGGCTTAATCGGAGAGGCCGGGCCGAGCTCCCGCCGGGGCGATCTGGGGTTGGTTAGCATCGAGCCTGATCACTCGCCTGGAGGAGGTTCCATGTCCAAGCGGAATCAAGCGGGTCGGCGGGGGGCTGGTGCGCCCGGACCTGAGCGGCCGGGGTGGCTGTTCCTGGTGGCGGGCGGGCTGATCTATGCGGGAGCGCTGCTCGGGATGTGGATCGTGCTGGCCGGGCAGCCGGACGTGCAGGATCTGGTGGCGGGGTCGGCGTCGGCGGTGCTTGCCGTGGGCGTCGGGTATCTCCTCAGCCAGCGGGGGAAGATGGTGCCGAGCGTCCGGGTCGCCGACCTGCGCACGCTCGCGGCCCTGCCGTGGCAGCTGGTGGCCGAGACCGGGCAGGTCTTCGCGCTGGCTGCCCGCAAGGCGTCCGGCCGTCCGGCCGCGCCGGGCGTGCTACGCACCGTGCCGGTGGACGTCGGGACGGACGTGCGCGGATGGCCGGCCGCGCGACGGGAGGCGGTGCTGACCGCGCTGCTGTCCGCGGCGCCGAACACGGTTGTGGTGGATATCGACATGGAAGCCGGCACGGCGCTGGTGCACCGGCTGGCCGGTGCTGCGGAGCCCGATGAGCGCCGGGCGCTGCCGGGATGAGCTGGTTCCTCGCGGCGGCGCTGGTGCTCCAGGTGGCGCTGATTCCCTGCGCGTGGGTGTGCTGGCGTTTCGACTCCGAGCACCGGGTAGTAGCCCTGGGGCTGGCCGGCACGGTCCAGGCGCTGGCCGTGCTGTGTCTGGCCGCCGGGTATGGCGAGCCGGGGCTGGCGTCGCTGGCTGTGGTGCTGGCCGCGTTGTCCAGCGGAGGGTCGGTGGCCTTCGCGCGATTCCTGGAACGGTGGCTGTGACGGAACGGTGGCTGTGACGGGAGGGGCGCGATGACGGCGACCGGGGTCATCTCGGTGGTCCTGCTGGTGGCGGGGCTGGTGATCGTGGTCGGCTCGTGCGCCGGGATGGCGGTGCTGGACGACCCGCTGGACCGGCTGCACCTGACCACCCCGGCCGCGATGCTCGGCTCGACCGGGATCTGCGCTTCGGTGGTGGTGCGCGACGGCCTGTCGGCGTCGGGGCTGGCCGCCATCGGCGTAGCGGTGATCCTGATCGGTGCCAGTCCGCTGGCCGGCCACGCCGTGGCCCGCGCCATCGCGATCCGGCGCGGTGCCACCTGGTCGGCTCCCGCGGATGGGTCCGCGGGCTCTCCCGGGGAGGAGCAGTGAGCGAGGCGGTGATCGCGGTCGCGCTGGTCTGGGTGGCCGCGTCGGGCACGGCCGTGGTCCTGACCAGGGATCCGCTGTGCCAGGCCTTCGTGGCCGGGTTCTTCGGGCTGGGGCTGGCCTTCCTCTACCTGTCGCTGCAGGCCGGGGACGTGGCGCTGTCGCAGATCGTGGTGGGCGCCATCGCGTTGCCGCTGATCGTGCTCCTCAGCCTGGCCAAGGTGGGGAAGGACCGGGGGTGAGCCGCCGCGCGCGCCTGGTGTTCTTCGCGGCGGCCGCGGCCGCGCTGGCCGTGACCCTGGGCGCCGGCCTGGCCGGCTTGCCGTCGTTCGGCAGCCAGATCACCTCCTACGCCCGGATGCTCAACGAACTGGCGCCGCGGCAACGGCACGTCACCGACGTGGTGTCGGCGATCAGCTTCGACTACCGCGGCATCGACACCCTGTTTGAGGAGTTCATCCTGCTCAGCGCGGTGACCGGGATCTCGGTGCTGCTGCGGCCGCTGAGCGACGAGACCCGCCAGCTTCCCGAGGACAAGGTGCCGGACCGGACGATCCCGCCCCCGAGCCCGGCGGTGTGGCTGCTGGCGGTATTCCTCAGCTCGCTGCTCGTGCTGACCGGCCTCGAGACGGTCACGCACGGCCAGCTCACGCCGGGCGGCGGGTTCCAGGGCGGGGTAATCCTGGCCAGCGCGCTCTACGTCGTCTACCTGGGCACCAGCTACGTGACGGTCGAGCGGTTCGAGCCGGCCCCGCTGCTGGAGGCCTCCGACGGGGTAGGCGCCTCCGGGTACGTGTTCATCGGGCTGCTCGGTCTGCTGGCCGGCGCCGGCTTCCTCAGCAACGTCGTCGGCCTGGGCGTCACCGGGAACGTGATCTCGGGCGGCACTATCCCGCTGCTGAACCTGGTCGTCGGCGTGGAGGTGGCAGGCGGTTTCGCGATCCTGGCGTCGGAGTTCCTGGACCAGACGGCGGTCATCCGGCCGAGGCGGCGATGAGCGTCCTGGCCTACGGCGTCGTCGCCTGGCTCTTCCTCGTCGGCATCTACGGCGTCGTGACCAGCCGCAACCTCATTCACCTGGTGGTCTGCCTGTCGGTTGCGCAGTCCGCCACCGATATCTTGCTGCTGGAGATCGGGTACCGCACCGGCGGTCACGCCCCGGTGTTCGTCAGCCTGCCCGCCCATCCGGGACCGGCCGTCGATGCGGTCATGCAGGCGCTGGCGCTCACCGACGTGGTGGTGGGAGCCGCAGTCACCGCCCTGCTGCTCGCGCTGGCCGTGCAGGTGCACAAGCGAGCCGGGACGCTGGATCCCGACGCGCTCCGGGCGACCAGGGACTGACCGGCGTGGACCTCGTCGTGTCGACCTCGGCCGTGGTTCCCGCGTCGGTCGTGGTTCCGCTGGCCGGTGCGGCTCTGATGGCCGGGTTCAGCTGGCTGCTGCCCCGGTGGGCCAGGGACCTGATTGCCATCGCGGTCGCGCTCGCCACCACCACCTTGACCCTGATCCTGATAGCCGCCAGCGCGGGCCACCCGATGATCTACTGGTTCTCCGGCTGGCGTCCCTCTGGGGGCATGGTCATCGGGATCGACTACGCGGTCTGCCCGCTCGGAGCGGGCATGGCGTCCCTGGCGGGGGTGCTGGCCAGCGCCGCCCTGGTCTACTGCTGGCGGTACTTCGACAGCGCCCGCGGCCGCCACCACGCCCTGGTCCTGATCTTCCTGGCCGCCAGCGTCGACTTCTGCCTGACCGGGGACCTGTTCAACCTGTTCGTCGCGTTCGAACTGGTCGCCGTGACCGCCTTCGCGCTCACCGGCTACAACGCCGGGCACCCCGCGCCGCTGCAGGGAGCGATCAACTTCGCGGTCACCAACAGCCTCGGGGGCATGTCCGTCCTGATGGGCGTGGGGTTCCTGTACGCGCGCACCGGCTCGCTGAACCTGGCCCAGATCGGCCAGGCCCTGGCCGGACGGCACGCCGACGGGCTGATCGTGGTGGCGTTCGCGCTGCTGACCGGCGGTTTCCTGGTCAAGGCCGCGGTCGTCCCTTTCCACTTCTGGCTGCCTGACGCCTACGGCTCGGCGCCGATCCCGGTATGCGTGCTGTTCGCCGGGGTGATGAGCGAACTCGGGCTGTTCGCCGTGATCCGGGTGTGGGACACCGTCTTCTCCGGCCTGGCCGGCGGGTCCGGGCCGCGGATGCGGGCGGTGCTGCTCGGGTTCGGGATCCTCACCGCGGTGGTCGGGGCGGTCATGGCACTGGCCCAGATCCAACTCAAACGGATGCTGGCCTTTGTCACCATGAGCCACCTGGGTATCTACCTGATCGGGGTCGGCCTGCTTACCCCGCTGGGCCTAGCCGGCGCGTCGCTGCTGGTGATCGGCGACGGCCTGGCCAAGTCCGCGCTGTTCCTCGGCGTCGGCGTCGTGCAGCATCAGCGGGCCAGCGTCAGCGAGATCAAGCTGCGCGGCAGCGGCCGCGGGCTGGCGGTCACCGGCGTCACGATCGTGCTGGGCGCGCTGGTGCTGGCCGGCCTGCCCCCGTATGTGTCCTCGGCCGGGCACGCGCTGCTGGTGGACGCGGCGGACCAGGCTGGCCTGCCGTGGGTGGAAATCGTGATCGCGCTGTCCGTCATCTTGTCCAGCGGAGCCGTGCTGCGGGCCGCGGGACGGATCTGGCTGGGCTGGGGGGATAGCGAGAGCTCGCGACCGGACACTGGTACCGCGGACGACCCCGGGGAAGAGGCCGAGGATCGATCCGATACTGCTGATGCAGATGGGAAGCTTGGGGCGAATGGGCTGACTGGGGTGGATAGGGATCAGGACGGACGGGAGCGTTCAGGGCGGCTGAGGCGCGTGCCGCTGACCATGGTGCTGCCGCCGCTGGCGCTGCTCGCGATCGGGCTCGGGCTCGGGCTGACGTCCGGCATAGAGGAACATGCCGCGGCGGCCTTCTCGGACCGGGCGGCCTATGCGGCGGCGGTGCTAGGTACCCACGGCGGGTCTATTCCCACTGGGGGCAGGGTCGTCGTCCCGGCATCCCCGGCGGCGTCCGCGGGCGGTGTGCTCACTGACCTGGGCCAGGTGCTGGCCGCGCTCTGCGTGGCAGGCATCGCCCTGGACCGGCGGGCCGTAGCGCTCCGCCGGGCGCTGGCCGCCGGCACCGGATGGCTGCGCCGCCTGCACAGCGGCCTAGTCGGTGATCAGGTCACCTGGCTGGCGGCCGGCCTGGCGCTGCTCGCCGCCCTCAGCGAGGCGGCGCTGCACTGACCGGGTACCCATAGGTACGGGGTTAACCGTAGCGGGGGCGGGCGCCACGTCTCGTTCGGGAGACAGGACGGCGAGAGGCGGTGCGGTGCGGTCTGCTGTCACCGTCTTGGAACCACGAAGGTTCAGAACGAAGGGCTATTGAGGTAGCCCGCGACTGCCGACCCGACCGCGTCAGCCACCTTCCACAACCGGCGTCCTACCTTGCCCTCCGCTGCCGGCCGCCCAGTGGTGACCCGATCCGGCTGGCCGCCCTCGGCGTCCTGCCCGACTCATTGAGCGCAGCGGGGCGCGGTCAGCGGCGGCGCAGCATCAAGATGACCAGGACGATGATTACAATCAGAACGACCGTTCCAATGCCGATATACATTGCCTTCCTTCCTTGGGGTGACGCCTGCTCGTGCAGGTGTCTTCGGGTGCGACTGCCCAGCCCAGTCCGGATTAACCAGAAGCCTGCGGCACGTGCCACCCCGACGATCCCGCGTCGGTGCCTCCTTGAGGTCGCGAATGCGGCTGCACCGGGACACTCGTCGTCCGGATGGACTGGGCCTATTACAACGCCGCGGAGATCGGCGCGGTCCGCCGGGAGGGCGCCCGGTTCCCGGTCACCGCCATCCCCGAAGAACTACGCCTGGACCGTCATCAAGTACCCACGCGTGATCTGGGACGACCAGCTGGGCACATAGACCTCCGACGCCGAGGCCGGCGGCTGGGCTCAGGCTGGGGCGAAACGGAGCCTGAGCCCGGCCTTGCGCAGCACCACGCGGAACCATAGTGCGGACAACGGACCCTGGCACCGGGCCCGGCTCGCGGCCGCGGACGGCATCGACACCTGGCGGCAGTGGATGTGGCCCTGGGACGCCAAGCCAGGACTGCACCGGCTCCATGTGCGGGCCACCGGCAAGGTGCTCGCCGACAAGGCCGAGCTCACCAAGATCCTCACCTACCACGTGGCCGACGGCTGCCAGACGCCCGGCCAGCTGGCCTCGGGCACGGCGATCAAGACGCTGGAGGGCGGCATGGTCACCCCGGCCATGATGAGCGGGCGGCTACACCGTCAACAAGGCGCACGTGGTCTGCGGCAACGCGCAGACCGCCAACGCCACCGTCTACATCATCGACACCGTGCTGATGTCCCTGTCCTCCTGACGACGACGGGGCGCCGCCGCGCGGGGCAACCGGTAGCCCGCAGGGCGTGAAACCACTGTCCGTTCGGGAAACGATCTTCTTGATTACCCCGAACGGACGGTGGTTCTGCGGTCCCGGCCTGCTACGGGCCTCCCGCAGCCGGTCAGGCGCGGCGGGCAGCATGCCGTCAGGGGATGAGCTGCTGGCACAGCAGGATGACGTTTGAGCCCGGCGATGGCCCTCGTGATGAGCCACATGCCCGCTGCCGTCCAGCGGCCGATGGCAAAGGTTCCCACGATGTGCTTGTCTGCCGAGACGAGGACCAGCGGGACGACGGCGAAAGGAATTCCGAAGCTGAGGACTACCTGGCTGAGGATAAGGATGTGAGCCGGCGCAGGGAGCGACACGTCCGCCGTCGGGGATGCGCTGGGCGATGCCCTGATGCGGCCGGGCCGTGTTGTAGCGTGCCTGATATTCGGTCAGGACGGCGCGCAGATGCCCGTCGCCGAGGATCAGCACGCGGTCCAGTATCTCTCGGCGCAGGGTGCCGACGAGGCGCTCGCAGGTCGCGTTCATGCGCGGCGCCTGGACAGCGGTACGCAAGATCCTGGCACCGGCGGCCTGGAACACGGCGTCGAAGGAGGCCGTGAAGTCCGGTCCGCGGTCACGGATGAGGAACTTGATGTCCCGAACCGCCCGTCGAGGGTCAGGGCGAGGTTGCGGGCCTGCTGCACGGTCCACTCGCCGGTGGGGTTGGCGGTGATTCCGCCCAGATGCATCCGGCGGGTGCCATGCTCGATGAATACGTACAGTCTTCTCAGCAGCACGATGTCCACGTGCAGGAAGTCGACCGCGACGATCCCGGCGGCCCGGGCGTGCAGGAACTGCCGCCAGGTCGGACCCGCCCGGCGCAGGGGCGGATAGATGCCCGCGGCCCGCAGGATCTCCCAGACGGTGGACGGCGCGACTGTCACGCCGGGTTTCGTCAGCTGGCCGTGGATCCGGCGGTGCCCCCCACAGCGGATTCTCCTTCGCCAGGCGGACGATGAGCCGGGCGACGCCCGGGACCGTCGGCGGACGGCCGGGCTTGCGCCGCTTGCTCGTGTCATACTTCTTCGCGGCCAGCCTGCGGTGCCAGGCCAGCAGCGTCGCAGGTGTCACGGGAAGACTTCGGCCCAGCGGTTACGCGGTATGAGCCGGGCCAGCGCGGCGAGCCAGACCCGGTCGGCCGGCTCGTAACGTACCCGGCCGGCGTGGCGGCGCAGCACCGCATTCTCGTGCCGGAGTACCAGTAGTTCGGCATCCTTCGCCAGGTCCGTGAGGAACACCAGGACTGCTAGGAACCTGCTGAAAAAGCCAGTTCCTAGGGGCTCTGCGCAGCCGGGTCCCCACTCCTGGCAGCGTCCGTGGTCAGCTCGTGGTCAGCCCGTCCCCCGCTGAGGTCTAGCCCCGCATAATCTCCTGTGCCCGGGGCCACGGCCAGCCGCGGGCCGGGTTGGCTGTAAGGGCAGGCCGGGCGGGCCGGCCGCCTGGTCAGGTGGCCAGCGCCCAGGCGCCGTCGCGGCGGGCCAGGCCCTTCCCGAGCAGGTTGCGCAGGTTCAGCGCGGCGGTGCGGCGCTTGAGCCAGGCGTCATTCTTGGCAGTCCCGCGATAGCGGAGCTTGAGCCGCCGTCCCCGCCAGGTGGCGACCTGGGCGATGGCGCGTTCGACGTTCGGGCGGTGCGTCATGTAATCCGTGCGCAGCCCGCTGCTGGCGGCCCAGCCGGCGCGGGCAGCGCGGAGCAGGTCGTCGCGGGGATGCAGGACGAGCTTGCGGCCGGTCTTGCAGGTGGTGCACCGGGCGCGCAGCGGGCAGTCCCGGCACAGGACGCCGAAGGTGGCGATCCGGGTCCGGCTGAGCGCCACGGTGTGCCCGGCCGGGCAGGTGACCGTGCCCTGCTCCTCGCTCACGGTGAAGTCATCGACGGTGAACCCGCCCTCCACCGGGGCCGGCAGCGGCTTGGGCTTGATCACCGCCTGATGGCCGGCGTCCTCGATCGCGCCGCGCAGGTCGCCGGTCCCGTAGGCCGAGTCGCCGTACCAGCTCAGATCCCGGCCGGCGGCAGCGCCGTCAGCTGGCCCGCCCGCGCCGGGGGAACCGGGACCGCCCGCCATGCCGCCGCCGGCGGCGGCCTCGGCGGCCAGGAACTGCTCCGCCACCGCCGGGTCGGAGTTCTCGGTCCCGGCGGCCATGGTCAGCTTCTCATCGGTGATGATCCCGGTCTCCGGGTCGGCGGCCAGGTGCGCCCGGTAGCCGTCCCTCCTGGCCTCGCCCGACTTGCGGGTGTGCCGGGCACCGGGGTCCACCGTGGAGATCACCCGGTCTTCGGCGACCTTGCGGGCGATCCGCCACCGCCCGTCGGTGCCGTCAGAGCCCTCGGCGGGCTCCACGTCCTGCCCGGCGGCCAGGGCCAGCAGCGCCAGCGCGGAAGCGGCCCGCTCATCCAGGTCGCGGTCTTGCAATGCTGCCACCACCGCGTTCGCGTCGTTCACCAGGGCCGAGACCAGCGCGTCCTTCGCGGCGGGATCGTCCCAGTCGATCTTCGGCTTGCCCGGCTTGCTGTAGTCATGGCCGGCGCACACCCGCGCGATCTGCTCCGCCGCGCCGGGCACCTCCCGGGCTACCTTGCGGATCGCGGAGACCAGCTGGGTCACGGTGTCCTGGGTGGCGACCGCATCAGCCAGGATCGTGGAGTCCACCGCCCGGCGGCGCCGGCCCTTCAGCACCCCGGTCTCCCGGACCACCTGCCTGACCGCGTCGCTGATCCGGTGCGGCCGGGCCGACTTCGCGATCCGGTTCCGCCAGTACACCAGCGACGACGGGTCGAACCCCGGATCATCCAGCGGCACGCCGATCGCCGCCTTCCACCGCACGTCGAACCGGGCCGCCTCAGCCGTCTCCCGGTCCGAATAATCGTGCAAGACCTGCAAGGTCAGCACCGCCGCCATCCGGGTAGCCGGCAGCGACGGCCGGCCCACCCCCGGCGGGGCGAACAGGTCCGCGTAATCCGCATCCGGGAACACCTCAGCCCGGTGCGCGGCCAGGAACGCGAACATGCTCCCCGCTGGCACCAGCTGCCCCACCGCGGCGTCCAGTAACTCCCCGTCCATCCGCTCGAAGCCCTGCATGGCAGAAATCATCCCAGATACCCGCCTGCCCGGCCAGACACGCCCACGGGCAACCTGGCTTTTCAGCAGGCTCCTAGGCCGAGTATCCGGCGAACTAGCAGGTACACGATCTTGAGCAGCACCCGGCCAGCCAACCATGACCGCGTCGAGCATGCTGGCGACAGCGCAGGTCAGCCACTCAATCGATTATTCGAGCGGCACAAGACCAGATCGAGTAATCGAGCCCGACACCATCGTCTAAGATCCATCATGTCCGGAAACAGCCGCGGGCAAGCCGATCTGCCCATCTCGACCTCAGCGCCGGCGATCGCGGACCAGAGCACCGTTTCGTGAGTCACCGGTGATCGCTTCCGCCGCGGCCGCGAACGCGGCAGGGTGGTGGAGCTACCCGAGCCGCCTGACCGACCGGGTGCCAGCACAGTACTTGAATCCGCTTGCCCTGACAGGAGGACCTGGCGTGACGGATGCGGAGGAGTGGAAGGTGAGCCTGCCCTCCTGGCGGGACGGCTCCGCGAGGCGGTCAGTGATCGCCTTTCTGCAGGAGATCACCCAGGGACCGGACGCTCTCCCCGTGGCTGACCGGGTGGCTGCCTTCGACAATGACGGCACGCTGGCCTGCGAGAAGCCTCATACGGCGCTGGCGGGATTCCTCCTGGACCGGGTCGCCGCAGCCGGCTCAGCTCCGCCGGAGGTGGCGAGCGGCCACGACGTGCTGCGCGAGCTAGGTGTGCTGTTCGCCGGCCAGACAACGGCGCAGTACGAGGAACAAGCGCGCCGTTACCTCACCGGAGCACTGCATCCGCGCTTCCAGCGCCCCTACCCGATGCTGACGTACCAGCCGATGCTGGAACTCATCTCCCTGTTGCATGCCCTCGACTTCAGCGTGTTCATGTGCACTGACAGTTCCCGCGACTTCATGCGGGTCATCGCCGGCCCGGCCTACGGGCTGCGGCGCGAACGGGTGATCGGGTCGGAGGTACAGATCCAGTCAGTGGACGGCCGGTTGGTCCGTACGGCCCTACCGGTCCCGATGGATGACGGGCCGGGCAAGCCGGTGCACCTGTGGGATCGCACCGGAACTCAGCCTGTGCTGGCGGCGGGCAACGCCGCCGGAGACATCGACATGCTCCGAGCCGCCCGCTTCGCCCTGGTGGTTCACCACGACGACGCCGTGCGGGAATACGCCTACGACGACCATCAGATACTCGACGCGGCCGCCGGAGGCGGCTGGACCGTGCTCAGCATGCGTGACGAATTCGCCCGCATCTGGGCAGCGGACCTCGCCGATGGCGCGCAGTGACCGACGGGGCCCTTGCCTGGTCCTCAGATCCTTTTCAGCACGCGGGCATGGTCAGTGCTTCGCAGCATTCTTGACTTTCTTGCCCTTATTCTTAACCTTGCCGGCATCTTTCTTAGTCTTGCTCTTGGCTGCCTTCGCCTCGTGCTTTGCCTTCTTGGCCACACCCATGACCGACTCCTCTTCGTCGCCTGAGACGCCACGATCCGATGGCTGCCATCTTCCACGCTGGATGCACCTCAAACCCGGGGTGGGCGGCATCGGTGCCGCCGCGAGAGTGCCGGGGACCTGGCCACCAAGATCACGCCGATGAGAAGGGCGATCAGGCCGGAGGCTTCGAGCAGGATGAGACCCGGGGACACGCGGATGCTGTCGCCGAAGACGACGATGCCGAGGACGATCCCGGCCACTGGCTCCGCCGCGGTGATGCCCGGCAGGGACGTGTGCAGCGGCGCCACGTTGAAGGCGCCCTGCATGAGCCACAGCCCGACCAGGGTGACAGCTATCAGCGAGTAAGCGGGCCCAGGCGGATATCAGGCCCACCCGGGATGGCTGCTGATCCTGGACAACGTCAACGACCCTGATGATGTCGAGCCGCTGCCGGGGCAGCTTTCCGGCGGGCACATCGTGATCACCACCCGCCGCGACACGGGCTGGGACCGGATCGCCGACCCGATCCTGTCCCGCCCGAAAATAGGATGGGTGCAGCTCGTGTGGAGGGAGTGATTGAGCAGGGAAGTTTATGGTTGGGCTGCTGCGGGTGGATGGTGTCTCCTACCGTTTCGGTGAGGGTAAGGAGGCGGTTGATGGGGTCGCTGATTGATGAACTGCAGCGCCGGGAGGCGGCGGCCCGTGAGGAAGCGGAGGAGCTGCGCGGGCGGATCGCGCAGCTGGCTGAGCGTCTGGCCGGGGTCGAGGAGCGGCTGTCGCGGCTGGTGATCGCCCGGGAGACGGTGGCTGAGGTGCTGAGCGAGGCGGGCGCGGAGGCATCACCTGTGGCGGTTCCGGACGGGGCGGTGCTGTCGCGATCTGGTCACCTGTCTGCGGTCGGGGTGCTGGCGGTGCCGCCGTGGCGGGCGGGTCTGGAGGCCTCGGTGCTGCCGGAGGCCTACCGGGACCTGCTGGAGGTGGCAGAGGATGCCGGCCGCCCGTTGCGGGCGGGGCAGATCGCCGCGGCGGCCGGGCTCGGCACGGACAAGGCGAAGGTGGAAGGCCTGCGGTCGAAGCTGAAGCGGCTGGTCGAGCGGGGCTGGCTGGCCGAAGACGCCGGGCCGGGACTGTTTGCCCTGCCCGCGCGCGACGGTACCGGGGAAGCGGCAAAACCGGGGTGATAGCGGGCTCTTCTTCCTAGGTTCGAAGGTGCCAGCCGTACGAACCTCACAGGAAGAAGAGCCCTATGGAACCGTATGCCCCGACTCCGGGTGCTGGCCCCTTCGCTGCCTCGATGAAGCTGGTCACCGCGCTGGTAGCTGAACTGCAGGCCCCCGAGGCGGCCGGGCTGACCGCCTACGAGCTTGAACAGTTCGTCGCCGGCCGGGGACGGGAGGTGCTGCGGCAGATGGTGCAGGACCACCTGGACCTGCGCGCGGCGCGGGAGGAGGAGACCGCCCGGGAGCACGGCGCTCCCGTGGTGGGGCTGGACGGGATCACGCGGAGCCGGGTGGAGACCGGCCACCGCAGGCTGCTGGCCACGCTGTTCGGCACGGTGCAGGTGATCCGGTGCGCCTGGCGCCGCCCGGGGGCAGGAAGACGGGCAGTCACCCCGAGAACGGTCGGAACGGCTGGGTTCTCAACCGGTGCGGCGATATTAATGCATGTCGAGGTAACGGTCTATCTGCTCACCATCGCAGCTGGCCGCGTCTGATGTTAATCGAATTGTGACCGCGCTTGGACAGGAGACGCCGTGGCTATCGGGACCGAGGTCCTCGATTTTGGGCGCCGCGACCATGTTATCCTCTGTTTTGCCGGGACGAGCAGGAACTCGCCGAACAGGTGAGTGAGTATCTTCTCCCCGCGATCCAAGACGGCGACGGGGCGATCGTGGTCGCCACGCCAGATCACCGCCGATCCTTCGAGAGACACCTTGCCGATGTCGGCGTGGATGTGGCTGCTGCTCGGGCCCACGGCGCTTACCTTGCGCTTGACGCAAGCGAGACGATGCGCGGCTTCATGGCCGCCGACTGGCCGGATCCCGCTGGTTTCTGGCAGGCGATCAGTCCCATGCTCCGGCAGGCGGCCAAGGCCGGGCGGCCGGTTCGCGTCTTCGGCGAGATGGTCGCGCTGCTGTGGGACGCCGGCCTGATCGATGCCGCCATCGAGGTCGAGGCGATGTGGAACGAGATGGGCGCCCAGTACCCGTTCTCGCTGCTCTGCGCCTACCCGGCCCAGCCGGCGGCTTGCGCTCACCAACTTGACGCTCTGACTGAGGTGTGCCGCGCCCACACGCAGGTCACCGGCGCACCGCCCGAGGCAGAATAAGCCCGGCGCACAGTCTGTGACCCATTCACCTCCGCGCGCCCACCGGGCTGTGCGAGACCACCGCGTTCGTGCTGACCGGCCACGCGGCCGAGGTGCACGGCTGCATAGGCTCCGCGGAAAACCAGTACGACTACGTCAGCATCGGCATCGGGCACCATTAACCCGAAGTTCCCCCCGGTGATCCGCGCGGGTGGCTGTTTACCTGGCCTTTCCGGGATGCGCAGGGGGTGCTACTGACTACGCGAGTTCGGCCCGACTGAAGGTCCTTCACCAGGAACTCGCGGCATCAACGCCTGATAGCTCTGGAAACTCGTCGGGTTCATCGGGTCTTGGCAGGCCATTGGAATCTGCCGCGCTGGCGGCCCGCGTCGGCCTTATCGCGCCGCGCATCGGTGGCACGAGCTTGCTGCCTTGCCTAGCCGCTTTCAAACGGAGTCGTGGCGGCTTATCAGAACGCGCTGGCTTGGTTATGGGCCAGCCAGGACGGTGGCCGAGAAGTTGATGTCGCTGCCGGGCGCGAAGGAGAGCGGCCTGACCGGAAGCGTCACCGCGTCTACCGCGTAGCTGCCCGGCTCGGCTTTGCGCGCATGGGTCAGGCCGCAAGGTGCCTTGATGGACAGGCGAAATCCATCAGGCATTCTGTCCCCGCCTTCTCCGCAACGCCGCTGGCCCGGGCCAGCGGCAGAAGCCCCTGTTGAGCTCGGCGGCGGGAAAGGCGGCCGGGTCGCTCCCGCGCCGGTCGTTGCGGGCCCTGAGCCGGCGTTTCGCCCCCGCCGATGGTGGTAGCTATCCGGTCATGACCGATGATGCGCCCGCGGTCGGCGGCGCTGGCCGAACCGGCGCCGGTACCCGGACGCAGGACGCCCGGGCAGCCGAAGAGAAGCGGAACCAGGCCGCGGAGAAAGAGCGGATCGCCGGCGGCGCTGGCGTGCAGGATCAGATCGGCCGCGGCGCGGACGTGCGTGAGCAGAACCGCCTGAACGCGCCGGTACCGGGCCGCCCGGGAAAGCCGGAGCAGGCCCGGGTGCCGGAGCGCGGGGCCGGCTCGCCGGAATCCAGCCGTGTGCCGGGCTGGCTGCAGACCGGGGCCGCGTGGTCGTGGCGGCTGCTGCTTCTTGCCGCCGCCATTTACCTGGTCGTGCGGGTCCTCGGCATCTTGTACATCGTGGTCGTGCCGTGCGTCGCGGCGTTGCTGCTCACCGCGTTGCTGCAGCCGCTGACGGGCCGGCTGCGCCGGGCCGGGCTGCCCGCGCTCGCCGCGACCTGGGTCACCCTGCTCATCGCCGCCGTCGTGCTCGGCGGCCTGGTCCTGCTGGTCGCCAACCGGGTGAGCGCGGACTATCCCGCCCTGGTCGACGAGACCAGGCACACCATCACCCAGATCGAGTCGCTGCTGGCCGGCCCGCCCTTCCATGTCAAGAGCAACAGCGTCCAGAACTTCCTGAACAACGTTCCCGGTTACCTCAGTAAGCACAAGGCGCTGGTGGAGGGCACCGTGCTGACCGGCGGGAGGATCGCCGCCGAGTTCTTCGGCGGCCTGGTGCTGATGCTGTTCGTCATGTTCTTCCTGATCAAGGACGGGGAGCGGATCTGGGCCTGGCTGCTCGGCGCGCTGCGGACCCAGACGGCGCGCCGGGTGGACCGGGCCGGGCACGCCGCCTGGCTGGCGGTGGTGTACTACATGCGCGGCACGGTCGCGGTGGCCGCCATCCACGCGATCGTGGTCGGCGTGGTGCTCTCGGTGATGGGCGTCCCGCTGGCCTTCCCGCTGGCCGTGCTGGTGTTCCTGGCGGCGTTCGTGCCGCTGGTCGGGCTGCTGGTGGCGGGCGCGCTGGCCATCCTGGTCACGCTGGCCACGAAGGGCTGGGTGGACGCGGTCATCTTGCTGGGCATCCTGATCATCGAGGACCAACTGGAGGCCCACCTGCTCCAGCCGCAGGTGGTCGGGCGGGTGATCCGGCTGCACCCGCTGGCGGTCATCCTCGCGCTGGCGGTCGGCGGCGTGCTGGCCGGCATTGCCGGCGCGGTGGTGGCGGTGCCGATCGTGGCCGTGATCACCCGGGCGGTGCCCGAGCTGCGGCGGCGCGAACCCGGCGATCTCGGCCCGGGGGACCCGTAAGATGCGCGGCAGTGCCTCGATGCCACGCTGTCCTCACCGTGCGTGCCAGCAGGAGTAACCGCTGCCGCATTCCGAGCTCGATGTGCTGATCAAGCGCCTGGATCCGGGTGACGGCGGACAGCGGGGCGGCGACCCAGATTCCGCCGATGCGTGTCCGCCTGACGACGTGGTTGACTGGGGCCGGGTGTGCCGGGGCCTGGTTCGCGGGCGCGGCCGTGCCCGGGGCGGCCGGCCGGGGTTCCGCCTGCTGGCTGCGATGTCATGGACCGCACCTCCCATCAAGCTATATCGCATTTACCTTCCTCGCCTGCTGAGGCTAAACGGCGCGCCAGGCGGGAGATGGCGGGGCGCCGGCCTCGGGTTTGCTGGTTCCGTGGCCGGTGGTGGCCGGGGGCCTGTTCGGCATGGTGGCTGCGGGGCGCGGGAGTCTGGTGTCTGGTGATTGGTGCGGGCATGCAGCGCCGTATGGCCGTAGGCCGCAGGGCTCCTCGCCACGCCTCGCCACGGGTCACGGGGGTGATCCGGGGAATGGCGCGGATCACTACGGCTGAGCCGGCCCGCCGGGCCGGAGCCCAGCCCCGGCCTGGTCAGCCGCGGCTGGCTGCGGGCGTGGCGGGGAGGTTAGCTGACTTGGGGGCGCGCCGGTAGGCTGTCCGGGCGGCGCGGTGCGCGCTGCGATGTGCCATCTCGGGAGTGGAGCCGCGATGAGCGAGCCCGGCTACCAGGACGCGCTCCGGGTCTTGTGCCAGGACGCGGGGGCTGACCTGCACCGTGTGCTCGCGGCGGCGTGCGCGCCGGTGCCGGCCCGGGATCCGGTGGTGTACCTGGCTGACTTCGCCTGCCAGGTGCTGGTCCCGCTGGCCGCCGACGCGGCCGAGCAGGAGGTGGCGGGGACGATGGCCGGCCGGGCGTTCACCACGGGCCAGCCGGTGACCAGCGACCGGGACGGCCCGGTCCGGGTGTGGGTCCCGGTGGTGGAGCAGACAACCCGGACCGGGGTGCTGGCGGTTACGGTCCCGCACGCCGGCCCGCAGATCCTGGCGCAGGCCGAGTTGCTCGGCGTCTTCACCGGCCTGGTCGTGGCCGCGGCTGCGCGGGTCAGCGACGTTCCGCACCTGCGGCGGCGAGGCCGGGCCATGTCGCTGCCAGCGGGCATGCAGTGGGATCTGCTGCCGCCGCTGAGCGCGCGCACAGCCGGTGCGCTGATCGCCGGGGCGCTGGAGCCCGCCTACGATATCGCCGGGGACGCGTTCGACTACGCCGTCAACGGCACCGATCTGCATCTGGCCATCTTCGATGGCCTGGGGCACGGTCTCGGCTCGACGCTGCTGACCGGCCTGGCCGTCGGGGCGTACCGGCACGCCCGCCGGGACGGGGCACCGGTGGCCGGCATGCACGCCGCCATCGATGCGACCCTGGCCGGGTACTACGACGACATTTCGTTCGCCACCGGCATCATCGCCCGGCTGGCCACCGGGTCAGGGCGGCTAGAGTGGTCGTGCGCCGGGCACCCGCGACCGCTGCTGCTGCGCGGGCGCAAGATAGTCGCCGAGCTCAGCTGTGATCCGGTGCTGCCGTTCGGGCTCGGCGACGGCGCACCCAAGCCGCGCGTTGCCGAACTCGAACCCGATGACGCGGTGCTCATGTACACCGACGGGGTGACCGAGGCGCGGACCGAGGACGGGGAGTTGTTCGGGCTCGACCGGCTGGTCGACCTGCTGGAGCGGGAAGCCGCCAGCGGCCGAACGGCCGAAGAACTGCTGCGGCGCCTGGTGCGGGCCGTGCTCGACCATCAGGGCGGCGGCGGCCTGCGCGACGACGCCACCCTGCTGCTGGTGCAGTGGACCGGCACCTGACCGGGCGCCAGCCGCACTGATGAGCACGGCAACACCTGTACCGCTCAAAATTGTTACGCCCGCCCCGTCGCAGGAATGATGCCCTCGGCGACGCTGCCGGACAGGCCAAGCGGGTTCCCGGCGGCGAGCACCACGCCTTCGGCCTGAGCCTTTCCAAGTCGCCGACCGGGCTGGCCGCAGCCCGGAGGAGTCATCGACGCGGATCACCGCGCGATTTCCGGGCCGCGCCAGGCGGCCGGGCAGAGGCCCACCGCCGGGAAAAGCCGCCGTGGCGCTCACTGAGCTGGCAGAAGCATCGGCCGGACGGTCGGATCCGCTAGCCGAGCGGGCAGGCATCGCGCTGGACTTCGCTGAGACGGACCCGGATGCCGCCCGGTTCCCGTTCCGAGGCATGTGCCGAGCCGAGCAAGCTCACGACAGGCGGCGGGGACTCCGCGGGCATGGGCGCCGCCGTCTGGGAGGCGTTAGACCAGGCTCCGTTCGGCTTCATCTTGGTCCTTCCCGAACCGGCGCGCGAACTTCATGAGCCGACTGCCTACGCAGCCAAAGGACCGAAGCCACTCTCTCGGCAATGCATGCCGGTTTCGTCTGATGACGTCCCATCGGGTCGGATTACCGCAGGCCAAAAGGATATTGGTGTCTGGGTACGTCGCGCTCCGTCTGGCGTTGCCTGGGGGCGTTGTCACTGACACGAAATTGGGTCCTTTGTGGGCGCGCGGCAGTTGACCCTGGCCGGTGACGTGGCGGGCCTGCGTGGTGCCCGGCTGGTGTCCGGGGTGGTTCCCGGCGGCGGCCGGCATGGTT
>Ga0310039_10000819_pt1 | contig 24168 bp, 20 predicted proteins | sample Sb_taG_4_FD_200460 | JGI IMG/M metagenome (GOLD analysis project Ga0310039, IMG submission 200460) | Peat soil microbial communities from Weissenstadt, Germany - Sb_50d_6_BS metaG (v2) (version 2) | ecosystem: Environmental > Terrestrial > Soil > Wetlands > Peat | place: Germany: Weissenstadt...
CTTTCACGACATTTTCGGCGATTTTTTTGGGTTCGAGGATCTTTTCGGCGTGGCCGGTGGGCGGCGCGGCGGACGCAGCCGCGTGAAGCGTGGCTCCGACTTGCGTTACGACATGACTTTGAGTTTCGACGAAGCGGCCATGGGCGTCAGCACAAAGATTCGCGTGCCGCGGATGGAATATTGCGAAGCGTGCAACGGCACCGGCGCGAAAAAGGGCACCGGCGTGGTGAATTGCCAGGCTTGTGGTGGGCGCGGCCAATTGGTCTACCAGCAGGGATTCTTTACCGTGAACCGCACTTGCCCCGCGTGCCAAGGCGCCGGGCAGATCGTCAAGGAACGATGCGCCGAATGCCATGGCCAGGGACGCCTGGAGCGCGAGCGCACCATTGAATTGCGCATTCCGCCAGGCGTGGATACGGGAACGCGGATGCGTGTGCAGGGCGAAGGCGAGCCGGGGCCGAACGGCGGTCCGGCGGGCGATCTGTATGTCGTTCTGGAAGTGAAAGAGCACAAGTTTTTTGAGCGGCGCGGCGCGGATTTGTACTGCACGATTCCGCTGAGCATTGCGCAAGCCACGCTGGGCACGGAGTTGCAAGTTCCCGGATTAAATGGCGAAGAAACGCTGAAGATTCCCGAGGGCACACAAGGCGGCGCGGTTTTTCGGCTGAAGGGCAAGGGTCTGCCCGACCCGCACGGTGGCGGGCGAGGCGATTTGTATTTTCATGTGCGCGTGCTGACGCCGACGAAGCTCACCCGCGAGCAGCACAAATTGATGGAACAACTCCACGCCACAATGAAGGTGGAAAACAAGCCGGCGGAGCGAGATTCCAATATCTTCGACAAAGTGAAAGACATCTTCGGATAGAGCGGTTTCCCACCAGGAAGAGTTGATCGCGCAAGGCATGAGCGCATTGACGTAGGTCTATACACCTTGCCCAGATAGGGTCGAGCGGTGCTCGACTCCTACAAAGAAGCAGCAAGACCACGCCCCTGTTGCAAATTACGGATTCAGAGGGTTGGCGATTCGTGGCAAGATAGGCGCGAGATGCGAAGGCGATTCTTTGTAGAACGATTTGAGGCGCAGCGCGCGCGGATGGAAGGCGAAGCCGCGCACCACCTGGGCCGCGTGCTCCGCGCTCAGCCGGGGCAGGTGTATGAGCTGAGCGATGGCCAGCGGGTGTGGCTGGGCCGAGTTGAGATGGTTGGCCGTGATGTCGTCGAGTTTGCGCTGGTGGAGGAACTCCCCGCGTATCAGCCTTCGCTTGAAAGCACGCTCCTAGTGGCCGTGCTGAAATTCGATGCGTTTGAATGGGCGCTGGAAAAGGCCACGGAACTTGGCGTGACGCGCATTGTGCCGCTGGCTGCGGCGCGCAGCGAAAAGGCGCTGTTGGTGGCGGCTGCGAAGCGCGCGGAACGCTGGAAGAAAATTCTTTTGGAAGCCTCTCAGCAATCGCGCCGCGTGAGTGTGCCCTTGCTTGAACCACTCGCTAAGCCTGAAGCTGCCTTCGCCTCAAAAGTTGATGCTTTGTGCGTGCTACTTTCGGAAGCGCCGGAGGCCAGGCCGTTGCGTCTTGTCGTCGCCGGTCAGCAGCGAAAGGCCGCCGTTCTCGCGATTGGTCCGGAAGGCGGTTGGACCGACGCGGAGTTTGCTGCTGCCCGCGGCGCGCAGTTCCAGGAGGCCTCGCTCGGGAAGTTGATCCTGCGCACAGAGACAGCCGTCGTCGCGGCGCTGGCATCCCTGAATTTTGCGCTTTCTCAAGACTGAGGGATCTTGCCAGGGTCCCTCCGCTGCGGCCCGCAAAAGACGCGAGCCTTCGGTCCCTCCTGCGGCGGGCAGGCAACAGGGAAGCAGCGACCTAGCTTCCAACTAGAAGCCTGCGCGAGGCCGGGGCATGCATGGCAAATGGCAATTGGCCCAATGCGGATGTGCATGCTATAAAGGAGATGCATCACGAAATGCTGAAACCTGACGAAAATCAGACCCCTGCGGCCATGGGCGAGCACTCCTCCGCCCCCAATACTTCCTTGTCCCCGGGCGATGCTTCCGCAAATTCTCCCTCGGCGGCTCCTGCGCCCGCTCGTAGCGCGTTGCGCCACGAAATCCGTGTGTGGATCCGCGATCTGCTAATCGCCATCGGCCTGGCCCTGGTCATCATCGTTTTCCTCTATCAGCCGGTGAAGGTGGAAGGCACGAGCATGGCGCCTCTGCTCTCCGATCAGGAACGCATCTTCATCAACAAATTTGTCTACCGATTTGAGCCCATCGAGCGCGGAGACGTGGTAGTGTTCTGGTACCCGCTGGATCGCTCGAAGTCCTTTATCAAGCGCGTGCTGGCGCTCCCGGGAGAAACGATCGAAATTCGCCGCGGCGCGGTTTATGTGAATGGGCAGATGGTCCCCGAGCCCTACGTGCCGCCGCAGTACGCCGATGTCACCGATTTCGGACCCGTTCGCGTCCCCCAGGGGAGTTTCTTCGTGATGGGGGACCACCGCATCAGCTCGAACGATTCGCGAGTATTCGGGCCGGTCGCCAGCCAGTACATTTACGGCCGCGCCGTATTTGCCTACTGGCCCGTGGATCACTTCGGTTCGTTGTCGACGACTGAGGCTAGCGGCAAATGAAGTTCGACGGAGGGCACACTGACAACGGAAGTAGTGCATCGCCCCGCAATCCTTGCGCTCGAAGACGGGCGCGTCTTTAACGGCCGCGCTGCCGGCGCCATAACGCGCCGGGGCGGGGAAGTCGTTTTCAATACCAGCCTCACCGGTTACCAGGAAGTTTTCACCGATCCCAGCTACATGGGGCAGATCGTTTGCTTGACGTATCCCCACATTGGCAACGTGGGCGCCAATCTGGATGACGAGGAGTCCCCGCGGCCGTATATCGAGTCGCTGATTGTGCGGGAGTTTTCGCAGATATCGTCGAACTGGCGCTCCGCGGAAACGGCGCAGCTCTACCTGAACCGCCACAAAATTCCTGTGATTTGGGATATTGATACGCGCGCGCTGGTGCGCCACATTCGCAAGGTTGGCGCGCTTCGCGGCATGGTGGCCACCGATGGCACGGCGGCCGACCAATTGATCCATGAAGCCAAGCAGCTGCCGACGATGGCGGGGCAGGAACTTGCGGGCCGTGTGAGCTGCGAGAAAGCCTACGATTGGCAGCAGGGCTCCATTGAGCTTGCCACTTCGCCGTGGGCCGAGCAGATGGGCGAATCGGGGACGAGCCCCGATGTCCACCGGTTTCGCGTGGTGGCTTACGATTACGGTATCAAGCAGAACATTCTGCGGCTGTTGGTGGACCATCACTGCGAAGTCAGCGTAGTGCCCGCGAAAACTAACGCGGAGGATGTGATGGGCATGCGTCCGGACGGCGTGTTTCTGTCAAACGGGCCGGGCGATCCCGAACCCGTCACCTACGCCATCGAAAACATCCGCAAACTGGCGGGACGGGTGCCGATTTTTGGGATTTGCCTGGGGCACCAGTTGTGCGGGCTGGCGCTGGGAGGGAAGACGTTTAAGCTGAAATTCGGGCACCACGGTTCGAACCATCCGGTGAAGAATCTTTTGACGAGCCAAGTGGAGATTACCGCGCAGAATCACGGGTTTTGCGTGGATCCGGAATCGCTGCCGTCCAGCGAAGTCGAGATTACCCACGTCAACCTGAACGACGGCACCAACGAGGGCATGCGCAGCAAGACGCTTCCTCTCTTCAGCGTGCAGTACCACCCGGAGGCTTCGCCGGGACCGCATGATTCGCATTATCTTTTCGCGCAGTTCACGGACATGATGAAGGAGTTTGCGAAGCCGGGGAGTTCTAGAGGGTGAGAGTCGAAAGGAAGCGCAAATTCAAGTGGGAAAATTTGAGCGTATAATTCGGATCCCCGCCGTGATGATAGAAAGGGGCGGCGCGCAAGAGATTGCTCTCTTGATGCACCAACTCGCTGAATTGCGCGTGACTGCCGTCCTCAGAGAGAGGCTGCTGCAGACATACCAGCAAGCCAACAACTTGTTCGCGTTGGGACCTGTGGTCGCTGGACAGCAAGTTGCGGCGGATCAAGCGGCTATCGAGCAAGCGGTGCAGTCGGAGGGGTATAGAGATCTAATTCGTCCGACCTTCGGAGACAAGTACACTTTTCTCTCCCCTCATGGCAACGTTCAGTTCCTCTACAATGACTTCAGTTATGAGGATATCCCGCCGGACGCGCTGAATGTGATTGCAGAATCGTCAGGGCCAAACGGGGAAATAGTCAACCTCAACATTAAAGCGAGGACCCAAGTTGTAGATTTCAATGACTCAAACATAAACAGGGTACTTGTCCAGGGTCCGAATAGTGCCTGGGTGAGCGACGTGGCGCAGAGGTTCGAGACCCTGATGAAAAAGAGCAAAGATCCCTTCCGCGATATTGTTTATCGGTGGATGGCACCATGTATTTGGATGACGTTCGCCGCGTGCATAGTGCTTGAATATAAACTTCTTCGCTTCACCACAGGTTACCGATGGACTCAACCGTTGAACGGCTTGCAACTCTTGTCGGCTTTTGCTGCTCTGGCAGTGACGCTGATACTCTGCGCCAACCTATTCTCGCGGCTATTACCATTCCTCTGGCCGTACTTTGAGTTAGAGGGAAATTTGTCGCTCCGGCGTAAGAGTTGGCGCTGGCCTATACTTGTCGCGATTTCAGTGCTTTATAGCTCAGCCATTGCAATTCTGTTTGCAACCAAATAAGGAACCTTTGCTGGATGCCAAAACGTAATGACATCAAGAAGATACTGATCATCGGGTCGGGGCCGATTGTGATTGGCCAGGCTTGTGAGTTTGACTATTCCGGCGCGCAAGCGTGCAAAGCGCTGCGGGCCGAGGGCTACGAAATCGTGCTGGTGAATTCCAACCCCGCCACGATCATGACGGACCCGGAACTGGCGCACCGCACCTACATCGAGCCGCTGACGAAGGAATATCTCGAGGAAATTCTGATCAAGGAAAAACCCGACGCGCTTTTGCCGACCGTGGGCGGACAGACGGCGCTGAATCTTGCTGTTGAGCTGGCCGAAAGCGGCATCCTGGAAAAATACAAAGTGGAAATGATCGGGGCGTCGCTGCGGGCGATCAAGGTTGCCGAGGATCGCCTGTGGTTCAAGGATGCCTGCCGCAAAATTGGCCTCGAAGTGCCCGCTTCTGCGCTGGTCAATAACGCGCAAGATGCCCTCCGGCTCTGCGATCAACTGGGATTCCCGCTGGTGATCCGGCCATCGTTCACCCTTGGGGGCACGGGCGGCTCCATCGCCTACAACAAGGAAGAGTTTGCCGAAGCCATCGCGCACGCGCTGGACGTGAGCCCGGTGCACGAAGCGCTGGTGGAGGAATCCGTGCTCGGCTGGAAAGAGTACGAACTGGAAGTGATGCGCGACTTCCGCGACAACTTTGTGGTGATCTGCTCCATTGAGAATTTCGACCCCATGGGCGTGCATACCGGCGATTCCATCACGGTGGCGCCCGCACAGACGCTGACGGACAAGGAATATCAGCGCATGCGGGATGCCGCGGCAGCGATTATCCGCGAAGTGGGCGTGGAAACGGGTGGGTCCAACGTGCAGTTTGCGGTGAATCCGGAAAACGGCCGCATGGTGGTGATCGAGATGAATCCGCGGGTTTCCCGCAGCTCCGCGCTGGCCAGCAAAGCGACCGGCTTCCCGATTGCAAAAATTGCCGCGCGCCTGGCGGTGGGGATGTCGCTTGACGAGATTCCCAATGACATCACCAAGAAAACCCCCGCGTGCTTCGAGCCCACAATCGACTATGTGGTGGTGAAAATTCCCAAGTGGCAGTTTGAAAAATTTGCCGGCGCCGATACCACGTTGGGCACGCAGATGAAATCCGTGGGCGAAGTGATGGCCATCGGGCGAACGTTCAAGGAAGCGCTGCAGAAGGGCATACGATCGCTGGAACCAAGCACGCCGTGGCGCGCGCCCGCCGAGGCGCCGGGCTCTCTGCTGCGCGAAAAGCTGGCCACGCCACGGCCCGACCGCATCCACTGGATACTGACGGCGGTGGAGCACGGCTTGCCCGCCGAGGAAATTTGCGAACTCACGAAAATCGACCCGTGGTTTATTCACCAGATTGAAGAGATCAACGCCGCCAACCGGCGTGCCGCCTCGGTGACGGTGGAAACGGCTTCCAAGGATTTGCTGCGGGAAGTAAAGCGCATTGGCGCAAGCGACGAACAGTTGGCGCAAATCTGGAAGACCACGCCGGCGGTGGTGCGCCTGCAACGCGCGCGTTATGGCGTCGCCCCGGTCTTCAAGCGCGTGGATACCTGCGCCGCGGAATTCGAGTCCTTCACGCCGTACATGTACTCGACCTACGAGGACGAAGATGAAACCGACGCCACGCACAAGCAGAAGATCATGATCCTGGGCAGCGGGCCCAACCGTATCGGCCAAGGCATCGAGTTCGACTATTGCTGCTGCCACGCTTCCTTTGCGCTGCACGCCGACGGGTTCGAGACGCTGATGGTCAACTGCAATCCGGAGACGGTTTCGACCGACTACGACACTTCGGACCGGTTGTACTTCGAGCCGCTGACGCTGGAAGATGTGCTCTCGATCGTCGAACGCGAGAAACCGCAGGGGGTGATCGTGCAGTTCGGCGGGCAGACACCGCTGAACCTCGCGCTGGAATTGAAGCGCAACGGGGTGCCCATCGTGGGAACGGCGCCGGAGTCCATTGACTTGGCCGAAGACCGCCGGCGCTTCGGGCGTTTGCTCGATGAGTTGCGCATTCCGCAACCGCGCAACGGCACGGCGCTGGTGCCGGAAGAAGCCGCGCGCGTTGCCGGCGAAATCGGATTGCCGGTGCTGGTGCGGCCGAGTTACGTGCTCGGCGGGCGGGCGATGGTGATCGCCTACGACGTGAACACCGTGCAGGAATATGTGGCGCAAGCGGCGATGATGGGTCCAGCCCGCCCGGTGCTGATCGACCAGTTCCTGGAAGAAGCCACGGAAGTGGACGTGGACGCGCTCGCCGACGGCACGGACGTAGTGATCGGCGGAATCATGGAGCATATCGAAGAAGCCGGAGTGCACTCCGGCGATTCTTCGTGCGTGCTGCCGCCGGTGAGCCTCTCGCCGAAGGTGCTGGAAACGATTCGGGACTACACGAAGCGGCTGGCGTTGGCCTTGAAAGTAGTCGGCTTGATGAACGTGCAGTACGCCATCCAACGCGAAACGGTGTACGTCCTTGAAGTGAACCCGCGTGCTTCGCGGACCGTGCCATTCGTCAGCAAAGCTACCGGCGTGCCGATAGCGAAGGTAGCGGCGCGGCTGATGGTCGGGCGGCGTCTGGCGGACATGCAGTTGCCCCTGGTGCATCACAACGGCGTGGCGGAAATTTCCGTGCACGCATATTACTCCGTGAAGTCGCCCGTTTTTCCGTTCAACAAATTCCGCGGCGTGGATACCATTCTCGGCCCGGAAATGCGCTCCACCGGCGAAGTGATGGGCATTTCGACTTCCTATGGCCAGGCGTTTGCGAAAGCGCAACTGGCCGCGGGGCAGAAATTGCCGCGCACCGGCACGGTGTTCATCAGCGTGAACGACCGCGACAAACGGCAAGTCGGAACCGTGGGCAAGGAGTTAGTGGCGCTCGGGTTTAAGCTGGTGGCCACGCGCGGCACCGCCTCGGCGCTGCACGCTAGCGGCGTTCCCTGCGAGGAAGTCTATAAAGTGAACGAAGGCCGGCCGAATATCGTCGACCTGATCAAAACCGGGAAAATCCACCTGGTCATCAATACGCCGCTGGGCCGCGAATCCTTTTACGACGAGAAATCCATCCGGCGCGCAGCGATTCGCTACAATATTACCTGCATCACCACGATGTCCGCAGCACAAGCGGCGGTGCGCGGGATCCACGCGCTGATCGAATTGCAGCGCGAGGTGTCTTGCCTGCAGGACCTGCACCAGAACAGCGTGACGGCGACCGGCAACTCCGGCGAAGGCAATTGAACCGTGAAGTTCCAAGGTATCTTTCCGGCGCTGACGACGCCTTTTGAGGCAGATGGCTGGGTCTCGCTTGGCGGCTTGAAGGAGAATATCCGCCGTTATAACAAGACCGGCCTGGCGGGCTACCTGGTGCTCGGCTCAACGGGCGAGTCGGTGATGCTCCTGCGCGCGGAGGCGGACGCTGTGCTTGCGGCGGTGAAGGAAGTGGCTGCGCCGGGAAAGTTGCTGATCGCCGGGACTGGCGCGGAGTCCACCGCGGAAACGATCGTGCGCACCAAGCGCGCTGCGGTGCTCGGCTATCAAGCCGCGCTGGTGAAGACGCCGTATTTTTACAAGCCCGTTTATCGCGCGGAAACCTACATCCGGCACTACCGCGCCGTTGCGGATGCCTCGCCGATTCCCGTGCTGCTCTATTCCGTTCCGGCGTTCACGGGCGTGACGCTGGAATCTCCGGAGATTCTCAAGCTTGCCGAGCATCCCAACATTGCTGGGATCAAGGACAGTTCCGGCAGCGTGCAGCGGGTAGGTGAGGTTGTTTCCTGCGCACCCGCGGAATTTCAAGTGCTCACGGGCGGCGCGGCGGTGGTGTATCCGGCGCTGGCCGTGGGCGCCAGCGGCGCGATCCTGGCTCTTGCATCGGCGTTGCCGGAAAAATTCGTGGAACTGTACGAATTGGTGCAGCAGGGGAAGCACGAGCAGGCCAAGGAACTGCAGCTTGCCTTGGCGAGCACATCCAAGTGCATCGTCTCTGAAAACGGAATTGCCGGCGTGAAATACGCGATGGACCTGCGCGGCTACAATGGCGGGGTGCCGCGATTGCCGCTTTTGCCCCTGCCGGAAGAGAAGAAGCAGCAGATCGCCGCGCTCCTGACGCAATACGAAACGTCCGACGCGCGCGTCTAACCAGAGCGGGTTTGCTGTCACCTTTAACTGCGATTATCATCTAAACGTTCATGGTTTGCCGCGCCATTCCGCCGCAGCAGTTGCCGCACACGTCGAAGCTTTTCCGCGATTACAATGAGAATTTCTCCACCGTGAAGGGCTTCTTTGCGCACGCACCGAACTTGAAGAACGTCGCTTCGTGCGCGAAGTCACTCGATTTTCCGCGCGACCGCCGGCTGACCGTGGCGGGCATCCTGCGCGATCAGAACCTGCGTTATGGCCATAGCACGGAAACGGAAGCGAATCTGAAGCGCTTGGAAGAGGGCGCCGTCGCCGTGGTCAGCGGCCAGCAGGTGGGACTGTTCGGTGGACCGGCGTACTCGTTTTACAAAGCATTGAGCGTTATTGAAACGGCGCGCCAGCTGAGCGGCGAGGGCATTCCCACCGTGCCGGTTTTCTGGATGGCCGCCGAAGATCACGACGTGGACGAAGTGCGCCACACCACCTGGTTTGCCGAGGGCAAGTTGTACCGGCTGGAGCTTCCAAAACCTGCGGAGGATGCGCTTCCCGTGGGCACAATTCCGCTCGGTGACGCCGTCGTCGAGCTCGTGGAGCAGGCCATCGCGCAATTGACCGGGCCTGGCGCGGCGCAGATTGCGGAGTTTCTCCACAGCAGTTACACCCGCCAGGATACGTACACGAGCGCATTCGGCAAACTGTTTGCCCGGCTCTTCGGCGATCATGGGCTCATCCTGCTCGATCCTTTGGATCACCGCTTGCACGGCGTTGCCGCGCCCATTTTGCGGGCAGCGCTAGGGGAACGCGATGCGCTAAGTGAGTTGCTGCTGCGCCGCGGCAAGAAACTGGAGAGCGCCGGATACGACGTGCAGGTCAAAGTGTCGTCGCGCAGCACGCTGCTGTTCTCCCTGAGGGACAGCAAGCGCCAGGTGATTACCGCTGCCAACGGGAATTTCAATTGCGGAGGGAAAAGCTGTCCGCGGGAAGAAGCTTTGCGCTGCGTCGAACTCAGCCCGGAAAACTTCAGCCCGAACGCGCTGTTCCGGCCGGTCGTGCAGGATTATCTGCTGCCTACGGTGGCGTACTTCGGAGGCCCGGCGGAGATTTCTTATTTCGCGCAATCGCAGGTGCTTTACGAAAAGCTGCTGGGGCGCATGCCGGTGATCTTGCCGCGCGCGGACTTTACCCTGGTTGATCCGAAGGGCGGCCGGCTGCTGAAGAAGTACGGCCTGGACGTGGAAGACGCCTGGAAAGGCAAGCAAGAGCTGCGAAAGAAGATGTACGGGGCCAATGTGCCGAAGAAACTGGCGCGGGAGTTCGACGCGAATTTGCGGCAGACTGAGAGGAACCTGAAGAAGCTGCACCGGGCCATCGCCAAGGTGGATCCCACGGTGCAGGGAACGATCGCCCGCGTGGAAAAGCGCATGCGCTACCAGTTGCAACGCTTGCGGGAAAAGACCGGCGCCTCTCTGGACCGCCACGAAAAAATCATCGTCCAGCATGAAGAGTTCCTCGAGAACCTGCTGTATCCGCAGAAGGGGCTGCAATCGCGCGATTTGTGTTTCCTCCCGTTTCTGGCGCGTTGGGGCAGCGATGGCCTGAAGGAACTGCAGAAGCTGGCCACAGCCAAGAAGCCCGGGCAGCATTACGTCGTGCCCATTCCGTAGCGGGCGTTGCGTCGAATAGCGGCTGTCCTCACGCAGCGCTTGTCCCGCCCGGAATCTAGCCTTCTCACCTCATCCACCTCCCAAAATTTGTCATTCCGGCCGGAGGGACGGCGCCTTTGCCGTCCCGGAGCGGAGGAATCGCTTTCCAACTTTGGATTTCAAGCTCAAAATCTCCTGTACTTTGCCTTGCCGCGCTCCTATAAATTCTTTTAGCGTTTCACGTTCAGGGAGAACGAAGATGCAGAGCATTCGCGTAAAGACCGACCGCCGCACGCAGATGGTGGACATCACCGTGGAGGTGCAGCGAGTGGTGACGGCCCTGGGCGTGCGCGTGGGCACGTGCTTCCTCTATGTGCCGCACACGACCGCGGCGATCCTGATCAATGAGCACGCCGATCCGGACGTGGCCAGCGACGCCGAAGGCGCGCTGGATCGGATTGTGCCCATGGCAGGGCCGTATCGCCACAGCGAAGGCAATTCCGATTCACATGTGAAGACCATGCTCGTGGGCGTGAGCCAGTTCGTTTTCGTGGAAGCAGGGAAGCTGGCGCTGGGGCGTTGGCAGGGAATTTTCTTTGCGGAGTTTGACGGGCCGCGCGAACGGCACGTGTACGTGAAGGTCCTGCCCGATCGCGTGTAGACCATTTTCAAAACTCCGCTTGTATCTTCCGCCAACGGGCATACACTGTCCCAACGGAGGAGTGCCATGCGCCGCATGCTTGTGGCCCTTTTCGTCCTAAGCGTTTCCGCCTTCGCTCAAAAGTCCGATAATCCTCACGCTTTCGATTACGACGCGAAGCTCCCCTTGAATGCTCAGGACGCCGGCGTGGACTTCCGGGGTTCCGTCAGTATTTACGATTTTTCCTACGCCAGCCCCAAAGGCGGTCGCGTGCCTGCCTATCTTGTCTTGCCGCCCGGCAAAGGACCATTTGCCGCCATAATTTGGGGCCATTGGTGTTGGCCGAATTCGGATTTCCGCAATCGCAAGGAATTCTTGGACGAAGCCGTTGCCCTTGCTCCCGCGGGTGTCGCCTCACTTCTGATCGATTTCCCGATCGCTCGCCCAGGATACGTTCCGGACAAGGACCCGCTATCCGCGCAGCAGGTCGAGGATCTTGTTCAGAGGGTTGTGGACATCCGCCGCGGCGCCGACCTTCTGCTCTCCCGTCCGTTCGTGGATCCCAAGCGCGTGGCGTATGTGGGCCACAGTTGCGGGGCGTCGGCGGGCGGAATCGTCAGCGGCGTGGATAAACGCTTTCGCGCCTTCGTTTTGATGGCCGGAAGCCTCTCCGACGAAATCGTAATCAAGAGCCCGGAATTTCAGGAGTTCCGCCAGAAGACGGGTCCGGAGAAAGTTGACGCCTTCATCGCCAAATACGCCTGGGCCGACGCGGCCAGGTATATTTCTCATGCCTCGCCCGCGGCCTTATTTTTGCAGTACGCCAAGCAGGAGAAGTTTCTCACGCCGGAGCGCGCCAAGGCGGCCGCCGCCTTCGCCAGCGAGCCCAAGCAGCTCAAGCTGTACGACGCACCGCACGCGTTGAACGCCGAAGCCCGCCGCGACCGCATCGCCTTTCTCACCGAACAGCTCAATCTGAAGCCCTTGCCGCCAGAGGCCATCGCGGCCATCCCGGCGCTTCCTCAGCCTCCCGAGCCGCAACCCTGACCGTCGCCTCGATATGCTAAAGTCTGGGGCGATGGGGAAACTCGGCGTTTACATCCAGGTGCCATTTTGTCAGTCGAAGTGCACTTACTGCAACTTCCACACGGGTGTGGTGTCGGCGGGCCGTTTCGCTCCGTATGCGGAAGCGGTGTGCCGGGAGATTCGCGAGCATCAGGGATTGTTGCGCGCGGCGGACGTGGGATGGAGCGAAGCGCAGGAGCGGGCGGCCTCTGAAAAAGTAGCGGTGGACACGGTGTACATCGGCGGGGGCACGCCGAGCTTGCTGGAGCCTGCGCTTCTGACGGACATGCTCTGTGCGTTGCGCGAGACGTTCAACTGTGCCTGGGAAGAGGTGACGCTCGAGGCTGACCCGGAAACCATTGAGGCCGAAAAGGCCGCGCAATGGGCCGCCGCCGGAATCAATCGCATCAGCCTGGGGACGCAATCCTTCGTGGATGAGGAACTCAAGTCCGCGGGGCGCCTGCACCGACGCGAGGATATTTATCGCGCGGTGCCCATACTGCGCGATGCTGGGATTCGCAACATCAGCTTCGATCTAATCGCGGGACTGCCGAAACAATCACGGGAAAGCTGGCTGGCTTCGCTCTACGAACTCGTCGAGTTGTCTCCCGAGCACGTTTCCGTCTACATCATGGAAATTGATGAAGGCAGCCGGCTGGGGCTGGAAGTCCTGCAAGGCGGCGAGCGCTATAGCGCCCGTGATCTGCCTAGCGAAGATGAGATGGGGGAATTTTACGAAAACGCGCAGGCCATCCTGAAAGCTGCTGGTTACAAGCAGTACGAGATTTCCAATTGGGCCAAGCCGGGCTACGCTTCGCGCCACAACCTGAAATACTGGCGGCGCGAGGCGTACCTCGGATTTGGCGCGGGCGCTCATTCCTTTTCCGGAACGCAGCGCTGGGCCAACGTGCATGACGCGGCGGCCTACGTCGCCGCGATCAGCGCGGGCCGTAGCGCCGCGGAAAGCGTGGAGCGCGTAACGCGCGAGCAGGCGCTTGAAGAAGAGCTGTTCCTGGGCTTGCGGCAGCTTGGCGGCATCGATCTGCCGCGCATTCAGCGCGAATACTGCGTCAATCTAGAGGAAAAGGTCGGGCGCCTGGCTTCCGCGGGCATGATTGAACGCGATGGCGAACTCGTGCGGCTGGCAGCAGGAAAATTGAGCATCTCAAACGAAGTGATTGTGGAATTGTTGCGATAAGCCAGTCAAGCGCGAGCGCCACGGCGACACGGGAAACACGGAGAAGCACACATGAGCTATACGGTGGCGAAAGGGAATCAGATGGTGGACCCGGATGATGTCTCGCCGGCGGAAGGCGTGGTGGACCTGCGCAGCGACACGGTGACGCGCCCGAGCGAGGAGATGCGGCGCGCCATGGCCGCAGCGGAGGTGGGTGATGACGTTTACGGCGAGGATCCCACGGTCAACCGCCTGCAGAAGCGCGCCGCGGAAATGTTTGGCAAGGAAGCGGCCTTGTTTGTACCCACGGGCTGCATGGGCAACCTGACTTGCATCAAGATATGGACGCATCACGGCAGCGAGGTGATCTGCGAGGAGCGCAGCCACGTCAACCTGTACGAACTAGCGTCCATGTCGGCCATCGCGGGCTGTATGCCTAGGGCGACGCGCGGCGGCGACGACGGCATCCTGACCTGGAAGCAGATTGAAGCCGTCGTGCGTCCAAAGATTTATTACGACTCGCAAACGGCGCTGGTCTGCCTGGAGAACACCAGCAATATGGCCGGCGGGACGGTCTATCCCACGGAGCGCGTGAATGACATTTGCGACCACGCGCACGCCCTGGGTTTGAAAGTGCATCTGGATGGGGCGCGCATCTTCAACGCGGCGGTCGCGTTGGGCGATGACGTGGCGCGCATGACCCAGAATGTGGACTCCGTGATGTTCTGCCTGTCGAAGGGTTTGGGCGCGCCGGTCGGCTCGATGATTGCCGGGTCGAAGGAATTCATCGAGCGGGCGCGCATCTACCGCAAGTTATTTGGCGGCGGCATGCGCCAAGTGGGCGTGCTTGCGGCGGCCGGACTGATCGCGCTGGAAAAGTCACCTTCGCGCCTGCATGAAGATCACGACAATGCCAAGCGCCTAGCGCAAGGCATCGCGGCGATTCCGGGATTGAAGATCGCTCCGGCAAGCGTGAAGAGCAACATCGTGATCTTCGATTGCACGGGCAGCGGGATGACCGCGGTGGAACTGTGCGACGCGCTGCACGCCAAAGGCGTATGGGCGCAGGATACGGCGCTCTATTCGGTGCGCCTGGTGACACACTGGAATGTCGATCGCGCCGGGATTGAAAAGGCGCTCGTGGAATTGCAGTCGGTAGCAGGCAAAAAAGTGGGACGGGGCGCCTGAGAAGACATTCGCCATCATCGCTCGGGTGGCACAGAGTACAAGGAGATACGAAGATGAGATCCGCATGGATGCGCACGGCTGTGGGGCTATTGTGTTTTGCAATGGTGGGGGCGTTGGGCGCGCGAGGAGCCAGGGGACAAGCAAAACCCACGCCGACTCCCGAAGAAGCGAAGAAGTTCATCGAGGGTGCAGAGCAGCAACTATTTGATCTCGGCCTAAAGGCTTCGCGCGCCTCCTGGGTGCAGGAGAATTTCATTACCGACGATACCGAGCAGATCGCGGCGGACGCGAACGAGATTCTCAATACCGCGAGCGCGAAGTACGCGAAAGAGGCGCACCGCTACGATGGCGTGAAGCTCTCGCCGGAGTTGGCGCGCAAGCGGCTGCTGCTGGAACTGGCCACCGGCTTTCCCGCTCCTGATGATCCCAAGGCGCAGAAGGAACTTGCGCAAGTGCTGGCTTCCCTCGACGGCGATTATGGAAAAGGGAAGTGGTGCCCGGATGGCGATAAGAAGCCCTGTCTGGACATAACCGCGATTGAAAGGCTGATGGCCACCAGCCGCGATCCCGAGGAATTAAAGCGCGCGTGGCTCGGCTGGCACGCCGTGGGCGCGCCGATGCGGCAGCGCTATGCGCGCATGGTGGAGCTGGGCAATCAGGGCTCGAAAGAATTGGGCTACGCGGACGTGGGCGCACTGTGGCGCTCGAATTACGACATGCCGCCCGACGCGTTCGCCAAGGAACTCGATCGCACCTGGGAACAATTGCGGCCGCTCTACTTGTCGCTGCATGCCTACGTCCGCGGCCAACTGGCGAAGAAATACGGCAAGGACGTTGTGCCGCCAAACGGGCCGATACCTGCGCACCTGCTGGGAAACCTCTGGGCGCAGGAATGGAACAACGTCTATGACCTGATGGATTCGCCGAAGCCTGCGCAGAGTTTCGACCTCACGAAAATCCTGCAGGATCGCAAGACCGATCCGAGGGGCATGGTCAAATACGGCGAAAACTTCTTCATGTCGCTGGGCTTCCCGCCGCTGCCGCAAACTTTTTGGGAGCGCTCGCTCTTCACCAAGCCCGCGGACCGCGAAGTGGTTTGCCATGCCAGCGCGTGGGATGTGGATTCCAAGGACGACCTGCGCGTCAAGATGTGCATCCTGATCACCGAAGAGGATTTCCGCACGATTCATCACGAGCTGGGCCACAATTTCTACCAGCGCGCCTACAACCCGCTGCCGCCGCTATTTCAGAACAGCGCGAACGATGGTTTCCACGAAGCTGTTGGCGACACCATCGCGCTCTCTGTCACTCCGGAATACCTGAAGAAGATTGGGCTGATCGACGCCGTTCCCCCGGCATCCGGCGACACGGATTACCTTTTGCAAAAAGCGCTGGAGAAAGTGGCGTTTCTTCCCTTTGGCCTCGTGATTGATAAATGGCGCTGGGAAGTCTTTTCAGGGCAGGTCAAGCCCGACCAGTACAACCAGGCTTGGTGGGATTTGCGCCTGAAATATCAGGGCGTGGCGCCGCCGGTCGCGCGCACGGAAGCGAGCTTCGATCCCGGCGCGAAATACCACGTGCCCGGAAATGTGCCCTATGCGCGATATTTCCTTGCGGCGATCTACCAGTTCCAGTTCCATCGCGCGCTGTGCAAGGAAGCCGGGGTGGACGGGCCGCTGCACCGCTGCTCGATCTACGCCAACAAAAAGGCCGGTGAAAAGTTGAACGCCATGCTTTCCATGGGCGCCAGCAAGCCGTGGCCCGATGCGCTAGAGACACTGACGGGGCAGCGGGAAATGGATGCCACGGCGCTGGCCGATTACTTTGCGCCGCTGAAGACCTGGCTCGACGAGCAGAACAAAAAGAATGGCTACCCCGTCGGCTGGTAGGGAGCGATAACCGGCAGGACGTCTGTAGGAGAAATGTGCCCCCCGGGGGTCATCCCGAGCGGAGGACCGGCGGCTTTTGCCGGACCGGAGTCGAGGGATCGAGGCAAGGCGTGATGTCCTTGCGAGCCGGTTTGGGGGAAGCCTGCTTGCTGTTCGTGGCGCCAGGGAAATCCGCGCTGAGATCACGAAATGTGGGATTGAGGGCCCGGATAAGCGCCAACTTCTTTTCGCGGCGCCAGTTCTTGATTTGTTTTTCCTGCTGATGGCGGCGCGCACATCTGTGAAGGGTTCAAAATAGACGAGGCGCGTAACGTCGTAGGCAGCGGTGAATCCAGGGCAGAGCTTGGCCTTGTGCTGGGCGAGGCGGCGTTCCAGAAAATTGGTTATGCCGGTGTAGAGGACACCGGAAGCGCTTGCCAGAATATAGACATGGTAAACAGCCATAGATGGTTAGTATGGCAGGATGGCGATTAGGGTGGAAGGGGTGCCACGATTCCTCCACTACGCGGCCCGACGCGCCACAAGACGGCGCGGAAGATAAACTCGGGCCGCTCCGGTCGGAATGACAAGTTGTGTGAGGTGGGGTGATGAGGGGAGATAACCGGCAGGACGTCTGTAGGAGAAATGCGCCGCCCCTGTGTGTCATCCCGAGCGCAGGACCAGCGGTTTTTGCCGGGCCGCAGTCGAGGGATCGAGGCAAGGCGTGATTTCCTTGTAAGGCGTGTTGCGGGATTGATAACGGCGGGGTGCGCAAAATCGCAGTATAAGATAAACTTTTGGAGAGTATTAGAAGCATGTTGAGGTGACGCCCGCGTGGATTTTGCTTTTAGCGAAGAACAGCAGCATTTGCGCAAGAGCGTGCGCGAATTTGCCGAAGGCGAAATCGCGCCGCACGTCCTGGAATGGGATGAAGCCTCGCACTTCCCACAGGAACTTCTGCCCAAGCTAGCGGAGATGGGCTTGCTCGGCGTCATTTTTCCGGAAGAATACGGCGGCGCGGGGCTCGGCTACATCGAATACGCCACCGTGGTCGAGGAGCTTTCGCGCGTGGATGGCGCGGTTGGATTAACCGTCGCGGCGCACAATTCGCTCTGCAGCAATCACATCTACAAATTCGGCAACGAAGAGCAGAAGCGCAAGTACCTGGTCCCGCTGGCGCAAGGCAAGAAACTCGGCGCGTGGTCGCTGACCGAGCCGGAGGCGGGATCCGATGCGGGCGGCACGCGTACGACGGGGGTGCGCGACGGCAAGTATTGGGTGCTGAACGGAGCGAAGACGTTCACTACTAACGGGCGATTTGCCGATATTTGCGTGGCGATGGCGGTTACGGACAAGTCCAAGGAATCGCATGGCATCAGCGCGTTTATTTTGGAAAAGGGGATGGCGGGTTTCCGTCCGGGGAAAAAGGAGAACAAGCTGGGGATGCGCGCCAGCGATACATCGGAAGTGATTTTCAGCGATTGCCGCGTGCCGGAGGAAAATCTGCTGGGCGCGGAAGGCGAAGGCTTCATCAGCAGCCTGAAGATTCTGGATGGCGGGCGCATCTCGATTGCCGCGCTGGCCTTGGGCATGGCGCAGGGCGCGCTGGAGGCGGCCACGCGCTACGCCAAGCAGCGCAAACAGTTTGGCAAGACCATCAGCGAGTTTCAGGCCATACAGTTCAAGCTGGCGGACATGGCCACGGAAGTGGAAGCGGCGCGGCTGCTGGTGTATCAGGCGGCGTGGCTGGCCGACCGGAAGGATGCGCGGTTCACGCGGGAATCCAGTATGGCGAAGCTGTTTGCCAGCGAGGTGGCGGTGCGCGTGGCCAACGAGTGCGTGCAAATCCACGGCGGCTACGGCTTCATCAAGGATTATCCCGCGGAGAAGTTCTACCGCGACGTCAAACTGTGCACGATTGGCGAGGGGACTAGCGAAATCCAACGGTTGGTCATTGCCCGCCAACTGCTGGGCAGGGTTTAAGTGTCCTGATTTCCCATCTGCGGTTTTAGCACCTGATGCACGGCTGTTTATTTTTTGTCGGGACGGGGTGTCGGGAAAAGCACGGGAGGCATCTTTGGGTGTTCCGCTGAACTTTCGGTGGGCGTCGAATCTGGAATTGGGTAGGCTGCGCCAAATACGGCGCCGAGGCCGCCTGTCGTGGTGGGTTGCGCGGGGGGTTCGGTCGTGTACTCACGTTGCGGGAGAGGGTCTAGTGCGAAACGGGATATCCTGCTCGCCTCGGCCAATGCGGCGGCCAGGAATTTCGCGCTGCGACTGCGGACAGCCTGTTCGCTAATCTCTCGGACTGCGGGGACGATCGACCGCGTGAGTTCCAGGATTTCGGCAACCATGTCATCGTTGGTGCGACGAGGGGGAGGGGCGCTGGATGGGGTCGGCAGAGCGTTTAGCTCCTTTTCCAGATCGGGCCACCATTTTTCGAACGCCTCTTTCATCTCCGCTTCTGTTAAGGGATTTTCGTCCAGGTACTTGTTGACGTCCTGAACAAGCGCTAGAGTTTGCTCCTTGTCTGCGATTTTGGCCTGGAACATTGCGAGAGGGTATTCGAGTTGCCCGGGTTCGAGACCGGCTAGGAGGTAGGTGCAGACTCGTGTTTCGGCCTCTGGCGTCCTCAAGAGTCCGCCTGCCTCGAAATTGAGCCACGGCTCCTTGAGATTTTCGGGGGTCAGGCAGACGATCCCGACCTTCGCGCTGGCCAGAGCGGTCCTAATCGAATTGACGCTGACGTTCCCGCTCTTGATGTCTTTTTCCGACATCCAGGGTCTCGCACTGTGGATTACGTTGCGTAACCACTTCCTGAGGAATTTCGCAACATGGTTGCTGCGTGGCCCGGACCAGCTGATGAAAACGTTGTTCGTGTCCGCCATCACAAATTCTCCTGGTGCACCTTGAGCGTATCGTACACCTCCTTCACGTCACGTGCCGCGGTGATGTATAAATTTCCCGGGTGCGGGTTCGGCGGCGGGGGCCCGACCGGCCTCAGTGATAAACGCAGTACCCAGTGCCCTCCAAGAATGGAAATTTGCCTTCTTCTTTGAAACTCTCAGCGAATCGCCCCGTTGACCTCTGGATGGTCAGGGTGTACGTAATAGTTTTTTCGGCCCTGTACGCATATTTATATCCGATGTTAATCTGGGCGTCCTCAATCGAAACGCCCACATTGGGGTCTTTCTCATCCAGGTCCATACCGTTAATTTTGTTGGAGGTGAAGAAACCCGATTCTGGATAAAGAGGCAGCCATTCTCCTGAGAAACTGAGGGAGGGCATTGCGGTCGAATCTAGCACGCCGTCTTTGTAGGTCTCGGCGTGTCCGAAGCCGCGACGCGCCGAGTCATCCGGCACAAGCTCTTTCGACTCTTTGTCCCAATGTTTTGGGAAATAGGGTCTATTAAAAGTGACGACGAAGAATTCATCCGCGCTCTTCCGAAAGCAAATGTAAGCGTTGGTGGCCGGGAGACCCGAGTCTCTTGCTTTAAGCAGTTCTTGATAGGATTTGCAGGCTTGCTGAGCCTCCGTGTCAGGGCAAACGAAGACCGGTTTCGCGGTGGGTGTTTTCGGGGCCGCTTTCTTTGGCGGCGCTTGCCCAGCACAGACCACCCCAACGGTCAGGATGGCGGCAATGAAAACTGACCTCATCGGGATATTCGACCTGGGGCTTAGGGCAAGTAAGTGCCGGGGTTTCACGTTCGTACTCCTATCGCGCCCACTGTACTTTTTTCATGGGGCTGGTGTCCAGATGCGAAAGGGGCACGGCGGTACATGCTTGTCCCGTCGGGTTTTGCTTGGCGGATGGGCTTGGGCAGGAAATAATAGGGGCATGGCGCAGCGCGCTACAGACGATTCAACAGGAACACATGCATCACAACGTTAAGGAGTGGGCCGCGAGGGTCTGCCAGGGTGATGTGCGGGCGATTTCGCGCGCGATTACCGCGATTGAGAATCGCGCACCCGAAGCGGAGGAATTGCTGCGGGAGGTGTTTCCCGCGACGGGGCAGGCGTACTTGACGGGGATCACGGGCGCGCCGGGGACGGGGAAGAGCACGCTGGTGGATCGCCTGGCGGCGTGCTACCGCAAGCGCGAGGAACGCGTGGGCGTGGTGGCGGTGGATCCCACGAGCCCCTACTCCGGCGGAGCGATTTTGGGCGATCGCATACGCATGCAGGGGCACGCGGGCGATAGCGGGATTTTTATCCGCTCGATGGCGACGCGAGGATTTTTGGGCGGGCTGGCGCGGGCGACCGCGGAGGTGGCGCTGCTGCTGGATGCGGCGGGCAAGCGGCAGGTGCTGATCGAAACCGTGGGCGTGGGGCAGGACGAAATTGATATTGTGCGGCTGGCGGATTGCGTGGTGGTGGTGCTGGTGCCGGGCCTGGGCGACGACATACAAAACATGAAGGCCGGGCTGATGGAGATTGGCGACATTTTCGTGCTGAACAAGGCGGACCGCGAGGGTGCGGACCGTTTGGAGGAGCAGCTCCGCGCCATGCTTTCCCTGGTGATGCCGCGGGATGGCTGGCACCCAGCGGTCTTGCGCACCGTGGCGACGGAAAATCGCGGCATCAGCGAACTTGCCGAAACCATCGCGAAATTCCGCAAACATTTCGAGGCCAGCGGCGAGCGGCAGAAGAAACACGTCGAGCACTGGAAGAATCGTTTGGTGGAGATGGTGGAGTCGCGTTTGCTAGAAAAAGTGCTAGGCGGAAAAGAGGGCGAGGCGAAGCTGCTCGAATTGGCCACTGCCGTGGCCGAACGGCGGAAAGATCCCTTCACCGCCGTCAGCGAAATCCTAAAGGCCAGCGGCCTCGATCGCTGAGTGCCAGCCCATAAAAGATTCTCGGGAGGGCACGGCTTCAGCCGTGCCGAAAAGCGGGTATAAGTTGTCATCCCGAACCCGCGGTTTTTGCGGGTGAGGGATCTGCTTTTCGTGAGCGGCCAAGGAAAAAGCAGATTTCTCGCTTCGCTCGGAATGACAATTTTCCTTTTTAGGCGAATTTATGATTCAGGACGCTGGTGCTCTGTAAGGGAAGGTCATGCATTTCGGCGACATTGAGGTGAGGTATCCGGACGGCGGCGGGTTACGGCTGGATGGTGGTGGCCCTTCGAAGGTCCCCTCGAAGATCGGGGCAAGCAGGGCAACCAAGAAGCTCGTGTTTGTTGCAGATTTGCTTCGGACGCGTCACCATATCCCCTTGCCTAAGATCATGGCGTACGATCTGTATCCGCTCCAGACACTGGAGACCAAGCGCAGAACGACAAGGTCGAAATCGAGCCGGTGGACCTGAACCGGCAGGTAATCCCAGGAGAAAATTGCATGGCAAGCGCGAAAGAAGCAAAAGGGAAGAGTGCGCGGGGCGGCGCGAAAGGCCCGGTGGCGGAAATTGGCGTGATTGGCGGCAGCGGCCTGTACAGGATGAGCGGCCTTACCGGCACGCGCGAGATTCGTGTGAAAACTCCGTTTGGCGATCCTTCGGACGCGCTCGTCGTCGGCACGCTGGAAGGGAAGCGCGTGGCCTTTTTGGCGCGCCACGGCCGTGGCCATCGCCTGTTACCTACTGAGCTGAATTTCCGCGCCAACATCTACGCCATGAAGTTGCTGGGCGTGGAGCGCGTCATCTCCGTCAGCGCCGTGGGCTCGCTGCAGGAGGAGTTGTGCCCCGGCGAGTTTCTGGTTCCCGACCAGTTCTTCGACAGCACCAAGGGCCGCGCCTCCACGTTCTTCGGAAATGGCCTGGTGGCGCATGTCACGTTTGACAAGCCCACGTGCGCCCAACTTTCCTCGGTGCTCGCCGATGCCTGCGTTTCTTCCGGCGTGGCGGTTCACCGCAGGGGCACGTACATCTGCATGGAAGGCCCGCAATTCTCCACGCTCGCGGAAGCCAACTTCCATCGCGCCATGAAATTCGACGTAATCGGCATGACCAACGTCACCGAAGCGAAACTGGCGCGCGAAGCCGAGCTATGCTACGCCACCATCGCCATGATCACGGATTACGATTGCTGGCACCCGCAACACGACTCGGTAACGGTGGCGCAAATCATCGCCACGTTGAACCAGAACGCCAGCAACGCGCAAAACGTTCTGCGTGAAGCGATCAAGACCCTGCCTGCCGTTCGCGGCTGCAAATGTGGCTCGGCGCTGGCGCACGCGATTCTGACGGATCCTAAGGTTATCCCCGCGAAAACCAAGAAGAATCTTGCGGCCCTCATCGGTAAATACATTACCTAGGAGAAACTCGTGTCGCTACTCGTGGTCGGTTCGGTTGCCTATGATGCCCTGGAAAGCCCTTATGGGAAGGTGGACCGCACGCTCGGCGGCGCCGCCACTTATTTCGCCGTGGCCGCGCGGTTCTTCACGCCGGTCAGCCTGGTGGCCATCGTCGGCGACGATTTCAGCGCCGCGGATGAAGCGGTCTTCCGCAGCCGCTCGATTGACATCGAAGGCCTGGAGCGCGCTGCCGGAAAGTGTTTCTTCTGGGCGGGACGCTACTCGGAGAATCTGAACGATCGCGTGACGCTGGCGACGGAGCTCAACGTTTTCGCGGAGTTCAAACCGCGCTTGCCGGAAAAATATCGCTCGTCGAAATACGTTTTCCTGGCGAACATCGCGCCGGACCTGCAGCGCGATGTCCTCCACCAGGTGAAGGGCAAGCCGAAGCTCGCCGCCATGGACACCATGAACTATTGGATCGAGCGCACCAACGCGGAATTGCGAGAGACGCTTAAACACGTGGACATCCTGATGATCAACGATTCGGAAACGCGGCAGCTTTCCAGCGAGCACAACCTGCTGCGCGCCGCCCGCCACATTTTCAAGATGGGACCCTCCACGCTGGTGGTGAAACGCGGCGAGTACGGTGCCATGCTGGTGGACAAGCACGGCGTCTTCTGCATCCCGGCGTTTCCCCTCGAGGAACCGCATGATCCCACGGGCGCGGGCGACAGTTTTGCCGGCGGCTTCATGGGCTATCTGGCGGGCAGCGGCGGGAGCAATGATGCGGCGCTGCGGCGCGCCATGGTGTACGGCTCGGTGATGGGCAGCTTTGCCGTGGAGAAATTCGGCCTGGAGCGCCTGCTGCACCTGAAAAAGAGCGAGATACACGCCAGAGCACGGCACTTTTTGAAATTGACGCAATTTAAACTGTAAAGAGTAGAATCGGCTTGAAACGGACAGGGCCGTTTTGGGGATGCTTTCCTATCACGAAATTCTTTTGCGCATGTTGCTAGCCGCCGGGCTGGGCGCGGCCATTGGCGTGGAGCGCGATCTGCGCCGCCGCCCCGCGGGAATCCGCACCAGCGCGTTCGTCTGCCTGGCCACGGCGCTTTTCACGATCCTTTCCAATGAGTTGGCGCGTCTTTGGGGCGACACCAGTGGAACGCGCATCGCTTCCAATATCGTGCAAGGCATCGGCTTTCTTGGCGCAGGCGCCATCCTGAAAGACAACGCGGGGCTTCTTGGGATGACCACCGCCGCGACGATTTTCGTTGAGGCAGCCATCGGCATGGCGGCGGGTGGAGGGCTGTATAAAGTCGCCGCATCGGCCACGGGGATCGTGTTGTTGGGTCTCGTCCTGTTGGGTTGGCTCGCGGAAAAGCTTCACCTCAAAGCCCGCGTCAGGGTGTTCCGTTTCACCACCAGCCACTCGGAAAATGTCGCCACCGAA
>Ga0310039_10000820_pt1 | contig 24147 bp, 23 predicted proteins | sample Sb_taG_4_FD_200460 | JGI IMG/M metagenome (GOLD analysis project Ga0310039, IMG submission 200460) | Peat soil microbial communities from Weissenstadt, Germany - Sb_50d_6_BS metaG (v2) (version 2) | ecosystem: Environmental > Terrestrial > Soil > Wetlands > Peat | place: Germany: Weissenstadt...
GGCCGGCGTGCCGCTCGTCGAGATACCGGGCCTTCATGTAGAGATCAAACGCGCGCTCGCTCCCCCCGGTCTGGATGCCGGCCACGCGGTCCATCTTGGTCGGGGTCTCGAGGTTCTTGAAGAAGTGGGCCTCGTCGATGAAGAGGTGATCGACGCCGAGCTCATCAAACACCAGGCCGTCGTCCTTCTTGTCTTCGGCCAAAAGGTCCTTGAGCCGCTCTTCGCGGTTGGCTTTCTGCTTCTCGATGGTCTTGATGAGGTTGCGGTTGCCGCGCACGGCGTCGCCGCGGGCACTGTCGCAGAGCAGCTGGTCGTATTCCTGGATCTGCTCGCGCAGGAATCTCGCCTGGTACGCCCGCGACATACCTATTCGCTCAAACGAGCTGTGGGTGACGATGATGCCGTCCCACTCGCCGCTTGCGATCTTGGCGGTCAAGAACTTGCGGCGCTCCCGCGTCAAATCCTCTTTGCCGGCGATGAGGAGCTTGGCGTTGGGATAGAGCTGCATGAACTCGCGGGCGAACTGCTCGAGCATGTGGTTGGGGACGGCGTAGAGCGGCTTTCGGATGAGTCCCGCCTGCTTCATCTTCATGCCGGTGGCGGCCATGGTGAAAGTTTTACCGGCGCCGACGGCGTGGGCGAGCAGCGTGTTGCCGCTGCTCACGGCGCGCCACACGGCATCCACCTGGTGCGGGTGGAGCGTGATCGTGTGGTTCATGCCGGGGAAGTCCAGGTGCGACCCGTCGAAGAGCCGCGGCCGGAGGTTGTTGTACGTGTCGTTGTAGAGCCGGACCAGCCGGTCGGCGCGATCGGGCTCGGCAAACACCCAGGAGCGAAAGCGCTCCTTGATCTGTTTCTGCTTGTCGCGGGCGGCGAGCGTGGCCTCGTGGTTCACGACCCGCTCCTCGCGGTCGCCGTGGTTGATGGTGTCATAGATGACGGGAGTCTTGAGGTTCAGCGCCTGCTCGAGGAGCCAGACACCATTGGCTCTGACGGTGCCGAGTTCGGCGGTGGCGGCGACCGACCGCTCGGCGGCGCTGTCGGCGTCGACACTCCAGACCGCATCCTTCTTCAGGTGGCCGATGCGAATTGCCGCGGGGGAAACGTTGAAGAGCGCCGCGGCGAAGTCGCGGATGTCGCGTTCGGGGATCCACGGGGCGCCGAGATTGGCGTCGATGTCGCCGGGGAGCACGTCCTCGGGCTGCACGGCGCAAAGCGCCTCGGCGTTTCGGGCGTAAGCCGGGCCGGCCCTCTGGGCTTCGGCCAGTTTCGCCCTGACGTTGCCCGAGAGATAAGCATCGGCGGTCTGCCACGTCCTCGATTCGGGGTCGTGGTAGATGAGGTCGGAGAGCTCCTCGATGATCCGCTCCTCGGACCTCCCGTAGAGCGTGGCAATGTAGGGGAGATCCACTGCGGCGCGCTGGTCGAGGGAGACAAGTAGCCCCTCTTTGGCGCTCTGCACCGCGGTGATGGGTGGTGCGCGGCCGACGACATCCTTCTGCATGATGGCGGCCTTCACGGCCCTGCCGGTCACCTCGTCGTAGACTTCGAGCGACATGACAAGCATCGCGTCCGGGTCCTCGCGGAATTTCACGAGGTTCGGCATGCGCCGGATCATCCTGCCGTCACTGGTCTCGGAGAAGGTGGTCTTGTTAATTGGGCCGTAAGCGGCGACGAAGAGGTCGTAGGCGCAGTTCAAGGCCCGGCGGGCGTCGTGTCTGTGTTGGTCGGGCGAGCCCTCGTTCTGCGATTGGAGGACGCGGCGGGCGTGGTCCCGGAGGCCCACCAGGGCCGCGAGTCTTCGGCCCGTCAGGGTGCCGTGGGCCTTCAAGAGCCTGCCGCCGTAGGTGACGGGGATGGCCTGGCCGCCGTTCAGTTGCTGGATCGTGCGGTCGCCGGCGATGAAGAAGCCCCCTTCCGCGAGGTGGCGTTCGGGAGGCGGCGGCGTGAAGGAAACCTGCTTCGAGACGGCAGTCACGGGCGCGCAAACACCCTCGGGCAGATGCCGGATGGCGGCGGTAAGCGCCACGGCGAGATCCCCCTGGGCGATGACGCTATAGCCGGCGTCGTAGAGCCGGTCCTTGCGGCTCCAGGCTCCAAGAACCATCTCCGGGTGATTGAGGAAGTAGCGATTGATCGGGATCGGGGCGCCCTCGATGGGAAGTGGCCCGGTCTCGAGCCACGCGGGGTCGATGTGGCGTGCCGGTTCGCCTGCGCCGCGCCTGCGTAGGAACACGATGTCTGTCACGACGCTGGTACCTTCCCGCTTAAAAGCGTCCGACGGCAGCCGAATGGCGCCGAGGAAATCGGCCCGGCTGGCGAGGTACTCGCGGCTGGCGGGGTTCTGCTTGTCGAGCGTGAAGTGGCTGGTGACAAGCGCGAGGACGCCACCGGGTTTCAGCGCATCGATGGACTTCGCAAAGAAGAAGTCGTGGAGCGACAGGCGAAGGCCGCGATGCTCGAGCTTGACGTCGGCAAACGGCACGTTCCCGATCACGGCGTCGATGCAGCCCTCGGGGAGCAACGTGTCGCGAAAGTTCTCGATGCGGATATCGTGGGCGGGGTGGAGCGTGCGAGCGATCCGCCCGGAGAGGGAATCGAGTTCGACGCCGATAAAGCGCATGCCCTGCGGGGCGAGGGCCATGAAGTTCCCGATGCCGCACCCCGGCTCGAGGACGGTGGCTTCCCGTGGGACACCGAGGCGGCCAAGGGCCTCGTGCATGGCGCGGATGACGGTAGGCGAGGTGTAGAAGGCGTTAAACGTGGTGCGCTTGGCGCTCTCGTACTCCTCGGGCGAAAGCAGCATGCGGAGCGTCTCGCCCAGGGCCTCCCAGGCGGGGTCCTTGTAGCTGCCGGTCACGGGGTCGGGAAAGAGCGAGAGGGCGACGGGTCCAAAACCTCCAAAGCGCATGAGCGCCTGCCGCTCGTCCGGGTTGGCCTGCCGCCCTTCATGCTCGAGGTGCTTGAGCGTCCGGATCGCGTCGAGGAGGTCTTTGGCCTTCGCCTTCTCGCCGCTGGCAAGCGGCGGATGGGACGTGATCGAGGCGCTCGCCAGGTCGTCTTCTTGGGGCGGCTTCGCGCTCGGGGCTTGATGGGGCGAGCCGTTTGTGCCAAGCGGCGGCCCACTTGCCGTGCTGTTCGTGGCCTCGGGCGGGGGTGCGGCGGGGCTGCCGAAGAGGAGGAGGGATTGCTTCGAGGGAGCTCGGCCTAGTCCTGGGGTGTGTGACGGCGGATGGAGGCTCTGGCACCTTCGAGGGAAAGCGGCTGCACTAAGATCCAGGAGGTCTGCGACTCGGCTGGCAGGCGGTTCTGTAGCTCCACGAGTGCCATCTCCAGGGCAACGCTCGCCATCTGGTCGGGTGCTGTGTGCGGCCTCGCTCGCGCGATCTGCTCCGTCCAGAAATCGTGGCTGGCCTTGAGGCTGGTCGAAGAGCGGTCCGGGGCTTGGGGCCTGGCTCTCTCCGCCCGGAGCCCCTCGTCGAGCGTCGGGTACTGGTTCAGGAGTTCGAGGACGATGGTCTTGTCGTGCCTGGGGTTCCGCCGGGCAGGCTTCCTGGAGCGCGGGCGGAGCGTCGAAGTCGAGCCCCGGCAGGAGGGGTCTGGATAGGCGGGAAGCCCCCTGAGCCATGAACGGGTTTAACGGTCTAAACGGTCATTGTTTGTCGAGTCGTATGACGAGTAAGGGCAACACGCAAGTGGGTTTCTTCGTGAGTGGGCCGAGGCGTCGGGTGGTGTCGCCAAAAAAATGGGGGGAACCTCCGTGTTCCGCCCCGAGTGTGTCATGTCGGGCCGCGAAGGTCTGATCGGATCAGAAGCTCTCCTCGCGGCGGTCGTCCTGGATCTTGCGGTAGCACCAGGAATGGGCAAGGTCGGCGATCTTGCGGAGGAGGAGCAGGTCATCCTTCCCGAAGGAGGCTGACTGCTTCCACTCGCCCTTCTTGGTCACTTCGCCTTGGCCGTTCGTCTCGTCGTTCTCTTTCCAGAGGCGATCAAAAGTGACGTTGTAGACGATAGCCCCACCTTCGAGACGATTGGCCCAGATATTGGCCCTGACATTTCTGATGCGAAACACCTTCACCGGTCGGTCCTTTGCGGGCGGACTCGCATTGCCGCGGCCCTTTCCGCTTCGCTGGGTAGGCATCGATTGGCCTCCTCCTTCTTAAGGTCCTGTGTGGATCAAGAACGTACCGAGAGCGGGGTGGCGTGACGCGCGGTAAAACCTTTGCGACACCACCGATGCTCTCGGCCTCGCGCCGGGCCAGGTCGAGAGCCGGGGTGAGTCTTCTACTCCGGGCAGGTTGTCAGCAACTGAACGAGGGAGGATTTAGCCGATCTGGCGGGCGAAGTCACGCGAATGGAGTGGAGAGGATCCTTGGGAGGTGCTGATGGCCAGGTGAGGGAGACCCGACGGCGCCGCAGGTTGACGGGGTCGCGGCGGTTCGCCATGATCCGGTCCGCCTGGTGAAGCGGAAGCGAGCTCTGCTGAGGAGCAACTCGCCGAGGAATAACCAGGTCGTCGCCGAGGCGATGGCTCCGGCGGTCTTGTCCCGTTCTGGATGAACGGGCAGGACTGCCGGACGGTTTTTTCGGGAGGTTTTACGCGAAGGTCGGGGCTTTGTGGCCGGGTGTGCCCACCGAAAACACCCGTGGCCTTCCGTTTCAGAGGGCCCTCGTTGAGGCGGCGTGATGCCTTGAAAACCTCGGGGTTCGGGGCAGAGCCCCGAGTGATGCTGGTGCCCTGACGTTCGACTGTTTCAAGCATCCTTTGTCTCGGAGATCGTCGGCCCGGAATCCTCTGAGACGCGCATGATTCATCGCCCCCCCGTGCCGTTTTGATGCACTGTGCATCACTACGTCCCGCGCGACCGTCGTGGTCGCCCCTGATTCACCGTGCATCGCACCCCCCGTCTGATGCGTCACACCCCCGCCGGCCGATACCGATGCACGATGCATCACGCCTCCATCGGGAAGGGAGTCCGCATGCCAGTCATAGCTCTCATGAATCAGAAAGGCGGGGTGGGCAAGACATCCACTTGCCACCATCTCGCCGGCACGCTGGCCGCTTCGGGCCGGCGCGTCCTGCTGCTGGATAACGACCCCCAAGCGAGTCTGAGCCAAGGGTTTTGGGGCCCGATCGCCACGGCCGAACTGGACCCCGCCGCGACGATCGCTGCACTGTACGCCGGCCCGGCTCCATTCCCCGAGCAGGTGATCCGGCCCGCGGGCATCGCGGGGATCGACCTGGTGCCCGGATCGAAGCACGCCACGCGATACAACGTCCCCGAGCCCCACGCGACCCCCTACGAGGCGCAGCACGGACTCCGGTCGTTCCTCGAGGAAGTCCGCGACTGCTACGACGTGGTGTTGATCGACAACGCGCCGAACCTCCACCTTTGCTCTTGGGCCGCGCTGGTTGCGAGCAATTACCTGATCGTCCCCCTGCAGGCCGAGGACTACGGGGCGCAGGGTTTGGGGCCGGTCCAGGAATCGGTGGAGCTGGTGAGGACCGGGCCCAACCCTGCGCTCCGGATGCTGGGGTTCCTGCTGACGATGTACAACCCACGGTTGTCGATCCACAAAATGTACGAGACGCTCTTGCGGGAGCAGTACGGGCCGCTGGTCTTCAACACCCGGATCCCCTATGCCGCGGACTACAAGGAGGCCATCGCCCAGCGGAAGCCGATCGCCCAATACAAGCCCAAGGGCGCGAGCGCTAAGGCGGTCAAGGCGCTGGCCGATGAGATCGTTTTCCGGCTGGCTGATGCACAGTGCATCGAGCCCCCCGTGACGGAGGCCGCATGATGGGGAAGCTTGACGAGCTGATGAGTACCTCGCGCGGCATCGCCGCCGAGAGCATGGGCGCGGGACGCTCCCCGACTCACTCCACGATGCACAGTGCATCGGCCCCGGTCGCCGCCGCGGCCCCAGACCGCCTCCAGGGGATCACTCGGAGCAGGAATGTCGCGGAGATCTCCCTCGACAAGCTCGACCGCGACCCTGATCAGCCACGAGAGGAGTTCGACGAGGAGTCCCTGGCCCGCCTGGCTGCGTCGATGCAGGCCAAGGGCCAGCTCCAGCCGATCCGAGTCCGCTGGGACGAGGGCAGGGGGGTCTACCTGATCGTCTTTGGTGAGCGGCGATGGAGGGCCGCCAAGATGGCGGGGATGGCGACCATGACTTGCGTGATCCTGGACGGGCCGGTTAGCCCGCCCGATATGCTGGCACTGCAACTGGTCGAGAACATGCTGCGCGAGGACCTCCGGCCGATCGAGCAAGCCCGCGCGTTCCGGACCCTGATCGATCGGAACGGATGGTCCACCCGCCAGCTCGCCGCCGAGCTGGCCATCACGCAGTCGGACGTCGTTCGGGCCCTGGCGCTCCTGGAGCTGCCGCCCCCGGTTCAGGAGCAGGTCGAGCAGGGGAGCTTGCCACCCTCGACCGCCTACGAGATCTCCAAGGTCGAGAACCAGGCTGCGCAGGCCGAGCTGGCCGCCCGCGTCGTGGCCGAGGGCCTGAGCCGGCAAGAGACCGTTGCGGAGGTCCGCCGCGCCGTCAGCAGGCCGGGCAAGGCAAAGGACAGGGGGGCCGGCAAGGGCCGCAGGGCGACGTTCCGAACCAAGGCTGGCCTGCGACTGACGGTCGAGTCCCGGAAGGTCCTGGACGATGAATCGATCCTCGCCGCGCTTGCCGAGGTGATGGCCCAGATCGAAGCCAGGCGCCCCGCCGGGGAGCAGGCCGCGGCCTGATGACGCCGCTGGCGCGTCGATCGCGAGGGTTAACGTGTCACCCTCACGGGGTTGAATACGATACGGGACGCCGCGCCAATACTCAGGAGCAGGGCTCGGCCGCCCCGGGGGTGACGGCGGCGGCGAGGCCTTCGCCCCGGGCTTCTTCGTCTGGAACAGCGAGGTCGTCGAGTACCCGGAAGCACACGGGCAAGGTCGGCGCGGCCCTCTCCGACATTCGCCGCATCGTCGAGGAACTGGTCGCGAAACGCGATGCGCGTCGTGACGGGTTCGCGGCGGTCATCAAGAAGGCGATGGAGCAGACGCTCGGCGAGGACGCGGAGGAGGCCATGAAGGCCCTGACTAAGAACGGCATCCCGCGGGGCGTGGCCAAGAAGGCGCTCGAGAGATCGCGGAGCAAAAGGGACGCTTCACGATCTTCGCCCTGGTCGATGCCCTGACGCGGCTTGCGGGGGAACAAGAGAACGCGGGCGACCGGACCGACGCCGACGAAAAGGCATCGGCCCTGCTCGCCCTCGCGGCCTGACAACGTCACACGTAGTGGTTGCCGAGCGGCCGGGTGGTCTCCGGGACCGAGCACTTCCTGGTGGCCTGGCTACCGGGGAACCGAGCGACCCTGCAAACCGTTTGCGGGGTCTGGTTCTCTGGTTGTGGTGATTCCGTAAGGTACGACCTACGCACAGCGACCACCTCATTCCCCAGGCGTCATCTTCGCAGCGCGCCGAGCGAGGGGCGTGACGACGCGGCGGGGTAGGGGCTCGCCGAGGCTCCGGATGCGGCCCCTGAGGAGTCACTCACCTATTTGCGTGCCGCTTTCGTCGACCCGGCGAACTTCCGCGCAACCCACTCGTAATCCACCGTCGCGGAGCGGCGCTTGCCGTCACCTTCGACAACGAGAAGCTGCGTGGTCTTACCGGAAAGCGTCATCCCATCGTCTGAAAGCGTGGCGGTACTGCGTGCCGTACCGCCGCTCTGGCGGTCGATGATCTTCATGGCCACCCGAAGCCGTCGGTCCTTGTCGCGGCTAATGGTTCCCGTGGCGGGCAGCGCCGAGACCACGGAACGGAGGTGTTTGTCATTTTCTGCAAGCTGCGCTTCAACGAGGCTATAGCCGGTAAGCTCATGCCCACCGACTTGCTCAAAGGCAAATATGCCCGGGTGCTTTTCGCCGTTTTTTTTCCTTGACCGTCCAATACCAGTAGCCGCTCAGGTCCTCTCGATGGTTCGTCGCCTGATGTGGATGGAACGAATAGTGTTGGGCCGTTCGTGCAAAGCGGCAGCGCGCGTGTCAAGTTTGTCGGCTGCGGCATCGCTGGTCTTCTTTCTTGCTGGAAAATGGCGCTCAGCGCAACCATCGCCTCTTGCCTTGTCGAGAAGGTTTGAGCGAACCAGTGCACCGACGCTCCTTTGACGAGCCTGCCGCTAGCCGCTTCATCGCTGTCTTCCGAAATCTTAGTCTCCGAAGGAAGTTTCCGACGTCGACAGCGGGTATGGAACCGTGTGGTTCAGTCGGCGCTTACTTCGGACCGGTCGTGAAATTGATGGCCCAGCCGGCCCGGTTCGCATAGTCTGCCTGAATTTGGGGATTCAAGTAATTGTAGGCTGTCTGCGCCCCCGCCCCGCCGGTGAATGCCGCATCGGCTCGAATGGAGCAGACCGGACATCACTGAAGCGGGCGCCTCAGACCATCAGGCGCCGCTCGCGGAGAGTCAGGGAAATAACCAGTACCGGTTCGCGCTGCCTCCCGAGGTGTCGTTCCACAAGCAGCGTCTGGGCGATGGCTGGGCGTACCTGTTTTGGCATCGGCTCCTCGGTGAGCTGGGGCGCATCCTCGTCCAGGACACCTGAGACGGGCACTCGCAGGTCTCCTGCGAGACGGTGGGCGACCCGTCCGATCCGATCCGAGAACCGAGCGCAGGTCTTCAAGCCCCTGGGCGTTGAGCTTGCCAAGGGCATCGAGTCGCTCGCTGGGACCGTCCCCGCGTCCGAGGCGGCATCGCCGCTGTCCAGGCCAGTCGAGCCGCGGGAGGTGATTGAAAGTCGGCTCATTTTATGCGACCGCTGCGGGACGCCGGTGGCGCTGCTGGTCTTCACTCCGCAGGGACGTTCGTATTCTACCGCGCCACGAAGCCTCCTGCCCCCGCGGCCGCGCAGCGAATTACGCTCCGGATACGGTTCGCGTCGGTCTTTTGTGACAGTGCGAAAACAAATATTTAACTCAAACACATAGTTTTGCTTGCCGACCATCCCATGCAAGGACGTGGTACAGAGCAATGGGCTTGGGAATAAACGATGTAAAAGAGACCTTCCGCCAGCACCTCGCCCGCATCGGCTTTGTATTCGATCAGCCAAAAGACCTAGTCCGACAAATCCTCGTCCAGCATATGGGTGCGGAACGCTACGCCGAGTACCAACGCCTGACCCAGACAGCGGGGCAGGGTGAAGATGGCCAGAACAAGGCTTATGACTTCATGCAAGACTTTCATGAAGCGAATCTTCTTCGCTCCATTGATTCAGACGTCACGTTGGACACGTCGTATTACCTGTACGAGAGAATCTCGGCTCTCCCTCTAGCTGGAAAGCGAGTGATCGAACTGGCTTGCTGGACAGGGGGACTGAGCTCTTTCATCGCAGAGCGTTATCCTCTCTGTTCGGTGGTAGGGGTTGATCGAGCAAGAAAGATATTGGATCTCAATCGCGCTCTCTATAATCTTCCCAATCTTTCGTTCAGCGAGTGGGACTATCGTAAGCCGAAGCCGGCGGATCTAGAGCCGGCGGATATACTGGTATGCGGCCTTGGGACGAATAACGACTGTCCACCTCGGGCATACGTTTCTCTTGACCCAAGGAGAGTGAGAGACTCGAAGGGGTACCGTTGTGAGAAAACAGAACTCAGCCGTTACTTCAGATCATGGCGACAAGCTGCCAGACCGGACGCCCTGCTATGGACTGTACTCCGCATAACGACGTTCCCTCGGTTCTTGGCATGCTTAGACGCTGCCCAAGCCGCCGGATGGACGCCACTCACGGAGAATTTCGCCGCGGTTGGTTGTCCGGCTAACAAAGAACACATTCCTTCGTTAGTTTTTAGAGCAGCAAGCCGCCAGCGTATGATGGAGGACGAGGCTTTGTCCCATTGGATCAGAATGGCGGCCGGCAGTCACGAGATTGCGAGCTTCGCAGGGCCGCCTGCCTTAGCGATGTATAGAGTACTTGGGCGAAAGAAGGTTCTGGGCCGGCGAAGGGTAAGTGATCGAGGTGGAGCAATCGAGGAACTGGGAGTCTGCGGGGCCTTCGGCTATATCTACGTTCAGGACGTGAGACCAGACCATCGCCTGGCTCTTATTTCCATTCCAAAAGCTGAGCAGTTTCAGCAGTTGTTTGAGACAAAAGAGCCGACGTGCGGCAAGGGGCAGCAGCTAGAGCCCGGAATCCAGCGCAGCGTTGTAAATAGGTGAGGGGTGCGTGATGAAGGTAACGGCTTGGCGCATCGAGCGCCATTGCAGTCACCCACTTCGACGTGCATAATTGGTTGCTATGGATTTATTACGTCACTTCACCTTCGCAGCGGTCTCACTGCTGATCGTTTCGTCGTCAGCATTGGCCCACGATAGCAACCACCATGGCCGGCCTGTCGCCGGCAAGATAGCCTCCGTAAACGATCAGGGCTTTGTATTGAGCACCGACGATGGTCCGGTGCAAATCACCGTTACCGGAACAACGAGTTATGGAAAGGGCGAGGCAAAGGCCGAGCGCACCGACCTTAGAGTAGGGGAGGAGGTTCTGGTGTACGGCACGAAGCTTGAATCAGGTGAGCTCGTGGCTAAGGATGTTCATCTTACCGAAGTGTTTAAGGGTAGCGGTGACAATAAGGTTGCGGAACGTGGACAGGGGGCAGGTCAGGGCCACGATGGGATGCCGGGCCAACACCTGCACGACATGCAGCATTGAGCTTGATTAAGTGAAGTTCAGTAGCATACTTCTTGCCATCGGCCTTGTCATTATAACCACTGGGGGAGCCCTCGCCTGGTACGTATTGACCCACGGCTTTAGCGCGAGAGAGAAGCCCTTCGCTGCACAAGCGTTTGTGGCAAGGAAACTTCGGATTCTGGCAATCCCGGATGGAAGTAGCCGCTTAAGGAATCCGATTACGCCCGACGCGCTATCGGTCGCTGAAGCCCGCGACCATTTTGCCGATCACTGTGCCGTCTGTCATGCAAACAACGGCGGTGGCAAGACATTGATTAACTCCGGCTTGTATCCGCCCGCTCCCGATCTTAGGGCAGATAGTACCCAAGGCCTGAGTGATGGAGAAATTTTTTATATTATCAAGAACGGTATTCGCTTCACGGGGATGCCGGGATGGGGTGGAGACGACGACGAGAATTGGAAACTCGTGCTTTTTATCCGTCACCTTCCTCACCTTTCGTCGAAAGAGCTCGCTCTCATGAGAGAAGTGAACGGTATGAGTGATGAGGGAGCTGTTCACCAGTCTGACACGTCGACCGCAGCGGCTCCTTAACCAGGTCGTGCCTCTCGTCGAAGAGTCACCCGTCCGCCGTTTGCTTTTTTCCCTACCTACCTTTTGCTTTGTCACATTCTGATGCTTGTGATCGTAGATCGATAATGTGTCTCACGCAGGTTATTTGACGGCATGAGAAAACTGGGGGGTGGCCTCGGAACCGATTTGGCTGAGCTATCCCCGGGCCGCGTAGAGGTTACGGCGTAGGTTCGTCCAAACGGTTTGCCTAAACGAGGAGTATGCAGCCAGGTTTTATCCTTACCATGGCCGATGCCGGGCAACTTGCCGTAATGCCAGTCTGTGTTTTTGGTTACATTCCCCAGTGGCTCACTATCCTGCGAAATAGGTCCAGCGCTGACATTTCGCTATGGGCACAGCTCTTATGGCTGTTAGGCTCAACCCTAGCGTTCTTCTATGCGGCAGTGCATTCGATGGTCAGCATCGGCGCGCTTCCTTTGCTTCTGTCCTCATTCTCAAACTTGGCATGTGTTGTCGTTACGACGATGCTGGTATTAGGTTTCAGGCGCGGGGCAAAGAGTCAGCTGAACGAAAGCGAGAGGGAAAAACGGTAACACGGGAGGATGCCGATAGTCTCTGGACTGCCAGTGGCCTGCTCCCCATTTCTTGGTCCAGCCAAAATGGGAGTCATTGGTGCGGTTGTTCAGTAGACGAGGGCTGGGTCGGGTCTCCTTCGATAGGCACGTACCTCGCGCAAGTGGCCGCGAACTCGGCCGGCGTCTTGTACCCCAACGAACTGTGCGGACGTTCCGTATTATACTCCTCCTTCCACAGCGCGCCCAACGCCCGCGCCTGCGGCTCGCTCTCGAACTCCTCGCGGTCCAGGAACTCGTCGCGGAGCTTGCTGTGGAACGACTCCGCGTAACCGTTCTGCCACGGGCTGGCCGGCGCGACGGGCCACGCCCCGGAGCCCGTCCCGTCCAGCCACGACCGGACCGCCTCCGCCACGAACTCCGGGCCGTTATCGCTGCGGACCCGATGCGGCGGCCCACCATGCTCCGCCGCGACCCCGGCCAGGATGACGCGGATCTCTTCGGCGGTCATGCCCCGTCGTGCCTCCAACGCCAGGCATTCACGCGTGTACTCATCAACGAGGCTTAGCCACTTGAGGCTCCGGCCGTCGCTGGTACGATCGAAGATAAAGTCCCATGTCCAGACATCATCTTTCCCGCGCGACGGCCGGAGGTGACACGCGTTCGCGTCCTGCCCGTGCGGCCGGCGAAGCTTGGGCGTGGCCCGGCCAGCTTCAGCCCCGACACGTGCCAGATCCGCCGCACCGCCTTCTTGTTCACCGACCATCCCTCGCGCTTCAGGAGTGCCCAGATCCGCCGGTAGCCGTACCGCGGGTGCCTGCCGGCCAGCTCCTCGATCCGCCGGGCCAAGGTCGCCCGTTCGTCGCGCGCGACGGGCGCGTAGCGGAGGCAGGAGCGGGGCAGGCCCAGTGCCCGGGACGCGCGACGTTGCGAGACACTGAAGTGTTCACACAATTCTGTGACGATCAGGCGACGTCGGGCGGCGGTCATGGCTTTTTTTTCAAGGCCTCCTGGAGCATGCGGCGGTCGAGCGCCAGCTCAGCGACCAGGAGCTTGAGTCGGCCGACCTCGGCTTCGAGTTCGGAAATACGAAGTTGTTCAGTCGATGCGGGGTCCTCCTGGAGGGCCTTCCCGCGGTAGTAGGTAGTCGATGCGATGCCAGCCTTGCGGCACGCCTGGTTGATGTTCAACCCGGCTTCGAGGTCGGCCTGGACCTCGCGGAGAATCGAGGTGATGCGGTCCGGTCCCGGTCGTTTTCGCATGGGTCGCTCCCTGGCTCTCTGCCAGTTGTACGATTCCCATTACGACTGGACCAGGTTTTGGGGGGCAGGCCAGCTTTAATGGTGATGTTCACCGTGATCCGTGCTGTCAGCGCCTTCTACAACCTTTTCGAGGTTCATGCCGCATTGCGGGCAGCGGCCGGGCTTGTCCGAGATGACCTCTGGATGCATCGGGCAACGGTAATAAACTTTTTGTTCGGCCGATACGACACGGTGATCTCTTGCCTCAGCAGTTGCTGTGGCGGCGAGACGATAGCCCACACCGACGAAAACGAACAATACCGCGGCAGTAACCGCCGCCCCTTTCATCTTCATAGCTAGTTTCTCCGTTGTTACCAATGCTATTGAACTTTTCTAACCTCATCACCTTCACGCACATCAACGCCACTTGGAAACCTAGCGACTGAGTACTTGTCGCTTAGCACCTTTGTCACCGATCCCTCGGCGACAATCCTATCTGCACAACGTTGGTTCCTTGCAGCTTGTTCGCACACTTGACGGTGAATAGCGACCTTATCGCCTGCGATGACATACGGCGATCCAAGACTAATGTGTGTTTCGCCGTCGTCGAGGAACATGGTCACTTTTGCAGGCTTCGTTATTGGCGTGCAGGCGACGACCAAGAGGATGAAGAGGATTGAAACAAAGCATTTCATAGGATCTCCCTTGAGAAAGGGCCATCTATCGGCCAGTCTCGGACTTGTTGCCTCCAATTCAATTATTGATACGCTTAGATTCGTGGCGATGTGACGGGGGCCGGACAATAATAGGGTCGGGCACTTTGGGGCAGATTACGGTTGGAGGAGAAAAAGCAGGGTTCTCAGAGGGTTGCGGGGTGTTTCCATAGGTAGAGACGCACTGCTGATGAGACCTCGAGGGTAGTGATCCCTGCGACCACCGCGCCTAGCCACCATAGAACAGCGTAGCCGATGAGTACCTCTGCACCGGCGCAGACGAAAGCGCTGAGAACCAGTAGGGCCATGCAGGGAATTTGGAGAAAGCTCCTTCTACGGATGAGTCTGATCTCTTCAATCCGCAGTATAACGCCGGCAATCGCTGTGCTCGTACCCAAGAATATCGCACCGCATGCGAGTGTACAGCCTGTCTCTCCAAGTCCCTCGAAAAACCCCATGAGCGCTGAGCCAGGTTGAGTCAAGCCGAGGCCGAACTGGGGACAAAACGCTAAGGAGAGCAGTCCCCCCATAACCGTAGAGAGGCAGAGCTTGGCGAAGACTCTAAGCGCCGAGGGATTGAGATCCTTATAGACCCGTCGGCAAACAGCTTCTGAAAGGTGAGCCGGGGGCGGGACAGCCTCGCTTTGCAGGAAGACTTCGTATTCTTCCGCCCACCGTTCATCGACGTCGACTCGCTTACTCATTATCTGCCACCGTCACACCGAAAACAGCCTTTAGTCTACGTATGGCGCGGCTCGCAATTTGTCGCCCGTTTGCCGGTGAAATGCCGAGCCGAGCCGCAATCTGTCGAAATGATAACCCTTCAAGATAATGGAGCTGCAATACATTTCTGTCTCGCTCAGACAGGTCGCCGGCTTCAAGGAGCTCGTCCATATTGGGGGCTCGGACTTCGCCGCGCTGTTCAAGTATCGAGCTCTCCGTGGCATCCTCGCGCAACCGTGCACGTGCCCGACGGTGATCTATTAACGTATTTCGTGTGATGGCAAAGAGCCACGCTCGAAACGGAAATCCATCGATGTACTTTCCGCGCCCTTTGTGCACCCGTAAAAAGACCTCCTGAAAGACCTCATCTCGTACCGCTCCGTCGGGAAGACTCTTCGCTAGAAACGCATACACTCTTCCGGAATTCCTCAGGTACAGCTGCTCGAACGCCCGATAATCCCCGCCCTTATATGCGCTCATGAGATCATCATCGTCCATGCGATTTAAGGAAGTCATTAGCTAATGACGTCTGAGGAGTGCAAAGTGTGACAGTCTGCCGATCCATCTAAATATGAATGGAGACGCGTGGCAAGGGAATAGAACGTTTTTCGTGCCGAATGCGGAATTGGCCGATCTCATGCCCTTGGGAGCTTCGCTGTCACGTTGTCGCTTCGGTTGGCGTATTCCCTGGTCAGCAGCAACAACTAAATCTTTTGTAATGTGAGAAGCTCATCCCAGTGTTTATACTGCCATACGTTAACGATCTTTCGCGGGTTAGGGAGGCGAGATGAGTGCGGCACAAACGAGGCTTTGTAAGTTAATTATATCCGGCGTAATGGCCTCCTTGGCCCTGCCCGTGGGGGCGCAGGAACGACGGGATATACTGCCGACGGCCTCGAAACCTTCAACAGCCTCGCGACTATCCGAGCCACGCGTTCAGTTGGTTGAGATCTTAAAGGAAGCGGAAGAGAAGAGCCCCGAGATCCAGGCTGCCTTCAACAGGTACAAAGCGGCCGAGACTCGCCCAAGTCAGGAACGCACCCTTCCCGATCCCACCATCGGTTTCATGGCAACGAACATGGGAAAGGCTCTCCCCTTCACGACCATCGGGGAAGATCCGCAGAGCAACGCGGGTGTTTCTTTTACTCAGGAAATACCCTTTCCCGGGAAACTTTCGTTAAAAGGCGACATTGCCACACAAGAGGCCAAGAACGCGTTCGAGGAATACCGGGGCACGAAGCTTGAAGTGCTGAGCCGGGTAAAAGCGGCATACTACGAGTATGCTTCGCTGCAGCGCATGGATGAAATCCTCACTCAAAACGTCGGCGCGCTGGGGAAGCTCGCGAAGGTCGCACAACGCAGATATGAGGCTGGCAGCGGGAGTCAACAGGATGTCTTAAAGGCTGAGGTCGAGACGTCGATCGCGCGCGCCCGCTTAGTGAGCATCGACCAAAAAAGAGGGTCGGCTCTCGCTCAGTTGAACGCGCTGCTCAATCGAGCTCCCGAGGCCGCACTGGGCGCACCCGAACCTCTTAAGAAAACGGTGCTAAAGGCCTCTTTCGAGGAACTCGCCGACACTGCGACCGCGCATAGCCCCATGCTGAACTCGCGAAAGGCGCTCGTCGAGCGCGACCAATTTGGCGTTGATTACGCTCGCCGCCAGTACTACCCCGATTTCATGATTGGCGGCTACTACGGCAATAGCGGGGATCTCCCAAGCATGTGGCAGTGGCGGCTCGATCTCAAGGTGCCGTTCTATTATCGCAGTAAACAGCAGTACGCCGTAAAAGAGGCCGCCTACAACCTATCCCGTTCGCAAAATGAGCGAGACGCTACACGGCAAGGGCTTAACGCCGCGCTCAAGGATGAGTATCTGCGGGCCCGTGCCTCAGAGAAGTTGATAGACCTGTATTCGAATAAGATCGTGCGCGACTCACGGCTCGCCTTCGAGTCCTCGCTCCAGAGTTATCAGACCGGACAGGTCGACTTCCTGAGTATGCTTACCAATCTCGTAATAGCACGCGACTACGAGATCGGCTACGTGGAGGAGCTCATGAATTTTCTGACGGCGCTAGCCAGGATCGAAGCCATGGTCGGGACTCCAATCGAAGAGAAACTGTCACGGGGCAGCAAATGAGAAAACTTCTTCTTCTCTGTTTGTTGGTCGTCTTCGTGGGCGGCGGCGCGCTCTACGTGTTGGGGAAGTGGCCCTTCGGCATTACTGTCTCTACCAAGAGACAGCGTTACCATTGCCCGATGCACCCGCAGTACATCTCGGATAGTCCTGGTGACTGCCCGATATGCGGGATGCGGCTTGTACCCATAGAGGATGGAGACACGGCTGAACCACAGGGTACGGCGGCAGGGCATGAGGGGCATCTCCATGCGGCGTCTTCTCCCGCAGCATCAGCCGCTGAAAAGAAGGTGCTTTACTATATCGATCCGATGGAGCCTACCGTGCACTACGACAAGCCCGGAAGGAGCCCCATGGGAATGGAGCTCGTCCCGGTATATGCCGATGAAGGGACGGAACCATCAGAGGTGCCGGGCTACGCGACCGTCAGAATTTCGCCGGAGCAGCAATCGATGATGGGCGTGGTACTCGATCAAGCCAAAGTTATCGATCTCGACCGGAGCATCCTCGCGGTCGGGAGAGTGACGTACGACGAGACTCGTCTTCACCACATCCATACGCGATTTGAGGGCTATATTGAGGTCTTGTATGTCAACTTTGTCGGGCAACCGGTGAAAGCGGATGAGCCGCTGTTTTCCGTCTATTCGCCGGAACTGCTCGTCACTGAGAACGAGTACGTGCTCGCGCTCGAAAGCGGGCAGAAGCAACTCATGGAGTCTGCCAAGCGCCGCTTGGCGCTTTGGAACATTCCACCGGAGGAGATTACCCGGCTCGAGAAATCAAGAAAGCCCTCCAAGGCGATCGTTATTCGCTCTCCCATCAATGGCTTCGTGACGGCGAAAACAGCCTTACACGGCATGCGGATTATGCCGCAGGATAACGTGTATGACATCGCCGATCTCTCGATGGTGTGGGTCGTCGCAGATATCTATGAAATGGATCTGCCGTTCGTGAAGGTCGGTCAGCCGGCCGAGATATCCCTCGTGGCCGAACCCGGGAAGGTGCGGGAGGCGAATATCGCGTACATCTATCCGACCGTGGATCCAATGACGCGCACCGTGAAAGCCAGGTTCGATCTGGACAATGCCGCCGGTGACCTCAAGCCCGACATGTTTGCGAACGTCCGCATCAAGAGCAACCTAGGCAGAGGGCTGGCCGTACCTGAAAGTGCTGTGCTTTCGACCGGCGAGAGGAAGATTGTTTTTGTTGCAAGAGAAGGCAGCGTCTTCGAACCGCGCGAGGTCGAAACGGGCGTGAAGGTCCCTGGATTCTACCAGATATTGAGGGGAGTGAGCGCCGGCGAGAGCGTTGTGGTGGGAGCCAACTTCCTGCTCGACTCTGAGTCGAAGCTCAAGGCTTCAATTTCTGACGGGGGCGGGCACATTCACTAATTTGAAGTGACATGTTATGGTCGAAAGGATAATAGAGTTCTCGGCGCACAACAAATTCATCGTGTTGATGTTCACGGCAGCCCTTGTCGCCTTCGGCGTCTGGGCTGTTCGTAATCAGCCTATCGATGCCATTCCGGACCTCTCCGACACGCAGGTGATCGTGTACTCCCGATGGGATCGCTCCCCCGACATTATCGAAGACCAGGTCACATACCCAATATCGACGGCACTGCTCGGCGCGCCTCGTGTTAAGGCCATCCGCGGTTATTCCGACTTCGGTTTTTCGTATGTCTACATCATTTTCGAGGATGGCACCGACATCTACTGGGCAAGAAGCCGGGTGCTTGAATACTTGAGTAAGGTCACACCAACGCTGCCGCAGGGCGTCAAGACTGAAATAGGGCCGGATGCAACAGGTGTCGGCTGGGTCTACCAGTATGCCCTTGTCGACGAGAGCCACACCCACTCGCTTGCCGATCTGCGCTCCTTCCAGGACTGGAATCTCCGATTTGCGCTACAGTCCGTGCCCGGCGTGGCGGATGTCGCAAGTCTGGGAGGATTTCAAAATCAGTATCAGGTCACCGTCGATCGAAATCGCTTGGCATCCTTCGGACTTTCGATAATGGCAGTGTCGGAAGCCGTGCGAAACGCCAACGAAGAGGTGGGCGGGAGGCTGGTAGAGTTCTCCGGGCGGGAATACATGGTACGCGGGCACGGCTATGTAAAGAGCATTCCGGACCTGGAGCAGGTCGTGCTCAAGACCAACGAGAAGGGAACTCCCGTGCTGCTGCGTGACGTGGCGCGGGTGGAGCGCGGCCCTGAAATCCGCCGCGGCGTCGCTGATCTTGACGGAAAAGAGGACGCCGTCGGCGGAATCATCGTGATGCGGCACGGGGAGAACGCGGACAAGGTCATCCGCGCGGTGAAGACCAAGCTCAGGGATCTGGAGCCTTCGCTGCCGAAAGGAGTGAAGGTTATCCCCACCTATGACCGCTCCGGCCTGATTGAACATGCCATCACCACCCTCAAGCACGAACTCTCCTTGGAAATGGTGATCGTGAGCTTGGTGATACTCGTCTTCTTGTGGCACATCCCTTCGGCAATTATCCCAATAGTAACGATTCCGGTCTCCGTGCTGCTGGCCTTCATTCCGATGTACATGACGGGTTTGAACTCGAACATCATGTCGCTGGCAGGGATCGCGATCTCGATCGGCGTCCTCGTGGACGGCGCCATCGTGGAGGTCGAAAACGCGTATAAGAAGCTGGAAATCTGGATTGAGGAAGGTCGAAAAGGCGATTTTCACAAGGTGCGCCTCGAGGCTCTTAAAGAGGTAGGCCCGTCCGTATTCTTTTCGCTGCTCGTAATCGCCGTGGCGTTCCTCCCCATATTTACCCTGGTGGACCAGGAGGGACGTCTTTTCAAGCCGCTCGCATTCACCAAGAACTACACGATGGCCGTCGCCGCTTTCCTCGCGATTACCCTGGATCCGGCGCTGCGGATGCTTTTTGCGCGCATGGATTACTTCGTGTTCCGGCCGCGTTGGCTGGCGTGGGTGGCCAACCAGGTCCTGGTTGGCAGGTACTACAAGGAGGAGAAGCACCCCATAAGCCGCCTCTTGTTCAAGCTCTACGAGGGGCCCGCTCGCCTCGTGCTTCGACATCCCAAGACCACTATCGCCGCGGCGCTTCTGATCGTCGCAACGACTATCCCGATCTACCTGCGCCTCGGCAGCGAGTTCATGCCGCCTCTCAACGAGGGAACCATCCTCTACATGCCGACCACGCTTCCCGGGATCTCTGTCGCCCAGGCCCAAGAGGTGCTGCGGCATCAGGACCAGATGATTCGCGCGTTCCCGGAGGTGGAACGTGTCTTCGGGAAGGCAGGACGCGCCGAAACCTCAACAGACCCCGCGCCGTTTTCGATGATGGAGACGGTCGTCATGCTCAAGCCGCCCTCGGAGTGGCGGGCCAAGGAGCGCTGGTACTCGAACTGGGCGCCCGACTGGCTGAAGAATGCTTTCCTCAGAGAGATCTGGCCGGATCACATCGGTTGGGACGAGCTCATTGCCGAGTTCGACAGTAAGGTCAAGATCCCGGGAGTCAGCAACGCCTGGACGATGCCTATCAAGGCGCGGATCGATATGCTCAGCACGGGTATCCGCACGCCCGTCGGCGTTAAGATCTTCGGACCGGACCTGGGAGAGATTGAGAAGATCGGCGGGCACCTCGAAATGGTTTTGAAGGATCTTCCGGGGACACGTTCTGTGTATGCTGAACGGGTTGCCGGAGGTTACTTCCTCGACTTTGATCTGCGTCGCGATCAACTTGCGCGCTACGGCCTTTCCGTTGCCGACGTGCAAAATGTCATCATGTCCGCCATCGGCGGGGACAACGTGACAACGACCGTCGAGGGCCGGGCCAGGTATCCCGTGAACGTGCGCTACTCGCGGGAACTCAGAGACAACATCGAAGAGCTGAAAAGAGTTCTGATTACAACTCCCGCTGGAGCTCAAGTCCCGATCTCGGAGGTCGCCGAGATCAAGCAGACGACCGGGCCCGCCATGGTGCGCGACGAGAACGGCATGCTCTCCGGGTACGTGTTCGTCGATCTCTCAAGCAGCGACATCGGCGGCTATGTGGAACATGCCAAGGAGGTGGTGCGGCAGAAGCTGTCGCTGCCCACCGGCTACTCGCTGGTCTGGAGCGGCCAGTACGAGAACATGCTCCGTGTTCGCGAGCGATTGAAGATCGTGTTGCCGGTAACGCTTGTGTTGATATTCGCGCTGCTCTACATGAACACCAAGTCCGCGTTCAAGGCCGGGCTTGTGATGCTCGCCGTGCCGTTCTCCCTCGTCGGAGCTATCTGGCTGATGTACCTGCTCGGCTACAACATCTCAATTGCCGCATGGGTCGGGATGATCGCCCTGATGGGGCTTGACGCCGAGACCGGTGTCTTCATGCTGCTCTTCTTGGATCTTTCATACGAGGACGCAAAGAAGAAGGGCCGATTACGGAACAGGGAAGAGCTGGTTGAGGCGATAATTCACGGTGCTGTGAAGCGCGTGCGGCCGAAGATGATGACGGTCTCAGCGGCGTTCATGGGTCTTATGCCGATCATGTGGTCGGCTGGCACCGGTTCCGACATGATGAAGCGCGTTGTTGCGCCGATGGTCGGTGGTCTTGGCACCTCATTCCTCCTAGAGCTCCTTGTCTATCCGGCTATCTATTTTCTTTGGAAATGGCGCGAGGAGGTGCGGTACTTGACTGCAGTGCGCTGACTTAACCCCGAAGTTGAGTAGCCCGGCGCCGCCAACGAATGCGATTGTGGGATTGGTACGACAATCCACCCCGCGAAACTACGCTTTCTTTGCAGGCGCGTGAGGGTCAAGGTTGCCGACCCGGATCGTCAGCGAGTAAACTAGAATTAATCAACGCAACTTTGGGGGACGTTAGTATGAACAAATTGGCTCCGACGATCACTCTTGCTCTTCTTCTGATGGTCCCAGCAGCGCCCGCGGCTGCTCAAACCTGCTCACCCAGCGATCAACAGGCGCTGAATTCGTGCCTAGATCAGTGCGCGAGTTCATGCCAGGCGAGCGTTCCTGCATGCCAGAAACAACCTATATCGCTCGATGATCTGAAGGCCGCGATCGCGCAGAAATGCGACTGCTCGACAGCGAAAAATTACGGTCAGTACCACTCTTGCGTCATGCGGCTCATCAACTCGCTTCGCGCCTTCTCGTTGATTGATCACACCTCGCTCATGGCGGTGATGATGGATGATAAGACGTGTAAGACTCAAATGCACAGCGGCGGCAACGGACACATGGGCAACCGCAGCTCGCACATGGGCTCCAATAATGAGAATATGGGTAGCGGCGGCTCCGGATCTGGGACTAACGGGCACATGGGGAACGACAACTCGCACAGGGGCGGCAGTGGCGGCATGATGGGAAACTAGTGCCGATCTCGGCGATGTCTAGTGCTTCTCCTGAACACTTTCCCGACGTGAGAAAACATTCCGGACGAAGCACTAGTTCTACAGCAGCAGAGAAACCGCCGCTCCCTTGGTAGGATAGAGGGAGCGAGTCCTACAACGCAGGGCTGGCCAGTCCGTCGTCCCTCAACCCTTCCGTCAGGAGGTCCCTCCCATGACTTCCATGACCGCGGACGACGTGCGCGCCGCCGCCGAGGTGGAGTTCCGATGCCCCCTCGGAGTTGCGGCAGCAATTGGCCTCAACCTTCGGGCGGTTCACGGTCGATCACTTAGGGGTAGGCCCCATAATACCCCGCCCGATGGCTCGACGGCGGCAGCGGCCGTCCTGATCCGTGGCTCGGACCCGTCAGGGCCCTTGCCAGGGCAGGGATCGGAACGGGCCAGCGGTATCCAGGCGAACCAGCCCCCCGCCCGGGGGAGTGGGAGGCCGGGCACGCATGCAAGTCGCTCCCGAAGCCGAGTGTCCGCTCGGGCCGCCCAGGTAGCGAGGGATCGAACATGTCCAAGAGCCCATCCGGCAGGAAACGAGTCACCCGGGCCTCTTCCCCGACCGCCAAGAGCGAAACACCATTGGCCCCGGCGGCGCGTGAAACCGAGCCGCTGAGCGTCGAGGCGAGTGGCGTTCCGGCGTCCTTCCGCCTGAGCCGAGAGGACCGGCGTCCCTCCTCCGAGCAGATCGCGATCCGCGCCTACCACCTCTGGCTGGCGCGGGGCCAGTCCGTCGGCACCGACTGGGACGACTGGCTCGAAGCCGAGCGACAACTCGCGGCCTCGGCCTGAGGGGCCTGGCGGCACGAGTCTTCTGCCCCCGGGAGAGCCGCCGTCAGAGGCGATTGCCAGCGAGTGTGGGCACTTTGTCGGTTCGCGTCTCGAGCTTCACGACGGTGATGAGCCGAACTGTCCCCTCCGCGTGGAGTACCGCGTGGACGCGTTCCACCACTTGGAGGATCTGGGAGAGGTCGCCTTCGACGTTCGTTCCCGAGGCATGGGTCTCGATTATCAGACCGGACTCCTTGAGCAGTTCGTGCGCGCTGAACCTCGCGCCGCACGGAGACACCGGCGCCGATCGGGATCGCCTGGATTTCGGCTGTCGCTTTCATGGGCCTCGAGCCGGGGATCAAGAACCGCGGGGAGAAGTTCTGGGCAGCATTTCAAGCACTTACTGGCCTAACCGCGGATCTGGAGGCAGCCGATAAATAATGCATGGAGGGTCACGCTATGAGCACATTAGAGAAGCCAGGCATTGCCTGGGCGGATCAGCAGCCGGTAAGGCAGCCGGTCAGGCGGTGCGGATTCCGCGAGCTCAGGCCGCCCCCGGGGCGGGCTGAGCTCGAGGCGACGATCGCCGACCTGGAGGGCCAGATCGCGGGCAGTACCAAGCCGAAGCCGGTCGAGGCGGGTGGCGTTCCGGCGTCCCTCCGCCCCAGGGGAGAGGGCCGGAGTCCCTCCGCCGAGGCGATCGCGCTCCACGCCTACTACCTCTGGCTGGCGCGGGGCAAGCCCGGAGGCACCGCCTGGGACGACTGGTTCGACGCCGAGCGGCAACTCGCGACCTCGGCCTGAGGGGCCGGGCGGCATGAGTCGTCAGCCCCCCGGGAGAGCCGCCGTCAGAGGCGCTTGCCAGCGAGTGTGGGCACTTTGTCGGTTCGCGTCTCGAGCTTCACGACGGTGATGAGCCGAACTGTCCCCTCCGCGTGGAGCACCGCGTGGACGCGTTCAACCACTTGGAGGATCTGTGAGAGGTCACCTTCGACGTTCGTTCCCGAGGCGTGGGTCTCGATGATCAGACCGGATTGCTTGAGCAGTTCGTGCGCGCGCTGGACCTCACGCCGCACGGAGACACCGGCGCCGATCGGGATCGCCTGGATTTCGGCTGTAGCTTTCATGGGCCTTGAGGTGAAGGGCCTAACTTGGTATCGGGCTGCCTTAACCGCAGCCTATCACGCCGGTGTCAGGCCGCCTAGAGACCGGTGTGATCGCACGCGACCAGTTCCGCACATTCGATTGATCGACCCTATCGGGGGGATCAACCTGGTGCGTTTGGTTTCCATCCACGGCGCTACAACCAACGCCGAACCCGTGCCTTGTACTGAAGGTATTCCTCGCCGATCGCTCGTGCGGTCGTCG
>Ga0310039_10000828_pt1 | contig 23988 bp, 23 predicted proteins | sample Sb_taG_4_FD_200460 | JGI IMG/M metagenome (GOLD analysis project Ga0310039, IMG submission 200460) | Peat soil microbial communities from Weissenstadt, Germany - Sb_50d_6_BS metaG (v2) (version 2) | ecosystem: Environmental > Terrestrial > Soil > Wetlands > Peat | place: Germany: Weissenstadt...
TCGGCGATCCCTCGAGCCCGTGGCAACGCGGAAGCAACGAGAACACGAATGGGCTCCTGCGACAGTACTACCCGAAGGGAATGGATCTCTCGGCTGTTAGCCAAGCTCAACTGGATGTCGTGGCCAGGAAATTGAATACCCGACCGCGAGAGACACTGCAATGGAAAACCCCAGCGTATATTCTCGACGCAAGTGTTTCCACGACCCATTGAGGCCAAGTCAGCGATGTGACCGGAATAGACACTAGAAAGACTGGTCGGAGCGCCGAGATTTGAACTCGGGACCCCTTGCACCCCATGCAGTTCTTACTGCAGCACCGCAAAACGGCGTGCCTGCGAGCAGGCGCGGACCCCAGGTAGCAAATGGACACAGAGGCGGACACAGACCAGTTGCCTGTAGCGTATAACATATTAATTATTAAAATTTTATTTTCATGGGCGCATCTTGCCGCAGCAGCTGAAGGCTCCGTACGTAACAGCCAAGCACGATCTTATTGGCCTCACCAAGGTCGTTGCGAGAGAAGGTGCGCAGCACGGCGTGCGGGCGAATGTGATCTGTCCCGGCTTTCTACGCACACCGCTGTTCGACAAACAGATCCGAGAGCAGGCGCGGATATTGGGCGTCTCTGAGCGGGAGGTTATCCGCGGCATCATGCTCAGGGACACCGTCGATGGTGAGTTCACCACTGCCGTAGACGTTGCCGAGGTGGCCATGCTGTTTGCGGCGTTCCCGTCAAATGCCATCACGGGGCAGTCACTGGTTGTCAGTCACGGTTGGCACATGCAATAACGAAGTCGTACCAACAGGTGCCGCATGGACGCTTTTGCAGGGCAGCTTTCATGTGACTGAGTCTTGACGTCACCATAGCGTGAAGCCGCCATCGATCACGATTTCGGCACCGGTTATGTAGCTCGCCTCTGACGAGAGCAGGAAATTGACTGCCCCGGCAACCTCCTCCGGACGTCCGAACCGTCCCATCGGAGTGGCCTCGTTGAAACGGCTGACAGTATCCGACTCCAGGTCCTGATACTTTTCCACCTGGATAGGCCCCGGCGAGACGGTATTGACTCGCACACCCATTTTGGCACCGGCGACTGCCAGTTCGCGCGACAGCAACCGCAGCGCTCCCTTTGAAGCTGCATAAGCCACCCCGCGAACCGGCCCTTCGGGCGTGTCCGCGGGGATCATGTCGCCGTAATACACATTCCGTAGCGCAATGATTCCATACATTGACGCGACATTGACGATACCACCGCCTTCGGAACGACTCATTCGATGCATCGCCTCAAAGGATAAGAACGCTGCAGACTCCACATTCAACGCAAAATTGTCACGCCAGCGTTGCAGCTCCTGGGAAAATAGTGGCGCCAGATAGGTATCTCCTGCGTTGTTCACCAGAGCACGCAACGGTGCGCCCTGAGCGTCCACAACCTCGTATATCGCCGCCCGACCTTCCTCGGTGGTGACATCGGCCCGGGCCACAACGGCCCGCCCCCCTTGGTCTGCGATCCGGCTCGCCGTTTCATCCAACAGTTCCCGCCGCCGCCCGGCGAGCACGCAGGTGTAACCCGCTTGCGCCAGGCGGAGCGCGACAGCGCGCCCAATACCGGTGCCAGCGCCCGTTACGACGGCTAGCCGAGTTTCTGAAGAGGACATGTGACCTCCATACTGGGAGTACGTTTAAAGAAAGGTCGGCCCATTGAACGATCAGGTCGCGACGGCAGTATCCATAGACAGAATCCACGAAACGCTAGGCTTCACCAGATTGTGAAGCCTCCGTCCACAACCAGATTCGCGCCGGTGATGTAAGTGGCATCTTCGGAAAGAAGAAATCTGACAGGACCAGCGATCTCTTCCACCCTTCCGACCCGTTGGAGCGGTGTCTGCAACCCCAGGGCTTTGATTATCTCCGCGTCGAGCGTATCGCCGAGGCCCGGCGTCTTCCCTGAATTCCCCGCGGTGGCACCACTCCCCTGGGGGACTCGTTCCTTATCGCTCGGTGAATTCTCGGAATGCGGTATCTGACCCGGACTGATTGCGTTGACAGTGATCCCCCAGCGACCTACTGCCGCAGCCAGATCTCGGGTCAGCTGGATCAAGCCTCCTTTGCTGGTGGTGTAGGCGGAGCACCTGACCGGTCCCCGATCTCCTGGCGACGTCTCCGGCGCCCGCGCTCCGTGGCCCAGGTTATTCATGCCGACAATCCCGTGCATCGAGGCGATATTTATAATCCGCCCCTCACCTTGCCGCCGCATGGACTCAATTGCCCGTTGGGCGAGAAAGAACGCGGCTTCAAGATTGGTTTCGAAAGTATCGCGCCAGTCCGCCACGGACTCCTCGAGTAGCGGTCGTAGCTTACCGGTACCGGCGTTATTAACGAGCCCAAAGAGCGTGCCCGGCTGCTTTACCGCACAGCCAATCAGCCGGTCGCGATCCTCGACGACTCGAATATCGCACACCACCGCTACGCCCCGGGCTGCTGCGTCCGTGCCTGCCAAGGCGAGCGTATTGGCAACGTTGGCTTCATTCTTGTCGGCAAGAATGCAGCGAAATCCGTCGCGCAGCAGCCGATGCGCCATCGCACGACCCAAGTGCCCGCCGGCGCCGGTTACGATTACCGTCTTCTGCGAGAGATCGACGATGGTGTTATGAGCGCTCATAGTGAGTTCCTGAATGGTGGCCTATTAAGAAGCACCGCAACGACTCCCTATCGATCGCGGATCACAACGCGGGCATGCTCACCCAAGACGCCCGCCGAGGAATGCCTGATAGGCGTGGCTCACGCGCACAGCGAGCAATCCCTGGGCTAGACGGCATCGCGCTCGATCCATTTTATGGCATATCCATACACGGGGATGGCGAGCGCCCACGCAGCGCCTGTCGTAATCAGCAGCGAGATTCTGAGTCCATTGCTCCCGAATGATGGCGTCAAAGCGTCGCTCAGCAGCCCGGCAACGAACGGCCCCGCGCCATTGCCGAGGAGGCAGTCGGGAAGCACGACCAGCGCGGCCGCGGTGGCGCGATATAGCGGCTCAGCCAGCTCTTGGGTAGCTGCCATAATGACGGCGTTTATGAAACCCGCGATTCCGAGCCCGATCCATAGGAACGTGGGCGCAATGCTCAATGTTGTGGACAAGCCCAGAAGGTATAAGGCGAGAATGACGACCGTGGTGTTTCTTGCGACACGCAATGGCCCAGACGGCCCTCGGACCCGCGCGACAAGCAACACCTTCCCCGAAGCAAGGGTGACCAAGCCGGCGAACAATCCCATGCTGAGCGCCATGAAATTGGCGGCACCGGATTGGCTGAATCCATGCGATCTGATCAAGAACGCAGACGTCCAGTTCGCCGTGGTATTTATCGCAAATCCATACAAGCAGGCAATCAGCACCAGGGCCGTGAAAGTTGGCTTGCGAATGAGCTTCTTAAAAACGAGGCTCAACGATGGCCGGGCCACCGTCTCCGTTCTTCTGTTGTCACGCACGATGAAAACCACAACAGGGAGCAGAAGAGCGTACAACGCGGTAACCAAATAGAAAGCCCCGCGCCATCCCAGGAACTTTTCGGCATAGCCGACTAACGTAAATCCAATAGCCAATGCCAGCCACGTTCCCGCAGTAAAAATAGAGAAGCCGAGGGGCCGGCGTTCTGGGGGCAGTGCATCGGCAATGAGGGAAACGGAAAGAGAATATTGGAAAGCTTGACAGCCGGCGACCAGGACGCGTGCGAAGAGCATGAGATAGAAATCTCCGGCCAGCCCGGTCAGCAGCGTCGCTGCAATGAACACCAGTCCGCACAGAAATAACGCGTGTCGCCGATTCCAGCGATCAGCGACACGTGCCGACGGCAGGATCAACGCGGTGAATGCAATTCCGAAACTCACGCCCGTCAACACTCCAAGTTGCAGGTCAGAAAGCTGCAAGGAATGCTTGATCGGCTCGGTCAGCAGGCCGACGAGCAGTAGACCCATGTAACACAGGCCGAAATTCACCGTAAGCGCGATGACCGCTCGATAATCAGCCTCGTTGTTCACTTGCTGTCCCGGCAGGTCGCAGGCGGTGGGGTGGCCATCTGCAACGAGCGTGATCGGGCGCTTTGCGGGCATGGTTGGATCGATGAGCCGCTAAGGATGTCCGCTCTTCGCGTTCCGCAATACCCGGGCGCCCGCGCCCCGGGCCGCAGCTTCCGTCACCTCCAACGCGAGATTCGCGATGAGAAGGCTCTCCTCTGGACTCATTGGCGGAATGCTCGTCTTCGCCATTTGAATAAAGGCCGAGACCATGCCAAGAGTGGCGAGGTATCCATCCGACGGTTCCCAATGGGCGAAGCCGCGCTCGCCATAGACTATGGCGTGTCCCGGCGGGTCGAGACTGGTGCGTATGGTCTCGATCATGACTGTGATTGGGGAGGCTAGTGTCAATAGCGCGCCGCCCCGGTTGCAGGACTGAAAGCCCTGCAATTCGGTCACGTCGCCGAGAGGAGTCAATACATTGGCGATCTCGACGGCATGTATTCCATAAAAGTCGAGCGGCCCGGCCACCTCGACATACAGCGCAGTGACTCGGCCGACCGTTTCAGGCAAGGTGGCGGCAAAGCGCCGCAGCGATTGCGAGAAGCGAAAAGCAGATCCCGTAAACCACGGCGCACGATGCTTTGCCGCGAGATCGGAAAGCTTTCGGTTGGTCTGCGAATCCGGGGTGAGAGGCTTGTCGACGAAGGTCGGCAGACCGCGTTCAAGTGCTGCTTTCGCCAGCTCGTAATGGCTGGCCGGATCTTCGGTGAGGACCAGGACCGCATCGCTGCCTTCGATGGCGTCATACGGATTCGCCGTGTGCCGTTCGATACCACAGGCGCGGGCTAGCAGCGCAGCGCTGTCGTGGTCGGAACACCAGATCGAGGTGACGCGCGCATCCGGAGAAGGCACGGAAACGCTCGGATCGTGCTCTGCCTCCCGCAGCGCCTTAGCCCATGTATAGAACTGTGGGAGAAATCCATGCTTCCATTCGAACGGCAGGGGCACCTCCTTCGCCCAACCGTTAATAAAGCCAGCGAATTGGTGTCCGTGAGTGTTGTCCGTTCCCAGGAGCGCGATGCGTATGGTCATAAATGGCCTACTCCTCGGGATGGCAATGACCGAAGGCTGGTTCAGGCAGCGTCGCGAGTGCGATTAGGCGTCCAGCGCTATCTTGGCTTCATAGGCCGCTTCGGCCTGAGGAAACCACTCACGCACCCCATCGAGCACAACGCACGCTACCTGCCCGCCTGGCAACCAGCGCTGTTCCACGTTTCACCCCTGACAGGTCTTTGCCATGCGCCTTGATCTCCACGTCAGTCAATGCAAGTGTAGCGAATTCGTAACTCCGACGGACTCCTAGGTATTGTTAGGAGCTCCCCGCCTGCCGGTGTCAATTGGACGGTACCGGATTTGCTCGCGCGAAGTCTCCGGCACTTCGCCACAGCCTCACCAATGATAGATGGCAGTCAGCCCCACCGTGCGCGGGCGGATCGTTTCCGCTCCGTAGGCCGAACTCGCTTGAGTTGTGACGACAGCAAGCAGCGGATGTTGATTCGTCGCATTGTTCACAAACACGGATAGGTCGAAGCCGCCCCGGAGTATGCCCGCGCGAAAGATGAGATCCTCCACACCCGCATCGATTCCCTGAGTTTGATTGTACGCGCCGGTATTTGCTGGGTTGAGAAAGGAGAACCTTCCATTGTTCTTGCTGTTGTATCTATTCTCTGCCCTGATGTATTCGTTGTGCGCTCGCGCAGCCTCGAAGTCGTATTCAAGCGCTATGGTGGTGGTCCACGGCGGATAATCTGATATCTGTTCACCCTTCGCAGCGTACTGCACACCCGAAAATGTTACCGTTTCCGCAGTCTTGGCGGACGTGTAACCAATCTCCAGACTTGTCTTCAGATGATCGGTAAGCCGTCCGTCAAGGGCGAGGTCGAATCCGTCGCTGGTGGCATTGCCAAGATTGAGTGTCAGGCCGGCTGTGCACACGGGGATTTGCACAGTGCGTTGAATGTTCGTCCAATCGATGTGAAAGACGCTCGCATCCACCGCCAGGCGTCCTCCCAGGAGATTGTTCTTTGATCCGATCTCGTAGCTCCAAAGCGTGTCTGGCTTGTATGTCGGGTTACCATTTAAGCCCAACGCATTGAGCTGCAGCTGACAGGCTTCATCCGGGATGGTGATCGGTGCGTTGGACCCGCCAACACGGTATCCCTTGGCAGCCGAAACGTATAATAGATTGTCTTGGTTCAGCTTATAGTTGATTCCAAACTTCGGAGTAACCGGCGTAGCCGTGTTAAAACCTGTCACCGTTCGAGCCGCTCCAAATAGCGGTCCTGCACCTTGCGAGTGATAGCGATCGGTTAGACCAGAGACGCGGACACCCGCTACGAAGGACAGGCCGTGGGTGAGCGAATACTCGAGATTGCCGAACCCCGCCACTTCTTCGTCGTCAAATCTCTCTCCCGCATCATAGGAGTACACCCCGTTCACCAGGTCCCCTGGGAAGGTGGGTGCTGCAATCGTCTCAACGCCATTCTGCCGGGCATCGGAGTAATAGGCTCCTATAGTCCACTTCCACCGCAATGAATCAGCTGGGGAGTTAAGGCGCAGCTCTTGGATAAATGTATTTTGCCAAGTCTGCTCCCCGAGTTGTTGGTAGTCGTTCGCCGATGTCGGCCGTGGCTCGCCCAACGCGGCAGGTATCACCGTCGTATAGTCGACATACTGGAGAAATTGCCGATTGAGATACCCTGTGTTGGACGCGAAATCGGCCCAACCAAGGTCCACGGCAATTTTAAACGATGGTAAGACAAACTTATCTCTTATAGGGTTCAAAAGAAGATCGGTCTCAATGAAGCTGCCGGCGCTCGGATCGGACGCCACCGGGTAGAACTTTCCTAGGTCATTGTTATTGACTTCCTGCACGAAGACGGACGCGGTCATCCTCACGGTGCTGGTCGGCGCATATGTCAGCGCAGCACGACCGGTGTACCTATCCGTAGAGTTGGCGTTGGTTTGGTCCGCCCCTCCAGGCAAGTAACTCTCGTGATCAATGTACCCGCCATCCGTCCGATGCCACGCGCTGACCCGGAAGCCAAGTTCGTTATTGACAATGGGTCCACCATACGCAACGCCTGCCTCATCTGAGATCGCGCCATTTTCGGTGTCGGCCACCTCGCTACGCACGTAACCGCTGTAGTCCGTCAAACTGGGCTCCTGGCTGATAAAGCGTATCGCGCCACCCATGGCACTGGCACCGAACAAAGTGCCCTGAGGACCACGGAGAACCTCGACTCGGTTAAGATCAAAAATCTGAGGTATTTCGGTGCTGAAGGCACCAAGCCCCGTGCGCACTTGAATGGGGACATCGTCGACGTAGATCGCCGCCAATGACGCCCCAGCCGTAGCCGTAGAGGTAACTCCGCGAATCGAGATGTTGTTGAATGCGCCATCCTCCGTGTAAATCACGCCGGGGGTGACCGTTGCGATATCCTTGATATCTCTAATGCCACGTAGATCCATGTCTTCCGTGTCATAGACGGCAATGCTGATCGGCACGTCGCCAAGTTTCTCAGCGCGCTTCTCAGCCGTGACAGTAATCTCTGTCAGTTCCCCCCCCTGCGCGCTCGGAGCTGCCGTCGTCGCTTCCTGGGCCTGAGCAGCATTCAGACAAAATATCGACACCGTTGCAGCCGCCGCAAACGTCCCGCATAACCGATGAGAATACATTGCGCGCTCCCCTCATTGGATTTGTCGTTAATTAGCCAACCTGCGTGGCTCCGCTCTCGAATGAAATCGCCTGGACCACCGCATTCGAGATATTCCACCAGATGGAACTCTTATCCTTCCCTGTGGACAAGATTTCATTTTTTCCAAAGATTGTCAAGGCGATTGTCGACGTCGTCTCGGAGATATCCGGAGGCACAATTCAAACATATATTCTCGGCGGCTAGCCGTGACCGCCAGCGTCTCCTGCGAAGTTGCCTATGCGCCACACCGAGCAGCAAGGCGAGCCCTAAGCTCGGAAAATCCGAACTACCCGTCCCGAACACCGCGGCTAGCGCCCATTTGGCAGTGAAATCTGCGGCGACGCATTCCGATAGGACTGAATTCTGCAAGCCTTAAGGCTGCGTTGCCCTGATCAGCGGCGACTGTCACCGGCGCACGGACGTGCTCGTCGAGTTCAGACTCGGCACGCCTTCGTCGAACGCATGATGATGTCTGTGCGTTGCCATTCAGGACGATCCCATGAACAGCCGGATTGCATTGCGCAAGGGGCGCCCATTCGGCATTATGGAACTCTGCTTCCACGGTGTGGCAGCCACGGTCCCCAAGGTGAAAGGCGAATCAGCAAGCAGGGGTGATAGTTGATTAAGCTCAGCGATTGATGCTGGATCAGCGTGTCCGACGTACAACCTGCCGCCGAACCTGAGCTTGAACGCTGCAGGCAGTAATACGACCAATGGACCATTATTAATGGTACGTGCATGATTGAATATCCCGCCACCGTCGACACGCCGCGCAGCCACCTACCCTTCAGTCCCTGTACGAAGGTCGGATCGCTGATCTTTGTATCCGGCCAAGCGAGCGTAGATGCCGCCGGCGCGATTGTGTCTGACACGTTCGAAGGCGAGATGCGCCGCTCCATCCACAATCTGCAAATGATCCTTGAGGCGGCCGGAAGCGGCCTACAGCACGTGGTGCAAACACGCAACTATGTCCACGACCCGGTAAATCTGTCGGTGTTTAACCAGGTTTATCGCGAACTCTTCAGCGCACCCTATCCGGCTCGCACTACGATCACGCAATGTTTGACCGAGGCGCTGAAGTTCGAGATCGAGTGTATCGCTATCGTCAAATAAGCGAGGGTGGCACCGACCTCTTATGGACGCTCACCCCTGCTCTGCGTCCGGGATTACTTTGTTGGGCGAAGTCGCAGCTTCCCTATTGGTGGCAAATCCTCGCCACTAATCTCGATTGCAGCAATGCGAAGAGTGTTTGCTACTTCATGCGCGTTTTCCATTGATAAGCGGCTCGCAACGCCGCTTAGACTGATGGCTGTGGGTGTGCTGAGGCCGGGCACGTAAACCGCAACACAGCGCCCCTCTAGCTCATTCTCACGGTCGTCGATTGCATAACCCGCTTCACGCACACGTTGCAGCTCCTGAAGAAACAGCTCCGGAGTCGTGATCGTATACGGCGTTAGTCTTGGCATGCCCGTCCGACGTAAGAGCTCCAGTACATCCCGATCGGGTAGCTTTGCGGCAACGACTTTGCCGAGCGCCGTTGAATGAATGCCTTCCGTATCACCTTTACGCGCCGCAAGACGCATTGCCTGGGGACTTTCTAGGATGTCGAGATAAACGATTTGGTGTCCAACGAGCATTCCGAGATTGACCGTCTCATCGAATTGATCGCGAATCCTGGTCAGAAATGGACGCGTACGCTGAATCAATCTATCGATATGGCCACTCTGAAGTATCATGAATCCAATGCCGAGCCGATAGCGGGAGCTGCGCATATCGCGCTCCACAAAGCCTTCGCCTTCCAGCACTTGGAGATAGCGATGTGCAGAACTCTTCGGCAGTTCGGTCGCCGCTGCAACATCGATCAGAGTCACCCCCTCGTCCCCGCCGCGGCCGATGAGGCGCAGAATCGCGCACGTGCGTGCAACCGAGCGGCTTCCACTCGACTTGTCGTTGGAACCGACAACTACCAGGGGAGCCACCTTAGACGCCGGTCGCAGCGCCTGGTGGCGCCCCTTCACCGTTGCCTCGGGCTGGGTCTTCTTCGCGGAAATCCGCTCGCTTTTTCTCGCCCTTGGCTCGGCGGTTTGCTTGGCAGCCCTTGCCATTCGTTACACCCCCGTGATTGGCGAAACGGGGCGACCGGTCCGAGAGGCCTTCGGCAAACGCATCGGTCTAATCGGTCTAATAGCGTAGCCGGCAATCACCTGTCGTTCCATAGGGACACTCCGCGTTCCACAGCCGAAAGGATAGAGAGTGGTTCTGGGAAATCGACACTCGCCCAACGCAAACGAGCATAAGCACTTATATTAGATTGATAATGGGCTTGTACGCCATTGGCCTGCGGGGCGTATAGAAAAGTTTGACATTGTTCGATCATGGGAGGACCTCAGATAGACTTCCGAGCGCCGTTGTGCCCGATCGGCCAATGATGGTCATCAAATCGAGCGATGGTCGCGCCTCTCGCACCAACCTGACAGGCGAACAGCTTTCCTGCAGCCGGGCTGGGTTCATCGTCGATCGCCGCGCTGGTGATGTACAAAATATTATTATCTTCGCCACCAAAATTGCACGCGGTTATATTTTTGCAAGGCGCTCGCACAATCCGCAGTAGTTCTCCGGTGGGAGTGTAGCAATGAACCGCGCCAGCACCCCACAGGGCGACCCAGATGCGATCCTCCGCGTCGATACAGAGCCCGTCAGGTAGCCCGTCATCACTAGGGAAGACAACGACGGACCGGCGCCCATGCGGCGCTCCCGTAGCCAGTTCGTAGTCGAAGCGGTCCAGAGACCCTCTAAGCGTGTCCACGAAGTACATGCTGCGGCCGTCCGCGCTCCACCCGATGCCATTCGATAGGCGAACATCGCCAAATATGCGTTCCGCCGAGCCATCCGGTCTCAGGCAGTGAAGGCTGCCATTTGCCTGCTCCGAATTAGCTGAAACCGACCCGGCAAAGAAGCGGCCTGCGAAATCGACACCGCCGTCGTTCATCCGTGCGCGTGCCTTCTCCTCGACGCTTACTATCGGCTCAACACTCCCTGACATTGGGTCGACGAATCCGAAGCCAAACTCGGTGGCGGCGATATAACGACGACCGGAGGCGCACAAGCCGATCGCGCTTACCCGAGCGCTCAACGAGATGGTTGTAACGGTGCCATTCAGATCGATACGGTGCATTAGCAAGTGGGGCACATCGAGCCAGGCAAGCGCACGATATTCAGGGTCCCATCGCGGCCCTTCACCTAACTCCGAAACGATTTCGCAAATGGGCTCCGCAGTAAGCGCGGAAGCCGACGGTGCGGGGGACCGTGCACGCGCGGTCATCGGAAGAGCCATCCGCCGTTCACTTCGATGACCTGGCCGGTAACGGAATTGCTGCCCTCGTCCGCAAGGAACCGGATCGCACTCACTAAGTCACCCGGGACCAAGCGGCGCGGCAGCGATTGCCGCCCTATTACCTGAGCATTTACTTGCTCCCGGTCGCATTCGGGAACAAATTCATATTCCTGTTCCGTCAGAATCGCGCCTGGAGACAGCGCATTCACGGTTACACCATCAACCCTTACATTGCGCGCAAGCGCTCGTGTAAGCGCCACCAGTCCGCCTTTGGACGACACATAGGCTGCGCCGGACGGGCCTCCGAGGCTCTCGGTAATCGATGTCACGTTGATGATTCTGCCCCATCGGCGTTCAACCATACCGGGAAGCGCCGCTTGAGCGAGCAGGAAGGGAGCGGTGAGATTCACGGTGAGCGTCGCTTGCCACTCCCCCAGTGTTATTCGGTCAATCGGTATATAGGAACTCCTGGCGGCATTATTCACCAGGATGTCGAGCCCGCCGTGCTTTTCAATTATCGATTGTGCAAGTTTTTGAGTTGCATCGACGGACGACAAATCGGCGGGCATGATCTCAGCATGAGCGCCCCTGGTCCGGGCGCCGTTGGCAGCGCCTTCCGCCTCGCCCACCTCGGCTTCACGGTGAATATGCACGATCATCGTGCGACCTGGTTCTGCAAGAGCGAGAACGAGAGCCGCGCCGATACCCCTGCGCGCGCCGGTAACAAGAACAACGCGTCCACGGCTGTCGGATTGCGAGGCTTGCACGTCAAAAGACCGTATGGATGAGCTCTACGATGTCGAGGTTATCATCGACTAGCGGGATGACGCGCCACTTATCGAAGGCCGTACACGGGTGGGAGATTCCGAATGAGATGATATCCCCGACGCCGACAGCCGTCTCTTGCAATTTGAGATAGCCGTGCTGGTCGTTGAGCCGCACGACCTCGATTCCACCGGCGGCTTTCGCCACGCCTGAGGCGCGGCATTTCACCCATAGCGCCACCGGAAGACCGGCATCGAAGGGCACATCGCGCCGTCCGATGTCGCAAATCGCCATGCCTGGCTCCGGACACGACAGGACCGAACTTAGCACCTCAATGGCGCCTCGAAAAGTCGGATCAGGTGCGTGGAACGGCGTCAGCCGCGCGATTGCGCCGTGATCATGCGTCACATAGCATCCGCTTCGTATTACGAGCTTGGTGTTGATCCCTGCGATCGGGCGGGAAAGCTCATCCACCACAAGGTCAAAGTAGGCGCTGCCGCCGGCGGTCAGTAGGACGCTTTCGACTCCTCGGAACACACCGTCGGCGGCAAGGCCCCTGGCAATCTCTCGCGTTCGACTCAGACAATCACGCACCGCCTTCTCGGAGTGGGCGTCGCGCCGGTCCGTGCCAATGATACCTTCAAAGGTTGCGACACCCACGAGTCGCAGCGACGATTGTGCGGCGACGGCGCCAACGACGCTCCGGGCATCTGCTTCAGACCTCACGCCACAGCGTCCATTTGACACGCCGATTTCGAGTAGGACATCGAGTACACCGGAAGTGATTCCGCCGCCTAAGCAACGAGCACCCTCTACGGAATCGACATAACAGTAGACCTTGGGTCCGGCTCTGCCAATGACCGAGTTCAGCCAGCTAATACTCGCCGGATCGACAACCTCGTTGGCGATCAGGATGCGCGCGCCAGCGTGACTGCCGAGCGCGATTGCCTGCGAGACGTTGGCGACAGTAATGGCCCAAGCGCCGGCCTTCAGCTGCCGACCGACGATTTCGGGCGACATGGTCGTCTTCGCGTGCGGGGAGAGCAAGGCATTGTGTCGGCGACAATAAGCCGCCAGCAGCTCGATATTCGCCTCCAGCGCCGACCGCCGCACGATCATGAGCGGCGTCGCAATATCGTCGTCGAGTGCGTTCAGCCCAACGACGCTCCGACCAGCAGTCGACAACCCTTTGGCCGCGAAGAACGAACGGTCATCCATGGACGCGTCCTGTCCATGGAGTGTTCATCAGGGCCATGGGTCATCCTGCTGCCGCAGAGGACACGGCCCGACTCTCGAGCTTCGGAAACGCTATGACCACTTCACGTCGCTCAGTGATCGATTGAAGGACCGCCTCGACAAGCACGGTGTTCCGGACTCCATCGGCAATAGTCGACGTCGGAGAAACCAGACCGAGGCAACAATCCACCCAGTAGCGCATGGAGTCGTAGAACCAGTGTGAGAGCCGGCCGTACCGATCCGGGTCCTCGCCAGGCACGGGCCAATAGTAGCGCTCGGCAGCGATATTGAGATTGCGGTCATTGGGCTTGAAATGAACGCGCCCCTTTGAGCCGTAGAGAGCGAAGTCGGCATCCACGACCCAGGGCACCGATGACGGCACGGCCCACGAGGTTTCGACCGTGACGATCACTCGCTCGAACTGAAAGGAGGCCTGAAGCGCATCGAGGCAGCCCTGACGAGCACCGCCCACGATGTTGGTAGCACCGCGCGCGAACACCGACCTCGGGGTCTCCTCCAGGAGCCACACCATCAGGTCGAGGATGTGCGGCAGCAAAAACCATTCGGGTCCGGATCGATGCGCCCAAGGCAACCAATGCTGCGCAACCTCCATCGCATTGCTGACACGGATATAGGCCATGTAGAGCGCACCCAGATCACCGCGGCGGATGGCGTCGCTGATCAGCAAATAATCCGGGCTCCAGCGCAGGTGGAAGTCGACCATGCCGACGATGCCCGCCGCATCGGCCGCCTTCCAGACCTGGAGGGCCTCTTCCGTCGATGTCGCCAAGGGCTTCTCGATCAGGACGTGCTTGCCAGCGTCGATCGCCGCGAGCGCTGACTCGGTGTGCGCGAAGTCGGGCGTTGCCACGGCGATCGCGTCGCATTGCTTTGCGGCCTCAAGAACCTCGGTTGTCCAAGCGCAGCCGTATTTTTTTGCAAGTGCTTGCGCACGCTCCTCGTCCTTGTCGCAGACGACGCTTAGCTCCGATCGAGGATAGTTAGAATAAAGGGCTGCGTGATTGCGCCCCCAGATTCCCAACCCAACGACACCGACTCGCAGTTGCTTAGACATGGCAGCTCTATTTCCTATCCATCGGTTGCGATCATCAGGCGGCGTACCGAAGTAACCGCCCGGCTCTAATTCCGGTTTCCTCGCCGTCGCTGACCGCGACCTTGCCGTTGACCACGACCGCTTCGACACCGACCGCCAAGGCGATCGGAGCGACATAGGTGGCGCGATCCGCAATGCGCTCGGGATCGATCACCAGCACGTCAGCGAAATACCCCGGCCTCAGCCGTCCGCGATCGCGGAGCTTAAGTCGATCAGCCGGCGCCGCCGTCATCTTCCGAATTGCGTCGGTGAGAGAGACGACCGACAGCTCCCGCACGAAGCGACCGAGTACGCGTGGAAAGCAGCCGAAGCTACGCGGATGCGGCCGCCCGAAGTCGCCTGTGGCCGGCAGCGCCAAACCGTCGGACCCAATGCTCGCCAGATCGTCCGTCATGAACGCGATGACATCACGCTCTTGCCGGTAATGAAGGACGATATGCACTTCATTGCCGAACTGCTCGCACAGACGGATGGCCATCTCCTCCCCGGAGACGTGCGCATCGTCCGCGATCGCCTGGATCGATCGACCGATCAGATCGCCGGCGCCAGGGACGGCCGATATGATGAAGCGCTGCCACATCCAGGGCCTGTCGTCCCACCAGTCATGGGCAAGCTCGTGCGTCACGCGCAGCCGATCGCTCCGATCGGCCAGTCGCTGCCTCATCGGCTCGAAGCCACCCTGCTGAACCCAAGGGGGCAGATGCTGGGTCAGGGCCGACGAAGATGCATCGTAGGGATAAACGTCGAACGCAACGTCGATGTCGCGGTCTCGAAACGCATGAAACCGCTCCAGCACGCTGTCTGCCGTTCCCCAGTTGGCCGGCTGGTTGATGGCCAGGTGCGAATATTGGAGACGCACACTCGTTTGCGAGGCGACGGCTGCGGCCTCTTCGATTGCGGCCGCCTCGCCAAGTTGGCCGCGCGAATGGGTTGCGTAGAGTCGGTCGTACGAAGCGGTCAGCCCTACCAAGTCGGTAATTTCGTCGGCATCGGCAAGGCACGAGGGTACATAACTCAGGCCGGTCGTGAACCCGAATGCTCCTTGATCGAAGCATTGGGCGAGGAGACGCCGCATCCTGGCGCGATCCTCAGCCGGAACCAGCGTCGCCGAGCCTATTCCCGCTGCGATACGAAGTGTGCCATGACCGACCAGGGGCGCTACGTTGATCGCCGGCCGTGCCTGCTCCACGACCGCTGCGAATCCCTTCAGATCGCACCAGTCGAGCGGGGTGTCGACCCGCCCGATCATCCGCAGCAGATCGGTGTGGTCCGGCCGATACTTCGGATTGACCGGAAAGGCCGAGAATCCGCAGTTCCCGACCACTTCGGTCGTGACACCTTGATGAATCTTGCTGGCGCAGCACGGATGAGAGACGACGCTCACATCAGAATGGGTATGAATGTCGATAAACCCAGGGCAGATCAGCCCGCCCCGGGCATCCATGATACGTCTGGCCACCGTACCGGACGGCAGCTCATCGACGGCTACAATTCGATCACCTTCGATGGCCACCGAGCCGGGGCGTGGGGCCGCCCCGGTGCCGTCGACAATCATCCCGTTGGTGATGATTAGATCGAGATTTGGCATTCCGATTCCTGGCCCTTGGGTCAGTGTCCACGATGAACAATTTTGCAAAGCATAGCGCCGGTGGCATGTACGCGCGTTGATCAGCGATTCCGGACCTTCACGATCTCCGCGAGGCTCTCACACTGCCAGAATCTACCGTTCCGTCAGTTAGGATGCAAGTACCATTCTATGGGGAGCCGCGCGTCACATCGATCCGTCTTACAACTCGCGCTGAGGAACTGCGTCCCGTGATCTTACTATAGCTCCCGCTATACTCCAGTGACGCACACAGTCATCGCAGACAAGTAGCCGAATCTCCTTCTTAAACACAAAAAGGTTTATCGCATGACCATCGTCGACGTGAGTTCACGCACTGTTTCGCAGCTCTTTTCGTTGCGGGAACGCGTAGCGGTTGTAACCGGTGGCGCTCGCGGCATCGGGTTTGCCATCGCTAATAGATTGGCGGAAGTGGGCGCTCATGTCGCGATCGCGGACCTCGACAACGTCGCGGCAGCCCAAGCAGCAGCGCGAATCGCTGGCGCTCACGGACACCCATGCATTGGACTCCAGGTCGACGTCGCGAACGCCCGCTCCGTGAGCCGGTTGGTCGACCGAGTGGTCGAGGAACTCGGCCACCTGAGGATTTGGGTCAACAATGCTGGTATCTATCCGATCACTCCGCTGCTCGAACTCACCGAAGAGGAGTGGGATCGAGTTATCGATGTCAATCTCAAGGGAACCTTTCTTGGAGCCCGTGAAGCCGCGAAGCGGATGATCGCCGCGGGAACTCCTAGCGTGATCATCAATATCGCCTCGACTGCAGGATACAAGGTTCATGCCTTTGGCTGCGCACACTACGCGTCGTCCAAGAATGGGGTTCGCGCTTTGACCAAGGCTCTCGCAGCGGAACTCGGCCCATTCGGCATCCGAACGCTGGCAATCGCACCGATGACGACCGATACGCCGGGCATCCAAGAGCTGCGCAAATCGCCGGCCCTCAAAGACGTGATGAAACACGCCGACGCTCGCCCGAAGCCCCTCGGCCGCGATGCGGTGCCGGATGACATCGCTCGAGTGGCGCTGTTCTGCGCCAGTGATCTGTCACTGATCATGACCGGTAGCACGCTTCTTGCCGAGGGTGGCGAGCTCGCCGTGATGTGATGAGGGGCGGGGCTCATCTTTCACGTTGACTGGGCGCCCTGCTCCGGATTGCTCCCGTTCAATTCAGGGGCATCCAACGGAAATATCGGTCGTCGCAAGCGACCATAGGGCAGCGCGCGCAAATCCGAGGTGCACGGACCACGGGTGCGGACTGTGTGCGACGCCACGGCGATCGGGTCATAGGCACGACGGTGTGCCACGGCAGCCTTTATCCCGATGATCCGCAGGGCTTCAGGTTCAATCCCTTGGCTGCGCCATTGGCCCAAGTCCCATGGAGGCGTCTTGATCGATGTCAGCAGGATCGTCACGCCCCCGTGCCGGACTACGGCGCAAGCCCCCATGTCCACCTGCACACCGAAAGCGCCGGCGGCGTGGCTATGGTGATCTTCAAGTTCGAAACGACCGTCGCTGCGCGACACTAGTTCCACGTCAAGGCACACAGGCCCCAGATCGAGACGGCTCCCCCGTCCTCCGATGGCCAGACCGCGCCGACCGCCGATGGGAACGCCCTGCAGCTTCGCGACTGCCTCGGAGTCGGCCATGATTACGCCCGCATCTGTAGCCTTGTGGCGAACGAGCGCGCGTAGTACGTCGGTGCAGTCACCCGGTGCTCCGCCCCCGATATTGTCGGCCGGCTCGACCAGCAGCACTGGTCCGCGCTTGACGGGCAGGATCCTCTCGAGCACACCGTCGAGATCCTCGCCATTCTGCAGACCCTCGTGCCGCAACGACCAGGCAAGATCGACAAGTTCACGAAGTGCTGCGTCGGCATCCGCGGTATCACCCTCGACGATGGCGCTGAACGATAGGCCGGTGTCGTGCACGTTCGAAAATGCAAAGCCTGGAACGACATTGATCGCGAGCACGTTGGCGAGATCGGCCTCGAATCCGCGCGCGTGGCTCTCGAGCACGCGCATCGGTCGGTCGGCTGTCCCCGTTGCGCTCGGTGCCCAGACGATAGGCGCTTGAGCAAAGCGTACGAACGGCCGGACCCCTGATGCCAGGCAGCGTGCAAGCAGCTCGGCTGCCTCCACAGCGCAGTCGTGCGCATCGATGTGAGGATTTTCGCGATAGCCGAGCAAACCGTCGGCCAGCCGTGCCATGGCCGGGCTGAAATTGGCATGGAGATCGAACACGCCGAAGATTGGAAGCGCCTCGGCTCCCGCCACGGTCCGGATGCGGCGTAAGAGTTCGCCCTCTGGATCTTCCTCGGTCGTAGTAACCATCGCGCCATGAAGCGAAAGAAATATCCCATCGAGGCCGTCGGCGATCGCCTGTTGAAGAATAGGCAAGAGCTCCGACCAAAAGTTTTCGAACACTACGTGTTCGACCAGGCCTGAAGGAAACGCCTCGTAAGACGTCCCGGGAATAACATGCCAACCCTCACGTGCAGCGACGCTCAGGAACCCCGCGATCTGCGATCCGTCGCCCGCCCGCGCGAGCAACGCCCCGCCGCGATTGATCCTGAAAGCCTCCAGGCCAGTCCGATCGTCGGTAAAGCAGTGAGTTTCGTGAAAAAGGCCGGCGAGAAGAATGTTCACTCGAATGCTCCCGTAAGAACCTCGACTAGGCGCAGTTGTCCGGCCGGAAACGCGTTACGTTATATCCCGCTGGGTGAAACGCGGTGGACGGATCTCGGAATTACCAAGAGGCTATCATTGGTGTCGGCTCGCGTGCCAACCTTTCCAGCAGCGGCGCGGCCGCCGAATCGCGATCGTCATTCAATCGACGGAGTCGCGGCATCCCGCCGCGATGTCGTTGTAGTTTCGCGTTCGGCCGCGACTTCGGGTAGACAATGGCGGCCCTTCACGCCATACTGGAACTCGTGTCTCGGCACGTGAGATCAATTGGGGGGATCGACATTTCTGCGCCGGGCACGGGCACGCATGTGGCGGTGGTCGCGCGCGCCGACTCGCCTGTTCGTCGCGCCCCATCAACCGTCGCAATGCTGCGGACTGCACTGCGGTGATCTCGCATGGCGAACCAAGAAAAAAGTGATCCGTCACGCCAGCGCGCCGAGGACTCGCGTCCCGGCGGCACTATTGAGTTCCAAAGGTCGATCGCCTATCACCTCGAAGCGTCCGCGGTGATAGCGGGTGGCGTTAATAGCAACGTTCGGCTTGGTGGAACGCCGCTTTGTTTTGCCAGAGCGTCCGGTTCAAAACTGTTCGATCTCGATGGCAATGAATACGTCGATTATGCCCTTGGCATGGGCCCCGCAATTCTCGGGCATGCCCCAACCCAGGTCGTGCAAGCCGTCCGCGACAGCCTCGACGATGGCCAACTCTACGCCGGCCAGCATCCGTCCGAGCTCGCACTTGCCCAGCTGCTGCAGGCGCATGTTCCTTCGGCTGAGCTCGTGCGAATTGGACTGACCGGCTCCGAGATGGTCCAAGCAGCACTTCGCGTCGCGCGCGCATACACGGGCCGTACCCATTTCGTAAAATTTGAGGGTCAGTATCACGGTTGGTTCGACAACGTGCTCGTGAACACGAGCGGTCCGGCCAACGACCCCGCCGGTCCGCTGCCGTTCCCGATTCACTGCCAGACGGCCGGTCAGAGCTTAGCCGCAGTGTCTGAGACCTATGTCCTCCCCTGGAACGACGCCGTTGGAATCACCGACTTCCTCGATCGACAAGGCTCACAAGTCGCCGCGATCATCACGGAACCGATGATGTGCAATACCGGAGCTATCCTGCCTCGTCCCGGCTATCTGCAAACGCTTCGATCGCTTTGTGATGAGCATGGGATTGTCTTGATCTTCGACGAAGTGATTACCGGATATCGCCTCGGCCTCGGAGGCGCGCAGGTCCGGTTCGGCGTTAAACCGGATCTGTCAATTTTCGGCAAAGCGCTTGGCGGGGGATTCCCCGTGGCGGCGCTGGCGGGCCGTGCCGATATTATGAGCCTATTCGCAAACGGCTTGGTTAATCACTCCGGGACCTACAACTCGAATACGGTCAGTCTCGCGGCGGCTATTGCCACTCTTGAGCAGCTAGCCGCGGGCAACGGCTCCGCCTACACCAAAATTGAATCCACGGGCGAGCAGTTAATCGAGGGCATTCGTCAAATCGCATCCAGACGCTCCACGAACCTCAAGGTGATTGGCTGCGCCGCGGTGTTCCATACTCTTTTCACAGATCAGTCCGAGACATTTGACTACGCAACTCACAATCTTGCCGATGCCGTCCGTCAGAAAATGCTGATCGATGCGCTGCTCCTGAGAGGCATTCGCCCGACCAGTCGCGGCACGTGGTTTGTATCCACAGCGCACACTGCGGCGGACGTCGAGCGCACGCTCGCGGCCGTCGACGCAACATTGGCTTCTAGGCTCTGAGGCACACGCTGAGATTATTTCGCCGTGGAGACCACGACTGCTAACGGCAAGGCGCGATCGACGGCTTTGGGCGAGCCGCGCGCGCCTCTACCCAGGCCCCGCGGGTCCGCGTCCCCGGCACGCTTGATGCCATCGCGCATGGCCGTGAAGCCCGGCGGCGTGAGGTATTTGTCCCCGCTGCGCGGTGCCGAATCCGGGACGATTGGAATACCTTTGATATGGGTCATGGCAATGGACGCTAATTAATGTTGCTAGCGACTGACGACTACTCCAGTAGCGACGCTTACCCGGGCGCATTCAGCCAGGTTTCAGCCAACCGTACCCACATCGAACCGCCCAGCGGAATCAGTTCGTCGTTAAAGTCATAGCTCGGGTTGTGCAGCATGCAAGGCCCCGCGCCATGACCGCTAATGCGATGACTGCCGTCGCCATTGCCGATCAGGAAATAACAGCCGGGTTTTTCGAGCAGATAGAAGCTGAAGTCTTCGGCACCCATCGTCGGTTCGAACTTCAGCACGTTTTCCGCGCCGACTAGGGCGCTCAGCAGATTGCACGCGAATTCGGTCTCTTTAGGGTGGTTGACGGTAGGCGGGTAATTGCGACGGAATTCATATTCGCAGGTGGCGTCGAAGGCTTGACAGGTGGCGTGGGCGATCTGCCCCATGCGCCGCTCGATCATGTCCAGCACCTCCAGCGTGAAGGTCCTCACGGTGCCCCGGATCTCACAAGAGTCGGGCACTACGTTGGTAGCTTCTCCGGCATGAATCATGGTGACAGAGATCACACCCGCATCGATCGGGCGTTTGTTGCGAGTGATGATCGTCTGAAATGCTTGCACCATTTGACAAGCTACCGGCAGTGGATCAATCCCGTCATGCGGCATTGCCGCGTGCGCGCCCTTACCGCGGATGATGATTCTGAAATCATTACTGGATGCAAACACCGGTCCGGACTTGATCGCAAACTGCCCCACGCCCATGCCGGGCCAGTTGTGGACGCCGAAGATAGCTTCCATCGGGAAAAGATCGAACAGGCCGTCCTTGATCATCTCACGCGCGCCGCCACCGCCTTCTTCAGCAGGTTGAAAGATCAGGTAGACGGTACCGTCGAAATCGCGATGATCGGATAGGTACTTGGCCGCGGCGAGCAGCATAGCGGTGTGTCCATCGTGCCCGCAGGCATGCATCTTTCCGGCGTGCACGCTGGCGTGAGCAAAGGTGTTGTGCTCCGTCATTGGCAGTGCGTCGATGTCTGCGCGTAGGCCGACTGCACGATCACAGCTGCCGTTCTTGACGATGCCGACCACCCCCGTTTTACCCAGGCCACGATGCACAGGGATGCTCCAGTCGGCCAGTGTCTTGGCGATCAGATCCGAGGTGCGCCGCTCCTGATAACAAAGTTCCGGATGAGCATGAATATCCCGTCGCAGGGTCGCAATAGCCGTCGTATCGGTCAAATCGGGTTTGAGCAGCCTCATAAAGGGTGTTGACGACTTTTGACCAAAGGTAACGCTTTCCTGTGGATAAATTCGTCCTGACAGAGGTGAAGACTGCTTCGTCGGTGGGCTACAGGTTATTCAGCCGCGTGCGCATGAGCCTTGGGTCAAGCGCGACCCACTCAACAGGAAAAGCACCGAAACCCTGAATCTGGTCGTGCGCAGCGAAGACCCTTGCGCCGCGATGATCGAAATTGGAAAGGGCCGTCCTGAGCGGCCCTTCTGTGCGGTGTCTTGGGCATACCACGTTGAGTAGCCCGTGACTTGCACTACGCACATGCTGCGCCGACTGGCTCGTTAAAGCAATGGATGGACGCCGTCTTGAGATGCGGGAACCATACCACTGCGCGCTGACACCCAGAATCCCCGGTGCTTCCTCACGACACTGGAGCGCTCCGCCGCCACCGATGGCCGGCCCCGCAAGTGGGGTCGGTGACGCACGCTGCGTGTCTGTTTCTTGTCACGGAAATGCGCAGCCCACTCGAGTTATCCACAGAATCGGTGCACAACGCTGTGCATGACCGGTGGTGAATAGCTCGACGATGCCAATCTTTCAGATACTTGAGCGCGCTGGTGGCAAAAATGGCCAGGAGGCAGGCGAGGGCATCGCGCGATGACGATCACTTGGGCAGCTGTGCAAAGCATTGGTTCTGGTGCATCTACGGCCAATAGCCCGTGCTCGGCCGCAGACGCGCCTCCCGTCACTCTCGTCGGCGACGGGAAACTGCTTGAAATAAGACATGTGTGCTTCGCGGCTTGTCGGTCTTCTGTCCGCCAGCTAGTCTTCTCCGGCCCGAAATCCCCAGATGCACCAGAACCTGTCCGCTAGCGTCTGTTAGCGCCGTCAGGAACGTGCAAGCACCGGCGAACTTGACCGAGGTTTTATACTTGGCCACAGGCTTGGCCACAAAGATTCTATGGCTGTTCGTTGACCTACCTGATGGATAGGTTACGTTTTATTCCGGAGACATAGGTGACTTGGCCTCAATGGGTCATCGAAACACTTGAGCTGAGAATATACGCTGGTGTTTTCCAGTCGAGTGTTTCTCGAGGACGGGTATTGAGCTTCTTGGCCACTGCGTCAAGCTGGTCTTGGGTGACTGCCGAGAGATCCGTCCCTTTTGGATAGTACTGGCGCAATAGCCCATTCGTATTTTCGTTGCTGCCTCGTTGCCACGGGCTCGAGGGATCGCAGAAATAGACCTGTATATCCGTTGCGACGGTGAATGCAGCATGGCTGGCCAGCTCTGCGCCGCGGTCCCAAGTCAGCGATTTACGCAATGCAGTAGGAAGCTTGCGCACTGCCTTGATCAGGGCATTCACGACCGCCTCGGTGCCCTTTTCCGGGAGTTTGACGAGCACGACAAACCGCGACTGCCGCTCCACTAACGTGGCAATGTAGGTGCCACGGGAGCCTTCCACCAGATCGCCCTCCCAGTGGCCCGGGACCGCACGATCCTCCACCTCCGCCGGTCTATCGCGTATGGAGACGGCGTCAATGATTGCCCCGCGACCCTGGCCTTTATAGGTTGCGTGGCGAGAGCGACGAAAGCGCCGCTTCGTACGCAGGTGGCCGATAAGCTCTTTTTTTAAGGCACCGCGTGCCTGGACGAAAAGGCTTCGATAAATCGTCTCGTGTGACACCCACATCTCCGGATCACCGGGATAGTGGTCTCTGAGCCAGCCTGCAATTTGCTGCGGAGACCAGTCCTGCTGCAGTTTAACTGCAACGATCCGCTGCAACAGACGCTTCTGGCTGAGCAGACAGGGCTTGGGTCGACGCGCCGACTCCCAAGCCTCTGAATCTGCGTGAGCAGCTCTATACCGCCTTCGTCCCCCGTGTCGAGCCACTTCTTGGCTGACCGTAGAGACGGCTCGATTGAGCTGCCTGGCGATCATCCGCAACGAATCCCCGGCAGCGAGCCCTCGAGATATCTCCTCGCGCTCACCGAATCTCAACACTCTCTGCGACCGTGTCTTTGGCACCGGAGCAATACCGCCGGAGGCTTCCAGCACGCGATTTATATTGGCAGACCGCTGCCCCAGCGCTCCTATGATCCCGAGGACAGACTCTCCGGCCTTATATCGCCGCCAAAACTCTTCGCGCTGCGCTGCGCTGATCGTAGAATGACGTCCACATCTCATGCCAAACACCTCCTAGCCGTAGATTAGCTGGAGTGTTTCGCCGACCTATTGAGACCACCTCACC
>Ga0310039_10000831_pt1 | contig 23964 bp, 21 predicted proteins | sample Sb_taG_4_FD_200460 | JGI IMG/M metagenome (GOLD analysis project Ga0310039, IMG submission 200460) | Peat soil microbial communities from Weissenstadt, Germany - Sb_50d_6_BS metaG (v2) (version 2) | ecosystem: Environmental > Terrestrial > Soil > Wetlands > Peat | place: Germany: Weissenstadt...
GATCGAGCTTTTGATCGTCGTAGCGATCATTTTGATCATCGCGGCGATTGCTATTCCGAACCTCTTGAAGGCCCGCATTGCGGCTAACGAGGCTTCGGCGGTCGGCACGCTGCGCACCATGAACACCGCAGCGGTAACTTATCAGTCCACGTATAACAACGGCTTTCCGCCGGACTTCGCCCACTTCGGTGGCCCACCTCCGGGAAGCTGCGATTTGTCGAACTTGTTGGACACAACTTTGACCACCACTGGCCAGAAGAGCGGCTACACGGTCACCTTCACCGGGTTGCAGATTCTAAAGGTAGCAGCCACGGGTTGCGCCAATGCCGGCGCCAGCACCTACGTATCGAACGCGGTGCCGGTCACGGTCCATGCAACGGGTAACCGCACGTTCTGCAGCGACGAATCCGGCGTGATCCACGTGGATCCGGCGGGCGGCGCAGCGCAGGGCACTGACACAGCTTGCGAAGCACTCGCTTCGCTCCAGTAGTTATTACTCCGCGACGGGGAGAGAGCCTGGGCTCTCTCCCCATTCGCGTCTTAGCAAGGGAAACACCGCGAGGATTCTGATGGTCACTCAAGTTCAACTCGGCGAAGACGCTCAAGCGCATCGAACTGCATCGGGATTCTCTTTGATCGAGCTGCTCATTGTTGTCGCCATCATCCTGATCATCGCAGCCATCGCCATCCCCAATCTCTTGAAGGCGCGCATGTCGGCCAACGAAGCCTCCGCGGCCGAGAACCTGCGCACCATCACCACCGCGGCCGTGGTCTATAATTCCACCTGGAATAATGGTTTTCCGCCGGACATGGGAACTTTCGGAGGTCCGGGCGGCAATTCTTCCACTTGCGATTTCGCCCAACTCGTCGATCCCACGCTGACCACCGCGCCGTTTCAGAAGAGCGGCTATCAATATAGCTACACGGTCACGGGTCCTCCCGCGATCGTGGCTCCCACGTGCTCGAAGCCGGGCTATTTTCAGTATGTCGTCACGGCGGTCCCTCTAACTGTCGGCTTCACCGGAAATCGCAGCTTTTGCAGCGATCAACCCGGCATCATCCACTTCGACACCACGGCGGCGCAAGCGGCCACCCCGGCGGCGTGCGAAGCTCTCCCAGCGCTCCAGTAGCCTTCGGTCAGAGTTCTCCGCTTCCGAGATTGCGAAGCGCTGCAATCCGGCTGCGTGAGTGCCCCGCTTTCACGCTATAACGCATCCTGCTAGACTCTTCGCGTGAACGTCCCCGGCACCACTCTCCTGATTTTCTTGATCGTTTCTGGCGCGGCGCAAACGGCGCCTCAGATCGTCCGGTCCGTCGAAGCGCGCTACTCCCGCGCGCACACTCTCGAAGCTAAATTCTACGAGCGCTATCGCGCCTCCGGCCAGCCCGGACAATCGGAATCAGGCACCGTATATTTCTCGAAGCCCGGCCGCATGCGCTGGGAGTACGAGTCGCCCGCAACAAAGCTTTTTCTCGTGGATGGCATTAACGTCTGGCTCTACGTCCCCGCCGATCGCACCGCCAGCCGCGCCAAGCTGAAAGAGAGCGACGACTGGCGCACGCCCCTTGCTCTACTCACCGGCAAAGTCCATCTCGATCGCCTGTGCGGGAAGATTGATCTGCTCGGCGCGTCGGGGCAGGGCGATGCTTCGAGCGATGCTCTACTCGATCCGCGCGACCTTCTTTTGCGCTGCTCGCCGCGAACTTCGAGCGGGGCGGGGGACACCTCCGCGTTCCGCGAAATTCTCTTTGAGATCGATCCCGATTATCGCCTCGCTCGCGTCATAATCCGCGAGCCCGGCGACACCGAAACCGAATTTCGCTTCGGCGGCTGGCAGGAGAATGTCTCCGTCCCGGAATCGAAATTTCATTTCGATCCGCCACCAGGCGTGACCGTAGTAAACGCCGAAGATTTGGCCCGCGGGATCCGCTAATCGAAGCGCCGGCGAGATTCGAGACAATCTGGATAACCCAGCGCCAAGCCGGCCGCAGCCGTTGCCTTCTTGCGCACGAAAGGCGCGCCCTTAAGGCAAAGTTTTCGCCTCCAACGGCATCTTTAAAGGGGTGGGCTATCGTCCCCGAAAGCGCGCCGCAGCCTCCCGACGCGCCGCGGCCCGCTATTTCAGTACTCGCAGCAGCACCCTCCGCTGCCGGATGCCGCGCCTCGGGGATGTGCTAAACTTTGACCCTGTGGAAAAATCCAAGCCTGAGGAAGCCTCCGCTTAATGGCTGAGTACGTTTGCAAAATTGCAGATTCGACCGGCCGTGTATTCGAGCAGGTTGAGACCGCTCTTTCGGAGAATGAAGCCCGTCACCGGCTCTCCGAGCGCGGCTTCTATGTTTATTCCATCAGCCAAAATCTGGGCTTAGCCAGCCGCTTTCGCCGCTCGGGCTCCAGCCGTCTCGTCCGCGGCCAGGACTTCCTGATCTTCAATCAGCAATTCAACACGCTACTCAAGGCCGGCCTTCCGATCCTCACCGCGCTCGATCTGCTAGCCGAACGCGCCGCGGCTCCGCGATTGCGCCCGCTTCTGGCAGATGTACGCGAGCGCGTGCGCACCGGCGCGTTGCTCTCCGAAGCCCTCGTCGCGCAGGCCGTCTTTCCAGCCGTCTATACCACCTCGGTAATGGCCGGCGAAAAGAGCGGCAGTCTCAGCACCGTGCTCGACCAATACATCGCCTACCAAAAAACCACCAGTTCGTTCTTCAGCCGCCTGAAAAACGTGCTGATCTACCCGTGCATTCTGATTGTGATGGTCATCATCGTACTGTCTTATCTCGTGACTTTCGCCGTTCCGCGCTTCGCCGAATTGTATAAAGAGCTGAACGTGCAATTACCGACCATCACGCGCATCGTACTGGCCATCTCGTTGCCGCTGCGCGACTACATCGTATTCGTCGTGGCCGGCCTGGTGCTCGTCGGTCTCCTGACGTTTTTCTGGGCGCGCAGCGAGCACGGCGCTCTCGTGCTCGATCGCCTCAAACCGCGCGTTCCGATTGTCGGCAACATCTGGCTGAAAGCCCAGATCGCGCAATTTGTTCGCACGCTCTCCACGCTGCTCGCCGGTGGTTCTCCGCTCGTGACCGCGCTCGACACCGCCGCCGACGCCATGGGCAGCAAGCTGATCTCCACTTCCGTCCGCAAGGCCGCCGCGCAGGTTCGCGAAGGCAAGCCGCTTCACACAACGCTGGCGGAAACGAAAGTGATGCCCGAGTTAGCGCTGGAAATGATCGAAGTTGGCGAAGCGTCGGGCGCACTCGCGCCGATGCTCACCAGCGTCGCTGAATTTTACGAACAGGAAGTAGATCTGAAACTCACGGCAATCCTTGCGTGGGTGGAACCGGCAATTTTGGTTATCATGGCCGCTGTGATAGCCTTCATTTTGATTGCTCTCTACCTGCCTATGTTCTCTTTGACCGCCGGGACAGTTCAGGGGTAAGAAGGAATGGGCGCCACAAATCGCAATCCGCTACCTCCGAACCAGCCCGATCCCGCGGCTGAGATGGAGCGCAGCAAGCGCCTGGCGGAGCGCTATCGCTGCTCCTTCATCGATTTGCGCGACCAGCGCATCGATCCCGAACTCTTCCGCAGCATCCCCGCGGAATTAATGTTCCGCTACAACTTTGTTCCGCTCGAGGCCCACGACCACTCGCTGGCCATCGCCGTTTCCGATCCCAGCCAGGTGCTCGTGAATGACGAGCTTTCGCTGCTGCTCGGCAAAAAGCTGCAAATTAAAGTAGCCACCGCCACTCAAATCGGCGACATCCTCAAGCGCACCGAACAATCTCAGCGCGTTCTCGACCAGGCCACCGAAGGATTCACCCTCCAGGTGGTCCAGGAGGACGAGGAGAGCGAAGAAAATATAACGATGGAGAAGCTGACGCGCGATACCGGCGTCAGCCCCGTCGTCCGCCTCGTGGACACCGTAATCTTCACTGCCCTCGAGCGCCGCGCCTCCGATATTCACATCGAGACCGGCAACACCGAAGTCGTCGTGAAGTACCGCATTGACGGTGTGCTGCAACACGCCATGGCGCCTCTCGGCAAGGAATGGCACGCCACCATTCTTTCGCGCATTAAAGTCATGAGTGAACTGGATATTGCCGAGCGCCGCGTTCCTCAAGACGGCCGCTTCCGCGTGCGCTACAAGGGCCGCTTCATCGACTTCCGCGTTTCCATCATGCCCTCGATTCACGGCGAAGACGCCGTGCTACGCGTCCTCGATAAAGAAACGCTCAGCGAAAAATTCCGCAATCTGACGCTCGATGTCGTCGGCTTCTCGCCAGAAGAGTTAAAGCATCTTCGCCGCTATATTCGTGAGCCCTACGGCATGGTCCTCGTCACCGGCCCCACCGGCTCCGGCAAGACCACGACTCTTTACGCCGCCATCAATGAAATCAAAAGCGACGAAGACAAGTTCATCACCATCGAAGACCCGGTCGAATATCAAGTCCGCGGCATCACCCAGATTCCAGTAAACGAAAAGAAAGGCCTCACCTTCGCCCGCGGTTTGCGCTCCATCCTGCGCCACGACCCGGACAAAATCATGGTCGGCGAAATCCGCGACCAGGAAACCGCGCAGATCGCCATTCAATCCGCGCTCACCGGCCACCTAGTCTTTACTACCGTTCACGCCAACAACGTCACCGACGTCATCGGCCGCTTCATCAACATGGGCGTCGAGCCCTACAATTTCGTCTCCGCGCTGAACTGCATCCTCGCCCAGCGCCTCGTCCGCCTGATCTGCGAGCACTGCAAGAAGCCCGTTCATTACGCCCCCGACCAGCTCGAAGAAATCGGCCTGAATCCCAATGAGTGGGCGAATGTTCCGCTCTATGAAGGCTCCGGCTGCCTCGAGTGCAGCGGCACGGGCTACCACGGCCGCACTGCCATCTGCGAATTGCTCGATCTCTCCGATCGCATCCGCGAAATGATCATTGCGCGCCGCCCCACCTCTGAAATCAAGCGCGCCGGAAAAGAAGAAGGCATGGTCTTCCTCCGCGGCTCCGGCCTTGATAAAGTACGCGCCGGCCTGACCACCATTCGCGAAATCAACAAGGTGACCTTCCTTGAGTAGCCTCACCGGCGCGTCGCTCTCAACTCCGAAGGCAGGCCTGTTCGGCCGGTTGACGAACTGGCTCGACGCCATGCCGCACCCCGCAAGCGTCTGTGAAATTGCCGGCGATCACGTCTCCGCTGCGCGCTGGACCGCCATCGGCGGTCTCGATTCCGCCGCGGTCGAAGGTCTCGAGCCTGGCTCCGTGCGTCCTTCGCCGGTGGACGCAAATGTCGTGAACGGCGAGGAACTCCGCTCCGCTCTGCGCCGCGTGCTGGACCGCGTCGGCGGCCGCGGCCAGATGATGGCCCTGCTCGTTCCTGATCCTGCCGTGCGCGTCTTTATTCTTCCGTTTGAAAACTTGCCGCGCCGCGCCGATGAATATCTGCCCCTTCTCCGCTGGCGTCTGAAGAAGAGCGTGCCCTTCGACGTGGAAGACACGGTGATCTCCTCGATGCGCCAGGTAGGTCGCGACGGCAATCTTGAAGTCATCGCCGCCGTCGCGCGCAAGTCCATCATTCGCGAATACGAAGAGGCTCTCGAGGCCGCCGATGGCGTCCCCGGCGTGGTCCTCAGCTCCACTTTCGCCTGCTTGCCTCTTCTCGATGAATCCGCGGGCGCCATGCTCGTCCGCGTGGCCGGTGCCAATCTCACCACCGCCATCGTTCGCGGCCCGAATCTCTGCGTTTATCGTTCCACCGAAATGGCAGGCGGCGATCCCACTCATTTTGATGCTCGCTCGATCCTCGACGAGGTTTTTCCCGCTGTGGCCTATTATCAGGACACCTGGGGCGGCGAGCTCGATCGCGTTCTCGTCGCCGGATTCGGCGAAAGAGAAGAGGCCATCCGTTCGGCGATTTCCGATGAACTGAAGGCCACCGCGCTGCCTTTAGCCGATGGAGAAACATCGCGGTCCCTCGGCAGCGACGCGCAAGATCTGATCGCCCGGGGCGGGGAAGCGCTCGCCGGTTGGATGGCCAACGGAAAATGACACCATCGTCTAAGAAGCGGCCACAATGAAGCTGAATCTCAATCTCGCGACGTCGCCACTCGAGAACAACCGGCGCTTCATCGCCGGTGTCGGACTGGCCGGCATTGCTGCGCTCGTCGCTCTCTTCATTCTCTCGCACCAGACTTATTCCACCTGGCGCGCCAACCGCGCCATCCGCTCCGATATTTCCCGCATCGAAAATGAAATTCAGGAGCAAACGGCCAAGGAGCAGGAGAACGCCCGCTTTTTCGATTTGCCCGACTCGAAAAAAGTTCTGGATCGCTCGAATTTCCTGAACTCGCTGATTGAAGCGCGTACCTTCCCGTGGCCGAAGATCTTCGAAGATCTCGAGAAGACCCTTCCTCCCGGCGTGCGCATCATCAGCATCGCTCCGCGCCTCGAAGGCGGCCGCGCGCTGATCAAGCTCACCATCGGCGCAATGGACGATCAGGCCGAAGTGGAATTCCTGCACAATCTCGCGCAATCAAAGGTCTTCAGCGGCATTCGCGTCAGCGACGAAAAATACAACGACAAGCAAGACGCCAAAGGGCCGGGCAGCGACCATATCGTCATCGCGCTCGAAGCGTGGTATTCAACCATATGAACTGGATGTCTCGATCTCGCGGATGGAAGCGCGTGGTTCTCGCGGGCCTCGGCGCGCTCGTGGTCCTGGATCTGGGTCTCGGGATTCTCCTCTGGCAGCTTCGCCAGACCGATCCCACCGACCTCAGCCGTCAGCGCACCGCGCTCGAGACCAAGGCCAAGCTCTTGAAAGCCGACGTCGCCCGCGGCGATTCCATTAAAAAAGAAATGCCCAAGGTCGGCGAGCAGGCCGGTGAATTCTACGAACAGCAATTGCCGCCATCGACGGCCGGCTATTCCTCGCTCGTCGCCGATCTTGGCGAGATCGCCGGAAAGGCCGGCCTGCGAACGTCGTCCACGTCGTTTCAGGATCACCTGTTGCAGGAGCGCGGCGTAACCGAGATTCAAATCCAGGAAACCGTCGAGGGCGATTATGCCTCGGTGCTGAAGTACATCGCGGGCCTCGAGCGCTCGCGCAATTTCTATCTCTTGAGCGATCTGGGATTGGATTCATCCGAAACGGGAGTGTTGCATCTGAAGCTGGTACTGAAGACGTATTTCCGAACCTGAGCCATGACCCAGAAGAAACAACTCTACATTCTCGGCGGGCTGCTCGCGCTGCTCGGACTTGTGTATTTCTTCAATAGCAGCGGCTCGTTTGTGGGTCCGGCCGCCGTGGCGCTGGATGCGAAATTCGAGCCGTTAAAAGTAGAAGATCCCGCGCTGCGCGTTTACGAGCTCGATAAAGTTCGCAAGGCCGAGTACAAGGGCGCCGAGCACAATATCTTCGTCTACGGACCTCCGCGGCCAACCCCGGAGCAGATCAAAGCGAAGGCCGCCGAAGCTCACCTCCGGCCGTTTATGGGGCCGAAGCCCCTGCCGCCTCCGCCTCCCTTGGTAGTACCGGCCACATTTTTCGGCTACGCCACGAATCCCAAAACCAAGAATCGCCTCGCATTTTTCAGCACCACCGACGACGTGTTCATCGTCGGGGAAGGCGGGATGCTCCTGAACCGCTATCGCTTGGTGCGCATCGGCAACGTCTCCGCCGATTTTGAAGAAGTCGGCAGCGGCAAACACGCCACTCTGCAAATGACGCAGCCGGGTGAAACCCCGTCCCAGCCGGAAACGGCGCCGCCTCCGCAGCCGCAATCCCAATGAGATCACTCGGACGCATCTCCATTCGCATTTTCGGTCGTCCCTCGCGGCCCATGCCAGCTCGTGCTCGCTCAGGTCAAGAGGGCTACACCTTGCTATTCGCCGTTTTTCTGGTGGCCGTGATGTTGATTACGCTCACGACCGCCGCCCTGAAAATCGAAACCCAGGGCCAGCGCGAGCGCGAAGAAGAGATGGTCTGGCGCGGCCACCAGTACGAACGCGGCATTCGCCGCTACGTCGCCAAGTTCGGCCGCTATCCCACCAAAATCGACGACCTGGTCAAAGCCACCAGCGGCGTCCGCTATATGCGCGAAGCCTACAAAGATCCGATGAACAAGGAAGACGGCACGTGGCGCTTTATCTACGTCACTCCCGCCGGCGCCTTGATCGGCAGCGTTCGCTACACCTCGCTGATTCAAATGGCGCTGATGGACAAGATGGCGCAGTTCGGCGGCGCGGGAATGCCGGGAATGGCCGGAATGCCCGGGTCGCCCGTCGGATCAAGCCCATTCGGCAACTCCACCGCATTTGGCGGCTCGAGCGCCTTCGGCAACCAGGGCTCCTCGGCGTTCGGCCAGCAAGGCAAACAACCGGGCGCGGCTCCGGGCTCTTCTCCGCAGAATCCGAATCAGTCAGGCGACCAGGGGAACTCGGACAATAACAACAGCAACGGCACCAACAACACCGGCAACAACAACGCCCCTGGAAATCCGCCCACAGGCCAGAATCCTCCGGGCGGCGGAAATTCGTCAGCCTTCGGCGTCGGCGGCCAGCCGTCGCAAAACGAAAGTGCCTTCGGCTTCTCCTCGGGCCCGGGCGGCAGCTCGCCTTTGGGCCAAATGGGAGTGATCGGCGGAAGCATCACCGGCGTAGGAAGCAAAGTCGAGAAGCCGTCGCTGAAAGTTTACAAGGGCGCAAAGAAATACAAAGAGTGGGAATTCATCTACAACCCCATCGAGCAGCAAGCCCAAGCCGCCGGCGGCATGTCCGGCGGCCTGCTAGGCGGCACACCCACAGGCCAGCAGGGAACCGGCTCATCGTTCGGCAATCCAAGCGGCGGCGTGGGCTCCAGCCCCTTCTCCCCGCAACCCGCTCCGCCAGAACTCCCCCCCAATAATCCGCAACCGCGCAATCCGTAACCCATACGACTCCGCACCCGGAGGGAGCCCCCGCATTCATGCGGGGGAGGAGCGCTTCAGCGCTCCGAAAAAGCGTCGCCTCTGACGCTGCGCTTTAGTGCCGCGCCGTTAACGCAACTCGCGCCCGGTCTCGCGCCATCGCGTCCTCGTCTCGGTCTTCCTTTGAAATGAATCCATCTCAGATGTATTGGTTCAGCCAGAATTGGAATGAGGGCGCTTTACGTGAGTGAGCATTCCGCCCCTCAGGCAGGAATTTCCAAAGCATCGATCAGACGACCAGGCTATCCCTCGGCGCTGTTGCATTCCTGCATCGCCCGCTTCCGTCTCGCCCGGCAAAATTATTGTAGCGCCGACGAGACCTGAGGTCTCAACTTCCAGTTTCCTCGTCACCCGGCAACTGAGAATCCATTGCGCTCCATAACCCGACTTCCCATTACTAATCCCGGGCCACGGCAGATTACTTCCGGTTTGCCGACAATTCGGGAGTTAGGAATTTCAGTCGAGAACTTTCAAGGGCCTTATCGCGGCCGCGATGCCGGCGGCACCATGTTGTTGGCGCGATAGTACACCACGAGCTGGCCGTAGTGCTCGCCGCTGTCCTCGATCACGAACATCCAGTTGTAGGAATTGTGGACCAGCTTGTTCCCAAACCGAATTTCGTCGTTTTTTCCAGTCCCGCGTCGCCCTGCTGTTGAATCAGGTTCGCTCCGTCCGCGACTGCCTGCTGAATCAGATTCACCACGTCGGCCTTCGTCTTGTAAACGTCTCGCGACGGGTTTACCACGTCCTTGCCCAGGTCAGGTCCGATGTTCGACCCGGAAACCGTCCGCATCAGGAGGTAATCGACCCCGGCGACGTGTAAAAGAGTTTGGGCAAAGGTGCGCTGGTCTTTCTGCACCTTGAAGTCGTATTTGTCTTCTGGAAAATCCTGGGCCAGGGCGATGAGTTTGTTCCCGATGCTGTTCCACATTGCCAGCGTCTCGTCTGCTCGGGAAAGCGCAGGACGCGGAGGTTGATTCTGCGGCTGGCCTTGACTGTAAGAACTGGTTCCGAAGATAGCAAGCAGTGTGACCGCAACCAGCACAAGCGAAGACCGCCTCATGGTAAATTTCTCCTTTGGATTAGCAATGAACTGCGAAAACACACTCACGCGAGGCTAGGACGGTCCTAATGAACGGGCCGTAAACCGGCAAGTTCAAGCCTCGCGCAGGGCAATCATTGGGTCCACCTTAGTTGCGCGCCGGGCTGGAAGGTAGCTGGCTAAAACGGCAACGGCAAACAAAAGCAGAGGAACGATCACAAACACAGCCGGATCATGCGGGCGCACGCCGTAAAGCAAACTGCCCATCAACGACGAAGTGGATGCAGAAACGATCATGCCGGCCACGATTCCGAGGCCCGCCAGCACGATACCCTTTTGCAAGAACAGCTTCAGGACGCCGCCTGGCCCCGCCCCCAAGGCCATGCGTATACCGATCTCGCGCGATCTTTGGCTGACCATGTAGGCCAGCAAGCCGTAAATTCCGATGGCGGCCAGAAGCACCGCCAGTCCGGCGAATCCGCCCACCAGGTCGGCAGAAAAACGGCGTAAAGCCAGTGAGCGATCAAGGATGTCATTCATAGAGACAACATTGAATACGGGTAAGCCGGGATCAATGCTCTGGATTTCATGCCGAATCTGTGGTTCGAGCAGGGTCGCGGGCAGAGTCGTCCGCAACACCAGGCTCACTTGCTTGCTGGGGTCTTGATAGGTCGAAACGAAAATGTGCGGAACGCCATCGACGTCGAGACCGTCACTCTTGATATCCTTAACGATACCCACGACGGTCGTCCATGGCTCGGTAGCGTCTTGTCCGAAGCGCACTCGGCGACCCAGCGGATCGCGGGTTGCCCAATACTGACGAGCGGTGCTTTCATCAATGATGGCCACCGGCTGTTTGCCGTCTTCATCGCCCTCGGTGAATGAGCGGCCGCGTAGGAGCGTCGCCCTCATCACCTTAAAATAATCGGGGCTTATCCGAATTCTCTCGGCGAGCAGATCCTGCGAGGACTCGACCGGTCTATCTTCAATCGCGAAGCCTTCGGTCGCTAAGCCACCGACCGCGTTGGGGTTGCTATTGGTGCTCGGTAGAGATGAGGTGATTGCAGCGAGTTCTACTCCCGGAATTGCCTTCATGCGCCGCAGCAACTCGCGATCAAAGGCGGCTTTACCAGGAATACCGAGATACGGATCCGTCTTCGGATCGTTGGGAACTCCGAGCCACGTGTTTGCCGTGACAACTTGAGTTGGATTAAAGCCTGGATTTTCCTGCAACAGATCGCGCAGCGTACGCAGCAGCAAACCGGCTCCGACCATCAGTATGACGGCAAATGCCAGTTCCGAGACGATTAGAACATCCCGCAATCGACCGGTCCTAGTGCTGTAGCCGGAACCGCGACCGCCTTCACGAATGGCCGAGGAGAGAGCGCCTTTTGCCGAATGAAGCGCTGGAGCAAGTCCAAACAGTAAGCCGGTAAGCATGGAAATCAGCAGAGCGAACGCCAGCACCACCCAGTCGATTCGTACTTCGTTGAGGCGGGGAACGTTCGATGGCACAAAGCGCAGAATGAATCCCAAAGTACCGACCGCGGTTGCGATTCCCGCGGCACCGCCGAAGAGCGACAGCAGCACGGACTCGGTCAGCATCTGGCGCACTATGCGGTCGCGGGTCGCCCCCAGCGCTAAGCGCACCGCCATCTCTTGTTGTCGCCCCGAAGCGCGCGCCAAGAGCAGATTGGCAATGTTCAACGATACGATGAAAACGATCAGGATTACCGCACCCAGTAACACCAGCAGCATGGGCCGAACATTGCCTACCAAGGTTTCTTGCAATGGTTGAATCTCAATTGTCCATTGCGCCTGCGGCGGATAATCGGTGGGAAAGTCGTGGCGTAATTGGGCAGCCATGGCAGTGAGCCGCGCCTGAGCTTGCTCCCGTGTCACGCCAGGCTTAAGTCGTCCGATTCCATTTATTAAAATCCGGTTACCGCGTATTGGCGGGGGAAAGGGAGCCCCGCTGAATCCGCCGGCGGCAAACACTTCCGCGTCGCCGGAAGTCGTCGGTCCAGGATGGCGAAATCCGCGTGGCAGAACCCCAATAATTGTAAGGGGATCACCGTCGATGCGGATGGTACGGCCGAGAACATCCGGATCGGCGCCGTAGCCACGGCGCCACAGGCCATCGCTGATCACCGCCTCTGGAGCGAAACCAGGCGTGAAGTCCTGCGGACCATACAACCGTCCAATTTGCGGGAGCACACCCAGCATCGAAAAGTAGGTAAAACTGGTATTGACCCCCTCGACGCGCTCCGGCTGTTTGGTTCCGGTCAAATTCTCGCTACCCTCGAAGATCGGGGTCACATCTTCAAATACACCCGATCGCGTCTGGAGGTCATCTAGTTCGGGCTTGGAAAACGTAACGTCCCGCAATCCCAGACCGGGCTCGTTAAAGAAGACTCGTACCAAACGATCGGGATCGCGGTAGGGCAGAGAATGCAGCAACACGGCATTCACGATGCTGAAAATTGCCGTGTTGGCTCCCACGCCGAGAGCCAGAGTCAAAATCGCAACCGCGGTGAAACCTGGATTCTTGCGCAACAATCTCGATCCATGACGCATGTCCGAACCTAGTTCGCCCCACCAGCGCACGCCCACGGATGCCCGCACGGCATCTTTGTGAGACTCGATTCCGCCGAACTCGATCCTCGCCTGTCGCATCGCTTCTTGCTGGGAAAGGCCTTTGCCAACCAGGTCCGCTGCGCGGCTCTCAATGTGGAAACGCACTTCCGTTTCCATTTCACTTTCAAGCCGCTGTCTCTTGACCATCCACTTCAACCAGGAGCGGAAGCGGGTGAGATTCATATCTCCTCCGGAGTAGTTCGCAGAATATTCGCGATCAACGACGCCATGCGGTTCCACTTTTCGGTTTCCGAATGGAGTTGGCGGCGCCCGGCTGCGGTCAGGCTATAGAACTTTGCTTTGCGGTTGTTGTCCGATTCGCCCCACTCGCTGGCGATCCAGCCCTGATGTTCCAGACGATAGAGCGCTGGATATAACGAGCCTTGCTGGATCTCTAGTTGTTCGCCAGAGATCTGCTGAATGCGCAGCAAAACCCCGTAGCCGTGCAGCGGGCCAAGCGAGACAGCTTTGAGGATTAGCATGTCCAGTGTGCCTTGCAGCAGATCAATCGCTTTGCCCACGATCTCTCCTTGCGCGTCTAGGAGAGACCTTAACAGGGCTCTCCTAGTTGGTCAAGGAGAGAGTATTTTGGCGGGACAGTTTCTGAATTTCGGGCTATGCGGAAGATATCCGAATGCCGACGCTAGATCGATCGGTGGTTTTCGCCCAGCGAGACGTGAAGTCGTCCAGAAGTCCGCTTGTGGGAAGTTCACCGTTTCACCGGATCGGTAATGATAAACGCGCTTGTATTGACCGGGGCCCGCCGCCTTCCGGGCGATCGGCACAACACAGAAACTAACCAGCACTTCTTGATTCCTCTACTACAAGAGGTGCACACCCGGTCGTATGGTCGGCAAACCGGAAGTAATCCACTTCATCCGTCACGCGGCCCGCTGGCGGCGATTCTCCCGCTGTTCCCTCGCCGTCTTCAACTTCTGGTCCCGCCCGTCCTTCGAAGACGACCCAACATCAACGAAGCTCGGGGTAGATGACCCTAGCCTGCGAGCAGAACCCGCCCATCATGCGCGTTCCCTGAATCGTGGCAAACGCGTTCGCATACGGCCTGTCTGCAAACTTCCTCTGGATCGGCTGCTGCCGCGCCACTTGCGCGGACAGTTCGTCCTGCGCCGCCTTCGTCCGCTCGTCATACTTTTCGGTGATCGCAATCTGCTGGGGCCCGAGGTTGCGAAGCGAAGCGCCCGACCGTCTCAGCTCATCCTGCTTGTCGAAGGTCAACTGACATACTCTATTGTGCGCTCTGTACACATCGTGCAGATACGCCTGCCACTCGCCGTCCGAGCGCACGAGGTCGAGCTGCCGCAGCACCTCTTCTCGCCAATTCGGATTTGTCTGGGAGTTAACCATCGACATTGCATGCACTTGATCGAAGCAGTTGGCGTCACAGTCGTTGATGGAGCCGGCGCTGGTGTAAAACAGCCCGCCGAAGCCGCTGTCGGCCGAGGGCTTGATGTCGTCGTTGGTGATGACGTGCCTCGGTTTGCTCGCCGGCTTGCCGGTCGGTGCAGTCGTGGACGCCTGTGCCACGCCGTCCGCAGTGGTCTTGTCAGCGGGAGGCCTTTGGTCTTGCTGCTGCTGTTCCTGCGCCGCCAGGCTCACCGGAAATGCCGGCAAAAACGCGCACAGGCCCACGGCGCATCGCAGAATCACGCCGAGATATCTCCGTCGTGGCACGCCCCATTTCGTCTTGCTCATCTACTGCACCACAAACACTTTCTTCTTCTTGACGAGCATCTGCTTGTCGTCGAACTGCAACCGGCACTGCGCGTTGGACTGCTCCACCAGCCACACATGCTCCGCGCCCGGCTGCTCGCGAAACGAAAGATGTTGCTCCGTAAGCATGGCGCGAATCTTTTCCTGCTGCATTCCGGCTTGCAGCTCGTCGCAAATCGACGCCGGATGCGCTTCCAGGTGTTCCCCCTCAACTTCATAATCGTTGCTGCCGGTCTGAGACGGGCTGTTGCTGATTTTCCTCCGCCACAGCTGCACGCCATCGAACGTATACGCCGCGACGTAAACGCCATCCTCGCACTGGCTTTGTTGATACGCGTAAACACCGATCCCGTTTGGTCTTGCCGGAAGGATTTTAGTCGTCGTGCATCCATCCTTTTTTCCAGACTGCCATCGCATCGTTCCCTGCGTCATGTCTTTCGCTTCCACCACCTTGACTGAGGCTTCCGCTGTCGCAAAATCCGTTCGAGCCGTCAGCCGAAACTCGCCCGCGCGCCGCGCGTACAATTGCAATTCATCGCCCTCGGTCTGCTCAAAGGCGTCCACATCCGAAATCGTCCATCTCACCTTGTCCTGTGCCTGGCCATTTTCGTCGACCATGCGGAACGAGCGCGACTCTCCAATCGCCATCATCGTTTTGTCAGGCGTAATCTGGTAGGGCTTCGGGCTCGCGCAAAACGCCGTTCCACTCGCCAGCAGCAATGCGCTCAGGCACAGGATAGTTTTCGAGGGAGCGAGTATTGCTCTTCTCATCGCTATCGATCCTCTGATTCGGCGCCGCGGCTGTCAAGATTACTTCGGGGTACTGGTGTCGTGGATTGTAGCGGGCCGGGGCAGGGCGCACATACGAGTGGCCTGTACCAAGTGATTCTGTACTGACGTGACCGATGGATCGACATAATTCCACGTCACAGTACCAGGCGATTGGTTGCGCTGACGGATGTACCGCAAGAGCTTTCACTTCAGATCGGAGACGGACTTCTTGTGTTCGCTCCGTTATCTGAACGGATCGACGCTTTCTCCAACCTCCATCTGAGGCAGGACACAACAAGGCCAGATTACGTCATCTCTCAATCCTTGGAGATCGATTTGCTTCCAGTAAATCGAGGGGTCTGAAAAATTGGCTCACAGCTTCCCAGTTCTGGCTCGAACAAGATCATCCCCGAAAGGAGAAATACCTCAAATTCTAATCGCGTGCGAAATTATTAGAAATCGCCGTAACTGCAACAAAACAAACGATCGCGGTCATTTCTAATCGCGTGAAAACGCGTCTTTTTTGGAGGCTTTTTTAGCGCCCCGCGTGCCCGCGACGAGCGAATGGCCATCTCAGTCGCGCAAGGAATGACAAATCTCGTCTGGGAATTGCGCGGACTACTTCGGGTGATTTCGCAACCGCTGGTTCTCGGCTTAACGGCTGATGGCAGGTTTCGGCTTGGCGGTGGCTTGCGCGTAACGCGCCGTGATGTGCTTCACGTAATTGCGCGTCTCGGCATACGGCGGAACGCCGCCGTAGCGCGTCACCACTTCCGGCCCGGCGTTGTAAGCCGCCAGCGCCAATTTCAAATCCCCGCGATAGTGGTCGAGCAGTTCCTTCAAATAACGCGTGCCGGCCTCAATATTCTGCACCGGATCGAAAACATCGCTTACGGCGAAACGCGAAGCGGTGGACGGCAGAAGCTGCATCAATCCGGCGGCCAGGCGCGGAGAAAGTGCATGCGGATTAAAATTCGATTCTTCGGCGATCACGCAGGTGATCAACATTTCATCCACTCCGTGCCTCTTCGCCGCGGCGCGGATCAGTTCGCTGAAGGGACCGGTGGCGGGCGGCGGCGTGGGATTCGGCTGGAACACATCTTCCGGCTCGATCGAAACGATCTCGCTCGCAGGCATGTCCACGCGTCCGCCGGGCACGGTTAGCCGCATCACGTCGCCCACTTGCTCGTAGCCGGTGATGTGCAATCGCTCGCCGGAGCGCAGCACCGCGTAATCAGCGCGCGCACAAGTGGCGGCCAAAAGGAGCAGTGCTGGAATCAGTCCAATGCGTCGCATGCGTTCTCTGCTTAGATGCTCATTCTCCGAATGCGTATGTCCGGATCGCGGCCGCGAGTCCTGCTTCGTCGTTCGTGAGCGTAACTGGCCAGCCGCGCAATTTCAATTCCGGCACGCTGTTTCCCATCACCACGGGCAATCCCGCGAATTCAAGCATCTCGTGATCGTTCCAGTTATCGCCCACGGCCATCACTTCATCGCGCGCGATGCCGCGCCGCCGCGCCCATTCCTCGAGCGTCGTCCCTTTCGAACAGTTCCGGCTGATCACATCGAGAATCGAGAAATTCTTGGCTTCGTATTCGGTGATCGCCAGCGAATAACGATCCGCCGCCGGGAGCTCCTGCAGCAAGCGAAATGCTCCGCGCACATGATCGAATGGCCCGGTGAACATCACCTGAATCGGATCCTCAACATCAAGACACGATTCGAGCGGCGACACCTGCGCGATATATTCCTTGTTCCGCTCGAAGTATTGCTGCCGCGACGGATCATTCCAGTCGATGCTTTCCAGGATCACCTGCCGCTCTTTCGGCCGATCGAAGATGACCGCAGCACCGGAACGATAATCGCGCGCCGCCTCGAGAACCATCTTGGCGGTTGCCCGCGGCAGCAGATGCCGCAGATGCGTTTCGCCGTCGAGAGATTTGATCAGCGCGCCGTTGTTCACGATCAGCAGGAGTTCGCATTCGAGCTGCGCGGCCACGGGTCGTGCAAAATCGAAGCGTCTTCCAGTAACGAGCAGGACCTCGATTCCGCGCGCCGCGGCTTCCACAATTGCGGCGCGATTCGCCTCCGGGATTTTCCAGTGGCTGTCGAGCAGCGTGCCGTCAATGTCCATCGCCAAAAGCTTTACGGGCATGCCTCAATCTTAGCAAGCTGCGGCTCCTTCCGCCGCGAGAGTTCCGTCCGTTCACCCTCTTCGACGGCAGCCGAAATGGACGGCTTGCCCTAGTGTCGCCGTCTGCTAAAATAAATCCGTCCGGTGGGCGGCTAGCTCAGCTGGGAGAGCGCCTCGTTCGCAACGAGGAGGCCGGGGGTTCGAATCCCCTGCCGTCCACCAATCTCCCGCCGTAGATCTACTAACGACACCGTCACTCGTTTGGCGCGATAGTACGCCCGTACCATCGACGCGCTCGCTTGACCTCCGCATCCTTGAATCAGCAAGCGAATCCGCTTTGCTGAGGAGCGAGCGAACGAAAGCTATGAGCGCGTCGAATCCACACCCGATAATTCCGGACGGCGATTTCAATGCGGCCCAAGCCGCGAAGGCCAGCGATCGCCGCCGGGCTGCGCGTGCGTCCGTGCTGATACCGGTGCGGCTTCGCCCGGTGCGCTTCACGGATGGGAACTTCGAGGATTTGACCTCGACGGTCAACGTCGCCCGAGGCTGCCTCTACGTCACCACCTGGCGCGATTCCTACTTCCCCGGCATGCGTGTGCTGGTCACCTATCCCTATATTTCGTCGGGGAAAGGGAGCGGCTGGGAATACCTCGGGGAAGTGGTGCGCTTGGAGACCCATCCCGACGGCAGGTTTCGAGTCGCGGTAAAGCTTCAATTCGTAATGCAGTCGTCGCCCAGCCCCAGGCTTTTGACGCTCTGAGCCCCTGGGCAATCAGTGCCGCGACTCCGGCGTTTCCGCTCGGTGCGCTCGCGGCTGACGATGATTCTTCCTTGTGTGGAAGGAACTGCAGGATCGGTGTGCGCGCTGAGCGATTCGAACTGACTTTTCGAGGTCAAAATGATGCTTCACACAATCCATTCCGAGCCCGTCCTACTGGTCGTAGTTGGTGCGGCGCTGGTGGGCATTTCGATTTTTTTGCGGATCATCGTCCCGCCGGACGTGAGCCAACAGCACAAGCAATAGGAGCAATCCGAGGAAACGAATCAGAATTGCGTGGCGGCCGGAAAGATCTGCGACTCGCGCATACGCGCCAATCCTATTTTTCGGTGGTTACAACGTCCGGCTCGGCAGTGTTCGTAGGCAGTTCCGGCTCTTCTAGCCGCGGCTCGGCCAAATCACCAAGCTGCACCTTCAGGTTGTTCGGATTCGTCGCGTAAGATATTCCGGTCGGAAAATCAATCTTGCCATCGCGAATCAGTTGTTCGATGACCATGTCGAAAGTCTGCATGCCTTCATTATCGCCGGCCCGCATAGCATCGACGATCGAACGCGAATCGCTTTCGCCCTTGGCCACGTAGTCGCGCGTCCGCATCGTTGATTTCAGAATCTCGACCGCAGCGATCCGTCCTGACCCGTCAATCTTCGGAATCAGCCGCTGCGCGACGATGAAGCGGAACATTCTCGCGAGGCGCGACCGAATGGTCATCTGTTCGTTCAGCGGAAAGGCGCCAACGATGCGTTCCACGGTTTTTGCGGCATCAATCGTATGCAACGTCGAGAGGACGAGAATGCCGGTTTCCGCGGCCTCCAGCGCCGTCTCGATGGTTTCCCTGTCCCGCATCTCGCCGACGAGGATGACCTTGGGCGCCTGTCGCAGCGCCGCACGCAGCGCCGCTGCAAAGCTCGGTGTGTCGCTGTAAAGCTCGCGCTGATGAATAGCAGCCCGTTTGTGAGGATGCAGAAATTCAATCGGATCTTCGATTGTCAGGATGTGACAGGCCTTGTGTTCGTTGATGCTGTCCACGATGGCCGCGAGCGTGGATGATTTTCCCGATCCGCTCGGCCCGGTCACAAGGACGATTCCATTACGCAGGTCGGCGATTTCCGCCAGTTGCGGAGGCAGGTTCAGCGCTTTCAAGTCAGGAATGGTGTTGGGAATCACGCGCATGACGATGGCGCAACTCCCGCGCTGCGTGAATATGTTCACACGGAAGCGGCACAGCTTGGCAACGGCGTAGGACAGGTCGCAAGAACCCTCTTCGCGCAGCTTGCGCACGAATTCCTGATTTCCGCCGATCACATCCGCAGCGATGCGGGCCGTGTCTTCCGAAGTAAGGACGTTGATTCCGGGCAGATTGAGTTGCAGGAGCTGGCCATTCACTTCCGCCATCGGAGCGCGCCCCGGCGAGAAGATCACGTCGCTGGTGCTCTTGGCGATCTCCAGCATCTGCCGGATCAGCTCGGGCGTGGGCAACATGCGATGCACCGGCGCGGACGGCTGAATGGGTTGTGGTTTTGGACCTTCCCCGGGGGTCTTGGGATTGTCCATGCTTGCACTCCTCTACGAACTGCAACTCTCAGTTTGAGACCGGGACCTACGATTCGCCATAGAGCCGTAGGACAGGTGTGGCTTAAGGATTAGCGCGGGGCATGCTCCGCGTCGTGGTGCCGCTCCGAGATCTCCGGCGCTTCAGGCTTCAGGTGAGAGACGCTAACCTCAATTGCTGCGGGAAGGGTGATCCGGAACGTCGCGCCTCCCCCACGGCGATTAAAACATTCGATCTTCCCGCCGTGTTCCTGAACGATTCCGTAAGAGATGCTCAGACCAAGGCCGGTGCCTTTTCCGACCGGTTTGGTGGTAAAGAACGGATCGAAGACATGGTTCGGCGATTTAATGCCCGGGCCGGTGTCGGAGAAATCGAGGATGACGCTCGCGTCTTTTTGCGTGGCGCGAATGGTCAGGACTCCGCCGCCGACCTCCTCGAGCGCGTCAATGGCGTTATCTACGAGGTTGAAGAACACCTGCATAAGCTGATTGGCGTCACCGCGCACAGGCGGCAGCGATTCCGAGGGTAGAAACTCGGTGCGGATGCCTTTGCCGCGCATGTCGAGACTGCTGAGATTGAGAGCGCTCGAAATGACTTGCGCCACATCGAGCAGCGCGATTTCCGGCGGAACGCGCCTCGCGAAGCTCAGCAGATTGGCCACCAGCGTCTTGATTCGCCGAGCCAGCGCGGCCGTTTTATTAGCCAGCAACTGCTGCTTGTCGCTCAGCCCGCCTTCGCTTGCGAGCAATTCGGTGTAACCGAGAATGCCGGTGAGAGGATTGTTGATTTCGTGCGCAGCGCCCGCCGCGAGCTGCCCGAGAGATACGAGCTTCTCGGTTTGAATCATCTGCGTCTGCAGATGCCGGAGGTTTTCGAGCGCATCCTGCGAGGCTTTCAGGAGTCTCTCGCGATCGCGGTAAACGAGACGCTGCCGCATGAATACCAGAAGCCCGGCGATGATCACGGCAATCTGCGTCACGCCAATTTGAAAACTTCGCACCGAGGGCGGCGCTTCGTGGGAAACCGCGGCGTAAAGCGCCATTACCGGCATCGAAAATACGGCCACCAGCGCCAGCCTCGCCGGCCACGCACTCATTCGCTTCGAGGCGTGCTCGAGGCTCTGGGGCACTCGATGCGTCTGCAGCGAGACCAAACCCGCCGTCCCGAACCACACCAGCGCCGCCACGAGAGGAAGATCGTACGGACTGCCGGTGTAATAGAGATTTTTCCCGATGGCCTCGTTAGAGACGTACACGCCCACGGCGAACAGCAACGACGCGCAGCACAAGTGCGCGTAAATCGTCTTCCACCGTCCGCGAGCCTGGAAGTAAAGAACTGCGAGGCCTCCGGCGAGGAAGAGATTCTGAACGCCTTCGAGGGAATCGAAAGCGTTGTCGTAGCGCTCGACATTCAGCGATACGTATTGCCATGGCGTGACGATGAAGAGATAGAGATAAACCCACCAGAGCAGCAGCAACGTGAAATTGATGTAACCGAGATGCATGCGCAGATCATCGCGGCGGTCGTGCGGCCGGAGAGCCAGCGCACCAATCATCGGCACGGCATGGAGAAACAAGATTACGTCGCCAACGTAAGGGTCCGGAATGGGCTGATGCTTAAAAGCCTCGAGATACGTCCACAAGAACTGTCCGGCCATCCAGGCGGCGACTCCGAGACCGAAAAACGCCCAGAAGGCCCGGCTGCGGCGAGGCGGATGGGCGACATTCGCCAAGATGCAGGCCGCGGCGAAAACGGCGGCGAGCGACATCCCCACGTCGCCGAACATGGTTAGGCGCGGGCCCGGAGGAACTACCAAGCCGCAAACCGTGAAGGTGCCGCAGAATGCCAGCCAGGCTCCGATAATTAGCCAGTTCGTGTTCGGGCGTGCGAGCGCGAGATCCGGCCCGATGTGAATTTTGAGAGGCGCCTGGCTCATGAGAAGGTTTGAGCGACTTGGATAAGATTAAGACTGGGTTAGGCTTAGGAGGAGGGGACAGTTGGAGGGTAGTTCCAGTACTGCAACATACCTAACGTCATAGAGCCGTTAGGATTGAGGGAAATCGGCTGACGCGCCTAGGACCGGCAGGGACTGTGAACACCCTGAGCGGGCAGCCAATTCAATGCGGAGCCAGGCCGGTTGCGTTTCAGGGTTGCGGAGTCGACAGGGACTGCCGCTGTGCCACGATCTTCCGCGCATTTTCGTACAGAGCCTTGGCGCGCGGGATGGCGTTGATGGCTTCGCCGAGCTGCGGATCGTTCTCGAGTTCCACCTTATAGCCATCATTGACGCCGAACACCGAAGTGAGAACCTCGCGCTTGATGCGCCATTTCAACCAATCGAGATTGGTCTTGATGTCGTCGTCGCTGTAGCGGATGTGTTCTTTGTCGAGGTAGTGGCGAAGCTCGGCGATGACGGCGTCATCGGTCGAGAAGTTCTTCGAAATCTCCGGCTTCTGGCCAAGGTACGATTTCGTGAAGTCGCCCACGCCTTGCGGGAACGGGTAAAAAACCCCGCGGCGGATCAGGGTCTCCTGGAACGGCGAATTCTTCGGCGCAGGCACGACGATATCCGGCGTGATGCCTCCCTCGCCGAAAACCTGCCGGCCGCTGTCCGTCAATTTTACTTCCGGCTGACGAGGCGGCTTTGGATTGTAGTGATAGTCATACAGCGAAACGTTCTTGTAATCGCGCTGAATCAGCCGTCCGCTGGGCGTGTAGTAGCGCGCCACGGTGAGAAGCATGGCAGTATTTTCGGTTAGCGGGAATTGCGTTTGAACCAGGCCCTTGCCGAAGCTGGTCTCGCCGACCACCAATCCGCGGTCATGATCCTGCATTGCGCCAGCGACAATTTCTGACGCAGAAGCGCTCTGCCCATTGATCAGGACGATCAGCGGCACGGTCACTCCCTGATTGCCGCGAACCGCGTAAAACCTGCGTTCCGGAGCGGAGCGCCCATGGAAGGAAACAACGAGCTGGTTCTTCTCGAGGAACATGTCGCCGATGCCCACGGCCTGCTGCAGCAAACCTCCGCCATTGCCGCGCACGTCGAGAATCATGCCGTCGAGATGCGCGACGTCTAGATCCTTGAGCGCAGTGGCGAGATCCGAATCCGTGGTTTCATTAAACGCGGAAACTCGTGCATAGCCGATTCCCGGCTTTACCAAAGTGTAGAAATCGACGCCGGGGCGGGGAATTTCATCGCGCGTCACGCTGACTTCGATCGGCTTCTCCCAACCTTCGCGGCCGAGCGTGATTTTCACCTGGGTGCCCTTGGGGCCTTTCAAAAGCTCAGCCACTTGTCCGGTGTCGAGGCCTTCGCAGGACTTGTCGTCCACTTTCAGGATGATGTCGCCGGGGCGGATTCCGGCTTTATATGCCGGTGATCCGAACATCGGGGCGACCACATAGGTATAGTTCTCGCGCGGCGCTACGGTCATGCCCACGCCGTAATAGCGGCCCTGCTGCTCTTCCTTGAAACTGGCGTATTGCTTGGGATCGAAGAAATAAGAGTGCGGATCGAGAACGCGCAGCATGTTGGGAATCGCGCCGTCGTAAACGGCCTTATCGGTGTCAACCGGCGTGGCGTAATTGTGCTCGACGATCGAAAGCACCTTGGTGAACATCCGGTAGGAATCCTGGATGTCGCCGGCGCTGGCACCCGTGGCGCGCACCGGCCGGCCGTAAAGTCCGCCGGCGATCGCGGAGATTGCCAGCACGCCGATAAAAAGAAACAGCCCGCGTTTTGGTGATTCCATCTTGTCTAGTTCCTCCGCGCCCCTCACCGAGCCAGTATAACATACAAGATTGGGCCAATTTGACAGCGCTCTGGCCCTACTCTATGATGCATTCGCACGCCGAAATGCCACCTCGATGCTCAGTATTCCTCACCTAATCATCATCTTTTTGGTTGCCCTGGTCGTATTCGGGCCTCAAAAACTGCCTGAATTGGCTCGTACTTTGGGTAAGCTGATGGCCGAATTTCGCAAGGCGACGGGTGATTTGCGATCCACCTTTGACGAGCATATGCGGGAGCTCGAACTTGAAGCACAACGCCTCGACCTGCAGAAGCGCGAACTAGAACTAGCTCGCCAGCAATCGCAGCAGCGCGCGCAGCAATCGAACGCGCCGGCGCCGCAGCCACAGCTGCCTGCGGCCGTTGATCAGAGTGTCCAGCCGGGTACTCCTCAACAAACCGAGCTTCCGCTCGATTCACCGGGAACCGCGGTTTCCGCTCCGCCCGAAACTGTGCCGCGCGGGCGGGTCAATCCCCATTCCGGGCCCGATGTCGCGCCCGATCCCTCATCTGATGGCCACTGATGGACGATCCCAACCAGCCTGATATTTCCAGCGAG
>Ga0310039_10000836_pt1 | contig 23861 bp, 23 predicted proteins | sample Sb_taG_4_FD_200460 | JGI IMG/M metagenome (GOLD analysis project Ga0310039, IMG submission 200460) | Peat soil microbial communities from Weissenstadt, Germany - Sb_50d_6_BS metaG (v2) (version 2) | ecosystem: Environmental > Terrestrial > Soil > Wetlands > Peat | place: Germany: Weissenstadt...
GGCCATTATTATTTGAATCGCGGCGGACCTTATCGAGAATTCATGCCCGAAGTGTTCAAGCAGTCAAATGGACGGTTCTGGGTCGATTACGGCTATCACATCGCGCCGATCGAGGCCGCGCATATCGACGAGATGGAGCATCTGGTGCTCGATCACGGGGTGACGTCGTTCAAGATCTTCATGTTCTATGGCGGCTACGGCCTGCACGGACCGTCGTCGCAGCAGAACGAATTTCTGATGACCGGGCCGGATGACCGCTACGACATCGCCCATTTCGAATTCATCATGCGCTCGGCGCAGCGTCTGATGGAAAAATTTCCCGATAAGGCACCCTATATCAGCGTCAGCCTGCATTGCGAGCTGGCCGACATCCTCAACGCCTATACGAAAATCGTCGAGCGCGAGGGCAAGCTGACCGGGCTCGCCGCCTACAGCGCCGCGCGTCCGCCGCACTCGGAAGGGTTGGCGATCTGGATCGCGTCGTATCTCGCCAATGAAACGAATTGCCTGAATATCAACCTGTTGCATCTGAGCTCGCGCAAGGCGATCGAGGCCGCCTGGACCATGCAACAGGTGTTTCCCCATGTCGCGTTTCGCCGCGAAGTGACCGTCGGCCATCTGCTGCTCGATACCAGTTGCGAATGCGCCGTTCACGCCAAGGTCAATCCGCCGATCCGGCCGCGCGAGGATGTCGAGGCGCTGTGGCGGGCCGTCCTCGATCGCAAGGTCGACTGGATCGTCAGCGACCACGCCTGCTGTTCGGCCGAGCAGAAATGGTCCAAGGACGATCCGGACAATATCTGGCTGGCGAAATCGGGTTTCGGCGGCACGGAGTATCTGCTCTCCGGCGTACTAAGCGAGGGCAGCCGGCGCGGAATGTCGTACAACCACATGGCCGAGCTTTTGAGCTGGAAGCCGGCGCAGCGGTTCGGTTTGCACGGCAAAGGCGATATCGCGCCCGGCTACGACGCCGACATCGTTCTGGTCGATCCGCAGGCGAAATTCGTCGTTCGCGCCGCGGAATCCGAATCCCATCAAGGCTATACGCCGTTCGAAGGCGTCGAGCTCACCGGGCGGGTGAAAAGCACATTTCTACGCGGCGCGCCGATTTATCTCGACGGCAAGATCGTCGGGCCGCCTCGCGGCGAATATCTGCGCCGTCCGCTCGCCTGATCCGGCTACCGGCCGGTGGCGACATAGGGGTGCACCATCTTGGCCGGGTCGACGATGCGGTCGAAGTCGGCCTCGGTGACGAAGCCGAGCTTCAGCGCGGCGGCCTTGAGCGTGAGATCGTGATTCTTGGCATAGTGCGCGATCTCCGACGCCTTGTCGTAGCCGATCACCGGCACCAAAGCGGTCACCAGCATCAGCGAGCGCTCGACATCCTCTTTGATCTTTTTGCGGTTCGGCTCGGTGCCCTCGACCAGGAATTTGCGGAAATTCGTGCAGCCGTCGGTCATCAGCGTGATCGAATGCATGACGTTGTAGATCATCAGCGGCTTATAGACGTTCATCTCCAGATAGCCGCCGGCGCCGCCGAAGCCGACGGCGACGTCGTTGCCCATCACCTGGACGGCGATCATGGTCAGCGCTTCGCACTGGGTCGGATTGACCTTGCCGGGCATGATGGATGAGCCAGGCTCGTTCTCGGGTATCAATAGCTCGGCAAATCCGGCGCGCGGGCCGCACGACATCAGCCGGATGTCGTTGGCGATCTTGTAAAGCGAGACGGCGAGCGTACGCAGCGTGCCGGAAAGTTGCACCAGCGCGTCGTGGGCGCCCTGCACGGTAAATTTGTTCGGCGCGCTGACGAACGGCAGGCCGGTCAGCTCGGCGACGTTCGCGGCGGCGGCTTCGGCAAAGTCCGGCGCGGCGTTGATCCCGGTGCCGACCGCGGTGCCGCCGAGCGCTAGGCGATAGAGGCCGGGGAGCGCGCCCTCGATGCGTTCGAGATCGTCGGCGAGCATGCCCGCATAACCCGACCATTCCTGGCCCAGCGTGAGCGGCGTCGCATCCTGCATGTGGGTGCGGCCGATCTTGATGATGTCGTTCCACGCGGCGGCTTTGGCGGCGATCGCTTGCTGCAGCGCCTTGACCGCCGCCATCAGACGCTGCCTCACCGCGACCGCGGCGGCGATATACATCGCCGAGGGAAAGGTGTCGTTGGAAGATTGCGACATGTTGACGTGATCGTTGGGATGAACCGGCGTCTTGCTGCCGAGCGGCGTGCCGGCAAGTTCGCAGCAGCGATTGGAAATCACCTCGTTCACGTTCATGTTGAATTGCGTGCCGCTGCCGGTCGTCCAAACATGCAGCGGAAACATATCGTGATACTTGCCCGCGAGAATCTCGTCGCAGACGTGAACGATCAACGCATGGATTTTGTCGGGAAGGCGCTTGCCAGAATGATTGGCGTTCGCCGCCGCCTTTTTCAGGATGGCGTAGGCGGTGATCATGTCGCGCGGCGTCAAATCCTGGCCGATGCTGAAATGCTCGAGAGCGCGCTGGGTCTGCGCGCCCCAAAGCTTGTCGGCGGGGACCCGGACCTTGCCGAGGGCATCGGTTTCTATGCGGAAATCGCTCATGGGAAGCTCCTCAACGGCGGCGGCGCGCAGCGGCGGATTATCAGCGGACATGGCAACAGGGCCGCGAAATGTCCAGTTCGCTTAAGGAATTTGGGACGCAGGCAGGTTCGCGATAGACTGCGTAGTCGATCCTGGCGGTCTCGGTTGGACCTATCCTTCCTGTGCAAAAACTTCATATAATTCCGCGGCTTAGAGCGGAGGCGAACGGCGGCGCGCGTGATGCGTGGCCGTTCCGAGCGATCATGCCATGACGGAAACGGTCGCCGAAATTCTCGACGCCTATCGCCGCGGCGCGCTCAAGTCCGAGGATGTGGTCGCGCGCAGCTTTGCGCGCATCCGCCGCCACGGCGATCCCGCCATCTTCATTGCGCTGCGCGGTGAAGCCGACGTCGTCGCCGAAGCAAAAGCGCTGGCGTGCGACGGCGACATGGCGCTGCCGCTTTACGGCATCCCGGTCGCGGTCAAGGACAATATCGACGTGAAGGGTTTGCCGACCACGGCCGCATGCCCGGCGTTCGGCTATCGTCCCGGCAAGGACGCCACATCTGTCGCAAAACTTCGCCAGGCCGGCGCGCTCATTCTCGGCAAGACCAATCTCGACCAGTTCGCCACCGGTCTGGTCGGCGTGCGGACGCCTTACGGCATCGCCCGCAACCTGTTCGACGACAAGCTTATCGCCGGCGGTTCGAGCACCGGCTCGGCGCTTGCGGTCGCAGCTGGCTTCACGCCGCTCGCGCTCGGCACCGATACCGCCGGATCGGGCCGGGTCCCGGCGGCGTTCAGCAACATCGTCGGACTCAAGCCGAGCCGCGGCATGGTGTCTTGCGCCGGCGTCGTACCCGCCTGCCGCACGCTGGATTGCGTATCCGTCTTCGCGCTCACCGTCGACGACGCGATGGCGATGCTGAACGTGATCGCGGGTCCCGACGCCGCCGACCCCTATTCGCATCCGCGGCCGGTCGGCGCGGCCGGTCCGCTGCCGGATGGCGTAAAACTCGGCGTGCCGTGGCCGGGCCAGCGCCTGTTCTTCGGCGACACCATGTCGGCCAAGGCTTACGACGATGCGCTGGCGCGGCTGACCGGTCTCGGCGCAAAAATCGTCGAGATCGACGTCGAGCCATTCTATGAGGCGGCCCGGCTGCTCTACGACGGGCCGTGGGTGGCTGAACGTTATCTCGTCGCCAAAGCGCTGATCGCGTCGTCACCGGAATCGCTGCATCCGGTGACGCGTCAAATCATTCTCGCCGGCGCGCACCGCAGCGCGGCCGAGACCTTTACGGCCTTCTACCAGCTCGAAGAGTTGCGCCGCGCAGCCGATCGCACTTTCCGCGCGGTCGATGCGCTGGTGCTGCCGACGGCGCCGACCATCTACACCGTCGAGCAGGTGCTCGCCGATCCGATCCAGCTCAACAGCCGGCTCGGGACCTATACCAATTTCGTCAACCTGCTCGATCTGTGCGGCCTTGCGGTGCCGTCGTCGATGCGCGCCGACGGTGCGCCGTTCGGCATCACGTTCTTGGCACCGGCCGGCGCAGACGCGGCGCTGGCGACGATAGGCCGCGACTATCATGCCGCGACCGGTCTGCCGTTCGGCGCGCTCACGCGCAGCAAATAATCATTTCGACTCGTCGATCACGCTGACATGGGCGGCGACGACGCGCCAGCCTTCGGGGAAGCGCACCCAGGTCTGCATCTGGCGGCCGACTTTGCCCGGCATGGTCGTGCGGTAATAGAGCGTCGACGCGACGGCGTGATCGCGGCCGTAGGTGCTGATGACGGTCTTCGCCAGCCTGCGCGCCAGACCTGCCGGTGAGCGCGCGGCGCGGAATGCCGCAATCTCGGCGTAACCATAAAGATTCTCGCCGCCGCCGTAGCGGATGGTGCGCGGATCGTTGCGGAATGTTCCGTCGAGCGTGGCGATGTCGTTCGACACCAGGGCCTTTTCGTAACGCTCGAATTCAGCCGTGACTTCGGCAACGACCTCCGGCAGGTCGATCTCCATAAATCTCTCCTTGAATTTCTCCTTAGAGCGCCGGGCGCGGTGCCGCGACGACGCCCTGCGCTTCGAGCGCGTGCGCGATGCGCAAACCTACGTCCTCGCGCCACGGCGCCGCGATGATCTGCACCGCGATCGGCAACGGGGCAAGCGGCGCCGGCACGGCGACGACCGGCAGGCCGATGAACGAGATCGGCTGGGTGTAGAGACCGAGATTGGCCCGCACCGGCAGTTCGACGTCGTCCAGCATGAAGCTCTGTTGGCCGATCAGCGGCGCCGTGCACGGCGTCGCCGGCGCCAGGATGGCATCGACTTCGGCGAACAGTTTTAAAACCTGCTCGCGGTACCAGCGGCGGAATTTCTGCGCCTTTACCACCAGCGAAGCCGGCGTCATGGCGCCCGCGATCAGCCTGTCGCGTACGGCCGGATCGTAATCTTTCGCCCGCGCGCGCAGACGGTCGAGATGCAGACTTGCGCCCTCGCTTGCGGTGATGATGAAAGCCGCCGAGCGGGCGCGTTCGGCTTGCGGGATCTCGATATCGCGGTTGGCGCCAAGGGCTGAGGCGACGCCATCGACGGCCGCGACCGCCTCCGCCGTTTTGCCCTTGAAGTAACCGCCGGCGACCGCGATACGCAGGCCGTCGGTGCCTTTGTCCAAGTGCGGTGCAACCGGCTCGGCAGCGCGATCGGCGCAGGCCGGGTCGTCCGCGTCAAAGCCTTGCATGGCGTCGTAAGCCAGCGCCAGATCGCGCGTCGTGCGCGCGAACGGCCCCAAATGATCGAGGCTCGCCACGAACGGAAACGTCTGCGCGCGGCTGAGGCGCCCGTAGGTCGGCTTGAGCCCGAAAATGCCGCACAGCGACGACGGCACCCTGATAGAGCCGTTGGTGTCGGAGCCAAGCGCCAGCGGCACCAGGCCGCCGCCGACGGCGGAGCCCGATCCGCCCGACGAACCACCGCTCATGCGGTCGAGATCGTGCGGATTGCGCGAAGGGCCGTCGTGGATGTTCTCTCCGGTGAAGTCGTAGGCGTATTCGCCCATGTTGAGCGCGCCGACGAGGACGGCGCCGGCCGCCTCCAGCCGCTCGATCAGCGCCGCATCGCGCGCCGCCGGCGGCAGATCGCGGTTGATCTCGGAGCCGGCCAGCGTCGGTAGGCCGGCAACATCGAACAGGTTCTTGACCGCGAACGGCACGCCGGCCAGCGCTGGCAGCCGTTCGCCTCTCGCCCGCGTCTCATCGAGCGCCCGTGCGCGGGCAAGCGCGCGCCGCTCGGTCACCGCCGTGAAGGAATTGAGCAGCGGATCGCGCTCGCGGATGCGCGCCAGCGTCGCCTCGATAATATGCATGGCGCTGACACGGCCGGCGGCAACAGCGGCGGCGATGGAGGCCGCCGAGTCCCAGGCAAAATCGCCGGCCGCGGTCTCAAGCATGGAAGACCGGCGCGGGCTCGGCATCGTCCGGCAGCGCAAATTCGTCGACCAATGCCGCGTGTTGCAGGATCAAACGCAGATTGAAGGTGATGCTGTGGTGCCAAGCCGGATCGAGAGTAAGACCAAGCGCCTGGGCGCTTGCCGCGACGAGTGCGTCGATGGACGTCTCAGGCTTCGTCTTGGCTGTAACGCGAGCGGGATGAGGGCGCTTGGCGCGCGCGGATCTCGCCTTGCGGCCGGCTTTACGCTTCATGCCTTCGGCACCAGCAGGAACTCTTCGGCGAAATGGCAGGCGACCCGCCGGGGGCCGAAGCTGCGCAGTTTCGGCATCGTGGTTTCGCACATAGCGGCGCTCGGCGGGCATCGGCCGTAGAAGCGGCAAACGTTCGGATCGGGATCGATCGGGCTGCGCGGCTCGCCGTTCAGTCGCAAACGCCCCGTGCCATTCTCATGCAAACGCGGCACGGCAGCAACCAGCGCCTGGGTATAAGGATGCAACGGACGTTCGAACACCTCCGCGGCCGGACCAGATTCGACGATCTTGCCGAGATACATCACCAGCACCCGGTCGCACAACAGCCGCACCACGGAAAGATCGTGCGACACGAACAGATAGCTCATGCCGAACTCTTTCTTGAGCCGCTGCAAGAGCTGCAGAATGACCACCTGAACGGAGACGTCGAGCGCCGCAGTCGGCTCGTCGAGCACCAGAAGCTCGGGCTCGACCGCGATAGCGCGGGCGATGCCGACACGGGCGCGCTGGCCGCCGGACAGTTGATGCGGGTAACGCGACAGGAACGGCAGCGGCAGGCCGCATTGCAAAGCGACGGCTTCGACGCGTTCGGTCAGCGCCTTGCCGCGCATTTTGCGCAGGCGGCGCAGCGGATCGGCGATGGCGTCGAAGGCGGTGAAGCGCGGATTGACGCTTTCGCCGGCATCCTGGAATACCATCTGGATGCGGGCACGGTCGCGATCGCGGGCGAAGACGCGCGACGGCTTCAACGACAGTTCGCGGCTGCCGAGTTTTATGCTGCCGTCGCTGACATCGACCAGGCGGGTCAGCGCCCGCACCAGGGTCGACTTGCCGCACCCGGATTCGCCGACAAGGCCGACCGTCTCGCCCTTATTGATGGTGAAGCTGACATCATCGACGGCATACACCTTGGGAAGCTTCTCCGGGCCGCCGGAAAAGCGCCGCTTGAAGCGCGCCAGCGGCCCCGGCCCACCGCCGACCGGGAACAATTTCGATACGTCGGCAACGTCAAGCAGGATGGTCATGCTGCGCTCTCGGTTGGCGCGTTCGCGATGCGCTCGGGCAACGGATTCCAGCAGGCGACCATATGGCCGGACGCCGAGGTCGATCGCGGCAGCGGCTGCGCGCAGGCGTCGATCTTGCGCGGGCAGCGTTCGGAATAGCGGCAGGGCGGCAGGTCGGTGCGGCGCAGATCGGGGAGCGAGCCTGGAATGGAGGCAAGCTCATCGAGGCTTGCCGCCGAATCCGGCGTCGCCGCGATCAGCTCCGCCGTATAGGGATGGCGCGGGTGCTCGAACAGGTCTTCGGTCGGCGCGTTCTCGACGACATGGCCGGCATGCATGACGACGATGCGGGAAGAGCGCTGGCCGGCGAGCGCCAGATCGTGGGTGATGAAGATCGTCGCCATGCCCATCTCCTTGGCGAGATCGTTGACCAGATCCATGATGACCGCTTGCGTGGTCACGTCGAGGCCGGTGGTCGGCTCATCGGCGATCAACAGTGAAGGCTTTGCCGCCAGCGCAATCGCGATCATGACGCGCTGGCACATGCCGCCCGACATTTCGAACGGATAGGCCTTGGCGCGGCGCGCCGGATCGGTGATGCCGACGGCGCGCAGCATGTCGATCGCCTGGCCCGGCGCGTCGCGGCGCGGCACGTTGCCGTGGCGGATCAGCACGTCGGCAATCTGGCGGCCCACGGTGCGGATCGGATTGAGCGCGGTGCGCGGGTTCTGGAATATCATCGCGATCTCGCGGCCGCGCACGTCGGCAAGCTGGCTGGGTTTTGCCGCAAGCAGATCCAGCCCGCCGAGCATGGCGCGCCCGGCGGTGACTTTTCCCGCAGGGTCGAGAATGCCCATCACCGCATAGGCGGTGACCGATTTTCCCGATCCGGATTCGCCGACCAGCGCGATGGTCTCGCCCTTGTCGACGGCAAAGCTCACATTATCGAGCGCGCGCACGATGCCGGAGCGGGTGCGGAATTCGACGCTGAGGCCTTCGACGCTCAGCGCGGGCGCGGCCGTTGTCATGTCCTTCTCCTAGGATCGACCATGTCGCGCAAGCCGTCGCCGAGCAGATTGAAGCAGAACACCGCGACCATCAGCGCCAGGCCGGGGAAGAACGCGTTCCACCATTCGCCCGACACCATGAAGGCCGCGCCCTCGGCAACCATGATGCCCCATTCCGGCGTCGGCGGCCGCACGCCGAGCCCGATGAACGACAGGCCGGCGGCGTTGAGGATGGCGTAGCCCATGGTCAGCGACATCTGCACGACCATGATCGGGAACACGTTCGGCAGGATTTGGAAGGCGAGGATGCGCCAATCGGAATTGCCGCTTAGCCGCGCCGCCTCGACGAAGCCGGCCTCGCGCCGCACATTGGCCTCGGCGCGGGCGATGCGCGCATAAAGCGGAAAATTCACGATCGCGGTCGCCAGCACGATGTTCTGCACCGTGTTGCCGAGCGCGGCGACGATGCCCATGGCGAGCACGAACAGCGGGAACGCCATGATGGTGTCGGCGATGCGGCCGACCACGCGGTCGGTCCAGCCGCCGAAAAAGCCGGCGGCGACGCCGGCGAGGCCGCCCATGAGAAAGACTAATGCGACCGAGGCGACCGCGATGAAAAAGTCGAGCCGCGTCGCGACGATGACGCGGCTGAACACGTCGCGGCCGAGCTGGTCGGTGCCGAACCAGTGATGAGCGCTCGGCGGCTTGAGCGCCTGGGCGGTGTCGCTGGCCAGCGGATTGTACGGCACGATGTCCGGGCCGAGGATCGCGGCGAGCACGATCAGCACGAACAGCGCGAAGGCAAAGCCGGTGACCGGATTCTCCGCGATCACGTAGCGCGCATGGCGCAACAGTGCGGTCAAGGCGGCGTCGCGCCGCGGCGTCGCTGCAATGTCGGTCATGCTTCCAGCCTCACGCGCGGATCGATCAGCCCATAAAGCACGTCAATCATCAGGTTGAGCGCGACATACATCACCGCCATGGTCAGCACGAAACCTTGTACCGGCGCGAAGTCGGACGCCAGCAGCGCCTCGACGGCGTATGAGCCGATGCCCGGCCAGGCGAATACTTTTTCGACCAGCACATTGGCGCCGAGCAGGAACGAAAACACCATGCCGAGCGTGGTGATGACCGGCAGCATGGCGTTGCGGAACGCGTAAGTGACGATCACGGTGAACGACGACAGGCCGCTGGCGCGCGCGGTGCGCACGAAATCCGACGACAGCACCGCGAGCATCGAGGCGCGTGTCATGCGTGCGATCGGCGCCAGCGAGAAAATGCCGAGCGTCAGCGCCGGCAGGATGAGCTGTTTCAGACTCGCCATGAACAATTCGGGCTGCCGCGCGATCAGGCTGTCGATGAGATAAAAGCCGGTAACCTGCGGCGGCGGATCGAAGAACACATCGAGCCGCCCGAGCGGCGCCGGCGCCCAGCCGAGCAAGTAGTAGAAGACATAGACCAGGATCAGACCGGTAAAAAATACCGGCAGCGACACGCCGAGCGTCGCGACGACGCGGCAGGCGTGATCGATCAGCGAATTCGGCCGCGTCGCCGCCAAAATGCCGAGCGGCACCGCGATGACGATGGATACGAGGAGGCCGAGCAAGGTCAGTTCAGCCGACGCCGGCAGCCGCGTGCGCAACTCGGTCAGAACCGGTTGCCCGGTGGTCAGCGAGTTGCCGAGATTACCGTGGCCGAGATCGACAACGTAGCGGCCGAACTGCTCGATCAGCGGCTTGTCGAGGCCGAGTTTTACGCGGACTTCTTGGATGGCCTGCGGCGTCGCGGCCGGTCCGGCGAAATAGGCTGCCGGATCGCCCGGCAGCGCGCGGGTGAGCAGGAAGGTGACGATCACCACGCCGATCAGGCTCGGGATCGCCATCGCCGCGCGCTTGAGGATCATCGTCAGCATGGTTGCACCGCGAGACGCCGCGTCACGCGCTCACCCCTTCGCGAACGCGCGGTAGTCGAGCCGGCGGTGGAACCAGTATTCGTAGCCGGAGATGTTCTTCTGCATCGCGACGTTGACGTAGGGCTGGTACAGCGGAATGCGCGGCATGTCGGTGAAGGCGAGATCGACAAAGTCCTTCACGTCCTTGTCGTAAGTCGCCTTGTCGCCGGTCGCCGCCGCTGAGCGGGCGCCGTCGATGAGCGCATCCATCGCCGGCGACTGATAGTCCATGGTGTTGAAGATCGATTTGCCCGAGTGGTAGCACCAGTAGAAAAAGTACTCGGGATAATCGAGCCAGCCCGAGAACACGTTTTCGAACAGCGGCATGGTCTTCTTGGTGAGCTCGGTGCGCCAGTTCGCGCCCGGTACCTTGTTGATCGTGGTGGTGACACCGATTTGCGCCAGGCTTTCCTGCACCAGCACAGCGATCGGCTCGTTGACGCCGGCGAAGCCGAGGTCGAACGAGATCGGCACGTTGATGTTGCTGACGCTGGCCTCGGCAAGGAACTGCTTCGCCTTGTCGAGATCGGTGTTGAATTTGTGCGGCTGCGGCCAGGCAACTTCGATGGGCGCACCGGCTGGCGCGCCGAACATCGGCTTGGCGAGGCCATATAGCACTGCATCCATGATTTTCTGATAGGGGATGGCATAGGCGATGGCGTGCCGCACCCTCACGTCGTTGAACGGCGGGTTCTGCACGTTCATGCCGATATACTGGATGCCGTTCGAATACGGCGTCGACACGATGGCGAGCTTGCCGTCGGTTTTCAGCTCGGAGAAATCCTTGTTCGGCAGATCGTAGGACACGTCGGCGTCGCCGCGTTCGAGCAAGGCGCGCCGGTTGCCGGCGTCGGGCACCATGCGCCAGACGATGCGCCTGATCTTCGGCAGCGGGCCGCCTTTCCAGTTCTCATTACGCTCCAGCACGACTTGTGAACCGGCGGTCCAGTTGGTGACCTTGTAGGCGCCGCTGCCGACGGTATTGAGCTTGGTGAATTCAAGGCCCCAGGGGTCCTGTTCGGTGGCCTTCGATTTCACCAATTTGGAATTGATCACGCAGGGCACGATGACGGCGAGATCGGGAACGGTGAGCCGGTCCTTCTTCATGAAGTCGACGCGGAAAGTGTGATCGTCGACGACGACGAATTGCTCGGGCTTGGTCAGCGAGCCGGCGCTCATCTGGAAGGTCGGAAAGCCGCCGACAGTCACGGCGCGGTCGAACGACCATTTGACGTCGTCGGCGGTGACCGGCGTGCCGTCCTGGAAAGTCGCGTCCTTGCGCAGCTTGAAGGTCACCGACATGTCGCCGATGGCCATGTCCTCCGCGAGCTCGGGCTTGAATTTGTATTTGTCGTAATAGGGCGTGCCGTTGGGCAGCGTCTTCATCTCGTGGCTGATCAGCCGGTCGTAGCAATTCCACGATACTTCGTAGCCTGGCACGTTGGTGCCGACGCCGTGGATGTCGAGATTGTTCGGCCCGCTTTCGGAGACGATGAGCAGCGTCTCCTGGCGCGATTGCGCCTTGGCCGCCGACCACACCGCCGGTGCGGAAGCCGAAAAGGCGCTGGCGGCGGTGAGCGCAGTCATCGATTTGAGGAATTCGCGGCGCTTCATTGAGCTCTCCCAGGGGTGTGCTGCCGTTGGTTCCGCAAGCCGCGTGCCATCCCTCGCCGCGCCGTTGCCGCAGGTTTAAACCCTTGAATCCGGCGCACTTGTTCAAGCTCGTTGCGGCCAGGTGACTGCCCTATGAGCGTCCTGGACAGAAGCCGCACATTTATTAGGCAATTGGCTCGGCTTTGCCGTCGCGCTGGCCGCTGAACTTCGCTGGCCCCGATCTTGCAGATTTCCCTGTCAGTGCGAGGCAGGAGTGCAGGGCATGCCACGCGTGATATTCGACGCTGAACCGGCGCCGCTGTCCGTCGAGCTCGAGCGGGCGGCACTGGTCATTATCGACATGCAGCGCGACTTCCTCGAGCCCGGCGGTTTCGGCGCCGCGCTCGGCAATGACGTGACGCGGCTGCGGGCCGCCGTCGCGCCGTGCCAGGACGTGCTCGCCGCCGTGCGGCCGCTTGGCCTCCTGGTCATTCACACCCGCGAAGGCCATCGGCCGGATTTGTCCGATGCGCCGCCGCACAAGGTCGAGCGCGGCGATCCTAAAAACCGCATCGGCGCCAGCGGCCCGATGGGCCGCATCCTCATCCGCGGCGAGCCCGGCCACGACATCATTGCCGAGCTTTATCCGCTGCAAGATGAGCCGGTGATCGACAAGCCGGGCAAGGGCGCATTTTACCAGACCGATCTCGAACTGATGCTGCACAACCGCGGTATCGACACTTTATTCGTCGCCGGGGTGACCACCGAGGTCTGCGTCAACACCACTGTGCGCGAAGCCAACGATCGCGGCTTCCGCTGCGTCGTGCTGTCGGACTGCTGCGCCTCCTATTTTCCTGAATTTCACCAAGCCGGCCTCGCCATGATCAAGGCGCAAGGCGGCATTTTCGGTTCGGTTGCCGGATCGCAATCGCTGCTCGATGCGATCGAGGTTGCAAGCGATCGCGGCACGACGCCATTTCCGACCAAAACTGCCAGACAGGGGAGCGTGCGATGACGACATCGACGGCCGGTTTCCGCCCAGTCTTGTGGGCCCCGGGCGACTGGAACGCTTTTTTCGGCTTCGGCACCAATATTCTCGTCAACATGTTGGTGCTCACCGGCCTGTTGCGCTTCGTGCTGAAGATGCCTGACTCGCTGGTCTTCGGCCGCATCCTGCCGGCGATGGGCCTCATGATGTGCCTGTCGACCTTCTACTACGCCTTTCTGGCCTACCGTCTGGCGAAGCGCACCGGGCGTAACGACGTCTGCGCGCTGCCCTCGGGCATCAGCGTGCCGCACATGTTCATCGTCACGTTCGTGATCATGCTCCCGATCGCGCTGAAGACCAACGACCCGATCCAGGGCTGGGAGGCGGGGCTGGTATGGGTGTTCTTCCAAAGCTTCATCCTGATGATCGGCGGCTTCATCGCTCCGATCATTCGCAGGATTACGCCGCGCGCCGCGCTGCTCGGAACGCTGGCCGGCGTGTCGATCACGTTCATCTCGATGCGCCCGGCATTGGAAATGTACCAGACGCCTGTGATCGGGCTGACCTGCTTTGGTGTCATCTTGGTGAGCTGGCTCGGCGGCTTCAAATATCCGAAAGGTATCCCTGCCGGCCTCGTCGCCATCGCCGTCGGCATGATCATCGCCTGGGGGTCAAACCTCGTCGGCCTGAATTACGGCGGCTTGAGCCTCAAGGGTGTCGGCGACGCTTTCGCGAATTTCGGTTTCAACGTGCCGATTCCCGCCGTCAATCACGTCTTCTCGGGCTTTCAGTATCTCAGCGTGATCCTCGTCACGGCGATACCGTTCGGTATCTACGACCTCGTCGAGGCGATGGACAATGTCGAGAGCGCGGAAGCCGGCGGCGATCCCTATCCGACGACCCGCGTGCTGACCGCCGACGGTGTCGTCAGCCTGATCGGCTGCCTGATGGGCAACCCATATATCAACGCGGTCTATATCGGCCATCCGGGCTGGAAAGGCATGGGCGGCCGGATCGGCTATTCGGCCGCGGTCGGCGTCATGGTGATCATCCTATCCTGGTTCGGCATTATCTCCTTGATGCTGGCCATCGTGCCGGTCGTCGCGATCTCGCCGATCCTGCTCTACATCGGCATGTTGATCGGCGCGCAAGCCTTCCAGACCACGCCGAAGGGCCACGCACCCGCCATCGTGCTCGGGCTGACGCCGCACGTCGCGGCTTGGGCCAAGACGCTGATGGATGGCGCGCTCGCCGTGGCCGGCACCAGCGCCGTGGCGCTTGGCTTCGACAAGCTCGCCAATGTCGGCGTGCTCTATCCCGGTCTGCGAACGCTCGGTGGCGGCGCCATCTTGACCGGGCTTGTGCTCGCGGCCGTCGGCGCCTTCGTCATCGACAAGAAATTCGTCAATGCCGCGGCCTTCGCGCTCGCCGGCGCGGTGCTGACATTCTTCGGCTTCATGCATGGCGAGGCGGTCGGCATCGCTGTGACGCCGACGGTCGCCGTAGCTTATGGCATCGTAGCGGTATTCCTATACGCACTGAGCCGCTATCCGGCGCTGGCGCCGGCGCTGACCGGTTCGGGTGAAGTGATGGCCGCAACGCCGGCCGAGTGAGCGGAATCGCGCTGGCGAGACGGTTCCGCCTGCGCCGCCCGTATTGCGCCGCGGCAAAGCCTGACTTTGTCCGGCTGCGCCTGACGCAAGGGCGTTAAAAGCCCCATTTTACCGTAATTTACTTGTGGCTTCCCGGAACAACCTTAGGTAACCATGCCCGCAACAACTCGGCGCTATCCACTGGGGCGCCCCGAGCGTCTGGTATGCCCTTGTTTGGCCATGTATAAGACGGGCAAGTAACAACAATCTAGGATTGGACCGATTCGATGAAGAGCAGAGGCCCGCAAAGTTTGGACAAGGTCGTTGGCCGCAATATCCGCGTCCACCGGCTGGCCAAGGGCATGTCGCAGACCGACTTGGCAAACGAGCTCGGAATTACTTTTCAGCAAATACAAAAATACGAGAAAGGCACGAACCGCGTCGGCAGCGGCCGTCTTTTCGAAATCAGCGTGATCCTCGGCGTTTCGGTTCTCACCCTCTTCGAGGGAGGCAAAGCGACGCTGGCGAAGGGCGACGACACCTCGCCGTTCAGTTTGCTTGCCGATCCGCTGTCGCTGCGCTTGGTTCAGGCGTTTTCAGAGATTTCGGAACGACGCACGCGGCACTCGCTGGTCGATCTCGTCGAATCGATGAAGTCGCGAAAAAGCTAATTCGCGACCGGGCGCCGGCAGCACGCCGACGCGGCTTTTTGCTTTTCAATGCGGGGTCATCGATTGCAGCGGCTGGACCGACGTGTCCTGGCTGCCTTCCTCGGTGATCGTCGCGATCGTCATTTGCAGCAAATGCGATCCCGCCTCGCTGAGCGCGCGGACGTCATCGAGCGCATATGACAAATACGCGATCACCAGATCGCGCTGGCGCGGGCTCAAGGTTTTGCTTTCTTTTTCGCTGTGTAACATCCTGATACTCCCACGTGTACTGTGCGTCCCCAAGATCAGGCCCGAATAGCTAGACGATTTATCTCCGTACCGGCATGCCGGTGAACCTTCGCTTTCATTCCCGCGTCGGCCGTTCGGCGTCGCGATCCTCTTGCAGGTGATCGAGTTCGGCGGCCTTCTGCATCAATTCAATACCAATCGCTTCGAGTTCATGCGCGGTCGGCAAGTGCGGGCAGTCACGTGCGAGTCGCGTGCACCGTTGCGCCTGCTCGCGCAGGTAAGGCGCATCGACCCAGATCCAGGTATAATGTTCAGCGGAACTCGATATCATCGGCTCGCCCCGCCGCAATTTCAGCTTGAGTCCCGCAAGTCGAGCGGTTGGGTGCGCGGCTTAGTGCGATTTTGGAACAGTTTACCTGTTTTTCGGAGAGTTTTCTCCACGGCCGATCGTATTCCATGCCACGTGCCCGCTATTCGGCAGGTCTATCACGAGCAAGGGGGGAATCTGAATCGTACAAAAGTACCGGCGCCAACTCAGTACTAAAGTACCGGGTCGCCCCCGCCGTGGCGCGTCCGATCATTCGGAGACCGGCTCCAGGCGCGCCGCATGAGCCGCTTGCTTGCGCACCGCGACGGCATATTGCCCATGTTTGCGCTCCGGCGTGGTGTTGGGCACGACCACGGTGCGGTGGAACGCCTCCCAGTTCTCGGCAGAAAGCTCGTCCAGGCTTTTTACCGAGAAATTCTGCAGGAATTTGTCGGCATAAAATTCCTTGCGGACCGGCTGCACCTGCAGGAAGGGGACGTCGGCGCGGAATTCGATGGGCACGTCGGTCTTGAGCAGGCGGACGTTGTCGAACAGTGGGCCGAACCAGGTGTCGGTTTCGATGATGCCTTCCAGCATCTGGTAGGACGGGCTCTTCGACAGGTTCGCCACCCCGCGAACCAGCAGGCTCCAGCCCGGCGCGGTCTTGGCGACGCAGCCGGTCCAGACTTGCAGCTGTCCGGGCTGGATCGACGGCGACAGGAACGGCGGCGAGAAGCCGCGCACGTCGGCCGGCGCGTGTTGGTCGAAATGCTCGCGAAACCCGGGATATTGCACCGCGTCACGCGTCAGCGGCAGCCATTCATCGACGCCCGGATAGGTCCACAGCATGTCGTGGCCGTCCCAGACCACTTTGAAGTTCATCGGCAAGAACACATACCAGCCGAACGCCGAGGCGCTGGTGATCGCCTCGCAATAGCGCAACGCCCGCGCCGGAATGACGCCGCCGACCGACTTGTCGGCTCGGCGCGGCGGCAGACCGTCGGGGACTAGTTGGAAGAACTGGGCGAGTGGGGTGTCGGGTGAGGTAGGAGCGTGCATGGCGTCAGACTCCTCCGGTGCAGATTTTTCTTCGGACGATATGGCGACGTGCAACCCAGCTTGTCCGCGGGAGTGCTGTGCATTCCCGCGGACAGACAATCATTCGGAACGTCAGCCGACCGAAGGCGGGAAGCGTCCCCATGGGCGAGAAGCCGTTACTTCTTTGGAGCGAAAACGGGGGCCTCATCTCCGAGGCGTACCTTGCCCCGATTCACGGTGGCTGTATCACGGATAACCTTGTCACCAGCACGAATCGCAGGGGCAAAAACGGGAGCTTCATCTCCGAGGCACACCCTGCCCTGATTCACGGTGGTGATATCACGGATCACCTTGTGGCCAGCACGAATCGCGGGGGCAAAAACAGGAGCCTCGTCCCCAAGGTGCACCTTGCCCTCGTTCGCGGTTGCGGCGTCACGGATTACCTTGTCACCCACCTTAATCGTCGTCATCGATGTCTCCATTGCTGTGAGTCGGTTTCTTTTGACTGCGTTATCAGCCTAAAAGCCGCCCGACCGCCCGCAACGAGACACAAGCCTTTTTGCACTGCTCTGAGGTCTTAGGACCCGCATGGCTGATGGCAACGAAAGTACGTGCCGACTGCGACTTCCGGCTGCTTTATTTTCAACGCGAAGTAGAACATTGATTGTGCAAATCGCCGGACCGTCATATGAAAACGCCACGCGCCACTAAGCTCGTTGTCGTGATCGACGATGATCCTCTCGTCCTTGAGGCAACCGGAGGTCTGCTGCGTTCGTGGGGCTTCCAAGTCGTCGCTGCCGAATCCCACTCCGAGGCTATGGCTCAGCTTGCCAAGCAAGGCCGCCGGCCGGACTTGATCGTTTGCGACTATCGCTTGTCAGAAGGTGCGAGGGGCACTGAGGTTATCGAGCGACTACGCAGCGCTTTCGCAATTCCCGCTTTGCTGATATCGGGTGATGGCGCGGCGCCTCTGGCCGACACTAGCCCCGGCAGCTATAATCTTCTGCATAAGCCGCTGGATGCGGCAAAATTCCGCGCCGCACTGGTGGATGCATTGCAGGCTTAGTATTCGCTTCGCCAAAGGGATGCAGGCGGAGAAAAGCTTGAGAAAGCCGAGGCATTTATGCTCGAAAAAATGAAGCAAAGTGTGCGCGAATTGCCGGAAATCGGTATTGCAACGGACACCCGCGATATCCTCTCGCACGCAACGAAGCAGTCGGAACGCTATTCCGATTACTTCACGGTAGATATCGACGCACACGTAACCGAGACGCAATTCTGGCCGGAAATCCTTGCCTTGGTCGACAATGAGGTGATCCGCCACATGGGAGAGGGTATAGGCGGCCGACCCATGTCGCGCTCGATGGCGCTCCTTAACAATACGCCGGGCATGGCCTTCCAGAGCGTCTATGGCCGCATTCCCCATGATCTGGCGCGTCTCGAGGCCACATCAGGCGGGGACTGCCATCCCTGCGTCGAATTGGTGCGTCGCTCCATGGACGCCATGGGGCTCGATTATCAGGTGCTATTCCCGACGCCGATGCTTACGCTTGGCATGCATCCGCAGGACGAAATAGAGGTAGCGCTTGCTGGTGCATTCAATAGGTGGATAATCGAGCGCATCCTACCGCAGGATCAGCGGATCAAGGGGCTGGTTTATCTCCCGTTCAACACACCGGAAGCGTGCGAGAAGCTGGTCGAGCAGTACGCCCAGCATCCGGAAATCATCGGCTACACGATTTGTTCGACCCGCAATAAGCCCGTGCACCACAATTCCTACATGCGGCTCTACGCTATGATTGAGGAGAGCGGCAAGCCGTTGGTGTTCCATAGCGGGTTCAATTGGAGAGATCCGTCGTTCTCGCAGCTTAATCGATTCATCTCGATGCACTCACTCAGTTTCGTGCATTACAATCTCATCCACCTGACCAACTGGGTGATCAACGGGCTGCCGGAGCGGTTTCCGAAGCTCAAGCTGGTCTGGGTCGAGAGCGGGCTGGCCTGGATTCCATTCCTGATGCAGCGGCTCGATCATGAGTTTCAGATGCGCGTGTGCGAGGCGCCGATGCTCAAGCGCCTGCCGAGCGAGTATATGCGAGAGATGTATTTCACCTCCCAGCCATTGGAGCGTACCAACCTCGACCTGCTCGAGGCTACCATGAAGGCGTTCAATGCCGAGACCCAGCTTCTGTTTGCGTCCGACTGGCCGCATTGGGACTTCGATCCGCCGAGCTCAATCACGACGCTGCCATTCCTGAACGATCAGGCCAAACGCAATATTCTTGGGCTCAATGCGGCGCGTGTTTTCAATCTTGAAGTCAAGCGCACGCGGCCGGATCCTCAAGACGTGATGGCGTCGCGTGCTGTATTGGCGTCGGCATGAACGCTGAAGTCGAAGCGCTTAACGCGCTGGCGGAACGGACGCTGGCGAGCGGTAATTTTGACGCATTCTCGGACGCCGATCTGGAGTGCGTCATGACGAGCGCCGTTAAATTGTACGTCGCCAAGGCCGAGGCAGCCGGCGCCTATCCGCCGCCGGTGACGGCAGAACGGGTGACGCCGACGGAGGTCGTGACCGTAGTTTCCGAAATGCTCCGCGCGGCGGGTCTCAATCTGTTCGACCTGTCAATGTGGTTCCGCCGCGTGTAAACGAGATCATCATGCGCGAAGTCAAACTGGGATCGGTCTCAGCCTTTTCGGACCCCGGCCGCAAAGTGGTCGAAATCGATGGCGTCGAAATTGGCGTATTTCACGTCAAGGGGCAGTTCACCGCCTATGGAAACATCTGCCCGCATATGGGCGGTCCGGTATGCCAGGGTAAAATCCTGCCGCGGGTCGAGGAGGACATTGCCGCCGATCGCAAAAGCCGCGGCTTCCTATTCTCAAAGACGGAGACCAATATCGTCTGCCCGTGGCACGGCTACGAATTCGATATCAGCACCGGCCGTCATCAGGGCAATCAGAAACTCCGGTTGCGACCGCTGGATGTGCGTGTGGTAGAAGGCGAAGTTTTCGTCCTGCTTCCCCAACGCGCGCTCCGACCGCAAACGACCTAACGGCAGTCATTTGTCATTGAGCCGTTGGCCCAATCATTCAATCAAAGCATCCGCGCCTGCGAGCAGAATTCTTGGCACGACTAACCCGAGAGCCCGGGCCGTCTTTAGATTGATGACGAGCTCGAATTTCCTCGGCGCTTGAACGGGAAGGTCCGCAGGTTTCTCGCCTTGCAGAATGCGATCCACGTAATCGGGTGCCCGTCTGAATAAATCCAAGACATCGACCCCATAGGACAACAAACCTCCATCGTCGACAAAATATCGGTACGGATAGATTGCTGGAATGCGCCACTGAGCCGCAAGCGAGATGATGATTGGGCGGTTTGCCGAGGTGAAATTGTCGGGCATAACAATAAGCCCACTGCCTGGCACCGCTCCAAGGTCAGCCATCACCGATTCGATTTCACCTGAACTATGAACTTCGACTAGCATCGGAGTGACATTGAATTCCTTCGCCGACTCCATGAAGCCAGGCCTGTAATACGCCCCGCCGCTTGGGACGGACGCGGGATTGTACATGAGGGCGACGCGAGTGAGCTGCGATTTCAGTTCTCTCAGGATCGACAAATATTTGCCCGTAATCGTTGGCTGCAAAACCGAAAATCCGGTGATATTGCCGCCCGGCCGCGCGATGCTTGCAACGAAACCGCTGCCGACCGGATCGGCGACAACGACAAATACAATCGGAATTGTCTCGGTAACCTTGTGAAGTGCCGCAACAACGGGCGTGCTGTGTCCGATAATGACATCCGGGCGAAGCGCAACCAGTTCCTTCGACAAATTAAGCATGCGCTCGAAATCGCCCGCAGCGAATCGATATTCGATCCGGAGGTTTTGACCTACAACCCACCCCTTTTTTGCAAGGCCTTGCTCAATGACCTTAGCGCGAGCCTGGGTCTCCGCGTCATTCGCTAGTCCCATGAGCACCCCGACGGTGCGCAAACTGGTTGGCTGCTGCGCGTTTGTCGGCAATGAGCGCGTTGCCAGAGCAGCACTTAGGGTGGCTACGATCGCGCGGCGCCTAGGGTCCATCGCTTTATCCGTACACAAAGGCCTCGGAAAGTCGGACCTCCATGATAGTGCTGTTGCCGGGCGAGCGCCCAGCATCAGAGAGAATTGCACTTACTGGCCCAGCGACAAAGCACCATTCTGTCGCATTTTGCCGGTCCTGCGCTGCTTCCGCCGCCGGGAGGGGCTGATATGATGTCTGACGACGGAAAGCCGCCCAGGCACACGTGCCGATTGAAATGCTTGATTTCTCGCCAAAAGGAGGCGACACCGGCTCAGATGAGTCCGGGATCAAACCCATTTGCACCGATGAACAGATGAATCGGATGCCAGCCAAGCCGGACTCGGACCCCGATAGGTCACCGCCCTCGCGTGGCGGACTGTTTCGAAAATATGTTGTGATGTTTGTCGCCATCGTTAGCCTCGCTTTGGCGATTAATGGCGTGTCCGATATCTGGTTTTCCTACCACGAGCAGCAAGAGCTTCTCGTTCGCATTCAACACGAGCAGGCAAAATCCGCGGCGGACAAGATCGGCCAATTCCTCAACGACATCACGGCTGGATTGGTATGGGAAACCCAACTGTCCCTGAGCGACAGCACATTGGATGAATGGCAGTTTGATGCGGTTCGTCTGTTCCGCCAAGTGCCTGCACTGACCGAGATCGTGCAACTCGATGCGATGGGACGAGAACAATACCGGATGTCCCGAGAAGCACCCGATGTCATCGCAAGCCATGCCGATCATTCGCAAGAGGCGGCGTTTATTCAGGCGATGGCCGACAAAGTTTACTACGGGCCTGTTTATTTCATCGATGAGTCGCAACCGTATATGACGATTGCCATGGCCGGAGTTCGGCCGGAGTTCGGCGTTATCGTTGGGCAAGTGAATCTCACGTTCATTTGGGATGTCATATCGCAGATAAAGGTTGGCAAGCACGGTCAAGCTTATGTTGTGGACGAGGCAGGACGACTGATCGCGTATCCCGATATCAGTCAGGTGCTGCGGAAAACTGACATATCCGGCCTTGCCCAGATACAAGCGGCGCGCGTGACGAAATCGAACGGCTCGCCGGATCAGCCATTGCAGGGAATCGACATCGGGGGTCGGCACGTCCTGAGCGCCTATGCCGAGGTGACGCCGCCTGGATGGCTGGTCTTTGCCGAACTGCCCATAGATGAGGCTTATGCCCCGCTATACGATTCTGCATTACGTTCGGGAATTGTAATTCTGGTGGCGCTTGTGCTGGCCATTTTCGCTGGGCTTTTCTTAGCCCGCCGAATGGTCGTGCCGATTCGTGCGCTACGCGATGGTGCCGTACGGATTGGCGGCGGCGATCTTGGACAACGTCTTTCGATCCAAACCGGCGACGAGCTCGAAGCGCTGGGCGATCAATTCAACGCAATGGCCGCTCGGTTGCAGGAATCCTACGCCGGCCTGGAAAGCAAGGTCGAAGAGCGCACCCGGCAGTTCGAGGCCGCCAATCAGGCCAAATCGCGCTTCATTGCGGCCGCCAGCCATGACTTGCGTCAGCCGCTTCATGCCTTGGGCCTCTTCGTCGCGCAGCTGCACGGCAGGTTGCGCGCCGCCGAGCGCAGTCAGATCATCGGCCGCATCGAGGCGGCGCTCTCCGCCATGAACGAGCTGTTCAGCGCGCTGCTCGACATTTCCAAGCTCGATGCCGGCGCGACCACGGTCAACATCACGGTTTTTCCGGTGGCGCAGCTTCTGGCGCACGCCGAGACCACTTTTGCCGGCGCGGCGCGGGAGAAAAGGCTGTCGTTCCGGGCGTTGCCCAGTGATGCCTGGGTGCGCAGCGACTTCATCCTGCTGGAGCAGATCATTTTCAATCTGATCACCAATGCGCTGCGCTATACGCGCAGCGGCGGCGTGCTGGTGGGCTGCCGCAAACGCGGCGATCAGCTGCGCATCGAGGTGTGGGACTCTGGCATCGGCATTCCGCCCGATCAGCACGACAAGATATTCGGCGAATTCTATCGCCTGGGCGAGCCGGATCGCGACCGGCGCGCCGGTCTCGGGCTTGGGCTTGCCATCGTTGACCGCCTCTGCCGCCTGCTCGATCACCCGATCGAGGTCAAGTCGACCGTGGGCAAGGGTTCCGTATTTGCCGTCACCGTCCCGCTCGCCCCGGCCGACAAGCGGGCGATCGAAGCGTCGATTGTCCCGCGCGCCCAGCCGAGCCTGGCGAGCGACAAGCTCGTCCTGGTGATCGATGACGATCCGCTGGTGCTCGAGGGCATGAGCGGGATTTTTCGCAAGTGGGGTTGCCGGGTCGTCACTGCGGATAGCGACCGCAAGGCGCTCAAGGCGGCGACCGAGCAGGACGGTCTGCCGGACCTGATTATCTCGGATTATCACTTGGCCAATGGCCGGACCGGCATCGAGACCATCGAATGGCTGCGCGGCGAATTGTCGGCGCCAATTCCCGCTTTTCTCATCAGTGGCGATACTGATCCGGCAACGCTGCATGAGGCGAAAGTCAAAGGTTTCCACCTGTTGCACAAACCCGTGAATCCGATGGCGCTGCGCGCCATGTTCAATCAGGCGGTCAAGCCGGTGCCGCGAGCGGTCGTGCGCAAGCTGCCCGATGCGGAAGAATCCAGACCGGACGCGACCTCGCCTTGAACAAAGGCGTCATGCCTTTGGCGTCAGCTTCCAGCCCAGCTCGGTAACGGCAATCACCGCCTCGGTGCGGTTGGACACTTTCAGCGCCCGCAAGATCGCGGTGACGTGGTTCTTGACCGTCGGCTCGGCGAGATTGAGCGTCCGGCAAATCACCTTGTTGCTGTTGCCTTGCATCATCAGCGCGAGAACGTCCTGCTGGCGCTCCGATAGCTTGAGATCGGAGAGCGAAACGATTTGGCGGTTTTCACTCGGGCGGTTTTCGAACTGCTGGCTCGGCGCCTCGGCAAATCCCTCCGGCGCCAGAATCTCCGGAGGAACGTAAACGCTTCCCGCGAAAACCAGTTGCAAAGCGCTCAGCATGACTTCGCGCCGCGCCGACTTCGGAATGAAGCCGGCGGCGCCGAGATCGAGCACCTTCTGGACATTGGCGCGATCTTGCAGCGCCGACAGCACGACGACCGAGATGGTCGGATAACGATCGCGCAATTCGGTGAGCACCGATAGCCC
>Ga0310039_10000839_pt1 | contig 23797 bp, 23 predicted proteins | sample Sb_taG_4_FD_200460 | JGI IMG/M metagenome (GOLD analysis project Ga0310039, IMG submission 200460) | Peat soil microbial communities from Weissenstadt, Germany - Sb_50d_6_BS metaG (v2) (version 2) | ecosystem: Environmental > Terrestrial > Soil > Wetlands > Peat | place: Germany: Weissenstadt...
AAAAGATGGCGTTCATCATCCGCAATACGTCCGGCATCGTCTGCGCGCCGCTGGCTCCCGAGGAGGCGCGGCGGCTGCACCTCGACCCGATGGTGGCGCTTAACGACGCGCCGCTCGGCACGGCATTCACCGTCTCGGTCGACGTCCGCCACGGCCTCTCCACCGGTATTTCCGCTGAAGAGCGCACCAATACGGTGCGCGCGCTGGCCAACGGCAATAGCGGGGCTGCGGATTTCGCGCGGCCCGGCCACGTCTTTCCGCTGGTGGCGAGAGAGGGCGGCGTTCTGATGCGCTCCGGCCACACGGAAGCGTGCGTCGACCTGTGCCGGCTTGCCGGCTTGGCACCGGTCGGCGTGCTTTCCGAATTGATGAACGATGACGGCACGGTGATGCGCGGCCCCGAGCTCGCCGCCTTTGCCGAGAAGCACAAGCTGCAGCGCATCTCGATCTCGGAATTGATCGCCTACCGCCAGACCCGCGACAAGCTGATCGAGCGCGCCGGCGAGTTTCCCGTCGAATCCGAGATCGGCACGCTGACCGGCTACGCCTTTCTGACGCCGTTCGATGCGGTCTATCACATGGCCTTCGTCCACGGCCGCATCGGCGACGGCAAGAACGTGCTGACGCGGCTGCATCGCGCCAACATCATTTCCGACGTGTTCGGCGGCGCCAAACCGATCCACCGCACGCTGGCCCGTTTCAAGGCCGAAGGCAGCGGCGTGCTGGTGCTGCTGCGCGACGGCACGGCCGGCGTTCCTGTGGTGTCCATTCCGAAATCCGGCGACACTGCGTCAGAGGAGGCGCGCACCCGGCAGTGGCGCGAGATCGGGCTGGGCGCGCAGATCCTCAAGGATCTCGGCGTCAATTCCATCAGGCTGCTGACCTCGTCGCGCCGCATGACCTATGTCGGCCTGTCCGGCTTCGGCATCGAGATCGCAGGGATTGAGCCGATCGACGGATCGTGATCGCCGCTGCCGCGCCGCCGCGCCGGCTGCAAGGAATGGAGGAACGAAATGTCGAGCATGGTTTCTCGAATTCGCATTGTTCTCCCCGTTGTCGCTCTCGGGCTGACGCTGTCGGCCTGCGGCTACAACACCATCCCGACGCTCGAGGAGCAGGCCAAGGCGCGCTGGGCCGACGTGCAGAACCAATATCAGCGCCGCTCCGACCTCATTCCCAATCTGGTGGCGACTGTGCAGGGCTACGCGGCGCAGGAAAAGAACGTGCTGACCGCCGTGGTCGAGGCGCGCGCCAAGGCGACCCAGATCAAGCTCGACGCTTCCGACCTGACCGATCCGGACAAGCTCAAGGCGTTCCAGGATGCGCAGAACCAGTTGACCGGCGTGCTCGGCCGCCTGCTGGCGGTCACCGAAAACTATCCAGACCTGAAATCCAACGCCAACTTCCTGGCGCTGCAGTCGCAGCTCGAAGGCACCGAGAACCGCATCGCGGTGGCGCGGCGCGATTACATCGACGCGGTGCGCGCCTATAACACGGCGCTGCGCACCTTCCCGACCGTGCTGTGGGCGAAGACGGCGTTTGCCAGCAACAAACCGATGGCGGAATTCACCGCCAACGAAGGTGCGCAAACGCCACCGCAGGTGAAGTTCTGATCGGCGGGCTTTGACATGAATGCGCTGCTGCGAGGCATGGCGCTGGTTTGCTGCCTGGTCACGGCGGCCTTCGCGCTCGATTTTCCGCAGCTCACCGGGCGCGTCGTCGATCAGGCGGGCGTCATGTCGGCGGACAGCCGCAGCGCCGTCGAGGCCAAGCTGAAGGACCTTGAAGACAAGTCCGGCATCCAGCTCGTCGTCGCCACGGTGAAATCGCTGCAAGGCAGCGACATCGAGACCTATGCCAACCAGTTGTTTCGCACCTGGAAACTCGGCCAGGCGCAAAAGAACAATGGCGTGCTCCTCCTCGTCGCGCCGGCCGAGCACAAGGTCCGCATCGAGGTCGGCTATGGCCTCGAAGGCACGCTGACCGACGCGCTGTCGTCGGTCATCATTTCGAGCGCGATCGTGCCGCGATTCAAGGCCAACGATTATTCCGGCGGCATCGAGCGCGGTGTCGACGGCATCATCAGCGTGCTTAACGGCGACACCGCCGATTGGCAGCCGAAAGTCGAAGTCCGCGAGGACGGCCCGGCGCAAGTCTTCAATGCGTTGTTCCCGATTATGTTTTTCCTGTTCTTCATCCTCGTTTTCAGGCTGATGGTCGGCCCGATGCGCGGCACGCCGTCGGGACAATATGTCAGACGCAACGGACAGCTCGTCTTTGTGCCTTATACCGGCTCGAGTTGGAGTTCGGGCTCGGATTGGAGCGGCGGCGGCGGCGGACTTTCCGGCGGCGGTTTCTCCGGCGGCGGCGGGTCGTCGGGCGGCGGCGGGGCATCGGGGAGTTGGTGATGCAGTTCAGCCAGCAAGATCACGACGCCATCGCGGCCGCCATTCATGCGGCGGAAGCGCGAACGTGCGGACAGATCGTCTGCGTATTGTCCCACGCATCGTCCGACTATGCCTATGTCCCGGTCCTGTGGTCGACCGTGCTGGCGCTGCTCGTGCCGTGGCCGCTCATCTATTTCACGCACTGGAGCGTCCAGAAAATCTATCTGTGGCAGCTCGCGGTCTTTGTCGCCGCAGGCCTGCTGTTGTCGTGGATGCCGTTGCGCATGGCGCTGGTACCACGTGCGCTGCGCCGGGCGCAGGCGCACCGCGCAGCGCTTGAGCAGTTCGTCGTGCGCCGGATCGCCAACACCAAGAATCGCTGCGGCGTGCTCATCTTCGTGTCGCTGGCGGAGCATTACGCGCGCATCATCGCCGACGACGGCATCGCGCAGAAAGTGCACAATGCCGAGTGGCAGGCCGCCATCGACGCGCTGACCGCGCATATGCGTGACGGCCGCATCGCCGCGGGCTTCATCGCCGCCATCGAGCGCTGCGGCGCCGTGCTCGCCGCCCATGCGCCGCCGGACGGCTCGCCGAACGCGCTGCCGGATCGCCTTTATGTCATATAGCCTTTATGTCATGTAGCACGTACGACCGCCGCGCACAGGGCAGCTGAATCGCGCCGGCGATCAGTAGCCAGCAAACTGGCTGCGATAGACTTCCTTGCAATGATCGAGCCGCGCGTTCAAGCGCCTGGCTTCGTCGTGCAAGCCGGCCCGCCCCGCCGCGCTGATCGCCATCGCGAAGTAGTCCTTGAGATCGCTGTAGCAGGCCGCCGGCGAGCGGGCGTCGTACATGTCGTTGTAGGCGGTCTCGGCCAGCGCCTCGTATTTGGCGATCTCCTTTCGGCTGTCCTCGTCGGAAGCCGCCATCACAGCGTCTCAGTGAAGAAGTCGCGCATCAGCATGTAGGATTTGCGGCAGAGTTTTTCGTCGTAGCGCGTCGGGCCGGCATGGACCGTCGGGTCGCAGAACGAATGCACCGCGCCGCCGAACATCATCACCTGCCAATCGATCCTGGCGTTGGTCATTTCTTCCTCGAACGCGTCCATCATCGGCTTCGGCGTCACCGGATCGGCGGAACCGTGGATAGCCAGCACGCGGCCTTTGATGTTGCACGGCGTGCCGGCCACCACCGGATTGGGATTGGTGACGTGGAACACGACAACCGCCTTGAAATCGGCGCCGGCGCGGGCCTGTTCGAGGACATAGCCGCCGCCGGCGCAATAGCCGATCGCGACCTTCTTTCCGGTATCGATGAGGCCGAGCTTGTTGGCTTCGTCGCGTAGCGCGTCATAGGCGGCGCCGCCGCAGGCGATGGTGAACGGCAAATCCTTGTGAACGGCGAGCATGCCCGCCCGCAGGTCGTCCACGGTCTTGGGCTTTTGGCCGTAGCCCGAGCCGAACATGTCGGCCATCAGCACGACATAGTCCTTGCCGGCGACGGTGCGGGCCTGCCCGATCGTGTCGGCGCAAACGCCTTTCCAGTCCGGCTGCATGAAGATCAGCGGGCGCTTTTCCCTGACGCTGTCATCGTAGACGATCACGCCCTCGAACTGCCTGCCGTTGACCTGATACGGCACCTTCTTCTCGGCCATTACGCGCTCCCTTTGTTCGGTCCGGCGATAGTAACAAAAACAGCGGCGCGGAACACCGTGGCTGCGGGTGGACATGATCTTCCGCGGCGCAACAGCTCTGCCGGCGTGTGAAACTGCCGCAGGCCGGGAACAAAGCGCGATCTAGCGCATTTCCTGCGCAAAAGCCGGTGGCGCGCGTTAGTTCGCTGCGCGACCGGTGCTGTGACGGAGGTCATCATGGAGAAATCGAAGCTTGCAGTAGGCTGCGACGTCATCAATCTCATACTCGGCGCGTTTCTCTTCATCAGCCCGTGGCTGTTCGCGTTCGCGCCCGGCGCCGAAAGCTGGAATGCGTGGATCGCCGGCGCTGTCATCGCCATACTGTCGATTGCTGCTCTATCGGCGTTCGCGGAATGGGAAGAGTGGCTCAATCTCATCGTCGGGCTTTGGGCCATAGTCTCGCCCTGGGCGCTCAAGTTCATCGCTAACACCGACGCCATGCGTGTTGCCGTTGTCGTCGGTGTGATTGTCGCGGTGCTCGCGGCCGTAGAGATCTGGATGACGCACCAAAGGCCGCAGGTGACGTCGACGCGATAATCTATCGCGACGCGGACGCGGTTGAGTTGAAGTTGCCCGCGGGCTTACGGCCCGCGGGCGCCGCTTGCTTTCTGTGTCGCGCGAGCCTTTGTCATTGCGGCGGGCGCCGAAATTGCAGCGACACCTTGTCTATCCAATCGCCGCGGACCTGGGCTAAGCTTGTGGTTAAAGGGACGCCGGGGGGAAGGGGACAGGGGTCGTGGATGCGCGGTTTTGGCTGATACAGGCCTTCAACGGCATTTCCTACGGCGCGCTGTTGTTCCTGGTGGGGAGCGGGCTGTCGCTGATTTTCGGCGTCATGCGCATCGTCAACCTGTCGCACGGCTCGTATTTCCTGCTCGGCGGCTATGTCGCCTTGTCGGTGATCTGGGCCACCGGCTCCTGGCTGTTGGCGATCCCGGTCGCCGCCGTCACCGTGGCGCTGATCGGCCTGGTGATGGAACGGGTGTTCCTAAGGCCATTGGGTTTTGATCCATTGCGGCAGGTGCTGCTGACGGTCGGCTTCGCCTTCCTGTTCCAGCAGGCCGCGCTTGATATCTGGACCGGCAATCCGTTCGACATCAATCCGCCGGCGGTACTCACGCAAACTGTCGTGGTCGGCGGCCTTCATCTGCCGCTCTACCGCATCTTCATGATCGGCGTCGCTTTGTTCATCGGGCTCACGCTGTGGCTGGTCATGGAAAAGACCCGGCTCGGCGCCACCATCCGCGCCACCGTCGACGATGCGCAAATGGCGCGCGGTGTCGGCATCGACACGTCTTACATTTCGATGCTGATTTTCGCGCTTGGCGCCTTCCTGGCGGCGCTCGGCGGCGTCATCGGTGGCGCCTTCCTCGGCGTCTATCCCGGCCTGGATTTCGAAATGCTGCCGATCGCCTTTGCCGTGGTGATCATCGGCGGCATGGGCAGCCTGGGCGGCGCCGCGATCGGCGCGCTGATCGTTGGGCTCGCCGATAATTTCGGCAAGGCGCTGTTTCCGGAAATATCCTACTTCACGCTCTATGCGCCGATGGCCCTGATCCTGGCGGTGAAGCCGACCGGGCTGTTCGGACGGGAATGAGCATGCCGCGTGACCGCGTAAAAATCCTGATCGTGATCGTGGCGCTCGCCGCCGTCGTGCTGGTTATTCCGCACACCACGTCGTTCATTATCCTGTTGGCGACGCGGGCGCTCGCCTTCTCGATCCTGGTGATGAGCCTCGACCTTTTGCTCGGTTTCACCGGCCTCGCCTCGCTCGGGCAGGCCGCGTATCTGGGCATCGGCGCCTATCTGACCGCGATCCTGGCGGCGCGTTATCAGGTCGGGCTCGGCTACGATTTCTGGCTGGTGATCGTGTTCGGCATGCTCGGCGCCGCGGCCCTGGCCGCGCTGTTCGGGCTGCTCGCGACCCGCGCCACCGGCGTCTATTTCCTGATGATCACGCTGGCGCTCGGGCAATGCGTGTGGGGGCTGGCTTATCGCTGGAATTCGCTGACCGGCGGCGACAACGGCATCAATCTGGAGCACCGCCCCAAATTCGGCATCGACCTCGCCAACGAGGTGACGTTCTTCTACGTGGTGTTCGGCTTCTGCGCGGTTTCGCTCCTGGTCCTGTACACGATCGTGCGCTCGCCGTTCGGCCGCAGCCTGGTCGGCATTCGCGAGCGCGAGCCGCGCATGAAAATCCTCGGCTACAATACCTGGCTGCACAAATATCTCGCCTTCATCATCGCCGGCGCTTTCGGCGGGCTCTCCGGCGTGCTGTGGGCGCACACCGCCGGCATCGTCAGCCCCGAGAACGTGGTGCTGACCACGTCGGTCGATGCGCTGTTGATGGCGGTGCTGGGCGGCGCCGGAACATTGGTCGGCGGCATTATCGGCGCCAGCGTCGTGCTGTTCATCCGCGAATATCTCAGTACGCTGGTGCATTGGTGGCAATACGTGCTCGGCGGCGTCTATGTGGCGGTCATCCTTTATCTGCCCGGCGGCTTGATGAGCATTCCGGAGCGCGTTCGCCAATGGCGCGCGGCACAGGTGAAGCCGGCGGCGGCGCCGCAATGAGAGTCGAATGATCCAACCTAAGGGAGTGAAACCATGACGAGCAAGTTGGGAAGGCGAGCCGGCGCGACGCTGATCGGTGCCTGCCTCGCGTTTGCGGCGGGATTTTTGCCGGCGGCCGCTCAGGAAGAGTTGCGCATCGGCCTGATCGCGCCGGTGACCGGCCCATTCGCCCAGGTCGGCGCCGACATGACCAACGGCTTCAAAATGTATCTCGACCAGGTCAACAGCAACTTCGCCGGCGCCAAAGTTACGCTCATCATCGAGGACAGCCAGGCCAAGCCCGATACCGCGGTGACCAAGGCCAGGAAACTGATCCTCGAAGATCACGTGCAACTCCTCGTCGGCGGCGTGCTGGCGCCGGAGGGTTATGCGCTGGCGCCGGTGTCGACCGCCGAAAAGACCGTCTACATCGCCTCGGTGCCGGCGGCCGACGACCTCACCCAGCGCCAGCTCGGCAATTATCCCTATTTCATCCGCACCAGCTGGACCTCGTCGCAACCCAATCACCCGTTCGGCCAATGGGCCTGCGACCAGGGCTACAAGAAAATCGTCATCATCGGCGCCGACTATGCGTTCGGCTACGAGTCGGCCGGCGGCTTCCAAAAGGCGTTCGAGGATTGCGGCGGCAAGATCATTCAGAAAATCTGGCCACCGATCGGCACCAAGGATTTCGGGCCCTATATCCCGACCATCAAGGCCGATGCCGACGCGGTATATTCACTGATGGTCGGACCAATGGCGCTGCAATTCCCCAAGCAACTGCGCCAGTCCGGCTATACCAAGCCGATCGTCGGCGGCACCGTGAGCTACGACGAGGCCGCACTGCCGTTCATGGGCGACGAGGCGATCGGCGACGTCTCGGCTTTGCAATACAGCGCCGGCCTGCAGTCGCCGAAGAACGAGACCTTCGTCAAGTCGTTCCGCGCCAAATACGGCAAGGTGCCGTCGTATTTCTCTGAGAGCAACTACACCACCGCGATGATGATCGACATGGTGATGAAGCAGACCAAGGGCACGTTCCCCGGTCCCGAACCTTTCATCGCCAAGATGCTGACGCTCAAGGTCGACGCGCCGCGCGGGCCGGTCAGCTTCGACGACATGCGCAATCCGATCCAGAACATCTACATCAAGAAGGTCGAGAAGACGAAGATGTTCGGCTACGACAAGGATGAGTTGTGGAACGTGGTGATCAAGACCTATCCGGCCGTCAGCCAGTTCTGGACCTATGGCAAGGACGCGTTCCTCAAGCAGCCGGTCTATAGTCGCGACTTCCCGCCCTGCAAATATTGTGAATAAAGCGCCGTCGCCGCCGGGACTGCCGCGACAGTTCCGGCACGATTCTTCAATGCGGGTTTGTGCGTGAGCCAAGACGGAACGAACGGCGCGCCGGTGCTCGAGCTGAAGGACCTGTCGAAGGCCTTCGGCGGCTTGCGCGCCGTGCGCGGCGTGTCGCTGAAAATCATGCCCGGCGACCGCAAGGCCATCATCGGCCCGAACGGCGCCGGCAAGACCACGCTGTTCAATCTCATCACCGGCATTCTGCCGGCGTCTTCGGGCCGGGTGCTGCTGTTCGGCCAGGACGTGACGCGCTGGCCGAGCCATCGGCGCACCGCGCTCGGCATGGCGCGCACGTTCCAGGTCACCAGCCTGTTTCCGAAACTCTCGGTGCTCGACAATGTGCTGCTGGCGATCGAGGGCCGGCGCGCCTCGAAATACGTGATGTGGCGATTCCTGTCGTCCTATCGCGACGTCTATGACAAGGCGCACGAATTGTTGGCGCGCGCCGCCTTCCTCGACCGCAAGGACACCGAGGTGCGCTACCTCTCCCACGGCGAGCAGCGCCAGCTGGAGATCGTGCTCGGGCTCGCCAGCGATCCTGACATTCTGTTGCTCGACGAGCCGGCCGCCGGCCTGTCGTCGGGCGAGTCGGCGGAGATGACAAGGTTCCTGCAGGGTCTCGATCGCAAAATGGCGATCCTGTTGATCGAGCACGACATGGATATCGTGTTCGACGTCGCCGACGAAATCTCGGTCCTGCATTTCGGCGAGGTTCTGGAAAGCGGCTCGGCCGAGCGCATCCGCTCCAGCGCCAAGGTGCAGGAAATCTATCTGGGGGCCGGCTGAGCCATGGTGATTTGAGAAATGGCGATCCTCGACGTCCAGGACATCCACACCTATTACGGCGACGCTTATGTGTTGCAGGGCCTGTCGCTTAAGCTCGAGCAGGGCCAGATTCTCGGCCTGCTCGGCAGGAACGGCGTCGGCAAGACTACCATCGTCAATTCCATCGTCGGCTTCACGCCGCCGCGCCGCGGCAAGATCTATTTCAAGGGTTCCGACATCACCGGCTATTCGTCGTTCGCCATCGTGCGCAGCGGCGTCGGGCTGGTGCCGCAGGGCAGGCGAGTGTTTCCGACGCTTAGCGTCGAGGACAATTTGTTGGTCGCCGAGCATAGCCCCGAGCGCCACGGCTGGACGCTGCCACGGGTCTATGCGCTGTTCCCACGGCTGCGCGAACGCAGGGGCCAGCGCGCCAAGACGCTGTCCGGCGGCGAGCAGCAGATGCTCGCCATCGGCCGCGGGCTGATGACCAATCCCGATTGCCTGATCATGGACGAGCCTTCGGAAGGGCTGGCGCCGATCATCATCCAAGGCCTGTGGGAGGCGATCGCCAAGCTCAAGCAGGAGGGGCTGTCCATCCTGCTGGTCGAGCAGAACGCCGCGCTCGCCCTCAAGCTGGTCGATTTCGTGCACGTGATCTCCAAGGGCAGGGTGGTCTATTCCGGGCTGCCGGGCGAGCTGTGGGACGACCACGACGTCAAATCGCGGTTCCTCGGCATATGAGCCGCGCCGCGCGCTATCGCCTCGCCTTCGCCGCCGCCGCCATCCTGCTGCTCGAACTGTTGTGCCGGATCGGCGTGATCGACCGCCTCACCATGCAGCCGCCGAGCGCCATGGCGCGCGACTTCGTCGTGCTCATGGCCTCCGGTTCGATGAACCACGCGATGCTGAAAACATTCGCGAACGTCGCCATCGCCTGCGCCGCGGCCGTGATCGCCGGCATCGTCTGCGGCGTCGCGCTGCACGGCCGCCACGCCATCCGGCAGGTTTTAGAGCCGCTGTTCGCCACCTATTACGCCATCCCGATCTATGCGTTCTATCCGCTCTTCATCATCCTATTCGGCCTCGGCGACATGCCGCAAATCCTCATCGGCTTCATGCTGGCGGTGGTGGCCATGATCGTGAATACGCTCAACGGCCTCGACCGGGTGTCGCGCGTGCACATAAAGACGGCGCGGGTCTATCGGCTGGGGCCGGTCGCCACCGCGTTCAAGATCACCTTGCCGTCGGCGGCGCCTTATCTGCTCACCGGCATCAAGCTTGCGCTGGCCTATGCCTTCATCGGCGTGATCGGCGCCGAGTTCATCATGTCGCGCACCGGGATCGGCTACGAGATCAGCTTCGCCTACAACAATTTCGACAACAAGATCATGTATCCGCTGATCCTGTTGATCCTCGCGGTCTCGATCCTGATCAACGGGTTGCTGTCGCATTGGGAGCAGATTCTGATGCAAAGGCGCGGCCGGTCATGACCGTGAAATCCTGGCCGGCTGTCGTCAACAGCCTGATCCTGATCGCGGCGCTACTCGCCGCGTGGCAGCTTTTGTTCGAGTTTGCCGGCAGCCAAGCCATGACCGCACCGCTCGAGACCTTCCGCTATCTCACCCATTTGCTGACGACCGAGACGTTCTGGGGACACGTCGAGGAAACCTCGCGGGCCTTTTTCTTCGCGCTTCTGCTCGCGGTACTGCTCGGCCTCGTCATCGGGTTCCTCTTGGGCGCGCATCGCTTTTCCAGCGAGGTGTTCGAGCCGGTTCTCGTCGCGTTCTATTCAATTCCGAAAATCACGCTTTACCCGATCATCCTGCTGGCATTCGGGCTCGGCCTGCCGGCCAAGATCGCGTTCGGCACGATTCACGGCGTCGTGCCGGTCGCGATCTTCACCATGGGTGCGGTGCGCAACCTCAACCCGATCCTGCTCAAGACCGCGCGAGTGCTGCGGCTTCCAGCGCAAGAGCTGGTCAGGTCGGTGCTGCTTCCGGCGGCGTTGCCGGAAATCTTCACCGGCATTCGCTTAGGCTTCTCGCTGACCCTGATCGGCACCTTGCTCGGCGAAATGTTCGGGTCGCAACGCGGGCTCGGCTATCTCTTGATGACCGCGATCGGCTTGCAGAACGTGCAACTGATCATGGCGGTGACATTGCTGATCGTGCTGTTCGCCGCTTCGGTAAGTACGCTGCTCATCGTCGTCGACCATAGACTCCATCGGCGCGTGTCGTAGACTGCTTCCGCCTTTATGAGACTCACGGCAGCGGGGCAACTGCCCACAAAGAGTCGAACGGAATACGGGAGGACGCATGTCTTCGACCATCATGTCTTCGATCGTCAAGCCGGGCGCCATCGCGGCGCTCGCTCTGGCGGCGCTGCTACCGTTGCGCGCCTTGGCCGCTGAGCAGATCGTCGTCAGCAATTTCGGCGTCGCCGCCAACGGCATGCCTTATGCGATCGCGATGGAGAAGGGCTTCTTCAAGGCGGAAGGCGCCGACGTCAGCGGCATCCTGTCGTCGGCGGGCGGCGGCACGACGGTGCGCAATCTGATGACCGGGCATCTGTCGTTCGGCGAGATCGATCTCGCCGGCACGGTGGCGGCGATCCAGCAGGGCGCCGATTTGAAAATCATCAGCGACAACGTGCTCACCGTCGCGGAGTTCGTCTGGGCGGTGAAGCCGGATTCGCCGATCAAGACCATCGCGGATTTGAAAGGCAAGAAAATCGGCTACACCAATCCGCGCTCGACCAGCCAGGCGCTGGACATTCTGCTCCTTGAAGCGGCCGGGCTGAAACCCGACGACGCCGAGTTGGTCAAGACCGGTGGGTTTGGCGAAGCGGTCGTTGCGCTTAATCTCGGCCTGATCGACGCCTCCGCGATCGCCGATCCGGTGTGGTCGAAGAACAAATCCCAGTTCCGCGTGCTGGTGTCGGCGAGCGACGTGCTGCCGCCGCTGTGCAACGTCATCGGCGTCACCACTGGCGAGGCCGCAGCCACCAAGGGCGACTTCATCCGCGCCATCTTGCGCGGGCGGCGCAAGGCGGTCGAATTCATGTCGGCGCATCCCGACGAGGCCGCCGACATCGTGGCCAAGGCCTACAATCTCGACGTTGAAGTCGCCAAGAGCACGATCCACAACCTGGTCGCCCCCAGCAAATCCGGCGTGCCCTATTGGAGCGCCGGCAATTTCGACATTGCCGGCATGGACCGCATGATCCGAGCGCAAAAGCTGGTCGGCGCGCTGTCCGGCGACGTCGACTGGTCGAAGATCGTCGATGAAAGTTTTTTGGCGGACGATCTCAAGACGAAGAAATAACGTCCGCAGTAGGCTGCAGACGCGCTGCGTCTCCAGCCGCGCGACCGCCTCGACTGCGCCGACAAAATCGAGAGGAATCGCTTCAAGCCGTTGCAGCGGGAATGGCTGAAGGCGAAAGCTCTTCCAGCGTCTTGCCCGCGGTCTCCATGGAGAACAACGCGCAGGTGATGCCGCCGACAATGGCGAAAACGGCGAACATGCCGTAGACGCCGCCGACGCCATAGGCCGGCAGAATCATGCCGACAAGGTAAGGACTGATCACTGACGACAGTCGCTGCGACACGCTGGTGGCGCCGTTGCCGATGGCGCGTAGATGATTGGGATAGTTCTCGGCCGTGTACATGCCGAGCGAGCCTGGGATCATTCCCATGGCGCCGAAGGCCAGCGTCGCCAGGGCCGCAAGCCCAAGCGCGCTCAGGCTCGGCGCGAAGGTGGCGACGAGCAGCGGCACGGCGGCGAGCAAGAAGCCGCCGGCGAATGCGACCTTGCGTCCAATCCGGTCGATCGTGAACACCGCCGTGAGCAGGACGCACAGCCCGACGATGTTGAGAACGAAGCCATAGAGGTTCGCTTGCGACACCGGCTGATGGTAGACCGTGCGCATGATGCTCGGCATCCAGCCGGTCATCGCATAAGTGATGCCGTAGGCGCAGAACCAGAGCACCCAGAGCGACAATGTACGCTGGCGATAGACGCCGGCGAACAGGTCGCGGAAGCGGCCGACGGCGGCGACCGCGGGCGGCACGCCGGTCGGAATCGGCGGCAGTGGCACGGCGCCGTTGGCCGAGACCAGCGCCTCGATCCGCGTCAGCACGCGATCGGCCTCCTCATCGCGGCCGCGGCTGGCGAGCCAACGTGGCGATTCTGGAAGGACTCTGATCATCGGCAAGGCAAGCAGGACCGGCAGACCGCCAAGCACGAACAGCCATTGCCAACCCCATAGCGGCACCACGAAAACCCCGACCAGGCCGACGGTCGTCAGCCCGATGGGAAACATGAGCTGTTGCATCAGAACGAAGCGGCCGCGCCCCTTCGATTTGGCAAATTCGCTGACATAGGTGTTGGCGATCGGCACCTCGCCGCCGAGCCCGATACCTTGCACGAAGCGCAACGTGAACAACGTTGCATAGTTTTGCGCCAGAATGCAGGCAAAGCTCATCAGCGAGAACAGTACAATGTTGCCGACCATGACGGGCACGCGGCCGTATTTGTCGGCGAGCCAGCCGGATAGGAGACCGCCGATCACTTGGCCGGCATAGCCGATCGAGATCAGCGCGCCGATCTCGGTTGGACGTAACTGCCATAAGGGAATCAGCGCGGGCAGCACATAGGCGACCGTCAGTGCATCGAACGCATCGGAAAAGTTGGCGCTGCCGACGATGAGGCGCATCTTGTTGTGCCAGCGCGACAGCGGCAGCCGTTCCATGCGCGCCGCGATCTGATAGCGGTCGATGCCGGTGCCCACAACCGTAATCCTCCCCGCGCGCCGCGCTCACCGATGTTCCCCGGATGACGAGGCCGCGATGGAATGGTGGGCCAATTTGCCGTTGCAGACAAGCCACTCGTAAGACGGATGGCTCCAGCTATCTTTCGAGCCGCGCGACGATCTCGACATGGGCCGAGTAGCGGAATTGATCGACCGGCGCCACCGCCGTGAGCCGGTAGCCGCCACCGATGAGAAGGCGCATGTCGCGGGCGAACGTCGCTGGATTGCACGACACCGCGACGATGACCGGGACATCGCTCGCCGCGAGCGCGCTCGACTGCGCCTGGGCGCCCTGGCGCGGCGGGTCGAACAGCACGGCGTCGAAGCCGTCGAGGTCCTCGTTCACGAACGGATTGTGAAACAGATCGCGCCGCGCCACTTCCACCGGCTTGAGGCCGGCCGTGGCCGCGGCCGCGCGCTTGAGCGCGGCAAGGGCCGCTTCGTCGGCATCGACAGCAACGACGCGCGCGCCTTCGGCGAACCGCAGCGCGAACGGACCGATGCCGGAGAACAGGTCGGCGACCGATTTGGCGCCAGCGCAATGGGTAAGCGCTATTCGCGCGAGCGCCGCCTCGCCCGCTTCGGTCGCTTGCAGGAACGCGGCGGGCGGCAGCGCCACCGTCGCCTTGCCGATCCGCAGCGTCGGCACGCGCTGCTGCGCGACAAGTTCGCCGTGGCGGGTCAGGCGCGCCAGGTTGTGAGCGGCGGCGACGCGCGCCAAGGCCGCGGTGAGCGAAGCCGACAGCGCGCCGGAGCCGCGCACATCGACATCGAGGCCGGCGCCGGTCGCGGTGACCTGGATGTCCAGCGGCTTATTGGCGGGCACCAGCACTTCGGCAATCGCCCATGCGGCTTGCAATGCGCCGTCGAGGCTTTTGGCCAAGACCGGACAGCGGTCGATGGCGATCACGTGATGGGCGCGGGCGGCCGAAAAGCCGACCTCGAGAATGTCGCGGCCGCCGCGCCTGGCGTGGAATACGGCGCGGCGGCGGCCGTCGCCATGGGCATCGATCAGGTCGCCGACCGGCGCCTCGAGCCCGGCCTGGCTCAGCGCCGTGACGACAAGATCGCGCTTCCACGCGCGATAAGATTCGGCTTGCCAATGCTGCACGGCGCAGCCGCCGCAAATGCCGAAATGCGGGCAGACCGGCGCGATGCGCTCGGCGCTCGGCTCCTCGACGCGAAGCAACTGCCGCCGGTCGGGATGGCCGGGAATGCTCTCGACCTCGACCGTCTCGCCGGGCAGCGCGCCGGACACGAAAATCGGCTCCGCGCCGCTCTCGACGATGCCGTCGCCGCGATGGCCGATCCGGTCGATCACGAGGCGTTCAACCACGCTCGGCCTCGATGAAAAATTCGCGGTTGCCGTCGCCACCGGGGATCATTGACGGCGCGACACCGCCGACGCGCCAGCCGAGCCCGGCCAGAAAGGCGACGATGTCGTCGCAGACGGCGGCGTGGACGGCGGCATCGCGCACGATGCCTTTCTTGACGTCGCGGCGGCCGGCCTCGAATTGCGGCTTGATCAGCGCCAGGAGCACTGCCTGCGGTTTGAGGATATTGCTGACAGCCGGCAGGACGAGCTTGAGCGAAATGAAACTCACATCCACCGTGGCGAAATCCGGCTGTTCGGCAAGGCGCGCCGGATCGAGCTTACGGATATCGGTTTCCTCCATCGAGACGATATCGGCGCGGCCGCGCAGGCGCATATGCAGTTGATCGCGGCCGACGTCGATGGCGTAGACGCGCCGCGCGCCACGCAAAACCAGAACCTCGGCAAAACCGCCGGTCGAGGCGCCGACGTCGAGGCAGATGCGCCCGGTCACGTCGAGATCAAAGTGATCGAGGGCGGCTGCAAGCTTGACGCCGCCGCGCGATACGTACGGATGCTCGGGCGCGGCGGCGATGACCGCGGCGGATGAAATTTCCTCCGACGCCTTGCGCACCGGCACGCCGTCGGCGGTCACCAGGCCTGCGGCAATCGCGGCCTGGGCGCGGGCGCGGCTTGCGAACAGGCCGCGCGCGACCAACAGGCGATCTGCGCGTTCTCGGGCGGTCATGATAGGTGATTATAAACGAGATGCCCGGCATTGCGCCGGGCATCAAACGTCTGCAAATCCGATAGCGCTGTTCAGCGATCAGGACCGGACGAGCTTCACCGCCTCGCCGCGCATGTTCTGGCCGAGCGCTTCGAACGCCTTGGCGACGATGCCTTTGGCATCGAGGCCGGCCTTGGCATACATGGCGTTGGGCGAATCCTGGTCGATGAAGAAGTCGGGCAGCACCATCGAGCGGATTTTGACGCCGCGGTCCAGCGCGCCGTGCTCGGCAAGCGTCTGCAGCGCGAAGGAGCCGAAGCCGCCGATGGAACCTTCCTCGATGGTCAACAGCACTTCGTGCTCGCGCGCCAGCCGCAGCAGCATGTCGACGTCGAGCGGCTTGGCAAAGCGCGCATCGGCGACCGTGGTCGAAAGGCCGAAAGCGGCCAGTTCGTCGGCCGCCTTGAGGCATTCGCCGAGGCGCGCGCCGTAGGACAACAGCGCCACCTTGGTGCCTTCACGCAGGATGCGGCCTTTGCCGATCTCGAGCGGCTTGCCTTCGTCCGGCATCGGCACGCCGCGGCCTTCGCCACGCGGATAGCGCAGCGCCGACGGGCGGTCGTCAATGGCGACAGCGGTCGCCACCATGTGCACGAGTTCCGCCTCGTCGGCCGCCGCCATCAGCACGAAGCCGGGCAGGCAGCCGAGATAGGCGATATCGAAAGCGCCGGCATGGGTCGGGCCGTCGGCGCCGACCAGGCCGGCACGGTCCATGGCGAAGCGCACCGGTAAACGCTGGATGGCGACGTCGTGGACTACCTGGTCATAGGCGCGCTGCAGGAACGTCGAATAGATGGTGGCGAACGGCTTGTAGCCTTCGGTCGCCAATCCTGCTGCAAACGTCACGCCGTGTTGTTCGGCGATGCCGACGTCGAAGGTGCGATTGGGAAACTCTTTCTGGAACAGATCGACGCCGGTGCCCGACGGCATCGCCGCGGTGATGGCGACGATCTTGTCGTCCTTGCGGGCTTCCTTGATCAGGCTCTCGCCATAGACTTTCTGATAAGCAGGCGCGGTCGGTTTCGATTTGACCTGGGCGCCGGTGGCGACGTCGAATTTGACGACGCCGTGATATTTGTCGGCGGATTTTTCCGCCGGCGCGTAGCCCTTGCCTTTTTGCGTCACGACGTGAACTAGGATCGGCCCGTTCTTCATGTCGCGCACGTTCTTCAGGACCGGCAGCAGGTGGTCGATATTGTGGCCGTCGATCGGCCCGACATAGAAGAAGCCGAGCTCATCGAACAGCGTGCCGCCGGTGACCAGGCCGCGGGCGTATTCCTCCATCGCCAGCGCGCGCTGCTCGAGCATTTTCGTCGGCATGCGCTTGGCGACCTGGCGGATGATCTTGCGCACCCGATGATAGGCCTTCCCGGACACGCGACGGGCGAGATAGGCCGACAGCGCGCCGACCGGCGGCGCGATCGACATGTCGTTGTCGTTGAGCACGACGATCAGGCGGGAATCCATCGCGCCGGCATTGTTCATGGCCTCGTAGGCCATGCCGGCCGACATGGCGCCGTCGCCGATGACGGCGATGACATTATTCTGCTTGCCTTGCAGATCGCGGGCAACGGCCATGCCGAGGCCGGCGGAAATCGAGGTCGAGGAATGCGCGGCGCCGAACGGATCGTATTCGCTCTCGGCGCGCTTGGTGAAGCCGGACAGTCCGCCGCCCGTCCGCAAGGTCCGGATGCGGTCGCGGCGATTGGTCAGGATCTTGTGCGGATAGGCCTGGTGGCCGACGTCCCAAATCAGGCGGTCCTTGGGTGTGTCGAAGACGTAGTGCAGCGCCACCGTCAGCTCGATCACGCCAAGGCCGGCGCCGAGATGGCCGCCGGTCACAGCGACAGCGTCGATGGTCTCCTGGCGCAACTCGTCCGCCACCTGGCGAAGCTGGCCCGGTTGGAGTTGCCTTAAGTCGTCCGGGGTCTTGATTTGGTCGAGCAAAGGGGTCTTGGAGGCAACAGTCACGCTATGCTCCTTACGGACCGACAAACGATGACCGACAAACGGTTTATCGCCTAACGGCGCTTATTGGGGTCTAGTGCGCGCCCATCCTCACGCACGCTGATTTGCCTGTCTTTACACCATTGCGGCAGGGAAGGGCAATTTACCGGTTCCCGGCCGCGGAACTCCCAGGCATTATATTCCCTTGTATGTTGGGTAGCGTTGGGAGTTTTACCATGGCACCGAGGGCGAATTGGAAGGGTTTTCTGAAGCTTTCCTTGGTCTCCTGCAGCGTCGGCTTGGTTCAGGCCACCTCGTCCAGGGAGCGAATCCGCTTCAATCTCATCAATCGCGAGACTGGTAATCGCGTACGATTTCGGCAGATTGACGCCGAAACCGGGGAAGATGTTCCCGAAGAAGATCGGATTAAGGGGTTTAAGGCGGCCGACGGCTCCTACGTGCTGCTGGAACCCGAGGAACTCGACGAAGTGGCGCTGGAAAGCACCCACACCATCGATATCGAGTCCTTCGTGCCCCGCAAAGACATCGATGAAATCTACCTCGATACGCCCTATTACCTATTCCCCGACGACGAGGTCGGGGTCGAAGCCTTCGCCGTGATCCGGGAGGCCATGCGGGCCACCGCGCTGGTCGGGATCGCCCGTGTGGTGCTGCACAATCACGAACTCGTGCTGATGCTCGAGCCGCTGGACAAGGGCATCAAGGCGACGGCGTTGCGCTATCAAGACGAGATCCGCGACGCCAAGGAGTATTTCTCCGATATCGAGAATGTCAAAGTTCCGAAGGACATGCTGGAGCTCGCCGAGCACATTCTCAAGACCAAGCGCGGTCACTTCGACCCGTCGAAATTCTCCGACCGCTACGAGGATGCGCTCAAGGCGCTGATCAAGGCGAAGCAGGCGGGTAAGCCGGCGCCGGCCGCTCCGGAGCGGCCGAGCAATGTCATCAACCTGATGGATGCGCTGCGTCGTTCGGTACGCTCCGAGCGTAGCGGTGGCGGCGCCGAACCGCGCGGCAAGCAGCGCGCCGCTCGCTCCAGCACGGCGTCACGCAAGCGCGGCACCGTCAAATCCAAGCGCCTCAAACGCGCCGGCTGAACGTGGCCCTCGACGTCTACCGCAAGAAGCGAAAGTTCGGCGTTACGCCGGAGCCGCGCGGCCGCCGGGAAAAACGCGACGGCAACCGTTATGTGATCCAGAAACACGCCGCGCGCCGGCTGCATTACGATCTGCGGCTCGAGCTCGACGGCGTCATGAAAAGCTGGGCGGTCACGCGCGGGCCGAGCCTTGATCCCGGCGAGAAGCGTCTCGCCGTCCACGTCGAGGACCATCCGGTCGAGTACAACACTTTCGAGGGCACCATCCCGCAAGGCGAATATGGCGGCGGCACCGTGATGATCTGGGATCGCGGCCATTGGACGCCCGAGGGCGATCCGCACCAAGGGCTCGCCAAGGGCCATCTGACCTTCGATCTGGACGGCGAGAAATTGCACGGCCGCTGGCACCTGGTGCGGCTGCGCGCGCGGCCGAAGGAGCGCCGCGACAACTGGCTGCTGATCAAAAGCAAGGACGAGGCGGCGCGTGGGCCGCGCGGCAAGGATATTCTCGACGAAGAGCCGCGGTCGGTCGCGACCGGCCGCTCGATGGACGAGATCGCCGAGGGCAAGGGCAAGAAGCGGGTCTGGCACAGCAATCGAGACGCCAAGCAGGCGGCAGCGAAGAAAGCGCAGCCGCCTGGCAAGCCTGCGCCGCGACCGCGGGCGCGCGCCAAGGCCGCGGCCAGAACGAGCACGCAGAAAAAGAGCTCACGGGCCGCGCACGACCGCCTACCGGAATTCGTTCCACCGAGCCTCGCCACTTTGCATAGCGACGCGCCGCGCGGCGCCGAATGGTTGCACGAGATCAAATACGATGGCTATCGCATCCAGGCCCGGCTCGATCATGGCAAGGTGCGTCTGCTGACGCGCAAGAAGCTGGATTGGACGCACCGCTTCAAGCCGATCGCGGCGGCGGTCGCCGCGCTGCCTGCGGAAACCGCGCTGCTCGACGGTGAACTGGTCGTCGAAGACTTCAAGGGCATATCGGGCTTCTCGCTCTTGCAAACCGATTTGAAGGACGGCCGCGGCGATCGTTTTGTCTATTACGTGTTCGACCTTCTGCATCTCGACGGCCGCGACCTGACCGCCGAGCCGTTGGTGGCGCGCAAGGCGGCATTGGAGCGGCTGCTCAAGTCCGCGGGCAGAAACGGCCGCATCCGCTACGCCGAGCATTTTGTCGAAGACGGCCCGGTGATCCTCAAGCACGCCTGCGGCCTGGGTCTCGAAGGCGTCGTGTCGAAGCGCAAAGATGCGCCTTATCGCTCTGGCCGGTCGGAGAATTTCATCAAGGCCAAATGCCACGACGCCCAGGAATTCGTCGTCGCCGGCTATAGCCCGGCATCGGCCGATCCGCATGCGGTGGGCGCGCTCACGGTCGCCGTGCACGACAGCGGCGAACTGCGCTATGCCGGACGGGTCGGCACCGGCTACACCCGCAAGACCGCGCGCGAGCTGTGGCAGCGGCTCAAATCCTTGAAGATCGACAAGCCGCCGCTCACGCTGCCAAAGGATGAACGCCGCAAGGACGTGATCTGGGTGAAGCCGCAGGTCGTGATCGAGGCGGAGTACCGCGGCGTCACTCATGGTAACGTTCTTCGCCAGGCGTCGTTCAAGGGCCTGCGCGAGGACAAGCCGGCGCGCGAAGTGGTGCGCGAAGTGCCGGTGGCCATGGCGCAGCGGCAGGCGGTGCGGAAGTCGGCAAAAACGATGGCGAAATCACGCGGCAAAGCGCCGGCCAAGACGCAGCCCGCGAAGCCTGTGGCGCGCGCCAAGGCAAGCGCGCGCAGCGCGGCCGATATCGGCAACGTTCACCTGACCCATCCCGACCGCGTCTATTGGGTCGATGTCGGCGTCACCAAGGAGGACTTGGCCGAATATTATGTCAGCATCTGGGACTGGATGGCGCCGCACGTGATCGATCGGCCGCTGGCTCTGGTGCGTTGTCCGGGCGGCACCAAGGGCCAATGTTTTTTCCAAAAGCACATCGCGGAAAATGTGAAGGAATCGCCGCTGCGCCATGCCGTCGACGCCAAGGAGCACGACGTCATCGCCGTGGAAAAGCTCGACGACGTCTTGGCGCTGGTGCAGTCCGGCACCTTGGAGATCCATACCCGCGGCTCGCGGCTGCAAAAACTCGAGCTGTGCGATCGCATCGTGTTCGACCTCGATCCGGGCGAAGGGGTGAGCTGGCAGGAGATCGTCGCCGCCGCGCGCGAGGTGCGCGAACGGCTCGAAGCGGTGAAGCTTGAAAGCTTTGCCAAGCTGTCGGGCGGCAAGGGTATCCATTTGGTGGTGCCGATCGACGGCGCCGATTGGGACGCGGCGAAAAACTTCAGCCAACGCATTGCGCTCGGCATGGCCGCCGACAGTCCGCAGCGCTACGTCGGCAAGATGACCAAGGCGCTGCGCAAGGGCAAAATCTTCATCGATTATCTGCGCAATACCCGCGAGGCGACCTCGGTCGCGCCCTATTCGACCCGCGCCCGCCCCGGCGCTGCAGTCTCGGCGCCGCTGTCGTGGGAGCAGCTCGGCCGCACCACGAGCGCAGCCGAATTCACCGTGCTCAATCTGAAAAAGCGCTTCCGCAACGATCCCTGGGCCGGCATCGGCAAGGTGCGGCAGAAGCTGCCGGATAAATGACGCTCACCCCGTCAGTCTGAAGCGCTCCGCCTTCGGCTCGAATCGCGAGCGAAAGATTTCCGCGTCCAGCGGGTCGGCGAAGCAGTAGCGCACGAAGGCGGCGTAATCGTCCTCGACATACATGTCGAATTTCTCGACGTATTGGATGAGGAAATCCATGATCTCGCTGTCATCGGCGAGCTGCCGCCGCGGCAGCACCACCTGATAGGGGCATTCCTCATCGAGCTTGCGCAGCCAAGCGCTTTTCTTGTCCGAATCCATGGTCTTCAGCCCTTGTTCGAACCGTCTAATGTTCACTATTTGTTCTAGATTGTCAAGTAATTTTTAGGCAGCTTCTCCTGAAAGGTGGGGGATTTTCGAAGACGAGGAGGGCGCCGGCTCCAAAATTATTCGACGTCGAGCGGCTCAGTTCCGGTCGGCTTGCCTTGCGCATCGAGCGTAATCTTTTCGACGCGCGCCTCGGCTTGGCGCAGCAAATCCTCGCAACGGCGTTTGAGCGCCTCGCCGCGCTCGTAGATGGCGACCGATTCCTCAAGCGGCACCTTGCCTTCTTCGAGCCGCTTGACGATCGATTCCAATTCCTCGATCGCGCGCTCGAACGGCAGTTGTGCAATATCGCTGTTGGCTTTCTGCGCCATTCCCGGCTCTCCGACTCGCAATATTCCGATACTAGCGTGTTTGCCGCAGCGGCGTCGCTACCCCTGCATCAGCGCTGTGACGTGGGCGGCAACCGAATTGCCCAGCGCGCGGAGATCATAGCCGCCCTCAAGGAGCGAGACGACGCGGCCCTCGGCGCAATGATCGGCGACGTCCATGATCTTTTGCGTCACCCAGACGAAATCGGCCTCGGTGAGATTGATGCTGGCGAGCGGGTCGCGCATGTGGGCGTCGAAGCCGGCGGAGATGATGACCAGCTCCGGCCGGAATTCGCGCAGCCGCGGCAGGATCCTATCTTCGAAAGCGGCGCGGAACGCCTCGCCGCCGTCGCCGGGGCGCAGCGGCGCGTTGACCACGGTGTTGTGCGTGCCGGACTCGATGACGGCGCCAGAGCCGGGAAACAGCGGCATCTGGTGGGTCGAGCAATACATCACCGATTTGTCGGCCCAGAAAATCTCCTGCGAGCCGTTGCCGTGATGGACGTCGAAATCGACGATCGCGGCACGCGCGATACCGTGCTGCTTTTGCGCGTGGCGCGCGGCGATGGCGGCGTTGTCGAACAGGCAAAAGCCCATCGGGCGTGCGGTCTCGGCGTGGTGGCCGGGCGGGCGCGTAGCGACGAAGGCGTTGGTCGTCTTCTTGGCCAGCACCTCGTCGACCGCGAGAACGGCGCCGCCGACCGCGCGCAACGCCGCTTCGAACGTGCCGGGCGACATCGAAGTATCGGCGTCGAGCCGCACCATGCCTTCCTTGGGCGAGGCTTCGCGCAGCTCGACGATGTAGTCCATCGGATGGCACAACGCGATGGTCTCGATCGCCGCCATCGGCGCCTGCTCGCGGGCGAGCGGCTGGAATTTTTCCGCTTCCAGCGCCTGCTCGATGGCGCGCAGCCGGTCGGGTCGCTCGGGGTGGCCGGCCGGAGTCAAATGTTCAAGGCAAGCGGGGTGGCTGATCAGGAGTGTGGACATCGGACGAATGTAGGATGGGTTGAGCGCCAGCGAAACCCATCATCTGTCGGCGCGCTTACGCCAGCGCCGCATCGGCGCCGATCAAGCCGGGCGCGCCTTCGACTACGGTGCGTTCGAGCCCGCCGGCCTGAACGGCAAAATTCTCGGCAAAAAACCGCGCCAGCGCGAGGCGCGCTTGCACCGCTTCACCGAGCCGCATCGCGGCGAGCGCCTGCTGCGCCAGGTAACAGCCGCCGGTGGTGATGCCGAACAGCCGCAGATAGGGGCTGGCGCCGGCCAGCGCCGCATCGGCGTCCTTGCCGTTTTGGCCGATCAGCCATTGCGTCGCGCGGGTGAGGCTCTCGAGCGCCTCGCCGAGCCGCAATGCTGACCAGCCGAATGCCGGATCGTTGCTGGCGCTTACGGCATCGACGATGCCGCGCAGCTCATTGAGATGCGCCGCGACGACGTCGCCGCCGCCGAGCGGCAGCTTGCGTGTCACCAAGTCGATCGCCTGGATGCCATTGGTGCCTTCATAGATCGCGGCGATCCGTGCGTCGCGAAACAGCTGCGCCGCGCCAGTTTCCTCGACAAATCCCATGCCGCCGTGCACCTGGATGCTAAGCGAGGTGACCTCGTTGGCGATATCGGTCGAGAACGCCTTGGCGACCGGCGTGAGCAACGATAAGCGGTCGTGCGCGGCTTTTCGCGCGGCCTCATCGTTTGAGCGCTCGGACCGATCGAGCGCCATCGCGGTCGAATAGCAGATGGCGCGTGCGGCGCCGGTGAGCGCGCGCATGGTGAGCAGCATGCGCTTG
>Ga0310039_10000853_pt1 | contig 23546 bp, 9 predicted proteins | sample Sb_taG_4_FD_200460 | JGI IMG/M metagenome (GOLD analysis project Ga0310039, IMG submission 200460) | Peat soil microbial communities from Weissenstadt, Germany - Sb_50d_6_BS metaG (v2) (version 2) | ecosystem: Environmental > Terrestrial > Soil > Wetlands > Peat | place: Germany: Weissenstadt...
CATCCTCCGCAACCAGTCCATAGCCGCCATAGAACGGCGTTTTCACCACACCCTGCTCTTCGAACACATCCGAAAACGTCCAGTAAGACATGATATCCACCAAGCCATCGCATTGGCGTATCGTGTCGGCTAGCCAGGTACCCATGTAGATGGAATCTGTAACCTCAGGTTCAGTCTTGTAGCTGGCGTTGAACTCGCTCCAGATCAGCGGTAGATTTGGCATGATCGAGGTGGTGATCTGGTTGTGAACTTTCTTGACCGCGCGGCAGACCATCTGATCGCGAGAAATGTCCGCGGGCGAGCCGAAAACATCTTGCGCGAGATCATTGCCATAGACATGGGTTGAGGCGAAGTCCACCGGGATTTTTTTCTCGGCGCAATGGCGGATGAACACGTCAACCCACGCAGCTTGCGCGGTCGCGGGGCCACCGACTCGCAATCGCGGACTGGTCGATTTGATGGCGAGCGCGGTATGGTCGTACAGCTGCCAGTAGCTGGCCTGCTTTGGCTCCCCTGCCCAAAAGTCGAGGTTGGGCTCATTCCACACTTCGAAATACCATTGCGCAACCTCATCGATGCCGTAGCGATCGACTAGATGCTGCGTGAAGGCCGAGATCAGGCCGTCCCAGTGGCCCCAATCTCTTGGCGGGGAAATATCAGGTTTGTACCAGAAGCTGTGAAGGATTTTTCTGGCTGCCAGCTGGTTGGGCATAAAGCCGATCTCCACAAAAGGGCGCACGCCGTTCGCGAGCAAACCATCGTAGATCTGGTCAATGTAAGAGAAGTTATAGACGGAGTGTCCTTGGCCATCTTCGGCATAGACACCAACCTCATCGTCGAAAATGCCGTGGAAGCGCACGTATTTGAAACCGGTGATTTGCTCAACCGCACGTAAGTCACTCCGATAGCTGTCACGCAGGGCCAGTATCGCGCGCCCCGAACCAAACATCTGCTCCCAAAAATGGGGAAAGGGATGACCGGGCGCCTTGGCATCGATGACGATCACCTCCGGACTGGGGCCCAGTTGCGCGTGAATCCTGGGTATAGTCCGGGAGAACGTCAAGAGAACGGCGAGGCCGATGCCAATGCCGACGATGACGCGCCAATTCCGCATCGCGGTTCTCGTCAGCCCGGGCCAGGCATTCCCCCGCTCAGGTGGTTTCATGCTGCCTTGGAGTGCTTCCTAGCGATAGCTGGAGGCCTGCATCTCAAACATTTCGGCGTAAAGACCTCCCAGGCTCGACAGTTGGGCGTGATTCCCTTCCTCGACAATCTTGCCGTTGTTGAGTACTACGATGCGATCGACCATGCGCACGGTAGAGAATCGGTGTGAAATAAAGAGCGCCGTCTTGCCGGCGGCGAGTTCGGAAAAGCGGCGAAAAACTTCCAATTCGCTGCGCGCGTCGAGTGCGGCAGTCGGCTCGTCGAGAATCAGGAGTTGCGCGTCGCGCAAGTAAGCTCGTGCGAGTGCGACTTTCTGCCACTCACCACCTGAAAGGTCCACTCCGCGGTCGAAGCGCCGGCCCAGCATTTGTTCGTAGCGTTCGGGCAGTTTTCCGACGATGCCATCCGCCATACTCTTCCGTGCTGCGGTCTTCAGGAGTTCCAGATTGTCGATTTCCTCGACTCGGCCAACCGCAATATTGTCGCGGGCGGTCATTTCATAGCGCATGAAGTCCTGAAAGATCACGCCCATCTCGCGATGGAGATCTTCCAGGTCGTACTCGCGAAGATCGATGCCATCGAGCAGGATTTGTCCTTCCGTAGGGTCGTAAAGCCGGGTAATCAACTTTACGAGGGTGGTTTTGCCCTGCCCGTTTTCGCCAATCAAAGCCACTCGCTGTCCTGGACGCAACTCAAAGTTCAGGCGGTTGAGAATCAGGCGTGCGCTTCCGGGATAGTGGAAGGAGACATTCCGAAACTCAAATCCGCGTACCATCGGTCGAGGCGCGGGCAGGGCATTAGGCTTGGAGCGGATCGTCGGTTGCATCCCAAAAAAGGCCACCAAGTCGGTGAGGAACAGCGCCTCGTCGGCAATGCCTGCAAGAGTCGAGAAAAATTGTTGAATGTTGCTGCTGGCCTGTAGAATCGCGCCCGCGAGAAACGTCAACGTACCAATGCTTAGGGAGCCGTTGACCGTGCGCCAGATGACGAATACATAGGCCGAGTAGTAGCCCATGGTGCCGATCACCGACAAGAATGCGCCCGCGATCAGTTTGCGGCGGGACAAGGCGATGTTCTCTTTGTAGATCGCGTCGCACAAACTGGTAAACCGCTCGCGCAGGAAATCTCTCAGCCCGAAGAGCTTTAACTCCTTCGAAGCTTCCTTGCTTCCGCCCAGGACCCGCAAGTAGTCCAGTTGCCGCTTTAGCGGCGTCTGGCGGAAGTTCTTGGCGTAACCCAGGAAGGCAAAATGGCTCTCGCCGAGGAACGCCGGAACCACACCCGCGATCAGCAGGAGCATCAGCCAGGGAGAGAACACCATGATCGAGACCGACAGGGTTAGTGTGGTGATGGCCTGCTGCACCAACCGTCCCATGGCTTGAATCATGCCCAGCCGGTCCGTTGCCTGCACTCTCGCCCGCTCTAGACGGTCATAAAAAACCGGATCCTCATAGGCCAATAGATCCAGTCCAGCCGCCTGATTCATGACTCGAATGCTGGCGTGGCGCGTGTATCTGTCGGCCAGCAACGAATCCGAGTAATCAATCGCCCGGATGAGAAGGGCGGTTAGAACAGCCAGCGAAAATTCCGCTGCCACCAGCCACCAGAACTGGCGCGGCACCGGCTGATGGGTCGAGGCGGCATGGACGATGCCATCAATAATCAGCTTTGTGATCCAGAGCAGCGCAACCGGCAGGAGCGATGAGAGCAGGCGAGCAGCCAGTCCAAACACTACCACCGCCGGGCCGGAGTCCCATACGATCTTGAGAACAGCCGGCACGTTCCGAAGGGCCGAGAGACGCTCACGCGACCCTTTCCAGAAGCTTTGCTGCTTGGCCATATTTGAGTTTCTTCTTTCTTCCTTCTAGAGTTTTCCAAGTGCCAGATAGACGACCTCATTAGTAGTCATTAGTTATTCGTTATTAGAAGTAATTAGAAGTCACTAAACGATTTGCATCACGTTTGTTGCGTTTCCTGGCCATCGAGTGCAATTCTCTTTCCAAATGGTTTAGCCCCACAAACCCAAATTCAACAGTTGGTTACAGTATATATGGCCTCTGGTAAGTGTAAAATCTGCCCACTTCGGCGTTTACGCTGACAAAGCGCAAAGCGTGAACTAGCTCGAGGAACGCCCGGAGGCAAACGGGATCGGGCAATCGCTACTTGGGCAGTCCGAGCCGGCGCATGAGATCGGCGTAGCGCGGGCCGGAACGAATCGGGTCCAGGGCGGGATAACGAATGACGATCAGCAGTTCGCTGTCTCCGTCGGAATAGGCCTTCTCCAGATACTCGAATGCTTGGTCGTGGTCTCCTTTGACCGCAAATGCCACTGCCGAGGCGCTCGATCGGGCTGAGGTCCCGAGACCCTGGGCAGCCTCGCAATAGCCTTTCGCGTCCAAACTCACAGAAATCGGTTTGGGGAGATTCTTCTCTATGTCGCTCACCGCCTCGGCGAAGCGGCCCATCACAGCGTACAGTTGCGACCGCTTGTAATATGCCGCCTTAAAGTTGGGATCCCGTTCGAGCACTTTCTGGAACTGGGCGAGCGCTTCCGGATAGCGGTGAGCCTCCACCAAGGCGACACCGTAATTCGACCCGACAATGGAGGAAAGAGGGTCAAGCGATAAAGCGGTCTGAAATTCTTCCAGCGCCTGGTTGATCCGGTTTTCAGGTAAGAGAAAGCTGATGGCATAAAAATAGTGAGCGGTCGCGTTGTTGGGGTTCAACTCGATGGCGCGCCGGAATTCCGGTTCGGCTTCGCCCCATTTCAGTTCTGTGGCAATGGCCATGGCGCGCGCCGCGTGTGCCTCTGAAAGAGAACTGTCCAGTTCGATCGCTTTCCGCGTTGCTTCGTCTGCCAACAGACTACCCTGCCGCGAGCTGATACCAGCACGGTAGCCGGGAGCGACGTTGTATGTGTCAGCCAGCCCCGCATACGCTAACGCGTAATTCGGGTCGGCGGCGATCGCCTGTTGAAACAAGTCGATGCTTTTCTTCAGACCTTCATCCGTGCGCCCGTACCAGAGTTGGCGCCCTTCCAGGTAGAGACGGTAGGCTTCCGGGTTGGTAGTGCCGGCTCGCCCCAGGCGCTGCTGGTCGTTTCCGCTGAGCTGGATGCGGAGCTTACTGGAAATATCGCGCGTAATGTCGCTCTGGACCTCGGTTATGTCGGCCTGGTTGCGATCATAGTGAGCGCCCCAAAGCTCGCTTCCGTCGGCGGTATTAACCAGATCTGCCTCAATCGCGACATGGTCGCCGTGCTGCATGATGCGGCCCATCAAAACTGCGCTCACCTGCAGCGCTTGGCCGATTTTCTGCGGATCGTCCTCCTTCCCCTTGTAGCGGAACACGGTGCTGCGCGCCATTACCTTAAGGTTGGGCAGCTGCGAAAGACTGCTGATCAGGGTTTCCGTCAAGCCGTCGCTGAGGTACTCATTGTTGGCGTCGGCGGTGGCATTGACGAAGGGGAGCACGGCAATGGAGTCGACCTTGCCCGTCTGAGATTTTCCGCGCAGGAAGTACGCGCCCGCCGCGGCGGCAATCAGCACGATTACAGCGACGCCAGCGGCCAAGTAAGTGCGCCGTTGGCGGGGCTCGACGGCAGCCGGGATGGACGAAGAACTGGCCGACGATACAGCGCTCGGGGCGATCCTAGAGTTCGACGAAGAAGAGCTCGACGAAGAAGAGCTCGACGAACGCCCGGAGTCCGAGTCCCGTTTCAAACGCGCCAGGTCGGTGCGCAGATCGGCCGCGCTCTGATAGCGCAGGTTGCGATCTTTCTCCAGGGCTTTGCCGATAATGCGCTCCAACTCCGACGGCAGATCGGGATTGAGCCGCAGCGCCGGCGCTGGCGCCCCATCCAGAATCGCTTTGAAGATCTCCGCCGAACTGCCGCCACGAAACGGAAGCGTGCCGGTGGCCATCTCGTAGAGCACCGCTCCGAAGGAGAACAGGTCGCTGCGCGCGTCCACCTCCTTCGCTCGCGCCTGCTCGGGAGACATGTAGGCAACGGTGCCCAGCGTCGTCCCCGGACTGGTGAGGTGTTGTTCATCGAGCGCGGCTGTCATTGTATTGGCCGATGCAGCCGAACTGGAAGAACTGGTGGGGAGCTCTTTGGCTAGCCCGAAATCCAGGATCTTGGCGTGGCCGCGCTTGGTGACAAAGATGTTGGCGGGCTTGATGTCGCGGTGGACAATGCCCTGGGAATGCGCCGCGTCCAATCCGTCGGCCATCTCAATGGCCAGCGAGAGCGCAGTTTCGTTATCCAACGGCCTTCCGCCAATCAGATGCTTCAGCGTATCGCCGTCCAGAAACTCCATGACAATGAAGGTCTGTTCGCCGTGTTTGGCGATTTCGTAGATGGTGCAAATATTGGGATGGTTCAGGGCAGACGCCGCGCGCGCCTCGCGGCGAAAGCGCTCCAGTGCTTGCGCGTCTCGCGACAGTTCATCCGGCAGGAACTTCAAGGCCACGAAGCGCCCCAGTTCGATGTCCTCGGCCTTGTACACCACACCCATGCCGCCGCCGCCCAGCTTCTCGACGACGCGGTAGTGCGAGATGGTTTGGCCAATCATCGAACGGTCCCCTTCGAGGTCGCTTCATCTTACGGAGCAGCCCATGGCCCGTCAATGGAATGTGGGGTGTATACGACACGAGGGGATTTTGCTACACCCCCACCACCGGGCTCTGGGGCTGGGGTTGGGGTTAGGCCGGGCCGTCTTGACGTTGCGTGGGCAGAGCGCCTGCTCGCAGAGGATAATCTACGCAGCACTCCCAAACCACGGTAACTTTCTCAGCCGAGTGCGCTCTGGTAGAACGAAAGCGGAGGTTAGTACCATGAACAAGTTTGCGCTGTTGTTGCTGTGCGCCGCGTCGCTGTCATTCGCACAGCAGTCGGCGGCCCCTGCTCAACTCACTCAGGTTCCGCCGAAGCCGACCTGCAACCCACTCAACATATTCACCGGAAGGGATTGTCAGAGCATAATCAACACTTACAACCAAGCACTCCAGCAGCGGCAGCGTGAAGAGTTGCAACTGTACGTCAACCGACAGAGGGAACTAGCATCCGCACCGCTACAACAGCAAATCGCTGATTTGAACAAGCTGGTAACCGACCAACAGGAACAGATTAAGAAGCTCGGCGAGCAGATGCAGACTGAAGCAACGGCTGACCAGCAACAGGCGCAGGCTAACGCTGCGGCTGCACTCCAAGCAAAGTCCGACGCTCGTCGGGAAGGGCTGCTGTATGGTGCGGGAGCCGTGCTGGTGCTCTTCGGACTGGTCTTCGGCGTCAGGAAACTCACGCAGAATTTCAGTGTCACCAAGAAGCCGCAGTCTCATGCTGCATCCGCTTAACGAGGGTGACCCGCAGCGGTCTGGCTGAAAACGGTGATGCCGTGAGCCGTCCGACGTGCTCCCGACGCGCCCTAGCGCGACGCCCGCAACTTACTAAACACTGTCGGGGCAAAAGTACAAGATTGTTTTACGTGGAAGGCAACCAACCAACAGGAGGTCTTCAACCCAAGGGGGATTTATGAAACGCTTCACAGCACAGCTGATCATGGTGGTTGCGGCGACGCTTCTCGCATCGATAGCCAATGCAGCAATGACAGGTGCGAATCTCGAAACGGATTGCAGTGCTTGGACTACAAGTGTAATGCCAAGTCAACAAATTAAACCCGGCGAAGCGTATGAAACTTGGAATCAGTTTCAACGTGCTACTTTTTGCGAAGGATATGTCTTAGGCTATGGTGTCGGAGTCAAGGGCACGATGGGAGCCGATGACAAGGGCGTCATGGGTACCTATACTATTGAAAAAGGCGTAACTGCCTCGCAAGTTATCAAAGTATTCAAACAGTACATCTCGAACCACCCCGAGGAAGAAAACAAACCCGCTGGCGACGTGTTATACCACGCCATGACTAGCTCAGGGTTACTCACCGTGGTAGTGGAAAAGAAATCAGGCGATCAATGAAAACCTTTCAGCGTCTCCCATCGTAACAGGACTCCTTGAGCCGCACTTCAAGTTCTGGCTCTCCTGCCGTTCTCACTGTAATGCCGTCCACCCGCCAATGGATGCGACGATGTTCGATGGCTGGTCGGCCAAGCGAAGTGATCCGCAGACAAGCTCTCACCGTCGGTTAACTTCCGAATTGCTCGTCATTCGCCCAGGATCTCGCCCTTGTTCTTTTCACTAACTTTTCACAAGCCGATTCGGGGACGCCCGGGACATTCCCATGGTTCGCGCAACGCATCATCGTCTACCTGAAGACCAAAAGGAAGACCAAAAGGACACTGCCGCCGGTCCCAAGGTTATAATCGCTGCCACTCATGGCCCTCGCTCCTGGGACAAAACTCGGCCCCTATGAAATCCAATCGCCGTTAGGCGCGGGTGGCATGGGTGAGGTGTATCGCGCCACCGACACGAAACTCGGCCGCGATGTAGCACTCAAGGTGCTGCCCGCCGAAATGGCGCACGATCCGGAGAGGCTCGCGCGCTTTCGCCGTGAGGCCAAAACCCTCGCCCAACTCGACCATCCGAACATCGTCACCATCCACTCGGTGGAGGAATCCGACGGCGTCCACTTCCTGACCATGCAGCTCGTCGAAGGGCAGCCACTCGACCACTTGATCCCCGCTGGCGGGCTGCCAGTGGAGCAGATCGTCGAGATTGCCAGTGCGCTCGGCGACGCGCTTGCGGCCGCGCATGAAAAAGGCATCGTGCATCGCGACTTGAAGCCTGCCAATGTCATGGTCACGAAGGAAGGCCGCGTCAAGGTGCTGGACTTCGGGCTGGCAAAAGATGTTCGCGCGCCCAACGTTGGCGACGCCACCATGACCTCAGCCACCCAAACGCGACTGGGCGTGGTGATGGGGACGCCAGCCTACATGTCTCCCGAACAGACAGCGGGCCGCCCCCTCGACCATCGCACCGACATTTTCTCTCTCGGCGTCATGCTGCACGAGATGGCGACGGGACGGCGTCCCTTCGAGGGGAATTCTTCGGCTGAGTTGGTCTCCGCGATTCTGCGCGATATCCCACCGCCGGTCACAGATATGCGTCCCGATCTGCCCATCGATCTGGCGCGTATCATCCGGCGCTGTCTGGAGAAGGATCCGCGGCACCGCGTGCAGACGGCGCGCGACGTCAGCAACGAGTTTCGCGATCTGGCGCGACAGACAGCCCAGAAGGTGGCCCCGGCAACGACCCCGGTATCGCGTGCCGTGCCCACCGCTGACTCGGGCTTGGCCCGCGCCGAGGAAGGTTTCTGGGTCGCGGTGCTGCCCTTCAAATACAGCGGCGGCAACGCTGATCTCACGGCTCTGGCTGAGGGGCTGACCGAGGACATCGTTACCGGCCTGTCGCGATTCTCCTACCTCAGGGTGATCGCGCGAAGTTCGACGGCGCGCTACGCTCACGATGCAGTTGACGTCCGCTCTGCCGGCAAAAAACTGGGCGCTCGCTACGGCATGGAAGGAAGCCTTCGCCAGGCCGGAACCAAGCTACGCCTCGCGGTTCAGCTCGTCGACGCAGTCTCCGGCGCTCACCTTTGGGCCGAGAACTATGAACGCGCCTTCATCCCGGAGGACATTTTCGCGCTCCAGGATGACTTGGTTCCGCGGATTGTTTCGACGGTTGCCGATATGAACGGGGTTCTGCCCCGGAGCATGATTGAGGTTGTGCGCAGCCTCGCTCCCGAGCAGTTGAGCCCCTACGAGGCGGTGCTGCGCAGCTTCGGCTACTTGGAACGGATCACCCCCGAAGATCTGGCCGCTGCGCGGTCTGGCCTGGAATTGGCGGTGCGGAAGGCGCCGTCTTATGCCGATGCCTGGGCTATGCTGGCGCTACTGTGCGTCCAGGAGTACGGGCAAGGATTCAAACTTCAGGCTGATTCCCTGACGAGCGGGCTAAACGCCGCGCAGCGTGCCGTCGAGGCCGCGCCATCCAATCATTTGGCCTATTTCAGCCTGGCCCACGCCTTCTTCTTCCAAAAGGAATTCCAAAGCTTCCGGAATGCGGCGGAGCGGTCCGTCGCCCTAAACCCCATGGACGGCAACTCCATGGCTATGTTAGGTGCGCTGCTGACCTACGCGGGCGACTGGGACCGCGGCTTGGCGCTGGCGGGGCGCGCCAAACAGCTCAATCCCAATCATCCCGGATGGTACTGGTTTGCCGACTTCTACAACTCGTACCGCCAGGGGGACTATCGTGGCGCACTGGGTTTCGCTCTCAAGGTCAGTCTGCCGGGCCACTTCGGTGCGCACGTGATGCTGGCAGCCGCCTTTGGGCAGATCGGAGAACGGGATGCGGCCGGGAAAGCCCTCCAGGACCTGCTCAAATTGCGCCCCGACATCGCCGCGACGATACGCAAGCATTACGAGAAATGGTTTGTTCCCGAGTATGTGGAACAACTAATTGACGGTTTGCGCAAGGCGGGCCTGGAGATTGCTCCCGAGAAAGGAGCGGGAGCGCCCAGGCGTTCTTCTGCATCCGACTCGGGCACGTCTCGCGCCGAGGAAGGATCCTTGTCTACACGCGGCATCTCCGGAATCAAACGGCACACAATCGCTTTGGCGATTGCGGTCAGTCTGCTGGTGATCGCGTGCGCTGGAGTCGGCATTTATCTGAAAAGGTCCAAGACGGGTCAGATTGATTCCGTCGCCGTTCTACCGCTTGAGAATCGGAGCAATGATCCCGATGCGGACTACATTTCCGATGGAATCACCGAAAGCATCAACAACAGCCTGGCGCGGTTGCCGAGTCTGAAGGTGATTCCGCACAGTGTCGCTACCCATTACAAAGGTAAGGCGATGGATGTCCAAAAGGTTGGCGACGAACTTCACGTCCAGTCCGTGCTCACGGGCCGCGTCGCTCAGCGCGGCGACGACCTTACCATTGACGTCGAACTCGACGACGTTCGTAACGGCAAACAACTATGGGGCGAGCAGTACCACCGCAAGATCGCCGATCTGCTGGCGGTACAGAGTGACATCGCCAGGGAGGTCTCTCAGCGGCTGGGCTCGCAACTTTCCGCGGAAGACCAGAAAAGGTTGACAAAAGGCTCAACCGACAATCCCGAAGCCTACCAACTCTATCTCAAGGGCAAGTACTACACGAATAAACTTACCAAAGACGGGTTTGGCAAGGGCATCGACTACTTCAATCAGGCCATCGCCGTCGATCCAAACTATGCGCTGGCCTACAGCGGTCTGGCTTACAACTACATTAACCAGGACGATTGGTATATGCCTCCCAACGAAGCCGGGCCCAAAACAAGGGCTGCTGCGGAGAAGGCGTTGGCAATCGACGACTCGGACGTCGGCGCTCACCTTTCACTGGCGATAGAAACCCAGTGGTACGAGTGGAATTGGGCCGCCGCGGAAAACGAGTTCAAACGAGCCATTGAACTGAGTCCCAACAACTCTGAGGCTCACGGGTACTACGCTTGGTTCCTGGCGTCAATGGGGCGCAAAGAAGAGGCACTCACGGAAGCTCAGCGATCCCAGCAAGCCGATCAAGTCTCTTCGTTAGCCAACTTCTTTGTCGGATCGGTTTCCCTCTTCATACGACAGTGGGACCCGGCGATTGAACAATTGCTTAGCGCCCAGGATCTTGACCCGACTTTCTGGTTTGATGCTTGTTTCCTGGGCCGGGCTTATGAACAAAAAGGAAGACTTCCGGAAGCGATTGCCGAGTTTCAGCGCGCGGTCGAACTGGAGAAGGACAATAGTGAGACTTGGTCAAGTCTCGGACATGCCTACGCGCTGTCTGGGAACCGGACCGAAGCGCAAAAGATACTGGATCACTTGAAAGACTTATCGGCGCACACCTGGATCGCGCCCTACAACGTCGCAGTCATCTATGCAGGCTTGGGAGAAAAGGATCAGGCCTTCGCTTGGCTCGATCGGGCCTACAAAGATCGGTCCTACTATCTGGCTGAGTATCTGCCAACGGACTCGCGTCTGGACAACCTTCGCTCCGACCCGCGCTTGGCTAACCTCCGGCGGCGCGTCGGACTGCCAGAGTGACCTGAGCTGTTCATTGCGCCTGGGTCAGTGCGGGCGCGAGCTCAATCCCGCCAGCAGCCGAATAAGTTTCCCCCAACTATGATGGCGGAACAAAGTTCATTCGCCGCAGCACCGGGGCGGGGCCTTCTACCACAAGCGCGGCAGCGACACCCGGCTCGCTAACATCCAGAAAGCTCCATTGATCGGATTCTCCCCCGTCAAGCCAAAGCAGTCTTGCTGGCTGTTCGCTCCGGATACTTACTTGGAAGCGGTCCAGCGGCACCGACAAGCCGCCGCCGAGCGCCTTAACGAAGGCCTCTTTGCGGGTCCAGCAGGTAAAAAACGCCGCCAGCCGCACGTCAGCGGACAGCGCCAGAATCTCGGCAGCCTCGGCCGGTGCAAAAAAACGACGACTCAGATCCGCAACCTCAATCTCTGGCCGCACAATTTCCGCATCCACGCCCACGCGGCCGTTCCCGGCGACCGCCACGAGCGCCAAGCCGGCGGTATGCGAGAGATTGAAGTGAATGTCTTCCACGGGCCACGCCAAAGCCGGCTTCCCATGCGGCCCTGCCCGAAACACCAAAACGTCGGGCTTACACCGAGCATATTGGGCCAGAATGCACCGGAGCGCCCCGCGCGCAACCGTCCATCGCTCGCGCAACTTAAGCGATCGAAAGCGCGCCGCTCTCTCTTCTTCTTCCATTGATAGAGTGGCCCTTAGTGCGGCGGCACTTATTGCAGCACAGTCGAGCTCTATACGCCAAACATGAACCTCGCCAGGTGCGCACCTCATATCGGTTACCAACAAACCCGGTCTTGGCGTGCCCAAGTCCTTCAGGACCTCGCCGGGATAGGATGAAGGAAAAACATGCTTAGCTGTGCTGCAAGGTCTTGCACATCATTGCAGTCATTGGTGCTAACGCTCTTGGAATAGTGGCGACGATTGGCACGGAGTTTGCACCAGCAACTTTACTTCCCCCTTGGTTACTATAGTGTGCCTTAGCAACTTCTGCTGCCTTGCCTACCTGCAGTAAGATGGGCAAGAGCAGAGGTTGCCGTCCTTGGTCTTGCGAGATGGATAAGTGAATTTCTTAGGAATCAGCGGCTTAGAAGCATCTGCTCCTTTCAAACAAGAGCATTGGCCGGGATTGGACCCAAGGGAGTACCGCATATCCCAGGGTTACGATTCTGCCGCAGCTCTCGTAGTTGACGGGAAACTCATCGCCGCTGCGGCACAGGAACGCTTTAGCCGCAAGAAGCACACCGGCGATTTCCCGATTGACGCCATTCAGTTTTGTCTTCGGGAGGCGGGTCTCGGCATCGAAGATGTGGCCGAGATTGCCCACGGTTTTGATTATTTGCCTTTCCAGCAACTTTACTCGCTCGATCCAGATTCCTCTAGGCTCTACCAGAGGGTGTTCTCGAAGGAAGCACTGGTCCGGCAAGTGCGCCACTCGTTCCCCGATTTTCCTGCCGAGAAGATTCAGCCGGTAGGTCATCATCTCGCGCACGCCGCCAGCGCCGCATTTACGTCAGGGTGGAACGAGTGCCTGGTGGTGGTGAACGACGCGATGGGGGAAGTGCAAAGCCTCACTGTGTTCCAATTTCGCGGCGGCGAGTTTAAGAAGCTCCGCGAAATTCCCGCCAATGATTCCATTGGCATCCTCTATTCGCTGGTGACGTTGCACCTGGGTTTCGACTTCAACTCCGATGAATACAAGATCATGGGGCTGGCGCCCTATGGCGACCCGGAGCGCTTCCGCGCTTTCTTTGAGAAAACAGTAGAACTGCGTCCCGACGGTTCGATTCGAATTCCGATTCTCCGGCTCAACCGTTCGCGAGAGGAACGCGAGAATTACCTGGCGACCCGCGCCCACTTTGACGAACACCTGGTGGCACGACGAGCGCCCGACGCGGAGATCACGCAAGAACATAAAGATGTAGCGGCGGCCCTGCAGGAGTGTCTCGATCGAGTTGTGCTGCATGTTTGCGGACACTTCGGAAAGCAGACCGGCCTGCGGCGCATCGCTCTGGCCGGCGGAGTCGCGCTCAATTGCACGGCCAATGGCAAACTCATCGACTCCGGCATCTTCGATGAAGTCTATATACAACCCGCCGCCGGAGACGACGGTACCGCGCTGGGTGCTGCCCTGTACCGCGCGTCACTCACCGAAGAAGTTCACAATGAGCGCATGCCGGTTCCGCTGCTCGGACCTGCATACCCGTTCCCGTGTATTGAGAAGGCGCTTGAGAAGTACGCCAGCCGGGTTACGGTGACGCCTTTTGCGTCTCTCGATCAGACCTGCAGCGCAGCGGCCAAGCTGATCGCCGAAGGACGAGTGATCGCCTGGTATCGCGGCCGCATGGAGTATGGTCCCCGGGCGCTGGGGAATCGCAGCATTCTGGCCGACCCCGGGCATCCCGCCATGCGCGACCGCATCAACGCGATGGTCAAGATGCGGGAAGCATTTCGTCCGTTCGCGCCGGCCTGCTCAGAGGAGCAGGCGCATCGCTGGTTCAACATCGCACCGGGAACGCACATGCCGTACATGATCACGGTGGTCGACGTGCGCCCGGAGCACCGGGCATCGTTGCCGGCCATCACTCACGTGAACGGTTCGGCGCGCCTGCAGACAGTTTCGGGAAAAGATAACCCTGATTTCCATCGTCTGCTTGGGGCGGTCGGCCGAACCACGGGCCGCGAAATGGTGCTCAACACCAGCTTCAATGTGAAAGGGCAGCCCATCGTGAATACGCCGGAGGAAGCCATTGAGACTTTCCTCGGCACGGGCATTGAATTTCTTTTTCTGGAGAACCGAATTGTTGCCCGCAGAAACAACTGACTGCAACCAAACCGAGGTCGATTACCCGCGTGAAAGCACAATGGCGCAGCTGTTTGAGCAGCAGGTTGCGCGCACGCCGGACGCGGTCGCGGTTGTTTCGGCAGGGCGCAGCCTGACCTATCACGAACTCGACCAGCGCTCTAATCAACTGGCGCGTCATCTTCAGCAGGTCGGCGTTCGACCAGAGAGGTTGGTTGGCATCGCCGTCGAACGATCCGTCGAAATGATGGTCGGGCTTCTGGCGATCCTGAAGGCGGGCGGGGCTTACGTTCCGATGGATCCCAGCTACCCCGTGCAGCGCATCGCACTGATGATCGAAGACTCTGAAGCTCAGGTCATCCTGGCCACGGAGAGCACGAGGTCACGTCTGGGGAAAACTGACACACATGTCGTCTCCATCGATGGCGATGCGGACGCGATCGCTCTGAACAGTACACACCCGATCGCTTCCACGGCTAGTGGGCAGAACCTCGCATATGTGATCTATACCTCGGGCTCGACGGGAAGGCCCAAGGGAGTGATGATCGAGCACCACAACGTGGTCAACTTCTTCACCGGCATGGATCGGGCGATTGGGTCCGACCCGGGTGTATGGCTGGCGGTGACCAGTATCTCCTTTGACATTTCCGTGCTTGAACTGTTCTGGACGCTGACACGCGGTTTTCAAGTCATCATTCACGGCGATGAGGGCCCGCAGACGATTCCGGACGAGATTCGGAACTACGGCGTCACGCACATGCAGTCGACGCCCTCCCTGGCACGGATGATTGCAGTCGATCCTGATGGATTGGCTTCCCTGGAACGATTGAAGAAACTTTTTCTCGGAGGAGAAGCACTCCCGCCGTCGCTGATTCGTCAATTGCGCCAGGAATTCCGCGGCGAGATGCACAACATGTACGGGCCAACCGAAACCACGATCTGGTCCACGACATTCCAGATCACCGGGGACTCGGACAGCATCCCGATTGGAAAACCCATCGCGAACACTCAGGTCTACGTGCTGGATTCCGGGCTTCAGCCGATGGCCGCGGGCGAGACTGGCGATCTGTATATCGGCGGCGATGGCGTGGTGCGTGGCTATTGGCAGAGACCGGATTTGACAGCCGAAAAGTTTCTTAGCGATCCATTCCAGCTGGGAAATCGCATGTATCGCACCGGCGATATAGCGCGTTTCCTGCCGGACGGAAATCTGGAGTTTCTCGGGCGGGCGGATTTCCAGGTGAAGCTGCGCGGCTTCCGGATCGAAATTGGAGAAATTGAAGCGGCGCTCGAGAATCAAGCCGGAGTGGTTCAGGCGGTCGTAGTCGCCTGCGAATTCAAGTCCCGAATTCAAACTCAAACTCAGACTCAGACTGAAGATAAGCGCCTGGTTGCCTATGTTGTTCCGAAGTCGGGGACAAAATTGGAGGTTACAGATCTGCGCGCGGCGCTGGCCGCAATTCTTCCTGAGTACATGGTGCCGTCACACTTCGTATTTCTCGATTCCTTGCCCCTGACGGCGAATGGCAAGATCGATCGCAAGGAGCTACCCAATCCTTCCGCAGTCGAGAATGAATCCGGCACAGCGCCGGAGCCGCCACGAAACGAACTGGAGCGCGTCATCGCAGAGGCGTGGAAGGACGCGCTGGGCGTGGATCGCGTGGGATTGAATGAGAACTTCTTCGATCTCGGCGCGCATTCTCTGATGGTGGCCGAGGTACACATCCAGTTGCAGCAACTGCTTGGCCGCGAACTCTCTTTGGTCGACCTGTTTCAGTTCCCCACGGTCACCGCGCTTGCGAACCATCTTAATGGAGAGGAAGCCGCGCCGCGAGTCTCGACGAGAGCAGAGCGACGGTTGGCCGCGCGACAACAGCGAACACAATGAACATGAAGAACACGGCAATCGCGATCGTTGGCATGGCCGGGCGTTTTCCCGGCGCGCGCAATGTTGCTGAGTTTTGGCGGAACCTGAAAAACGGGGTGGAAGCGATCCGTCCCTTCAGCGACGCCAAGCTGCTAGCTGCCGGAGTTTCTTCCGACGAACTCGCCCAGCCGGAGTATGTGAAATCGGGCGTCGTGCTCGAGGATTTGGACATGTTCGACGCGGCGTTCTTCGGCTTCAGCCCGAAGGACGCATCGATCATGGATCCGCAACACCGTATTTTTCTTGAGTGTGCATGGGAAGCGTTGGAAGATGCGGGTCACGCGCCGGGGAGTTTCGAGGGTTCGATCGGAGTCTATGCCGGCTCCGGCATGAACTCGTACATGATCTACAACCTGCTGACGAACCCGCGGCTGGTCGCCAGCGCCGGGCTATTTCTGATTCGGCAAACGGGAAATGACAAGGACGTGCTCGCGACCCGGGTGTCGTACGAACTGAACCTGCGCGGGCCGAGCATCAGCGTGCAGACGGCTTGCTCGACTTCTTTGGTCGCGGTGCATCTGGCGTGCCAGAGCTTGCTGAATCAGGAATGTGACATGGCTCTGGCGGGCGGAGTCACGATTGAGTTTCCGCACGGGCGCGGTTACTTGTATCGCGAAGGCGAGATTCTGTCGCGCGACGGACACTGCCGCGCCTTCGACGCCGATTCGAACGGCACCGTGTTTTCGAGCGGCGCAGGCATTGTGGTCCTGAGAAGGCTCGATGACGCCTTGGCCGATCGCGACACGATTCACGCCGTCATTCTCGGATCGGCGATCAACAACGACGGCGCGCGAAAAGTCGGGTATCTCGCGCCGAGTGTCGATGGACAGTCCGAAGTCATCGCCGAAGCTCTGGGCGTCGCGGGCGTGGCGGCGAGCGATGTCTCTTATGTGGAGACGCATGGCACTGGAACCAGGGTCGGAGATCCCATTGAAGTTAAGGCGCTGACGCAGGCGTTTCGCGAAAGCACGCAGGGCAAGGGCTATTGCGCCATTGGGTCGCTGAAGACCAACATCGGGCACCTGGACACGGCGGCCGGCGTCGCCGGTCTGATCAAAACGACGCTGGCGCTGCGGCATCGGCAGATTCCGCCGAGCCTGCACTTCCGCAAACCGAATCCGCTGATTGATTTCGAGAACAGTCCGTTTTATGTCAATACTGTTTTGACGGAGTGGAAAGCAGAGCGTGGGCCGAGGCGTGCGGGCGTGACATCGCTCGGCATCGGCGGCACCAATGCGCACGTGGTTTTAGAGGAAGCGCGGCCGGTTGAAGAACACGCAGCCCCGAAGAAGCCTTATCAGTTGCTCGTGCTCTCTGCGAAGACCGCTTCCGCGTTGGAAAAGGCCAGCCAGAATCTCGGCGCTCACTTGCAAGAGCACCCAGACTTGCCTCTGCAAGATGCCGCCTGCACCCTCCAGTTGGGCCGAAAAGCCTTTGTGCATCGTCGCACGGTTGTGGCTGCCGCCACCGAAGAAGCGGTGAAACTGCTGGCTAAGCCTGAACCCAGCCGGGTTTCCGCCGGGCAAGCGGCCGCGAGTGCTCCCGGCGTTGTTCTTATGTTCTCCGGTCAGGGATCGCAGTACGTGAACATGGGCCGCGAATTGTACGAGACGGAAGCTGTATTCCGCGCTCAGTTGGACGATTGCGCCGAACGTCTGATTCCCGATCTTGGTCTTGACTTGCGCACTTTGTTGTATCCGCCGGAAGAAGACTCCGCAGCGGCTGCGCAGAAGCTATCCCACACCCGCTTTACACAGCCCGCGTTGTTCAGCATCGAATATGCGCTGGCGCAATGGTGGATGGCGCACGGAATCACGTCTTCCGCCGCTCCATCGGCAATGATCGGCCACAGCATCGGAGAGTACGTGGCTGCTTGTCTCGCGGGTGTGTTCTCGCTGGAAGACGGGCTTCACTTGAGCGCCATTCGCGGCCGCCTGATGGGGGAGATGTCGTCCGGTTCGATGCTGTCGGTTGCCGTGGCGGCCGACGCGCTCTCGCTTCCAACAGAACTGGAACTCGCCGCGATCAACGGGCCGGAGCAGTGCGTGGTCTCGGGCCCCACCGATGCCATTCAGAAATTTGCGAGGGAGTTGGAGAAACGAGCTGTTCCTTGCCGCCTGCTGCACACATCGCATGCTTTTCACTCCGCGATGATGGACCCCATGCTTGAGTCCTTCCGCGCTCATCTCGCCAAAGTTTCTCTGCGCGCGCCCAAGATTCCTTACCTCTCGAATGTCACCGGCACGTGGATCACGGCTGCTGAAGCCACCGATCCAGACTATTGGACCAAGCACCTGCGAAATACCGTGCGCTTCTCCGCAGGGCTCGCCGAATTGTTCCTCAATCGGGCGCGGGTATTTCTGGAGGTTGGCCCCGGCCAAGCGCTCGCTTCGTTGACGCGCCAGCATCCTGGCAAACCGAAAAGCTCCAAGGTCGTAGATTCCATGCGGCACCCGCAGGAACCGGTCTCCGATGCGGTGTTCCTGCTCAACGCCGTGGGACAGCTCTGGATCGCGGGCGTGTCGATTGACTGGAATACGCTCCACGCCGGAGAAAAGCCGCACCGCGTTCCTCTTCCAACCTACCCGTTCGAACACCAGCGCTACTGGATCGAACCGGGGCGGAAAGTTCTGGCCAGCGAGACGGCCGAGGTTGTTCCCAGTGCTGCTGCTCCCGTTGCTGAAGCGGCGCAGAGTGAGCAGTGGTTCCATCGGCGCGTTTGGAAAAAGTCCCCAGCCGAAAAGACCGCTCCTGCAGATCATGCGGGCTGGCTGCTGTTTCTCGATGAGACCGGTCTGGGCCGCGAGATTTCAAAGCAGCTCAAGACATCCGGCCATGAGGTTTTGGAAGTTGTCGTCGGTGACGAGTACAAGCGCAGGGGCGCTGGTTCGTACGCAATTCGTCCCGGCGTGCGAGACGACTACGACGAACTACTCAAAGACATTGTCAAGCGCGAGCATCCGCCAACAAGAATTATCCACCTGTGGCCGGTCACGGGCGCAACCGCTGCCCAACCTCTAGATCAGACGTTGGACTTGAGCTTCTACAGCCTTCTGTTCCTCGCGCAAGCCTGGGGCGATCAGGATCTGGGCGCAGTGGAGATTGCGTGCATCTCGAACGGACTGCAATCGGTCTCTGGAGAGAACGTGGCCGAACCGGCGCGGGCGGCGCTGCTTGGGCCCGTCCGGGTCATCCCGAAGGAGTTTCCCGGCGCGTTCTGCCGCAGCATCGATCTCGACCGGAATATTCAGGATCTGAGAAGAACGGCAATCGATATCGTCGCGGAGTGTTCTCTGCGCAGCGCGGATTCTTGCGTCGCTTACCGGCAGTCTGAGCGCTGGGTGGAGACCTTCGAGTCCACCAATCTCCGCACGCAAACCTCGGGCACGCGTCTAAGAGAAAAGGGAGTCTACCTGATTGTCGGCGGACTGGGAGGGATCGGTCTGGTCGTCGCCGAACACTTGGCGCGGACTGTTCATGCGCGGCTGGTGCTGGTGGGACGCACGCCGCTTCCACCGGCGTCGGAGTGGCAAGCTGTCCTCGACAAATCGAATGGCGCGAACGGCGCGCGCGCACGTCAGACAATCGCGAAGCTGCACGAAATAGAATCCTCGGGCGCCGAGGTTCTGACCATTTCTGCCGATGTGACCGACCCCAAGCAGATGGCGGAGGCGCTACGGATTGCGCGGCAACGCTTCGGCGACATTCATGGCGTGATCCATGCCGCGGGCTTGATCGAAGATGCGCCGCTGCAGATCAAGACTCGCGAGAGCGCTGCTCGCGTGCTGGCGCCGAAGATTCAAGGCACGCTGGTTTTGCAGCAGGCGCTCGGCGACAGCAAGCTGGATTTCCTAGTTCTGTTTTCGTCCATCAGTTCGCTCGCGCCGCCCGTCGGGCAGGTCGATTACGCTGCCGCCAACGCTTTCCTGGATGCGTTCGCCGTCAGCCAAACCGGGCAACCGGTTACGGCCGTGAATTGGGGATTGTGGGCCGATTTAGGCATGGCGGCTCGGAACAATGCCGGCGGTCACGCAATTCTGGGTAGGCGACTGGTTCAGACCGCGACCGAGACAGTCTACTCGGCTTCGTTAAGCTGCGAAAAAGACTGGTTGCTCAGCGAGCACCGTTTCAAAAACGGCGCCGCTCTGATTCCGGGCACGGGGTACCTGCAACTGGCGGCAGCGGCGCTGGTCCAAGACAAGTTTGAGCCGGGCGTTGATTTTGAGGATGTGTTCTTCCTGGCGCCGCTTACCGTTTCTCCCGATGAAACAAGAGAGGTGCGGGTACGCCTGAGCCGACAACGTTCCGGCTTCCGTTTCTCGATCCTGGCAAAGGATAAAGATAAGGAATGGACCGAATACGCATCCGGACAAATTGCGCGCAACCAAAAGCGCACGCCAGCGGACCAGAAGGTGGCGGAAATCCGCGCGCGGTGTTCTTCACGCCGCATCGATTTTGACGAACAGCAGCGAACTCGCCAGGAGCGGTATTTCGATTTCGGCCCGCGCTGGCGAAATCTTCAGAGCCTGCACATCGGAGAGCGTGAGGCGCTGGCGGAGTTGCAACTGGGGCAAAACTTTTCCGCGGATATCGAGACGTGGCCGGTGCATCCGGCTCTGCTTGACCTGGCCACGGGATCGGCGCTCTATCTCATTCAGGGCTACGAAGAGTCCGAAGCCATCTATCTTCCATTGTCTTACAAGAGGATTACGCTTTACCGCCAGCTGCCCGCGCGATTTTACAGTCACATCCGTTGTCGTGAGGAGCATACGACGCAACGCGAAATCGCGACTTTCAGTTTTACTCTCCTCGACGGCGACGGCCACGTGCTCGCGGAGATCGAAGAATTTGCCTTGCGGCGCATCGCATCCGCCTCGGACAATCCTGCGCCTGTGCTCCGGCTGCGGGCGCCCGCGACTTACGGCGAGGCAGCGGAACTGTTTGAGGGAATGTCATCGGCGGACGGGATCAAGGCCTTCGATCGGATTCTTTCTTCGGATATGCTCCCTGGCATCATCGTGGTGCGTGGCGATCTCCCGGGAAAACCGGCAAGACCGTTTGCAACGGTAGCTCCGCCAACAAACACGTCGAAGCCGGCGGGCGAGATTGAAAGTGTTCTCGCGGAGTGGTGGCAGGAACTGTTGGGAGTGGAGACGATTGGTCTTGACGACGATTTCTTCGACTTGGGCGGCCATTCGCTGACTGCCGTTCGCATGTTCAGCAAGATCAAGAAGACCTATCGGCAGGATTTGAACCTCTCCACTCTGTTTGAGGCGCGCACCATCCGTCAATTGGCCGGACTGATCCGGAAGGCGGGAACCTCCAGCATTCCCGCGCATCAAGTGGATCTCGATCCTGCCGCCCTCCCGGAAACACGCGACACACGCCAGTTTGCAGACGTCACCCGTAAGTCGAAATCACCCGCCAGCGCCGAAGCCAAGACTTGGTCCGCCCTCGTGCCAATTCAGCCCAATGGTTCTCGACTTCCGCTTTTTTGTCTTCACGCTCTCGGATCGAGCCTGCTTGCCTATGGACACTTGGCAAAATACCTTGGGCCCGACCAACCTTTGTACGCGCTGCAATCTCCGCTCGAATCTCAGGCCTATATTCGTGACACCAGTATTGAAGAACTGGCGTCCATTTACGTCAAAGAACTACAAGCTTTGTTCCCGGAAGGTCCCTATCACTTAGCGGGGTTGTCCCTCGGAGGGCTCATCGCTCTTGAGATGTTTCAACAGATCTGTGCGCAAGGTAAGCAGCCGGGGCTACTCATATTGTTCGACACCTTTGTTCCGGGATGCCACTATCATGTGCCGGCCAGAGGCCAACTATCCTATCATTGGCGGAAGCTTCGAAATCAGGGTGCGGTTTATCTGCGGCAAAGGGCCGCCTTAAAAATCGAACACTGGTGGGGTCTCCTGCTTCGTCGCGCTCAAGCTGTAGGATGCCTTTGTCACGAACTGGTGGGTCGGAGCCTGCCTGCCGGCCTTCGCTATCCTCAGGTGGAGGAAGCTCACAAACGAGCCTTATGGCGTTACACCGTCCAGTTTTATCCAGGGAAGATCACGCTGATGCGGGCGTTGGAATTCGAGCAGACGGGGGCCACTCGCAGGAACCCGACTCTGGGCTGGGAGACCGTTGCGGGCGGCGGGCTGGAGATTCACGACGTCCCGGGTAGCCACTACACCATGTGCGAGGAACCCAATGTTCGGACTTTGGCGGAAACGCTCAAGCCGATACTGTCGTCGTTTGACTCGGAGCCCGAAAGCGAGGCAGCGCACCATCCTGAACGTCGTCAGACGATCGACCACTCGTCGCTCTGACTCCGGCACGAACTGCTCATAAGTATCGAGCGTTATGCTTGCGCGCGAGTGCCGCATCTGAGCTTGCGCGTCCTTCACATCCGCACCGGCTAACGTTTAGGGCGCTCTGCAGCTCTTTCTTGCTGGCTCGTAGTTCTTCAGGTTCATGAGAGCTTCCGCCATGATAAATCGAGCATTCCACAGATACATACTTCAATCCATGCTGTCCGCGTCTTCTGATCCTGGTCCCAATCGGGGCGCATCTGAGACCCTTTTGAGCGGATCGTGTTATTTCATGTCAGTTGCAACTTCTTTTGAGAATGCGACACCTCCCAGTTGGAAAGCCTCGTCCATCTATTAAAAAAAGGTCGGGGAAAGTCTAGCCGTCCGGCTTCCTCCTCAGCCTGAAAGATACCCATGTTCGCGTGGTAAAAGGTGGTCCAGATCTGCGGCTTCCGCCGCCTTTTTCAGGAAAAGGTCGGCGGGGCCCCAGAATCCCCGAATTCTTCTCACGCAGCGCTGTGAGTCTGGTCACAGCCAAGGGTGGGCCCAGTGAGGTTGAATAGCATTGGCGGGCAATTGAATCGCCGATGGGAGCAGGTCTATGTCCAGAACCATGGGGGTTGGCAAGACGCCTATCATCGCAGCACTCCACGGACTTGATTGCGTGACGGTCGCTACGAAGCCGGGCAGTGGAATCCCTGTGGCTGCGTGTGGCTGCATGGGAAGCTGTGACTGAACTGGATGTTCCCTAAGCGAGCCCAGCGAGGGACGATGGAAAACGCGGTCGGTCTGGTCATGACGGGGGGCGGTGCTCGCGGCGCTTATCAAGCCGGTGTTCTCAAGCGCATTGGCGAACTGAAACGCGCCCGCACCCAGGGTAATCCTTTTCCGATCATCGGAGGCGCTTCCGCGGGAGCGATTAATGGCGCCGCTCTGGCCACAGGTTGCGGCGATTTTGCTTTGGCAACCCAGCGTATTGCAGAAGCTTGGGCGACTCTCCAGCCTTCCGAAATCTATCACTGTGGTCTCTTGTCCCAGGCGCAGAATTCCCTGACCTGGATACTCGATCTCTCCTTTGGAGCGATTGTGGGGGGAGGCAATGCCCGATCGTTATTAGATGCCACTCCCTTACATCATTTTCTCAATAGGCACCTTGACTGCGACCGGATCCAGGAAAACATCAGGAGCGGGGACCTCTACGCTCTCGCGATTTCCGCGACCAACTACAGCTCGGGAAAGAGCTATCTCTTCATTCAGGGAAGGAAGGGCCATCCGATGTGGAACCGGACCCGACTGGTGACGGTTGCGACCAGGATC
>Ga0310039_10000855_pt1 | contig 23526 bp, 24 predicted proteins | sample Sb_taG_4_FD_200460 | JGI IMG/M metagenome (GOLD analysis project Ga0310039, IMG submission 200460) | Peat soil microbial communities from Weissenstadt, Germany - Sb_50d_6_BS metaG (v2) (version 2) | ecosystem: Environmental > Terrestrial > Soil > Wetlands > Peat | place: Germany: Weissenstadt...
CTCGACGTGGCCGAGGAAACGATCGCCGAGGCCGACGCCTTCATGGGCGCCTTCGATCAGGCCCGGAATGTCGGCGAGCACGAATTCGCGGCCGCCGACGTCGACGACGCCGAGCTGCGGATGCAGCGTGGTGAACGGGTAATCGGCGATCTTCGGCTTGGCGGCGCTGACCACGGCGAGGAACGTCGATTTCCCGGCGTTCGGCAAGCCGACGACGCCGGCGTCGGCGATCAGCTTCAGCCGCAGCCGGATGGTGAGCTCGGTGCCGGGCTGGCCGGGATTGGCGTGGCGCGGCGCGCGGTTGGTCGAGCTTTTGAAACGCGCATTGCCGAAACCGCCATTGCCGCCATGGGCCAGCACGACGCGCTCGCCGAGTTCGGTCAGATCGGCGAGCAATGTTTCGCCATCCTCCTCGTAGATTTGCGTGCCGACCGGCACTTTGAGCACCATGTCGGCCCCGTTGGCGCCATGGCGGTCCTTGCCCATGCCGCCACGGCCGTTCTTGGCCGTGAAATGCTGCTGGTAGCGGTAGTCGATCAGCGTGTTGAGACCGTCGACGGTCTCGGCGACGACGTCGCCGCCGTTGCCGCCGTCGCCGCCGTTCGGCCCGCCATATTCGATGAACTTCTCGCGCCGGAACGACACGCAGCCGTTGCCGCCGTCGCCGGAGCGGATGTAGATTTTGGCTTCGTCGAGGAATTTCATTTCGTCTTTTCAATACTCTTGGCGTTTAGCGCTTGCGCTCCATCACCGCGCGCTCCAGCGCCTGGCGGATATAGCGTTGATAGGGAATACCTTCGCGCTTGGCATTCTTGCGTACGGCATCGAGCAGTTCTTCCGAAATCCGCAGATTGAGCGACTTTTGCTTCGGCTTGAACTCAAAACGCATCCATTGTGCGGATTTGAAGTTACCCGCATGCAGATAATCAGTCAGGTCTTGTTCGAGAAACGCTTCAGCCTCTTCATCGGTCTTGAGCACTGGAAATTTCTTTCTCATATCGAGCGATCTCCTTCTTATGCATGTAGCGCGCGCTGATCGGCCGCCAAACTGTCCGATCGATTCTCCGCCGAGGCGTGAAGACAACGAAGGCATATCTGCCGCCCGGACTCCGGCCGACAGCGATGAAGCGAGGCTCATCCTCAAAATTTTTGAGGTCCGGCACGATAAAGGTCTCACCGTGCGCGAGAACGTATTCGATTTCGGCGATGGACAATCCGTGCTTCTGGCATTTCTGCCGGTTGCCATCGTCCCAATCGAAGCTGGCCGCGCCACGCTCCATGATCGACTATATAGACGTTTGCCTATACAAACGTCAACACCGCCCGCCTCACGCCACGCGATTCACGTGCCCCCAAGACTTCAGCGACGCCCACAGGCCGCGATCGAGGCGAAAGCGGTCGACCGGGGCCGCCGAGTTGATGGCGCGGATGCGCGACAGCCGCACGCCGGTCCATTGGAAGCCGCATTTCTCCAGCACCCGGCGCGACGCCGGATTGTTGACGCGCGCGCCGGATATCAGCGCTTCATGCTCGAGATCGCCGAAAGCGTGGTCGATCAAAGCGCGCGCGGCTTCGGTGGCAAAACCGCGGCCCCAATGCGCCACGCCGAGCCAGTAGCCCAGCTCGGGCCCGTCTTCACGCAGCTCGACGCTGCAGACGCCGATCGGCGCGCTGTCGAGCGTGATCACGAAACACGCTTCGCCTTCGCGCTTGTTGACGGCGGCGATGAATTGCTCGGCGTCCTCGATGGCGTAGGGATGCGGGATGCGCGCCGTATTCGCCGCAATGCGGCGATCATTGACGAGCACCGTGATCGCTTTGCAATCGCTGCGGCGCGGAGCGCGCAGCTTGAGCCGCGCGGTGGCCAGCACGGGAACGACGTCGTCCCGCCGCGCCGGCGCAAATGCCTGTTCCGAAAGAGTCATGGCATGGCTCCATCAAAAACCGAAAGGGGGACCGGCATGCCGGTCCCCCTTATCTCGGAGCCCATTCGGGTCCGCCGGGCGACTGGATGCCGGCGGACCTCATCTGATCCACCGTATTACTGGGCCTGGGCCTCCGACACCGGAAGTACCGATACGAATACGCGGCCTTTGGTTTTGGTACGGAACTCGATTTTGCCGTCGATTTTCGCGAACAAGGTGTGGTCCTTGCCGATGCCGACATTGCGGCCCGGATGCCATTTGGTGCCGCGCTGACGCGCGATGATATTGCCGGCGATTACCTCTTCGCCGCCGAAAATCTTGATTCCCAGCCGCTGGCCGCCGGAATCGCGGCCGTTGCGTGAGGATCCGCCTGCTTTCTTGTGAGCCATCGCTGGCCTCCGAACCTTTCTTGCTTCCTAGCTATACAGCAAAAGTGACAAAAGCATCACCACCTTGCATCATTTCTTTGGCTTGCCCTTGGGCTTCGCCTTGGCTGGCGGCTTCTTGGCTTTGGCTTTCGGCGCCTTCTTGGCTGGAGCTTTCTTCGCCGTGGCGCCTTCAGACGCCGCCGCGGTTTCGGTGGCCTCGGCACCGGCTTCGGCCGCAGGGGCCGGAGCGCGCTTCGGCCGCGGCGGCGCCGTCTTGTTGGCCTTCTTGCCGTCGGTCAGAATTTCGGTGATGCGGATCAGGGTAAATTCCTCGCGGAAGCCGCGCTTGCGCCGCGAGTTCTTGCGCCGGCGCTTCTTGAACGCGATGATCTTCGGTCCGCGCGCCTGATCCAGCACCTCGGCCGCGACCGTGGCGCCAGCAACAGTCGGGGCGCCCAGCGATACGCTATCGCCCCCCACGACGAGTACCTCGCCGAACTCGACGATCTCGCCCGGCTCGCCCTTCAACTTGGCGACCTTGAGCACATCTTCGGCGGCGACCCGGTACTGCTTGCCGCCCGTCTTGAAGACCGCGAACATCTTTTTCGTCCTCGTGTTCGATCCCGGTGCTCGGATTTTTGCGTCCGGACCGGCTTCTTGCAGTCGTTTCTGCTGGTGGTTACCGGCGCTGGGTGCCTAGGGGGCACCGAAATGCGCTGGAACCGGCGTCCTTATGGCGGGAGCCCTAGCCCCTTGTCAAGAAAAGCAATACCGCCGCGAAGCGGCGCTATGTCCCTTGCAGAACCCCTACCGTTGGCGTTCCTTTACGGTCAAACAGGGCCGGCAAGGCTTTGCTTGGAAGAACAAGGCTTGGCTCGGGAGAACAAGGCTTGGCTCGGGAAAACAAGGCTTGGCTCGGGAGACAACGCCGATGACAATGCTGTCGCGCCGCGCCTTGCTCGCCGTCACGCTACCGGCTCTTGCCGCCGGCATGGCGCGGGCGGAAGACGCCGAGGACTATCCGAGCCGGCAGGTGACGTTCATCGTGCCGTTCGCGCCGGCCGGCGGCACCGACATCCTGGCGCGCATGCTCGGCCAGAAGCTCGAACAGCGGCTCAACAAATCGTTCGTGGTCGAGAACCGTCCGGGCGCCGGCACGGTGATCGCGACCAACTTCGTCGCCAATTCGCCGCCCGACGGCTACACCATCGCGATGACGGTGTCCTCGCTCGCCATCGACGTGACGCTGTACAAGAAACTGCCCTACGATGTGCCTAAGGATTTGGCGATGGTGGCGCTGATCGCTTCGGTGCCGTTCGTACTGGTGGTCAGCCCGTCGCTGCCGGTCACCACGGTCGACGATCTCATCAAGCTCGCCAAGCAAAGGCCGCTAAGCTATGGCTCCGGCGGCATCGGCGCGTTCCACCATTTGGCCGCGGCGCTGTTTTGCAGCATGGCCGGCATCAAGATGACGCACGTGCCGTATCGCGGCACGGCGCCGGCGCTCAACGATCTGCTCGGCGGCTATATCCAGCTGATGTTCAGCGATCTCGGTCCGGCGCTGCCGCTGATCAATGCCGGCAAGGTGCGGGCGCTGGCCATCACCACGAAGGATCGCTTCGCCTCGCTGCCCGACGTGCCGCCGCTCGCCGATGCCGGCGTGCCGGGCTACAACGCCGCCGCGTGGCAGGGGGTCATTGCGCCGGCGAAAACGCCCAAGGACATTCTCGACAAGCTCAATTCCGAGCTCAATGCGATTGTCGCGCTCGACGAGGTGCGCGCACGCATGAACGATCTCGGCATGCTGCCGATCGGCAAAGGCTCGCCGGACGAGTTGCAGCGTTTCCTCGTGTCGGAAATCGCGCGCTGGGGCAAGGTCGTCGAGGCCGCCGGCATTGCCAGGTCCGAGTGACGACTTGCGAGGATATTTGACCTCCCTCGCCTTAGCATCAAAAACTAAGGAGGTAACTCATGTCCCATACACAGAAGCCAACTCTAGGAGAGGATGCTAAAATATCCATCGTTATGCATGAGTACGACACGCTCAGGAATGAGATTCTATTGAAATATAGTACATCTGTGCAACTGATAACTCAAACATTTGTCGTCCTTGTCGCTCTTTTAGGAGCGCTCGTTGTTCTGCTACAGGCGACGACGATATTAACAACGAAGGCGCTATTCTTAACATCCCTGAGTCTAACAGGCGCAGCGACCGTTTTAGTTCTCATCTCTATTGTTTGGTTGGATTATGATACGAAAAGAGCAAGCGGCAGGCTTCGGGAAATTGAAAGTCAGGTCAATGATCGAGCGGGAGAACGTTTGCTATTATGGGAGACCCAGTACGGCTGGGGTGGGACATTTCGTAAGGTCCGCTAAAGCGTCTGCGACACCTTGCGGCGCGGATCTTAAATGATCGGCCATTATTCAGGACGTTTCGCGTGCAATAATAGATAAGCAAATGGACCGCCAGCTTCCCGTCGGCGACGAGATTTTTTTAGACCACGTCGCCCATTTTGTTCATGACGCCGAAGCGGCGCGCCGTGCCTTTGCGCGCTGCGGCTTTGCGCCGACGCCAATCTCGATCCAGGTCAGTCCCAATCCGACAGGTGGCGCGAGCCCGACCGGAACCGGCAACGTCACCGCCATGTTCGCGCGCGGCTATGTCGAGGTGCTGTTCAAGACCTCCGACACGCCACTGAGCCGCGAATTCGACGCCGCGCTCGCGCGCCACGCCGGACTGCATCTCGCCGCCTTCGCCGTCGCCGACGCCGAAGCGGCGCACCGGCGTCTCGCCGCCAGCGGCTTTGCGGTCCGGCCGCTGGTGCACATGTCGCGCCCGGTCGAGACCGCAACCGGCCCCGGCACCGCAGCCTTCACCATCGCCCGCGTCGAGCCCGGTGTCATGCCGGAAGGCCGCATCCAGATGCTGACCCATCACACCGAAGCGACGGTGTGGCAGCAGCGCTGGCTCACGCATCCGAACAGCGCCTCTGGCCTGATCGACATCGTCATCGCCGTCGCCGATGTCGAAGAGGCCGCGCAGCGATATGCCCGTTTCACCGGCGGCGCGGTGACGCGGACGCCCGGCGGCGCGGTGCTGCGCCTCGACCGCGGCGGCGTGTATCTGGTCAGCCACGACAGGGCGACGGAAAAACTGCCGGAGGTTTCATTTACGACGCTGCCGTTCATGGTCGGCTACGCGCTGCGCGTCCAATCACTCGGCGCAGCCGAGGCGGCGGTCGATCACGCCGACCTCGAATGGCGCGCCATCGAGGACGGCATCGTGGCAACATTTCCCACGGAGCTCGGCGAGGGCGCGTGGTTCTTCGTCGAACGCGCCGACGCGCTGCCGTGGCGGCGCTGAATTTTTTATTCCGCCGGCACCTTCTCGGCTTCGGCAGGGACGACCTCCTTCACCGCGCCGCGCCAGCCGTTGTGCGTCAGGTCGAAGATGACGCCGTCCGGGTTCTTGTATTTGACCTCGTAGAATGCGTGCGGATTGTCGTCGGGCTTGCCGGCGAAATGGGTGGCGCCGGCGTCGGTCGCCTTCTTGGCGGCCTCTTCGAGATTGTCGACCCACATGCCGAAATGCACCAGGCCGTGGTACCCCTTGTGGAAGCCCGGCACCTCGCCCTCGTATTTCAGCAGCGCGACATTGATGGTGCCGTCGGAGACGTAGCAGCCGATGCCGGCCTTGCCGACGCGCTTCATGCCGAACGCTTCCTCGAAGAATTGTGCGGCCTTGTCGGGATCGGAAACCGACAGCGCGATGTGACGAAGCCGAGCAGCCATGGGAATCTCCCTTTGTCGAATTGGCCAAATGGGGCGAGGCATTGCTGACCAGCATCCTACCACGGCCAAGAAGCGTCAAGCGCGGGAAACGCGCTACTGCGGCTGGATTCCGGCACTGACGATCACGTCGTGCCACTTCTTGAGATCGGCTGCGATGCGATCGGCGAGCTGTTGCGCCGTGCCCGGCTGGGCCTCGACACCGAGCTTGGCCAGGGCGTCGACGGCGGCGCTGTCGTGCAGGATCGTATTCACCTCGGCATTGAGCCGCGTCACGATCGGCGCCGGCGTGCCGGCCGGCGCATAGAGCGCCTGCCACAGCACGCTCTCGTAACCGGGCAGACCGGATTCCGCGATTGTGGGCACATCCGCAAGCACCGCGCTTCGTTGCGCCCCGGTGACCGCGATGGCGCGCACCTTGCCGTTGCGGATGAGGTTCAAAGTCGGCGGTATGGTTGCGAATTGCAGGTCGACGCGGCCCTCGATGATATCGAGAACCTCCTGTTCGGAGCCGCGATAGGACACCGGCGTCAGCTCGATCCTGGCCATCTTGGCGAATAGGACGCCGGCCAGATTGGCCAGCGTCGCCGGGCCGGCCTCGGCAAAGGTGAGCTTGCCCGGCTCCGCCTTGGCCTTGGCGATCAGTTCCCGCACGTTATGCACCGGCAGGCCCGGATAGCCGGCGAGCACGAAGGGCGAGGCGCCGATCATCGAGATCGGCGCAAAATCCTTAAGCGGATCGTAGCTCGGCTTGGCCATCAGGCTCGGCGCCAGCGTAAGGGTCGAGGTATTGGCCAAGCCGAGCGTGTAGCCGTCAGGCGCGGCGTGCGCGACAAACTCAGTGGCGATATTGCCGCTGGCGCCGGGGCGGTTCTCGACCGCGAGCTGCTGGCCGAGCCGCGCGCTCAAGCCTTGCGCCACGATGCGGGCGACGATGTCGGAGCTGCTGCCGGCCGGAAACGGCACGATCAGATGGATCGGCCGGTCGGGCCACACTGCCGATTGCGCCGCGGCGGCTTGCACCGCAGCCAGCGTCATCAGCAGCGCCAATGCCAAGTGCCTCATCGCCGTCCCCACTTCATCACCCAATCGCATCAGCTTCCCACAAGCTCTCGAATAGCGCCGTGCGCAACAGATATTGGCGCGCCAGCGCCGGATCGTCGGCGGTCCGGCGCAATTCGTCGTGGTTGCGCTGCCGTACCGCCGGATCCTTCTCGGCCAAAAGTCTCTTGTTGCGCATGGTCTGCGCTTGCGTATGCGCCACGGCGACATGGCGGCGCTGGCGCTCGTAGCGGTCGAGCACGCCGTCGTCGGCCTCCTTGCGCGATATGGCGATAAGCTTGTCGGCCAGATTGATCGCGTCGTGAATGCCCGAATTCATGCCCATGGCGCCGATCGGGCTGTTCACATGGGCGGAATCGCCGGCCAGGATGGCGCGGCCGACGCGGAATCTCTGCGCGACCCGCTGATGCACGACGTACAAATTGCTGCCGACGATGTCGAACGGCTTGCCGGTTGGCAGGAAGCCTTGCAGCTTCGCCTGCAGCGCCTCCGGACGCATCAGCTCAAGCTCGTCGGCGCGCGGATCGGTCGGGAAATGCACCCGCCAACGGTCCGGCGGGCCTTTCCAATGGAAAAGATTCGACCATTCCTCCGGATCGGAAATGTAATTGCGTTCGGCATAGCCGTGCTGGCGGAAGTCGTAGGCGACTTCGATGTTCAGCGTGCGGTCGTCGTAGGTGAAGCCCTCAAACGCGATGCCGAGATCCTTGCGTACGATGCTGCGCGCGCCTTCGCCGCTGACCAGATAGCGACCCTCGATCGTCTCGTCTTCGCCTGCGGGATTTTTCACGCGCGCCCGCACGCCGTCGGCGCTCTGTTCGAACGCGACGAATTCCGTCGCCAGGCGCAAGTCGATATTGGCATGCGCCTTGGCCATCTTGAGCGCCTCTTCGACGATCTTGATGCGCTCGCATTGCAGCACGTAGGGAAAACGCGTGTCGTTTTTCAGATGGATGTGGTCGAACGCGGCGATCAGCTTGCCTTCGCGGCGGTCCCAGTAATGAAACACCGGCGCGATGATGCCTCGTGGCTCAAGCTTCTGGTAGAGTCCGAGCCGATCGAGCATTTCCAGTGTCGCCGGATGGTTGGTGCCGGCACGCGGCACCTGTTCGAGAAAATTATCGTCGCCCAGCGCTTCGACCAGACAGACTTTCTGGTCGGCCTGCGCGAGCGCCAGCGACAGGCAAAGGCCGACGGGGCCTGCGCCAATGACAACGATGCGATTAGGATAGGTGGGCATACCAACATCGTTTCCCGGGCGCAGTGCAGCACGAAGCGCAGCGAAGTGATGCACTGCAGACCCGGGATCGTTACGAACTCCGAGTTTGGGACGATCCCGGATCAGCGGTGCACCACTTCGTGCTGCACCGCATCCGGGAAACGCAAGCCGGTGCTACGCCTTCGCCGTCACTTCCTTGGTGGCGCCGGCCCAGCCGTGATGGGTCAGGTCGAACACCACGCCGTCGGGGTCGCGATATTTTGCCTCGTAGAACGAATTCGGCGAGGTCGGCCGGCCGGCGAGATAGGTGCCACCGGCTTGCGTCACCTTCTTCTCCGCCTCGTCGAGATCGTCGACCCACATGCCGAAATGATACAGGCCCGGCTTCTCGCTGCCCTCGGTCTTCAGCAGCGCGACGTTCATCACGCCGTCCGACATATAGATGCCGCGGCGCGCGGTGCCGGCGCGCGTCATGCCGAACGCCTGTTCGAAAAACGTCGCCGCCTTTTCCGGATCGGGAACGATGATGGCGATGTGACGAAGCCTGGTAGCCATGAGCCGTCTCCATTGTTGGTTTTCGGCATGGGGGGATGGCGCACCATAATAAGCGGTGCGATATTTGCAAAGCCTCGCCCCATCTCGTCATTCCGGGGCCGAGCGTAGCGAGGAGCCCGGAATCCATAACCACAGAAGGTGCGGGTAGAGTACGGTGCAATAAAGCCAGTTTCGTGATTATGGATTCCGGGCTCGCGCCTTTGGCGCGCCCCGGAATGACGGCGAGGAAAACAACTTGCACACGCCGAGCGAGACCAAGCCATCCTGGCCGGACGCGATCTACGGCCAATTCCGCCGCGTCGGCATCCGCCAGGTCGGCTATGTGCCGGATGCCGGCCACAGCCGGCTGATCCAGCTGTGCCAGGCCGATAACACCATCGCCGACGTGGTGCTGACCACCGAGGAAGAAGGCGTCGGCCTGGTCGCCGGCGCCGCGCTCGGCGGCCAGCGCGCGGCGCTGCTGATGCAATCGAGCGGCGTCGGCAATTGCATCAATATGTTTTCGCTGTTGCGCAATTGCGGCTTCGGCTGCGTCGTCTTGGTGACCATGCGCGGCGAGTTCGGCGAGTTCAATCCGTGGCAGGTGCCGATGGGCGCCATTACCGAAGACGTACTGCGGCTCGCCGGCTTTCTCACCTACCGCATCGACGATGCCGATGCCGTCGACGACGTCGTCGGCGCCGGCTGCGACATGGCGTTCGACGGCAACCTGCAGGTCGCGATTTTGCTCTCGCAACGGCTGATCGGCCGCAAGCAATGGACGCGATGATGCTCGACCGGCGCGATTTTGTGCGTGAGCTTCTGGTCGACCGCGGCGACCTCCTGGTCGTCAGCGGGCTCGGTTCGGCGACTTACGACGTCGCCGCGGCCGGCGATCATCCGCTCAATTTTTATCTCTGGGGCGCCATGGGTGGCACCGCGATGATCGGGCTCGGGCTGGCGCTGGCACAGCCTGAGCGCCGTGTCGCCGTGCTGACCGGCGACGGCGACATGCTGATGGGGCTGGGCAGCCTCGCCACCATCGGCGTCAAGCAACCGAAGAATTTTGCGATCGTCGTGCTCGACAACGCCCATTACGGCGAGACCGGCATGCAGGCGAGCCACACCCATTCCGGCATCGACCTTGTCGCCGTGGCGCTGGCCTGCCGCTTCAAGCAGGCTCGCGCGATCTCGCGCATCGAGGAAGCCGCCGAAGCGCGCAAATTGCTGCACATGGGCGAAGGCCCGATCCTGGTCAGTGCGCGAATCAGCGAAGAAGACGTGCCGCGGGTGCTGCCGATCCGCGATGGCCATGCGATCAAGCAGCGATTTATCGCGGCGCTGAACGGCGTCTGACACGCCTCGCGACGACTCCGAATTTAGCGTCGAATCCAGACCATTGCCGGCGGCGCCACGGCCGAGCATGGGCTGCGACAATTTTCCCTGCCCGAAGCAACCCAAACCCTGCCGCCGGGCTGACCAGAGCGTAAAAATCGTATAAACATCCCCCAATGGGGGCGTCATCAAGCTTAGACCGGATAGCCGCGCCGGATCGATGCCGTAGTCTTCTGAAAAGACTACGAAAATGAACCGGAAGGCACGACGAGCGGCAGCCAAGCAGGCCGAATTCGCGCTGTCTCCGGCTGCGAGCGACCGGCCTTTTGAAGCCGCCAAAGCCGACGATGTTTACGCCGAAGCTATATCGTATTACCGCAGAGGCGAGTTCGTTCAGGCGGAAAACTATTGTCGCCTGGCGCTCAATCGTGATCCCCGCCATGTGCGCAGCCTCGTGCTGCTGGGCGACGTGGTGCAGCAGAGCGGCCGCAACAAATTGGCGGTGAAACTGCTCAGCCAGGCGCTCGAGCTCGACCGCACCGATGCGGCCGCCCACGACAACATCGCCATCGCCTACCAGGCGCTCGGCCGCACGGACGAGGCGGTTGCGCATTTCACCCATGCCATGGCGCTCGGACTGCGCGACCCGGAGATACTCATCAAGCAAAGCGCCGCGATAGCGGCGCCATTGAAGCGTCTCGCCGACGCTTGGCCGCGACAGGTACGGCTGGCCGAATTGCTCGGCGCGCAAGGCGCGGGCGCTATGGCGCGGGACGCCATGCTGCTGGCACTGTTGCGGTCGAAAGTCGTTCACGATCTCGAGCTGGAGCGTTTGCTCACCGCCATCCGCCGCGGATTGTTGCAGCATGCGATCGAGGCGGATCGGCAACCTGTCGATGACGATAGCCTCGGATTTTTTTGCGCCTTGGCGCAGCAATGCTTTCTCAACGAATATGTATTTGCGCTCGGCGACATCGAGCAAACGCAAGTTCAGCAAGTCGAGGATCGTATCGTCGCCGCGTTCAAGGCCGGCGCGGAGATTGCCCCGTTCGATCTGATCATCGCGGCAAGCTATCTGCCGCTGCATCGGCTGCCGGGCGCGTTATCGCTGCTCACGTGTGCGTGGCCGGATGCCATCGAGCGGCTGTTGACGCAACAGATCCGCGAACCCTTGGAGGAAGAAGCGGATCGCAAGAACATTGCGGTGCTGACGCCAATCGACGACACGGTGTCGCTGCAGGTGCAAAATCAATACGAGGAAAGTCCTTACCCGCGGTGGACTGCGATCCCGCAAATCGAGCCGACCACGGTCGTGCATTATTTGCGCGACCGGCTGAACATCGTGCCGCTGTCGTGGCCGCAGACAACCGTCGGCGTCGACATCCTGATTGCCGGCTGCGGGACCGGTTCGCATTCGATCGATAGCGCGCTGCGATTTCCGAAAGCGCACATCCTGGCAATCGATATCAGCCGCGCCAGCCTGGCTTATGCCCGAAGAAAAACCCGCGCCTTGGGCCTGACCAATATCGAGTACGGCCAGGCCGATATTCTCAGGCTTGCTTCGCTCGGCCGGCGCTTCGACGTCATCGAGACGGTCGGCGTGCTGCACCATCTGGCCGATCCGGCGGCCGGCTGGCGGGGGCTGCTGTCGCTTTTGCGCCCGCACGGCCTGATGCTGGTCGGTCTCTATAGCGCCACCGCGCGGCAATCGCTGGCCGCGGCACGCGCGTTTATCGCCGAGCGCGGCTATCGCGCCACGGCCGACGATATCCGTGCCTGCCGGCAGAAGCTGATCCAGCGCTTCAGCATGCCGCCGTTTCGCGATTTCTCCTCGACCAGCGGCTGCCGCGATCTTCTGTTCAACGTCATGGAGCATCAGTTCACGATTCCGCGGATCAAGGCATTCCTCGACGAAAATCGCCTGACGTTTTTAGGCTTCGAGCAGCTTCCGCCCGACGTGCTGCGGCAATTTCAGCAGCAGTTTTCCGATGCCGGCGCTTTGCGCGATCTCGACTCCTGGCATGCCTTCGAGCAAATGAACCCGCTGACCTTCGGCAATATGTATTTCTTTTGGGTGCAGAAGACCGACGCGAATTGATTTTGTGCGTCACCGCTTCGCCGCGACCTTCACCGCCTCGATGATTTCCGGATAGGCGGCGCAGCGGCAGAGATTGCCCGACAGATAATGAACGATATCGTCGTCGCTCGGGTTCGGATGTTCCTTCAGCAATTGATGCACCATGAGCACAAAGCCCGGCGTGCAGAAGCCGCACTGGAACGCACCGCAGTCGATGAAGGCCTGCTGCACGATCGACAGCGCGCCGTTGGCATCGAGCGATTCGACCGTGGTGACGCTCTTGCCGTCGACCCAGGTCGCGAAGTAAAGGCAGCCGGACACCGCCTTGTCGTCGACCAGCACTGTGCAGCAGCCGCACAGCCCCTGGCCGCAGCTTTCGCGGGCGCCGAACAGATCGAAGCGCTGCAACAGCTCGACCAGGTTGCGATGCGGCTCGATGTCGGCCGAGACCGCTTGGCCGTTGAGCGTGAAATTGATGTTTTGCATGCTCATCATTCGTCCTCGAGTGGCTGGCCGGCTTGCGCGCGTAACGCCCGCAGCACCGCTTCGGCGGTGATCGGCAGTGCAGTGATGCGGACGCCAACGGCGTCGTGGATGGCGTTGGCGATCGCCGGCGAGACACCGAACGTCCCGGATTCGCCGAGCCCCTTGGCACCGAACGGGCCGGAACGCTGCTCGGCCTCGACCAATTCGTTCTGCATCGGCGGAATGTCGCGGATGCCGGGGATTTTGTAGTCGGCGAGCGAGGCATTGGTCACTTGGCCGCCGTCGAGCTTCATATCTTCGGACAGCGTGAAGCCGAGCTGCATGATCGCGGCGCCGCTGAGCTGCGTGCGCGCGACGCCGGGATTGATCGGCTTGCCGCAATCGGCGGCGTTGACGAGCTTTGTCACGCGCACCGCACCAGTTTCAGTGTCGACCTCGACCTCGACGCCTGAGCCGCCGATCATCCAGAATGGCGTGACGTTGTCCGACAGCCCGGTCTGCGCGTCGGGCGATTTATAGGTCGGCACGAAGCTCGCCGTGCCGATGACATTGCCGGCCTGCATGCCGTAGCGCTTCTTGAAGATTTCCGCCGGCGGATAATTGGTGCCTTCAGGCAGGCCGGCTTCGGCGGCAAGCGCGCGCAGTTTCGTGCGCGCATCTTCGGCGGCGAGCCGCACCGCGTTGCCCATGTGGAACAGCGAGCGCGAGCCGAGCGTGCCCATGTCGTAGGGCGTCACATCGGTATCGGGATGCACGATGCGGACGTCTTCGGAGTCCAGATCGAGCACCTCGGCGACCATCTGGGCGAAGGCAGTGTCCGAGCCCTGCCCCATGTCGACGGTGCTGGTGTAGAGCGTCGTCGAGCCGTCGGCGGCGACGTTGACGATGGCGACCGACGTGGTCGGCGAGATCGAGGCCTTGAAACCGATGGCGACGCCACGGCCGCGGCGAATGGTGCCGCTACCGCGATCGAACGGCGCGCTCCAGTTCATGCGCGCGGCGATCGTGTCGAGAACCTCCGCAATGGCGGCGTCCTGCATCGCCGTGCCACTGGCCTGCGGCCGGCCTTCGCGCAAAATATTCTTGCGGCGGAATTCGACCGGATCGATGCCGAGCTCGCGCGCGATCAGGTCGGTGTGACTTTCGTAGGCCCAGACCAATTGCGGAATGCCAAAACCGCGCAGCGCGCCGGCCGGCGTGCGGTTGGTATAGAGCGAATAGGAATCGATGCTGATATTGTCGATGTCATAAGGGCCGGGCGCGGTGAAGCCGGATTTCTGCGTCACGCGCGGGCCGATATCCGCGTAGGCGCCGCCGTTCCAGAACACCTCGCAGGCGCGCGCGACCACCTTGCCGTCCTGGTCGACGCCGCTCTTGATGCGGAACGTCGTCGGATGCTTGGTGATCATATAGAACTGCTCTTCCATGGTCAGCGCGAGCTTCACCGGCCGGCGCACCAGCATCGAAAGCGCCGCGACCAGCGCTTCAAGCTTGACGTAGACTTTTGCGCCGAAGCCGCCGCCGAGATAAGGCACCTTCACCCGCACGCGATTTTCCGGCCAGCCGAACAGCCGCGCGATTTCGGTGCGCACGAAGGATGGCGTCTGGCTCGACGTGTGGATGGTCAGCGTGCCGTCACCAGGTTCGGCGACCGACACGAACGGCTCGAATGGCAGATGCAAACATTGCTGCGTCTTGAAAGTGTGCGCGACGACGCGCGACGCGCGCCCCATCGCGGCATCAACGTCGCCGCGCCGCAGATGATAGTCGAGCGCGATATTGGTGTTGGTGCGGCCCTTGAGGTGCTTGAGATCGGCGAAAGTGCCGGCGGGTTTCAGCATGTCATGGACGACGATGTCCGGCTGCATCGCCGCGACTTCGTCATACACCGCCGGTAATTCGTCGTATTCGACCTCGATCAATTGCGCGGCGCGCTCGGCGACATGCGGATCGCCCGCCAGCACGGCCGCGACCGGCTCGCCGACATGGTGCACTTTGTCGAGCGCCAGGATCGGCTGATCGTGAAATGCCGGGCCGAAATAGGGTTCCGCGATCAGCTTGCGGATATCCTCGCCGGTGACGACGCGATGCACGCCGGCGACGGCTTTTGCCGCGCGCGTGTCGATGCTGCGGATGCGGCCGTGCGGCACCGTTGAGCGCGCGATTTTGGCGTAGAGCATGCCGGGCAGGCGCAGATTGTACACATATTCGGCGCGGCCGGTGACCTTGGCGCGCACTTCGAGGCGCGGGATATCTCGCCCGACCTGCTTCATCGCCGTTCCTACCGCGCGCCTTCGGCCAAAGCTTGTTGCACCGCGCGCCGCACATAGACCCGCAACAGTTCGCGCTTGTAGGCGGCAGAGCCATGAGCGTCGGCGAGGATTTGCGCCTCGGCGGCGGCCGCTTCGCCGGCCCGCGCCAGCGCCGCGTCGTCGGGCGCGGCGCCTTGCAGCGCTTTCTCGGCCGACGCCATGCGGGTGACTTTTTCGGTGGCGGCGCTGACGACGACGATGGGATCGCGGATCGCGCCATCCTTATGGGCGAACGACACCGCAACGCCGAGCGCCGGCCAATCGTCGGCGGTGCGCGAGGTGACTTTCATATAGGCCGCCTTGCGGCCGTCGAGCGCCGGCACGGTCACTGCGATGATCAGCTCGTTCTTGTCCAGAACGGTCTCGTAATAGCCTGAGTAAAGCGCCTCGACCGGCAGCTCGCGATTACCGTTCGGGCCGGCGATCGAAACCCGTGCGCCGAGCGCGGCCAGCACCGGCGGCAGATCCATGTGCGGGTCGCCATGGGCCAGCGCGCCGCCGACGCGGGCGACATTGCGCACGCGCACGTTCGACAAGGTCCGCATCGCGCGCTTGAGCACCGGCAGGCGTGCGGCGACATTGGCGTCATGCTCGACGTCGCTCAGCGTCGCCATGGCGCCGATGCGCAGTGCGTTGCCACTGACCGTGATGCGCGAATGCTCCGGCTCGATGCCATGCAGGCAAATCAGCCGCGTCGGCTGGAACACCCCGGCCTTCATCATCAGCATCAGCGCGGTGCCGCCGGCGACGGCGCGGATCGTCGGCTCCTCCGGATCGAGCAGCGACACCGCCTCTTTGAGCGATTTCGGCTCTACCATTTCAAACGGAATCATCCAGGACCTTCTTCTCTCTCCCTCGTCATGCCCGGGACAAGCCCGGCCATGACGGCTAAGTGTTCGTCACGCTCAGCACGTGATCGGCGATCTCGGCGCGGGTGCCGACCCAAATATCCGGCGACGTCATCGCCTGCTCGATGATGCGCTCGTAGAAATGCGCGCCGCGATGGTGGCCGAAGATATGGGCGTGGCTGGTGACGTCGATGATGCGCAGTTCGTCGTCGCGGGCGCGGGCGATGCCGATCACCTCGTTGAACGATTCCAGCATCATGCGCGGCGGATGGCCGTATTTCATCGACGGCATGTCGTTGACGTCATAGGACAACGGAATGGCGACGATCTTGTTGTTGCCGTGGTTGGCGACGTAAGGCAGGTCGGTGTCGAACACGTCGCCGTACCAGCGATAGCCGGCATCGGCGAGCAATTTCGGCGTGGTCGGCTTCGACGTGCCGCGCGGCGACAGCCAGCCGACGATCTTTTGGCCCGAGGCTTTTTCCAGGAGCGTCGTACAGCGCGCGATGTTCTTGCGCTCGTCCTCGTCGGAGAGCAGCGCCGGGATCACGTCCATGGCGTAGGAGTGCGACAGCACTTCGTGGCCGCGCTCGGCAATCGCTTTGACCGTGTCGGGCGCGCGTTCGGCGATGACGGCGTTGGTCATCACGCTCGCCTTGGCGCCGTGGCGGGCGAACCCGTCCATCAGCCGGTGGATGCCGACCTCGACGCCGTAGGCAGCCCAGGAAATCGCCATGGTGTCGAGCACGCCGGCCGGCAGCGGATTGCCCATCGGGCTGATGCCAGGCGCCTTGCCGTCCGACCAGGCCTCGAGGCACACGTTGAAGACGACGGCGATGCGCTTGTCGTTCGGCCAGACCCAATTCGGCTTATTCTTCATTCACGTCCCCGGCAGGCGCATATCGCCCGGATGGAGGACGAGTTAAATCACACTCGGGTTTGTCCCGTCGAGACGGCCGTTACGCCGCGGCGGTGCGCGGGCTCATGATCCAGGCGCCGGCCACGACCAGAAGCGCAATCAGCGCGGGTGCGATGGCGAGCAAGAGGCTCACGGATGCGACCGCGGCGGTCGCGGCCCAGCCGATCGACGAGAAGGCTTCGGTGAACGTCGCCACCCGCGAAGAGACCTGGCGGCGGCGGAACTGACTGCGCTTGGCCTGGCTGCGGAACCAGAGCTGGATCGCGGTCGCCGCCGTGGTGGCGATGACGATGCCGCCACTCGCGACCAGCGCGTGCCAGGGCGAGAGCATGGCGAGGACCGCAACCATCGGCGCGAACACGACGGCGATGACGCCGAGCACCGCTTCGACCTTGGCGCGCAGGATAAAACTCGCCGGCACCGGCGCGGTGGCGACCAGATCGGGCGCGTCCTCGCCGGAGATCGCGAGCCAGGCGAGGCCGCCGGCGAGCTGGCCGGCCGCCATGACCAAAACCGGCACCAAGAGGTTATAGGCGCCATTGCCGTCGTCAAAACTGCGCCACAGCAGCACGGCGGGCGGGATGAGATAAAGCATCTGCATGAAGGTCTGCGACACCAGCCACGGATCGCGCCGCAGCAGCATCCATTCCTTGCGGCGTAGCGCGCGGCGCGGCGAAGTTTTTTTGAATGCGCTATGCCGCCGTGATTGGCTGACGCTCGAAGCCGCGGCGCCGACCGCCGCGGTGGCGTATTCGCCGAAGCGCGGCGACACCAGGGCGATGGCGGCAACAAGCAACGCAAAACTCACGGCGAGCACGCCGATCAGTGCAAGCCAATCGCCCATCGCGGCGCGCGCCGGCCACCAGACGATGCTCGCAAGACCCGGCGCATGCGTCAGCACGGCGCTGGACTGCAACACGCTCGCCCGCGAGATCGTCCCGTAGGACAATATGGCCGCCACTTGCAGGCCGATCACGAAGGCGGCGCCGATCACCGCGGCGACGACTTGCGCCACAAGGCGCGTGCGCTTGGGACCGATGATGCGGAACAGCGCCACCGTGAAACCGACCGCGAGTGCGGCCGCAGCAGCCCCCATGGCCACGATCAGCCCGTAGGCGCCCATCCAGCGCAGGCCGCCGCGCACGATCAAAATATCGATGAACGGCGCGGCGAGCGGGATCGCCATCATGGCGACCGAGACCCCGACCGTGGCGATGCGCACGGCGAACAGCCGCTGCGCCGCAACCGGCGATGCCAGGATCAGATCGAGATCGGAGCGCGCATAGAACGCGCGCGTCATCGACTCCATGGCCTGCGAGATCATCAACAGCCACGACAGCAGGAAACTCGCGGTGATCGTCACCAGAATCGATTTATCGACCGGCGCATCGGCGTAGCGGCCGACCATCCAATAAGCGACGAAATGCATGAAGATCGCGAAGACGAGGATGGCGATGACGACGCGGCGCAGCCGCTCGCGCCGGCCGGCGGTGATCATGGACAGCCAATCGCGCCAGGCGAGCCGCGATTCGTGCCGCGCGAACCAGACCGCGGTGCCCGGTGTCATGCCGCTTGCGCCTGTTCGGCGACCAGCGCGAGGAAAGTGTCTTCGAGGCTGGCGCCGTCGCTCGGACCGCCGTTCGCCCTGCCGGCCTGAAGCCGCAGCTCGTCGAGCGTGCCTTCAGCGATCAGCTTGCCGTGGGCGATGACGCCGATGCGGTCGGCCATGCGTTCGGCGACTTCGAGGATGTGCGTGGTCATGATGATGGTGCCGCCGGCATTGACCCGCTCGCGCAGCACGCTCTTGACCTGGCGCGCCGAGCCGGCATCGAGGCCGGTGAGCGGCTCGTCGAGGATGATGACGCGCGGCTCGTGCACCAGCGCACCGGCCAGCGCCACTTTCTGCCGCATGCCCTTGGAAAATCCTTCGCAGCGCTCGTGCGCATGGGGCGCCAGATCGAGCCAAGCCAACAAGTCCTGGGCGCGCTCCTCGGCAAGCGCCGGCGCGATGCCCCAAAGGCCGGCGACGAATTCGAGATATTCCCGCGGCGTGAGCTTGTCGTAGATCATCGGCTCGTCGGAGATCCACGCCGTGATCTGCTTCGCCTTGACCGGATCGGCCAGCGCATCGATGCCGGCGACCTTGATCGTGCCGGCGTCGGGCCGCAGCAGGCCGGCGATCATCCGCAACGTCGTGGTCTTGCCGGCGCCGTTCGGGCCGAGCAGCGCGTAGAACTCGCCGGTCCGCACGGTGAGATCGAGGCCGTCGACCGCGGGGCGGTCGAAGCGTTTGACGAGGCCGTTGATCTCGAGCGCGAACGGGTTTAAGGGCATGATGTGCTTCATGGCTGCGCCCTTAACGCTAGCGGACAGAGGTTTCGACCTCGTGAATCCGAGGCAGCGAATTTGCAACACGTAATCAAAGTGTTATGCGGTCGATCTCGGCCAGGTCGGCCGTCGACAAGGCCCAGCCGACGGCGGCGATGTTCTGCTCCACCTGCTCCGGCCGCGTCGCGCCGGCGATAATGCTCGGAATGTACGGCCGGCTTGCCAGCCAGCTCATGGCGAGCTCGAGCAGCGTGTGCCCGCGCCCGCCGACGAAGGCCTCGAGCGCGTCGACGATGCGCCAGTTGCGCTCGTTGAGGAATTCATCGGCATGGCGCGGCGGGTTTCTGGCGAGCCGAGTCCCGGCAGGCAGCGGCGCGTTGTGTTTGTATTTGCCGGTCAGCAAGCCGCTCGCCAGCGGAAAATACGGCAGCAGGCTCATGCCGTGCTTGCGCATGATCGGCAGGCGATCTTTTTCCAGCTCGCGCTCCAGCAGGCTGTACTCGTCCTGTGCTGTGACAAACGAGGTCAGGCCATGGCGCTCGGCGACCGTCATCGCCTCCTCGAACTGCGCGGCGGAAAGATTCGAACAGCCGATGGCGCGGACTTTACCGGCCTTCACCAGTTCATCGAGCGCGCGCAACGTCTCCTCGATCGGCGTCTGCGCATCGGGCCGGTGCAGCTGATAAAGATCGATCCAATCGGTCTTCAGCCGCCGCAAGCTCGCTTCGAGCGCCTGCGCAATATAGCGCCGCGACGCGCCGTGCATTCTTCCCGCATCGTCCATCGCGAGGCCGAATTTCGTCGCCAGCACGATATCCTTGCGGCGCGGTCCGAGTATCTTGCCTAAAATTTCTTCCGAGCCGCCCTTGTTGCCATAGATATCGGCGGTGTCGATCAGCGTGATGCCGAGATCGAGCGCGCGATGAATGACACGGCGCGAGGCTTCGAGATCGGTGCGGCCGCCGAAATTATTGGCGCCGAGGCCGACGAGAGAAGCCTCGATGCCCGAATTGCCAAGTTTTCGCTTTTGCATTCCCAGCGTCAGCCGCTGACATTGAACGCCGCGATTGCCGCCATGTTGACGAGCTGCGCGTCGTTGGCCGACAGCGGCACGATCTGCACCGAGCGATCGAGGCCGACCAGCATCGGGCCGATCACCGTGGCGCCGCCGAGCTCCATCAGCATCTTGGTCGAGATCGAGGCCGAGTGGAACGCCGGCATGATCAGCACATTGGCCGGCCCCGACAGGCGGCAGAACGGATAGGCCTCGCGCAGCTCCATGTTGAGCGCCACGTCAGCCGCCATCTCGCCGTCGTACTCGAAATCCACCCGCCGTTCGTCGAGCAGCCGCACCGCTTCCTGCACCCGCTCCGAGCGCTCGCCCGGCGGATGGCCGAAGGTCGAGAACGCCAGCAAAGCCAGCCGCGGCTCGTAGCCGAGCGAGCGCGCCACCCGCGCCGCCTCAATGGCGATCTCGGCGATCTCGTTGGCGTCGGGCATTTCGGTGACCGCGGTATCGGCGACCAGCACGGTGCGGCCGCGCGCCAGGACGAGCGACACCCCCATCACCCGATGACCCGGCTTCGGATCGATGCAGCGCCGCACGTCTTCCAGCGCCACCGAGAAATTGCGGGTGACGCCGGTGACCATGGCGTCGGCATCGCCGAGCGCGACCATGCAGGCGGCGAAATGATTGCGGTCCTGGTTGACCATGCGCTGGCAGTCACGCTGCAGAAAACCGTGACGCTGCAGGCGCTCGTAGAGATAGGCCGCATAAGCCGCGTTGCGCGACGACATCGCTGCATTGATGATCTCGATGCCACCGCCCAGTTCGACGCCGAGCGTCTCCGCCGTTTCGCGCACCCTGCGCTCGCGGCCGCACAACAGCGCGGTGCCGAGGCCTTGATGCACGAACGACGCCGCGGCGCGGATCACCTGCTCTTCCTCGCCTTCGGCAAAGACGACGCGGCGCGGCTGCCGGCGCAAGCGCTCGAACACGCGCTGGAACACGCCGGCGATCGGATCGCGCCGGCCGCGCAGCTGTGCCCTGTAAACCTCCATGTCCTTGATCGGCTTGCGCGCGACATTGGAATCCATCGCCGCCTGCGCCACCGCCGCCGGTATGTTGGAAATCAGTCGCGGGTCGAACGGCACCGGGATGATGTAGTCGGGGCCGTATTTCGGCCGGGCGCCATAGGCCACGGCGACTTCGTCGGGAACGTCCTCGCGGGCGAGATCGGCCAGCGCATGGGCCGCCGCGATCTTCATCTCCATGTTGATGGCGCGCGCGCGCACGTCGAGCGCGCCGCGGAAGATGTAGGGGAAGCCGAGCACGTTGTTGACCTGGTTCGGATAGTCGGAGCGGCCGGTCGCCATGATGGCGTCGCTGCGCACGGCGGCGACTTCCTCGGGGGTGATTTCCGGGTCGGGATTGGCCAGGGCGAAGATGATCGGCTGCGGCGCCATCATCTTGACCATGTCCTGGGTCACCGCACCCTTGGCCGACAGCCCGAAGAACACGTCGGTGTCGATCAGCGCCTGCGCCAGCGTGCGCGCCGAGGTCTTCACCGCATAGGCGGATTTCCACTGGTTCATGCCCTCTTTGCGGCCTTCGTAGATGACGCCCTTGGTGTCGCAGAGGATCAGGTTTTCCGGACGGAAGCCGATGGCGCGCAAAAGCTCGAGGCAGGCAATGCCGGCGGCGCCGGCGCCATTGCACACCAGCTTGGTGCTGGCGATGTCGCGGCCGGTGAGATGCAGCGCATTCATCAGGCCGGCGGCGGCGATGATCGCGGTGCCGTGCTGGTCGTCGTGGAACACCGGAATGTCGAGCAGTTCACGCAGCTTCTGCTCGATGATGAAACATTCCGGCGCCTTGATGTCTTCGAGATTAATGGCACCCCAACTCTTGCCGAGCACTTTCACGCAATTGATAAATTCGTCCGGATCCTCGGTCGAGACTTCGAGATCGATGGAATCGACGTCGGCGAAGCGCTTGAACAGCACCGCCTTGCCTTCCATCACCGGCTTGGCCGCGAGCGCGCCGAGATTGCCGAGCCCGAGAATGGCGGTGCCGTTGGTGATCACGGCGACGAAATTGCCTTTGGTGGTGTAATCGTAGGCCTTGGACTCGTCCTCGGCGATGGCCAGCACCGGCACCGCGACGCCCGGCGAATAAGCGAGCGACAGGTCGCGCTGCGTCGCCATCGGCTTGGTGGCGATCACCTCAAGCTTGCCGGGGCGGCCTTGGCTGTGAAACAGCAGGGCTTCCTGGTCGGTGAAAGTCGGCCGGTTGGCGCGGCCGCCGCCGCCATTTTTGGAAGCCATTTCAACTCCATACTGCTGGCGCCCGGCGGGAAGATGCGGGCCCAAAGAAGCTTAGCATGGAACTGTAGCGAAACCTGCGGCTCATGCTCAAGGGAGCGGCGCCCGTGCCGTCGCGTCGCAAAAAAAACCGCACATCCGGTGCATTGAAGAACCGGCCGCAGAAGAGTAATCCCTGCCTCGGACCTGCTTCTTCCGCGCCACCGGCACAATCATGATCAGATTCCTGCTTCGCTTCATCGGCCTGTGCCTGTTGGCGCTCGCTTTCATCTTCTTCGTCTATGACGGCACCAAGACCATCGCCAACCAGCAATTGATCACCATGAAGGTCAGCGATGCCTGGGCCATCGTCGACCAGAACAGCCTCAACCTCGTGCAAAACTGGCTGAAGCAGAAACTCGCCTTTGCCTGGGACCCTTACGTGGAGAAAATTTTCGATTTGCCAACCTGGGTGGTGCTCGGGATAGTGGCGACCATCCTGATCCTGCTCGGCCGCAAGAAGAAACCGCTGATCGGCTACGGGCGGGATTGAAACCGCCGGTACACAGGCGGACTGCGTAAGGGGAGTGAAATGCCTGGCTACGATTACATCATCGTCGGCGCCGGCTCCGCCGGTTGCGTGCTTGCCAACCGTTTGAGCGAAGATTCCGCCGCGCGCGTGCTGCTGCTCGAGGCCGGCGGCCGCGACTGGCATCCCTACATCCACATCCCGCTCGGCATGGGCCGCATGCACGATTACGGCATGTTCGACTGGGGCTACGAGACCGATCCGGAGCCGAACCTCAACAACCGCCGCATCGAGGCGATGCGCGGCAAGGTGTTGGGCGGCTCGTCGTCGATCAATGTGATGGCCTATACGCGCGGCAACCGCGGCGACTACGACCGCTGGGCGCAGAAGGGCGCGCGCGGCTGGTCCTATGCCGACGTGCTGCCCTATTTCCGGCGTTGCGAGAGCTTCGAGAAAGGCCAGGACACCTGGCGCGGCGGTTCGGGCCCGCTC
>Ga0310039_10000870_pt1 | contig 23267 bp, 16 predicted proteins | sample Sb_taG_4_FD_200460 | JGI IMG/M metagenome (GOLD analysis project Ga0310039, IMG submission 200460) | Peat soil microbial communities from Weissenstadt, Germany - Sb_50d_6_BS metaG (v2) (version 2) | ecosystem: Environmental > Terrestrial > Soil > Wetlands > Peat | place: Germany: Weissenstadt...
AACCACCCTATCCCGCGGAGGCCCATTTGACTACCCGCCGGGCGGCCGCAACTCCGCTGCCGAGAACTGATTACGTCAGAGCGGGCGACCGGTTACGCCCAAGTTGTTTCAACCCGCCTCCGGCTCATCCGCCGGAGGAAACCTGCAACGTCCACGACACCACGCTGCACCTGTGGGAGTTTCAACCCGCCTCCGGCTCATCCGCCGGAGGAAACAACGCCGGCGCCACGGAGACGACCCTTCCCCCCAACGTTTCAACCCGCCTCCGGCTCATCCGCCGGAGGAAACCCGGACAACCTGACGCACGATTACGCGATCCCGGTGTTTCAACCCGCCTCCGGCTCATCCGCCGGAGGAAACGGTGAGGGTGTCACCCAAGATAGGAGCATCGAAAAGGTTTCAACCCGCCTCCGGCTCATCCGCCGGAGGAAACCCCGTACGCCGGGCAAAGGCCGCCATCACGCGCAGTTTCAACCCGCCTCCGGCTCATCCGCCGGAGGAAACGAAGAAGGGCTGCTTTGCGGTCATCGTCTACGGGTTTCAACCCGCCTCCGGCTCATCCGCCGGAGGAAACCAATCGACGACGCGGCCGACGTGCTGGAAGAAGAGTTTCAACCCGCCTCCGGCTCATCCGCCGGAGGAAACGTCAGGCAGATGCTCAAGAAAATGCTAGGCAAAAAGTTTCAACCCGCCTCCGGCTCATCCGCCGGAGGAAACGATGTGCTGCACGCACATCCTGACGCTGCTCAGGAGTTTCAACCCGCCTCCGGCTCATCCGCCGGAGGAAACCGCAGGCCCACGCCCAGGTCGTCGCCCTGGTGGGGTTTCAACCCGCCTCCGGCTCATCCGCCGGAGGAAACGGCCCGCCTTCCGCCGCACCCCGTTCAGGGCGGCGTGTTTCAACCCGCCTCCGGCTCATCCGCCGGAGGAAACCCTTGCTGCGGCGCCCGGTCCAGCCACAGGCCGCCGGTTTCAACCCGCCTCCGGCTCATCCGCCGGAGGAAACGAGTACCTCAGCCCGTCGTGCGGGACGGGACACCCAGGTTTCAACCCGCCTCCGGCTCATCCGCCGGAGGAAACTTGGAATTGACATCTCACCAGAACTGGTCAAGCTGTTTCAACCCGCCTCCGGCTCATCCGCCGGAGGAAACAGCCTCCTCCTCAGCCTCACACGATTCCTCCGAGGGGTTTCAACCCGCCTCCGGCTCATCCGCCGGAGGAAACCACGCAGTCCAGGGGTAACCCCACTTCGCGCTGCCGGTTTCAACCCGCCTCCGGCTCATCCGCCGGAGGAAACACTAATTCAGCAGCAGCATGGTCAGCGCCTCTGAGGTTTCAACCCGCCTCCGGCTCATCCGCCGGAGGAAACGGTTATATTGCCCCAGAGTTGTACGCTAGGGCAATGTTTCAACCCGCCTCCGGCTCATCCGCCGGAGGAAACGTGCCCGAAGGTAGAGCTACTGACGGCGCGCAATGAGTTTCAACCCGCCTCCGGCTCATCCGCCGGAGGAAACGGGCCGTGAACCATCTCAGTGATACCGAGTCTCTTGTTTCAACCCGCCTCCGGCTCATCCGCCGGAGGAAACCGTGGTCTTGCTATACGCCTCTGCCCAGACCAGGCTGTTTCAACCCGCCTCCGGCTCATCCGCCGGAGGAAACCATCCGGTGGATACCAAGCCTCCACCTTTGTAAAAGTTTCAACCCGCCTCCGGCTCATCCGCCGGAGGAAACGTGCCTATCATCGAAGAAGACGAGTCAGACAAAGTGTTTCAACCCGCCTCCGGCTCATCCGCCGGAGGAAACGTGAAATGAGAAATGGACTATCAGTTGTAGCTAGAGTTTCAACCCGCCTCCGGCTCATCCGCCGGAGGAAACTCGCCCAAGCGGGGCGCTTCGCGGTCTACGAGGAGGTTTCAACCCGCCTCCGGCTCATCCGCCGGAGGAAACGGCGTCAGCCTGATGGATGGCGTCAGCCTGATGGATGTTTCAACCCGCCTCCGGCTCATCCGCCGGAGGAAACTTCACCCCAACCCGCTCTATATCTCCCAGTGGCAGTGTTTCAACCCGCCTCCGGCTCATCCGCCGGAGGAAACCTCCCAGGGTGGGAGCTAAAGTGACCGTCGAGAAGAATGTTTCAACCCGCCTCCGGCTCATCCGCCGGAGGAAACGTCGATGCGTCACAAAGGAATGGGGAGTTACTATGTGTTTCAACCCGCCTCCGGCTCATCCGCCGGAGGAAACCTGGCCAACACCCTTCAAAACGCCCCCGACCTGCTGTTTCAACCCGCCTCCGGCTCATCCGCCGGAGGAAACCGGTCCGAGGTCAAGCACACGGGCCGGCTGGAAGTGTTTCAACCCGCCTCCGGCTCATCCGCCGGAGGAAACGATTAGCTTTGTTACTGTTAACACCGTCTGATGGATGTTTCAACCCGCCTCCGGCTCATCCGCCGGAGGAAACGCCCGCCGGCATCCCGCTCACGGAGGAGACGGCCGGTTTCAACCCGCCTCCGGCTCATCCGCCGGAGGAAACTATATGATCGGGGTCACGCCCCGTGAGGCGGCCGAGGTTTCAACCCGCCTCCGGCTCATCCGCCGGAGGAAACCACACCGGCCCGCACCGCCAGGGACTCCTGGCTGAGTTTCAACCCGCCTCCGGCTCATCCGCCGGAGGAAACCCGCTCTCTCCACTACGACCCCACCGCCCAACGGGTTTCAACCCGCCTCCGGCTCATCCGCCGGAGGAAACTCGTAGACTCATATCGAGGTGCGCACAAGGGCAATGGTTTCAACCCGCCTCCGGCTCATCCGCCGGAGGAAACGAGATTCCTGTATCAGCGAAAGTAGTGAATCTAGAGTTTCAACCCGCCTCCGGCTCATCCGCCGGAGGAAACGACCAGTGACCTGACATCGCCCCCTCTTGCGGGAGGTTTCAACCCGCCTCCGGCTCATCCGCCGGAGGAAACATGTCGCCGGCGAAGCCGCGGTCTTGCTCCCCCCGTTTCAACCCGCCTCCGGCTCATCCGCCGGAGGAAACGTCCCTATGCTGGGGACGTTCCCCCGCGGCGAGGTTTCAACCCGCCTCCGGCTCATCCGCCGGAGGAAACGCGCAGCCGCCGCGCGACGACGCGGCCAAGCAGGAGTTTCAACCCGCCTCCGGCTCATCCGCCGGAGGAAACGACCATGTACGAGTGCCTCGACTGCGGGACCCGCTGTTTCAACCCGCCTCCGGCTCATCCGCCGGAGGAAACGCGCCGCGTCGGGGCCGATTCGGGGGCCGTTGTAGGTTTCAACCCGCCTCCGGCTCATCCGCCGGAGGAAACCTGATCGCGGGGCATGTTCGCACGGCGGGGGGTCCGTTTCAACCCGCCTCCGGCTCATCCGCCGGAGGAAACTCGAGGCGGCCCGGATCGACAGCCCGCGCTACTTCGTTTCAACCCGCCTCCGGCTCATCCGCCGGAGGAAACGTCCCCCGGCCAGCCTGCCACTCCGGACGCGGCGCGTTTCAACCCGCCTCCGGCTCATCCGCCGGAGGAAACGGCACGTCCCTCGATACGTGGGGCGGGCTGCGCCGGGTTTCAACCCGCCTCCGGCTCATCCGCCGGAGGAAACGCCGCGCCGAAGAAGGAAGGGAAACCGTGAGATGTTTCAACCCGCCTCCGGCTCATCCGCCGGAGGAAACTGCGGGTCGGTGCAGACGTCCGCACGCGCTCCCTGCCAGTTTCAACCCGCCTCCGGCTCATCCGCCGGAGGAAACGGTGTGGGCAGCACGGCAGCCTGCAGCATCCGCAGTTTCAACCCGCCTCCGGCTCATCCGCCGGAGGAAACACTACGTCGTCCGGCCCGTGGCGCCCGCCCCTGACGGCGTTTCAACCCGCCTCCGGCTCATCCGCCGGAGGAAACCCCCGCGGGCGCCCCAGCACCCGCCCAACCTGATGCGTTTCAACCCGCCTCCGGCTCATCCGCCGGAGGAAACCGGGTCGGGTCGGCAGCGAGCAGCGCGGCCACGTCGTTTCAACCCGCCTCCGGCTCATCCGCCGGAGGAAACCGTCAACTCCGCGATGCAGCACGTGATGCTGCTCGTTTCAACCCGCCTCCGGCTCATCCGCCGGAGGAAACGTGCTCGGCACGGTCGAGATCGTCGGCTGCCACCCGTTTCAACCCGCCTCCGGCTCATCCGCCGGAGGAAACCGCGCCGCCGATGCCGAGCGGATCGTCACCCGGGCACGTTTCAACCCGCCTCCGGCTCATCCGCCGGAGGAAACATCGTCGCCATCCTCGCCGCCGCCCTGCTCGGGTTGTTTCAACCCGCCTCCGGCTCATCCGCCGGAGGAAACGACTTCGTCGAGCGCGAGTATCTCGTCGAACTCAAAGTTTCAACCCGCCTCCGGCTCATCCGCCGGAGGAAACGGAAACCATCTCGCCAGCTCGTGACGGCCGGCCTGTTTCAACCCGCCTCCGGCTCATCCGCCGGAGGAAACTCGCCGTCCACGCCGCTGTCCGGCGCATCCTCCGGTTTCAACCCGCCTCCGGCTCATCCGCCGGAGGAAACCAGGGGATGTACCGCTCCCCGTGGTACCCACAGCGTTTCAACCCGCCTCCGGCTCATCCGCCGGAGGAAACTACGACGGCCACGGTATCGTTCGAGCGGAGCGTAGACGTTTCAACCCGCCTCCGGCTCATCCGCCGGAGGAAACAAGAGGCGCCGGACACCTGCTGCCAGCAATACACGTTTCAACCCGCCTCCGGCTCATCCGCCGGAGGAAACCCCACCGGCACGCCCGTCAACGTGACCGGCTGGACTGTTTCAACCCGCCTCCGGCTCATCCGCCGGAGGAAACCACCGCGATCTCCACCAGGTCGCGGTCGGAGAGTTGTTTCAACCCGCCTCCGGCTCATCCGCCGGAGGAAACCGGGGGTCAAGGGTGTCTCCTGCGATGGTAGGATGAGTTTCAACCCGCCTCCGGCTCATCCGCCGGAGGAAACGGTCTGCGCAGACCGCGGACGGGCCAGGTCTCACTCGTTTCAACCCGCCTCCGGCTCATCCGCCGGAGGAAACCAGACGCGGGAGCCGATGGACTTGCCACGGAGGGCGCGTTTCAACCCGCCTCCGGCTCATCCGCCGGAGGAAACCCCGAGACGGGCGAGACGCTCCTGCGCTTCGAGCCTGTTTCAACCCGCCTCCGGCTCATCCGCCGGAGGAAACCTTCCTGGACGCGGATCATTCTCCGCCCGCCATCCGGTTTCAACCCGCCTCCGGCTCATCCGCCGGAGGAAACCGTCTTCAACCCCGCCGTCTTGGTCGCGATCCGCCAGTTTCAACCCGCCTCCGGCTCATCCGCCGGAGGAAACGTCCGGGAGGGTCACGTCCTCGCCGGCGGTCAGCGGTTTCAACCCGCCTCCGGCTCATCCGCCGGAGGAAACTTGAGCCTCGCCGCCGTCAGCGCCGCCGAAAAATCGTTTCAACCCGCCTCCGGCTCATCCGCCGGAGGAAACCTTGTGCTCCTCGCCGCACTTGCTGTAGGCGATGGCGTTTCAACCCGCCTCCGGCTCATCCGCCGGAGGAAACGTGTAGCCACGGTACGTCGTATTCTTCGGGACGGTGTTTCAACCCGCCTCCGGCTCATCCGCCGGAGGAAACGCGTGGCCTCCCGGCGGAGGATCAGGCTGCGGAGATGTTTCAACCCGCCTCCGGCTCATCCGCCGGAGGAAACCCGTGGGTCGAGTTCGATCCCGAACATATCCAGGTGTTTCAACCCGCCTCCGGCTCATCCGCCGGAGGAAACGCCAGACGACAGCCGTGGTGGCCTTGCGTCGCCGTAACCGTTTCAACCCGCCTCCGGCTCATCCGCCGGAGGAAACGACGATCCCACGCCCGACGATCCCGAGGAACTGCGGGGTTTCAACCCGCCTCCGGCTCATCCGCCGGAGGAAACAAGGCGGCGCAGCAACCGGCGGCGCCCGGGGGAGGTTTCAACCCGCCTCCGGCTCATCCGCCGGAGGAAACCGAGCGACTGGGGGCCGTCGCCGAGGGTGAACAGTGTTTCAACCCGCCTCCGGCTCATCCGCCGGAGGAAACTCGCTATCTCTGCGGCAGTTGCGGTCGAAACTGCGTTTCAACCCGCCTCCGGCTCATCCGCCGGAGGAAACCACCGCCGCGCACCACGACCTGGTGCCTGACTCGCAGTTTCAACCCGCCTCCGGCTCATCCGCCGGAGGAAACGGCAGCACGCCGCCGTGACGCCACAGGTGAAGTTGTTTCAACCCGCCTCCGGCTCATCCGCCGGAGGAAACCATCCCGCCCACGGTCCCCAGGTCGCGGTCGTAGACGTTTCAACCCGCCTCCGGCTCATCCGCCGGAGGAAACATGTCAGGCCCCCATGGTCCCCGGTGCTGTGTCCGGTTTCAACCCGCCTCCGGCTCATCCGCCGGAGGAAACGCCGCCGCCGGAGAAGGTCGCCAAGATGCGCGCGTTTCAACCCGCCTCCGGCTCATCCGCCGGAGGAAACCGCCCCTGTGGCAAATGGCGGTGGGACAAGCACTTGCGGGGGTCGATTCGCGGACCCCCGTTGCCAGACGCTCCTTCCGAACGCGGCTTGCCGATCACGATGCTGCAACTCCTTTCACACAAGAGGATTCCGGCCGCCCGCGGACCCCCCGGCCTCGAACCGGTCGCTCCACGTCCGCGGAAGCCCTTCAGATCACCAACGGCCCTTGCAGATCCAGCGGCTCGTTCACACCATGATGCTCCACTTGAACACCGGCGTCCAGAAAATAAACCCGAATACTGTCTTCGTGCAGGTCCGCTTCATCGAGCAAGCGCTGCCGCAAGAGCACCCACTCCGTCGGACCGAGCACGCACTCGAAGACCGACTTCTGGACGCGCTGCCCGTAGTCTTGGCACGCCCGCGCCACGCGCCGCAAACGACGCTGGCCTCCAGGCGACACTGTGGAGACGTCGTAGGTGATGAGCAGTTTCACGTTGCGCTTCCACCCTCCCCCGATTGAAACCCCGGAGGAATCGTCGTCCGAGCGAATGGCACGCGTGCCGAAACCTCACCCCTTCAAGACGCAGGGCACGTACGCCGGCAGATCGCCGCGCACGTGCCGCGCCAGGATACGAGCCTGCAAGAACGGCAGCCGCCCCACCGGCACCTTCTGAGCCAACAGCGGGTGTGTCACCTCCTCGCGCTTCCGCTGCTGGTAGGTCGCCAGCAAGGTCCGCCGGGAAGCCTCCGTCATCTGGACTGCTCCGCCGTCCTGCGTCGTGAATCCGTCTGGCCGGACTTGCTGCCGGTTGATCAGGGACAGTACCAGACGGTCGGCGAGAAGCGGGCGGAACTCCTCCATGAGATCGAGCGCCAGGCCCGGACGTCCCGGCCGATCCACGTGCAGGAAGCCAACACTCGGGTCCAATCCCGCCGCCGCCGCGGCCGAACTGCAGTCACTCAACAGAAGCCCGTAAGCGAAGGACAGCAGGGAGTTCACCCGGTCCAGCGGCGGACGGCGCGACCGGCCGGCCATGCCGAAGGCATCGCGATTTTGCCGGACCAGCCGCGGGAACGCCTCGAAGTAAACCCGTGCGGCATCTCCCTCATGCCCCCGCACGGAATCCACGTCGGACAGGTCGGCCAGCGCCGGGATCACCTCGCCCAGGTGCCGGGCCGCCGACTGCAAGGGAGTTTGATCCTCGGCATCGTCGGACTCGCGCGCGCCGCGCAGTAAGAGGTTGCGGGAGTTCTGCACCTTGCCGGCCACCACGGCGCGGGCGACGAGGGCACGGCGTTCCGGTCGATCGGCCCAGCGGAATTGCTCACGCCGCAAGAGGACGTTTCCCGAGCCGGGGGCATCGACGCGGCTGAGCAACCGGCCGGACTCGGTGAGGAAATTGACCGCGACGCCGTGTTCGGCACAGAGCTGAAGCACGCCAGGCGTCACGTGGGCCATGCCGAAGACGGCAACGCCTTCGAGTTGGTGGATGGGCACGGCGAGGCGCCGCTGCTTCTCCACCCAGACGGTTACGGTCAGGTGGTCGCGCCGCAGGCTGGCGCCGCGGGTGACCACGTACAGGGTATTGAGGTGAATGTCCAGGGTGCGACTCCTCTTATTCGCCGGAAACGGTGAACAGCGCGCGGGCCGCACGGTCGTAGGCCGTGCGGGCGGCAACCAGGTCGGGGAGGCACAGCGCGTACAGCGAACACTGCTTGCACTTGGGATGCGGCACCGGCGGGGGCGTGGCGCCGGAGGCGAGCAAGGCGTGGAGGCGGACGACGGCGTCCTCGGTGGTATGGCGGAGGGCGGCGTCGAAGGCGACCTCCCGCCGCCGGCCGGAGCGGACGTGGAATACGGCACCGGCAGCGACGGCGACGCCGAGCATCTCTTCGAGGCAGAGAGCCTGGGCGCAGAGTTGCACGTCGTCGTTGTCCCAGCGGCGGCGCTTGCCGCGCTTGTACTCGATGGGGTAAGGCTCGGGCCGGAACTCGACGATGTCGGCGACGCCGACGAGGCGGAGGCGCCGGCTGCGGACCCAGAGCCCGCGGACGGTCCGGTGCGCCCCCTCGTCGGAGGCGCGGGCCGGGTTGGCGTGAACGATGCGGTGGGCATGACTGCCCTCGACGGTGTGGCGGTTCTCGACCCACAGGCCCTCGCTGCGGTGCAAGGCACAGCGGCGGGGGCAGAACAGGAGGTCGTTGAGCGCCGACAACGGCGGGAAGTCGTCATCGGAAGCTTCGGCTGCGGGCATGACCACACCTCACGCCAGGGGATCGAGAATGCGATTGAGCCTCACGCCGGAGAATCCCTTCGCTTTCAGCCGACCGTCCTCCGACTGCTCCGTTCGCCAGCCGTCGATCAGATTGTAATCGCCGAACGACGCCGGAAACGTGCGGCCGTTTCCGCCCGTCTGCCGCTGGAAGACCACCTTCTCGAAGAGCTTGTGGGCAGGGGCGCAGCCGAGCATGGCCTCGCGGCGATTGTTCTCGGGGTTGGTCGGTCCCTGCGTACCGACATGCTCGAAGTCGTAAATGGCGCGCACGTTCATCTCCGCACGCGCGGCCGACTGGTCGTTGGAGAAGAGATGCGTCAGCGCGTCGAAGAACAGGGCCAGGTCGGCCTCGTCGAACCCCGTCCGTTGGGCGAAGATCGGCGAGATGAACGCCTTGGCGACGTACAGGCCGTAGGGGACGATGTGCTTGTTACCCATCGTCCGTTCCTTGGCCGCGTCCTCCTCCTTGGTGACGGCGCAGCGGGTGATCGTGATTTCCTGGGTCGGAATCGGGTCGAGGGACATGCCGAAGGTGAACTGGACCGGGCCACGGACCTGGCCGTAGGCCGACCCCTTCATGACGTCCTCTCCGGTGGACAGCACCCCGCCGAAGGTGCGGACGTCGTAGAACGTCCGGCACAGCCACTTCATGGCGGCCTCGGCGGCTGTGCTCTTCTCGGCCGTGCTGGGCTTCTTGGGCAGGTCGGGGTTGGCCTGCTGGATGCCTGTGGTGATCTCGGCGTTGAGGATCTTCCCCTGCTGAATGAGGATGTGGAATCGGTTGGAGGCATCGGCCGCCGGGGTCGGGGAGAACTGGGTGACGAAATTCCGCACCTTGCGCTTGAGGCAGACGTCGGACACTAGCCCCTTGCCGGAATTCGGCTCGGTGCGGGGCAGGTTGCCCGCGTCCGGGTCCCCGTTCGGGTTGCCGTTGATGACGTCGAAGAAGATCAGGATGTCGTGGCGGTTCGTGATCGCAGGCATGAATATCTCCTCAGTTTGAGTGACTCACTGGATGCGTTTCTCGGCGGCCAGCGCCAACTCGACGAGGTCGTCGTAGCCCAGCACCTCGGCCCTCTTCCGCGCCTGGGCAATCAGGGCGCGAGCTTCCTCCGGTTTGCCGGCCGCCTTGTGGGCCTCTTTCAGAAGCCACTTCACCGAAGCGGCCGCCCGGCCGTACGCCATTTGCTGGTAGAACCCGAGGGCGAATCGCCCTTGTTCTTCGGTGGACAGTTGCGATGGGAACGTGGGCGGCCCGTCGCCTTCGCCCGGCGGGAAGAAGGCGACCACGCGCGCAATTCTGCCTCGGAAGGCATTGGCGACACGAACCCCGGGGCCGCCCTCTTGCTCGAGTTTTCGCAAGTGATGCTGGTGGAGCTTCCACAGGACGCTGAAGGCGGAAGCGGGAGCGGACGAAGCCGCTCCGTAATAGCGTTCCACGACGCCCGGACCTTCCGCGGCATCCTTTCCTGCGGCGTCGGCTTTCCCCCGTTTGCGCGCCCCCTTCTGGAGGCTCGCCAGTATGCACAACAAGCGACCCAGGTTGTACGCCTTGTCGTCGGTATCGATGAGGTGTGCCTTGGGCATGAACCCTCCTTTCGCGTTGCGGAGCAGGATGAGTTTGAGCAGGGCGAAGCGAGATTGGTTGAACGGGTAGCGTGGCTTGTTCTTCGAGTCGGTCACAAGTGCTGACCGGAACTCGGCCAACAGCGGCTCCAGAAGACGGAGCAGACGGATCGGCGGCGCGTTCGTTCGACCTTCGACCGCTGCGCGGTACAGGTCAGTGACGGCCTCATTCATGCGCTTCAACTCTTTGCTGTCCCGGACCAGCGCCGCGGCTAGGCGGAACACGGAGTACGGCCCCCCTCTCTCGTCCCCCTCTTCTCCTTCGGCCGACCCTTTTGACAGCGAGACAACGTCCAGATCCTCAAACCATTCCTTGAAACTCAGCAAAGCCGTTTCCAGCGTGACGCGGATCCATTGGCGGATCACGACGCGGCCGGCGTTTGCGGACAGGGCGACGGTGAAAAAGTCCTCCTGTCGGGCCAGGTCGCGGGTGATCCCGGCGAACGGCGCCTTGAGGAAGTCGGCGACGCTGCGCGGGCTGGCCTGGGAAAGGGCCTTGAACTTCAGGACCGACGGGGCAATCCTTCGCCCCACCCAGAAACAGAACTTCACCTCCCCGACCCTGAACGATGTGTCCTCGGATGCGAGCAGGTCGTTCAGGGCCAGGGAGTAGGCGGCTGCTGCCTCCTCCGACACCGGTGCGTTCTCGCCCATCTCGAACCCGTAGGACGAGAAGGCCGGTGCCTCCTTGGCGAAGGAGACAACATAACCCCCCGACGCCAGCCCCGGGACGCCGAGGATCTTCGGCTTGTGCGAGCGCGCGATCGGCAAGCCGGTTTCTCCGGTCACGAGGCAGACGGTTGCGGTCGCCTCACCGCCCGACTCGGCCTCATCTCCGGCCTCGGCGAATGCCTCTCGGCGGTAGGTGCCGGCCCAATCCTTCCAAAGCGGGTCGGCGAGCGGGTCGTCGGCCGGAACGACCAGTTTGGCGCCATCCACCTCGAAGGCAACAGCGTTTACCTTGTTGAGCGGCGACCAAGCGCCGGTGTCGGTTCGGCCGTGCCATTCTGGTTCCTTCTTCCGGGATGCCTCGTTCGGTCGCCATGCCAGCCACTCGCAGGGCGCCACGGCCCCGTCCCGCTCCGGCAAGTAACGTTCCCGGAATGCCAATAGCGCACCCAGCCGAGCGTCGTTCGTCCGCCGGTGCGCCTCGGCAATCCGCTCCCAGAAGTGGCGGAATGCGAACACCGGATTGCGGTCCTGGCGGGTCTTCGGCTCGACCGGCAGCGTTTCCCCCGTTTCCCTGCGCACCCCGAACACCGTGGCGAAGTTCTCGGCGAGGTAATACGCCTTGCCGCCGTTGTTCTCGCCCGGGAACCGCGGCAGCAAGAGTTCTTGGCCAGGCTCCTCCTTGGTCGTCTTGCCCCTTCTGACCGGCGTGTGCAGGGGAACGAACCCGCCGCCACGGACCTCACCATTCGTCTTCAGCGGGATCAGCCAATGGACGGTTCGCACCTGAAACGGCAGGCTCACCAGCAGCTTCTTGCGGACGGCGTAGTCGTACAGTGCTTGGAGCAACATGGTTCACACCCTCCCGGCTGCCCCACGGATCAGTTCGACGCGCTCGGGATGGCAGTCCATCCGACCGGCCACGATCTTAGGACGGAAGAACACTGGTCGCGGTGTCGCCCGCCGCTCGGCCCGCTCGCGCGGGTCGAACACGTCGTATAGCATGATTCCCGGCTCGTCGTTGAAGCCGCTATCGAGAACCACGGCGGACGGGTCCTCGACCACCTCGAAGTCCCCGGCACACTCGCGCACGCCGAGGTAGGGGCGATGGGCACACTTCCCCCGAGCCGCGCGCGATCGGGCCTGTTCGACGTATTTCCAGATGTTGTCCGCCGGGGGGTTCGCCTTGGGTGTCAGCCGAATCTCGGCGGTGATGACGTACTCGACGCCGGCCAGGGCAAGCATGTTGCGCTGCGCCGCGTCCGCCGCCCCACCCCCGGCTTCGATCGGCTCGAACGGCCGTCTCCCCATCATCCAGGCGCGGGCCGCCTCCAGGCTGACGACCTTCTGCACCTCGTTGCGCCGGAGCGAGAACCATTTCCCGCGCCTTACCACGCCGATCCAGTCGATGAGGTAATACATCTCCGGCTCCCAGAAGATGGCTTCCAGGACGCCGCGCGCGGCCGAAGGTGTGGGCAACGGATAACTTACCCGCTCCGTCTTCATCTCGGGTCGGGTGAAGCAGGCAAAGTCTCCCCAAACGCGGACGGAAATAGTGGGGGATGCCATGTTAACTCCTCCTGTCTCGAGCGGCGTGTCGGAACAGCCGGGGTAGCCGACCCCGTTTGCGAAGGTAAACTAAGCGCTGTGCGATGACCTCGGGGTCGGCCGTTCGGTATTCGGTGGTGACGCCAACGGCCATCCGGCGCCAATATGGGAATTCTGGGTAGTCTGGGAGGCTCGTTTTCTCGGGAAATTCTGTCGCCCCGCAGCCCGGATGGCCGTTGGCGTCACCACCCGGTATTCGGCCGGAAGTTGCCCGAGGAACAATGCCCGAAGCGTCGCATCCATGAGGATGCGATCCACAGGCATTGCGACTTGGCGGTATGTCGCGATGAGGATTTCGTCGGGAGGCATGGTTTGCTCCAATCTTGCAGGGAACTGATCTGAGCATATGATATCCCGGGTGCCGCCAAGTTCAAGAGTTCCCTGCGCCCATTGCCCGCCCAGGTCTCCGTGCGGGCCGGATTGAAACCAGATGAGTTCGCTGCATCTCCTTGAAGCGGCACCGTTTGTGACTTCAGACGGTGCCCGCTTTTTTTCTTCCGATTCGAGGGGTTTTCTTCTACATTTGTCTCCACCGGCGCCAGCCTGGTGATAAGAGGCGGTTGAGGATGAGTGAAGCTCCTGCTCATGGTCTGCTCCTAATAGGTGCGCAAGTCAGAAGATAAAGTCCTCCGCGGCGAGGCCGGCAATGACGACGCCAAATCGCTCGTCGTAAGCAGCTTCCGCGAGAAGCAGGGGGCCGTCGTCTTTCTGACCCGGCAGGAGCGGGGCCGTCCAACCGAGGGCTTCCAACTTGTGCAAGTCGTTGGCCCGTAGGTTCACCACGAAGCGTTGCAGGCGACGAAGGCTGCGGCGGTCGTAAAACCCCCGCTTCTGGATGACGCGGATCATGCGCCGCGCCTTCCCGTAAGGGACGATCACGGGGGTCCCGCTGTCCTGGATTACCTTGGCCCGCTCGGCTACCGACCGGAACAGCAAGTCCGCCCGCATCTCCTGGATCGGCCGCTCGCCCTTCGGAGCGGCGTCCGTCGATATGCGCCCGTAGATAGTCGTAAAGTACCTGGAGAAGACGGTTGGATCGGTGGCGAGCTGCTCGCCGGTGATTTCGCCGAGCACGGTTCGCGCTTCCCCGGCAGCGGCCTGGTAGAAGCCGCGGGGCATGCCAGGCTCCTCCGGCTGGAACACGAACACCTCGCCCAACCGCAGTTCGCCGGTGGCCGAGTCACGCAGTAGTCCCTCCCGGTTGCATCGACCGGCCGCCTGCACGACGGAATCGAGCGGTCCGAGCGCCCGGAAGACCTGCGGGAAGTCCACGTCAACACCTGCCTCGATGGCTTGTGTGCTGACCAGCCAGCAGGGCAACTTTTGCCCCAGCCGGCCCCGGACGCTCCCCGGCAGGTACGCGTCCTTCGGACCCAGCACGTCAAGCCGATGCTGGGCGCACATCGCGGACGACAGGTGAATGACCCCCTCGCCCGCCCCCTCGCCGTGCAGGGTCCGGACCTGCGTCCGTAACAACTCCCAGACCTTTCGGGCGTGCGCTCGGGTGTTCAGCACGCAGAGGGCCTGAGGCAACTCGACGAGTCGGTTCAGCAGGCTGTCCCACGACCAGGGCGCCTCCAGATCAACACGGTAGTTGACCCTCCGCAACTCGCGGAAATGACGGCCGGTCAGCTCGGGGGGCAGGATCGGTCGCAACTCACCCGAGCGGAACCCCTCGGTCAAGCCTTCGCTCTGCCGGAACGCCGGCTGGGTCGCGGTGCTGAAGACGAAACTGACGCCGTAGCTCGCCTTCAACTCCCGGAACGTGCTGAGAAGTGGATTGAGGATGTGCGCCGGCATCACCTGGGCCTCGTCAAACAGCACCACGCTGCGGGCGATGTTATGCAGCTTCCGGCAGCGCCGGGGACTAGCCGAGAGCAAGGTTTCGAGGAACTGCACCGAGGTCGTGACGATGATCGGCGCGTCCCAGTTCTCGGTCGCCAGTTCGGCCGGCGTGCGCACCGCGCGGGACTCCGGCACGGGGCCGTCCTCCGCGACGGCGGAATGGTGCTCAACGACCACGTCCTGGCCGAAGACCTGCCGGTACTCGCGGGCGTTCTGCTCGATGATGGACAGGTACGGGATGACGACGATGATCCGCCGCAGACCATGCCGCCTGGCGTGGGCCAGCGCGAACGCCATCCCGGAGAACGTCTTGCCACCGCCGGTCGGGACGGTCAGTTCAAAGAAGCCCTGCGGCTCGGTTGTCCCGGCATCGACACACTCCTTGAAGACCTGGTTGCGCAGCTCGGCGAGGTTGCCGGTTTTCCCCTCCGCCCGGCGCCGGCGTTCGGCTTCCAGAAGCCTGAGAAGTCCCTCCGCCGTCGGCCCCGCACCTATCTCACTCAATTCCCGCCGTGGCCGGTCCTGCTTGGTGCGGGAGCTTTCGGTATCGAGCCGATCAGCATCAACCAGGATTGAGAAGAGGACGCGCGTCCAGAACTCGTAGCGGCGGCAGGAAGACTTGTCGTTCTCGTCAACAGGATAGTCGGGTGCCGCATCGGGAAAGTCGGGGCATTCGGCCCGCGCTGCCGCCACCAGACTCTTGACAAGGGGGGCCAAGACCGGATGACGGCTTTCGAGGTCGTTGTCGGCTTCGTTGCGATCCGCCAGTCCCGCATGGTGTCCTCGGACGGCCAGGCACACGGCGCGGTGTCCGAGGATGTATGCGGCGTGCGCCGCCCCATGGATAGCATGCGGGATGGAAACCGCAGGCCGCTTGGTCGCGGAGTCCTTCAGGTACTGCTGCCAGTCCGTCTGGTACTTCCCCAGGTCGTGGAGCCACCCCGCCACTTCCGCGGCACGCGCCAGGTTCTCGTCCTTCCGACAAGCCGCCTCGGCGAACGCTCGCGCCCTCCTGGCGACTTCGGCGAGATGATCCTTCAACTCCTGCCAGTCGCTGAAGCGCTCCAGATCCTTTCCCGAGTGGGCGTAAAACCGCTGTGGATTCCCCGCCGACATCGAACCCTCCTCGGTCTAACTGACCGATGGGAGCGACAGCGCCGAGCTTGCTCCGGCTGTGCGCAGCCCATTCGCGAAAGAGACTTTTGCGAACTCAAGGCATTGTGATCGCTCGGCGTCAGCAGATTCAAGGTCAGCAGTTTCGGTCAATCCCGGGCGAAGCCAATCCGTCCCTTCTTCTCCGGCTGCGGCGGCGGGGCCATCAGCTGGCGGATGGCCTCGAAGACGATCTGGAATTTCTCGTCGTGCTGGCCGAGCTTCCGTTCGAGTTCCTCCAGCCTGCGGGCCAGGTCCTTGTGCGTGGCGAGGATCTCCCGCAAGTCGGCACTGGTCTCACTGAACATTCACTCCGACTTGAGCGCCCGTGCTTCCCGCGCCAGCCGGTCTACCTCCCCAACGGCCTCCCGCGCCTGTTCGAGGGTGACGTGCGGCTTGAGTTCGTTGAGGCGCCGGGCGCGGTCTTCGGCGCTCGCCGTCAGTCCCAGCTGGTGCGAGACGAACAGCGCGGTGGACAGCCGCTCCAGCTGCGTCACGCCTTTCTCGCCGAAGGCCCGGGCGACAAACTCGATGTCCCGAGCGTACTTCCCCACGGTGATGGGGTGGCGCTGGCGGAGTCCCGCGCTCGTCTCGGTCGGCACGAGCGACGGGCCGTAGGATGGGAACTTGACGCGCAGTTCCAGCAAGTAATCGGCCCGCAGGGCGGTCAACTCGTCACTCAACTCGAACGAGTACGGGCCGTGCTTGTAGAGGATGAAGTCGAAGCCCAGGGGGACGTCGAGCAGGGTCTGCAAGAAATACGTCGCCTTTTGCACGTGCGTCTCGCCGCACCAGCTGCCGTTGCTGAGAAGGTGGTCGGCGAGTTCGGTGAGGAAGGCAGCTTGTTGCAGCCGGTTCATGGAACCTCCGCAGGTGTCTGAATCAGGCCGGCGCGGTTGGCGGCGAGCCAGTCGGCGGCCTTGGTGGATTGTTCAGGAACGACGTAGACGTTGTCCACTGCAATCGCGGGGAGATGCTGCAGCACTTCGGACAGTACGCCCGAAGAACCGATGCGATCGTCCTTGCCGAGGACAGGGAACACGGTCGCCCCCCTTCGTTCCGAATAGCGGTCGTGGCGGACGTTCGCTTCCCCGAAGCGGTCACGGGCTGCTTCGTAAATCGCCTGCCCGGCATTCGGGTTCCGCTTCATGTCCTCCGGATGTCTCTGGTAGAGCACCTTGAAATGGTGATGGCTCGCGATGCGGCGTGCCGGGTCGTGTCCCGGCTTTCCGGGGTCGGCGGCCGCATCGAGGATGCCCACCGTGATCTGATTATCCGTCAAGCCGAGGTGGGCCGCAATGTCCGTGGAGAACTTTCCGCCGGGTAGCCAGGCGCTGAGGAAGTCGCGCAGGTGAATGTCGTAAATTCGGCGAATCGGGTGGAAGTAGACCTGCGTGTACATGAAGTAGCGGGCCAGCAGGAGCGCCTCGGCCGAGTGCAGACCGCCGTCTGCCACGCCCAGCGCCGGCTCCGCCGCGGCCCCCCCTTCGGCCGAGGCCACCGTGGGCAAGATGCGGAGGGTATCGATCAGGCGGAAGTGGTCGAACTTGCCGTAGGCGACGCCGGTGTGGTACGAGTCGCGCAACAGGTAGTCCATGCGATCGACACCGAAGGCGTCGCCGATGATGATCTCGGTCAGGACGGCCTCCCAGGTGGTGAAGGTCAGGTCCTTGGCCTTGCCGGGTCCGATGGCGAGCTTGACGACGTCGGTGACACGCAAGGGCGGCGTCAGCGCGTCCCAGATGGCACGCATCTCGGGGCCCTCGATCAGGGCGCGCGAGAGTCGTTCGTGGTCCCAGCCCTCCGGAAGGAGCGCCTCCTCGGCGGCGTGCGAGAACGGCAGGTGTCCCGTGTCGTGACAGAGAGCTGCCATGCGGAGGACTCGTCTCCAGTAGCGCAGCTTGTCGTCCTGGGCGAGTTCCGGGAGCAGCCGGCGGATGTCGTCGGTCACGTTGGCGGGATGAGTGACGATGTCAAATACGCGGCCGGCCAACTCCATCACGCCCAGCGAATGCTCGAAGCGCTTGTGGGTCGCGGCCGGGTACAGCAGGTAGCACAGGGCCAGCTGGTGAACGTGCCGCAGTCGCTGGAACGGCCGCGAGTCGAGCACCCGTCTCTCGTCGTCGTCCAGGCGAACAAAGACGTGGATGGGGTCACGTATCTCATGGACGTGCTTGCTCATGGGTGGGCTCGCTGCCTCCAGGTGGCAATTCGGTCACTCCCGGGCGAAGCCAATTCGTCCCTTCTTCTCCGGTTGCGGCGGCGGGGCCATCAGCTGCCGGATGGCCTCGAAGACGATCTGGAATTTCTGGTCGTGCTGGCCGAGCTTCCGTTCGAGTTCGTCCAGCTTGCGGGCCAGGTCCTTGTGGGTGGCAAGGATCTCCCGCAGCTTCACGAACGCCCGCATGATGGCGATGTTGACCTCGATGGCGCGGTCGCTGTTGAGAACGCTCGACAGCATGGCGACGCCCTGCTCGGTGAAGGCGTAGGGCCTTCGCCGCAGGCCCATCTTGGCCGCAGGATTGGAGGTCGCAACTTGCGACCTCCAATCCTCGAACTCCTCCCTGGAGAGTTGAAACATGAAATCCTCGGGAAAGCGGGTACGATTACGTCGCACCTGCTCGTTCAGTCGTTTGGTGGGCACACCGTAAAGCTCGGCCAAGTCGCGGTCCAGCATGACTTTCTGGCCACGCAGCAGCAGAATGGCCTTCTCAATCCGTTCCACGGGAATCAGGGAGTTCTCTGCCATCGGTGGCCTCGCACTCATGGGGACCTTGCCGTTTGCGTTCTCCGAACCCATGCCATTTAAGGTCACAATTTGTGACCTTAAAGCCCAGCCCACGATCATCGGCTCGTCTGTCCTGATCGACCGCGATCATCGAACCGGCCGGACGTTTGAGGTTCCAAACTGGAATCTCAAAGCAGCGCTCTCGCCGCGGCGCCGCGACAGCTAAATCACCTTCGTCAGCACTTCATCGGCCACCATCTTCCGATCGAACCCCTGTCCGACGATCCGCACCCGGTCGAAGTCCTCCCGGCACATCGGGAACACGAACACCGCGTCCGTTTCGGGGTCGAGCAACTCCTGGCTGAACAGCACCACCTCCTCGACGCGGTTCGCCGGCAGGTCGCCGAGGTAGACGCTCTTTTGCACTCGGTACAATCCAAAGTCAAGACACCGCTTGGCGATTTTCGTCCGCGTTTTGTCCTTCGTGATGTCGTACACCACCCACGTCAGCATGGCGGCTCCTCCTTCGGCGTATCGCCTCCCTCGTCCGGCAGGAGCGGCTCGATCCCGTCGGCCGCGGGCGCCGGCTCGGCGGCGCCTCCCTCTTCGTTCCCGGCCGCTTCGTCGAGTTCGACAACGTCCTCGGCCGCGGCCTCGTTGGACTCGTCCCACAGGCTGCGCGTCTCGACCACGCGTGGCATGTCCAGGCGCCCGAGCAGCCGGTTGGCCAGCGCGTGCGCCTCGAACTGGATCGTGTCGCGCACCTTGACGTTGCGCGTCTTCCCCGGTTTGCCCTGCACCGGGTAGCGGATCGCCTTGTCGAGCCGCTCGTTGAAGTTGCCCACGAAGAACGCCCGCCCCTCCTTGGTCAAGCTGATGCCGCCGGGGATTTCCTCGAAGAAGTCCTTCTGCGCCCGCCGCCCGGTGAAGAGCAGCACCGCCGCCCGGTCGCCCAGGATCCGAAAAGGTTCAACGAGATCATAGACGAGCGACTTCTTCGCATAATTGTCCGTGTGCAGGAAGCCGACGTGCGGGTCGAGGCCGGCGCAGATGCAGGCGCGCTCCACCAGCGAGTAAAGAACGCCATAGGAATAGTTCAAAACGGCATTGAACGGGTCCCTGGCGGGCTGCCGGCTGCGGCCCTCGAAGCGGTACGCCTCCGGCATCAGCCGGCCCAGGCAAGTCCAGTACGCCCGGCCGGCGCTGCCCTCCAGTCCCATCACCGTGCCGCGCTGCTCGTCCACCGTCCCCGCCAGCAGGCCCAGCCGCTCGATCCCGGCCCGGATCGCCCCGAGGGGGCCGGCGAACAGGTCGGCCGACTCCGGCCGGCGGTGGCGCAGCTCCTCCAGGAACTCGGCCTGGTGGCGCAGCTTGGCCTGGACCCACTCGATCACGACGCCCAACCCCTCCGGGCCGTCGGCGACCTCGAGCTGGCGCCGGCGGATGGCCGCCGTGCTGCCCATGCGGGTCTGCCAGACGCGGGCGAAGGGGTCGCCGTACTTGTCCAGGAAAACCAGGTCGATATTGTGGGCGATGGCCAGCTCGATGGCGTCGGTGGAGAGGTGGGCGGCCGTCGCCAGCAGGATGCTCCGGACCTTGTGGGCGGAGACGGCCAGTTGCTTGTCGCCGGCCCGGACGACGAAGCGCTCGCCCTCCTTGCGCAGGCTGGCGCCGAAGGTGTTGATAACCAGTTGCATGATGCCTCCTGCGTGCCGCCCGCGCCGTCCCGATGGCCGCCGTGAGATCGCGGAAGTAGATGATCCACCTCGGCCGTCGGTGCGCTCGGGTTGTTGGGTGTCGCCCTTCCGGCCGCGTGCCGTATACGGGCCGTCCATGCATGATGGATTGTATATTGTGTACAAGCCAGTGTACAGCGAGAAGATGTGCTGATCGACAAAAGACTCAGGAAGCCGGCCACCTCGGGGCCAAGGTGGCAGCTTAAATAAGCCCCCTGCGACGTGACGAGTTACGAGATATGGTCCGAACGAATCCGGTCGGGTTCAAAGCAGGGTGACAATCGGCGGGGCCCCTCACCGGTTGAGCTGGAGGTTCAGCCCGCGCGTTGCTTCGGCCTAATTTCCTCCCTGCCGAATCGTTTCATCGCCCCCCCGAAGTGTGTCTACCAAAGTCGTGAAACGAATGGGTTCTCGGCGGCGCAAGTCGGGGAAGGATAAGGACATCGGGAAACGCGATTCGTTTCACCCCCCCGTGAAACGAAACGGCCCCTGGCACACCCGGCCAGGCCAAGGAAAGCCCGGCCCGGCCCGGGGGGCGCCGGGCCGGGCTTGCCCGCTCTCATTCCTGAGCGGGCGGCCTGTGACGCCCTGCTCAGTTCTTCTTCTCTTCCGCCTCCTTGACGAGGTCATTCACCAATTCGGCGAGCTTCTTGTCGCGGTCCTCTCCGAAATCGTAGAAGCCATCAGGATCGAGGCGAATGACGCCCTTGGCGTCGATGACGTAGATCGACGGGAACGACTTGACGTTCCAGTCATCGACCATGCCGCTCTCGTTGCCGCTCCACCACTGGTTCCACGGCAGCTTGTTCCTGGCGAGGAAGTCCTTCGCCGTCTCCTTCTCCTCGTCGGCGCTGACGCCGACGAGGACGAACGGCTTGTCCTTGAGCTTCTCGACCAGCCGTTTCTCGTGCGGGAGCATCGCCCGGCACGGGCCGCACCACGTCGCCCAGAAGTCGATCATGATGACCTTGCCCTTGAGGTCGCTGAGCTTGACCTTCTTGCCGTTGAAGTCCTCGCTGATCGCCTCGGGCACCGGCTGGCCGACCGACAGGTCGGGGATGATGTCGCTGTACTTGCGCTTGATGAGCTTGTCCAACTCCTTCTGGTCGGCACGCGCCTTTTGCCCCTTGGCGATGAGCTTGGCGACGTACTCCTTGCCCTGCTTCAGTTCCAGCTTTTCACGTTCTTCCTTGTCCTCCTTGAGGGTGGTGGCCGTTTCGACGGCCTCTGCGGCGATGTCCCGCAGCGCCCGCGCCGCGTGGGCCTGCGCCACGCGGTTGGGGTTCTTCTCCAGCACCGCGCGGACCATTTCCGTGGCAACCTCGTCCCCCGAGCCGGCCAGCACGCGCAGCACCCGGGTGATCTCCGGCGCCTTGACGAACTCCTTTTGCAGCAGCGCGATCGCCTTTTCCCAGACGCCGTCCTTGCCCTCCGGCCCCTGACAGTTGCGCAGCGCCTGGTTGAGCGCCTCGACCGCCACGGGGTCCTTGCTGTTCTTCGAGGCGATCTCGAGGAAGCGCTTACCGAAATTGCCCTTGGCGTACTCCGCCTGCACGCGATCGAATTGTTTCCCCAGGGCTTTCTTTTCCTCCGGGTCCTTGGCCGCCTGAAGCTTCTTGACCACGGCCTTGAAGTTCTGCTGAGCGCTGTCGCACTCCTTCTTCAGGGCCTGGAACTCTTCCCCGGCCCTGGTCAGCTTGTCGTCGGCCCGCAGGACGGGGACGGCCAGCGCCATCAGCAGCAGGCCGGTCAACAATCGTCGCATCACGCTTGTCCTTCCGAACAGGGATTGAGGAGGATCGGCACGGACTCGGGCCGTCATCTCCTGATCCAGGCTAATCTTGATCGGGACAGTGCTGTGCCGGGTTGTCCCAGGAGCCCACGACTATAATACCACGCACCGCCGGCCTTTCTCTATGTGGACGTTCGCCGAGCACAGTTCATTCGGGGCGCGGCCGCCGGCTGACAATCCGCTATCATTCCTCCGGATGAGTTGCGCCCGGGAGACGGCTGCCGATGTCCGACAATGACCTGAGCTTCAATGAAGGACGTGCGATCGAGTGGTTGCTCCGCTTCCTGGCCGTGGAAGGAACGACGGGGCACGAGAAGGCGATCGGCGCCGAGGTGACGGTCGCCCTGGTCGAGGCCGGGGTGCCGCGCCGGGCGATTCACTTCGACGGCGCCGCCACCCGCATCCCGCTGCCGACGGAAACGGGCAACCTCATCGTCACCCTGCCCGGGACGAGGTCCGACCTGCCACGGTTGCTGTTCATGACGCACCTCGACACGGTGCCGCTCTGCGCCGGGGCGAAGCCGGTGCGCCAGGGTCAGCGCATCAAGCCGGCGGGGGCTACGGCGCTGGGCGGCGACAACCGCACCGGCGTCGCCTGCCTGGTGACGCTGGTGGCGACGCTGCTGGAGCGGGATTTGCCGTACCCGCCGCTGACGTTGCTGTTCACGGTGCGCGAGGAGAGCGGCCTGTGGGGCGCCCGCCACGTCGATCTGGCGGCGCTGGGCGAGCCGGTGTACGGCTTCAACGTCGATGGCGGCGTCCCGTCCGAGATCACCGTGGGGGCGGTCGGCGCCGACCGCTGGGAGGTCCAGGTGATCGGCCGGGCGGCGCACGCGGGGGCGCACCCCGAGCGCGGCATCTCGGCCACGGTCGTGACGGCCCTGGCGCTGGCCGACGTGTTCCGCGGCGGCTGGTTCGGCAAGGTGAAGCGCGACGGCCGCGAGGGAACGTCGAACGTCGGCAGCGTCGGCGACGGCGACGGCCGCAGCGCCGGCCAGGCGACGAACGTGGTCACCGATTTCGCCCTGGTGCGCGGCGAGTCGCGCAGTCACGATATCCGCTTTGCCGCCGCCATCACCGCCGCCTACCGGCGCGCCTTCGAGGAGGCGGCCAAGCAGGTCAGCGACGAGCGTGGCCGCCACGCGCGGGTCAAGTTCCGCTCGCGCCGCGATTATTACCCATTCCGGATCAAGGAGAATGCCCCGGTGGTGCGGCACGCCCTGGCCGCGGCCGGGGGCGCCGGCATGGCGCCGATCCTGCGTACCACCAACGGCGGCCTCGACGCGAACTGGATGGTGCGGCACGGCATCCCGACGATCACCTTCGGCGCCGGGCAGCGCGACGTGCATA
>Ga0310039_10000876_pt1 | contig 23077 bp, 21 predicted proteins | sample Sb_taG_4_FD_200460 | JGI IMG/M metagenome (GOLD analysis project Ga0310039, IMG submission 200460) | Peat soil microbial communities from Weissenstadt, Germany - Sb_50d_6_BS metaG (v2) (version 2) | ecosystem: Environmental > Terrestrial > Soil > Wetlands > Peat | place: Germany: Weissenstadt...
GTTCTTTGCCGGTACCGGCCCGTGGCACCTCGTGCTGCTTGCGGTCGGATACGCGAATCTCCTGAATGCCTGGGTCATGGTGGTCCTGACGGTGCCGGTGGTGGCGCTGTCATTTCGCGAATTGCGCCTTGTCGCCCCGGGACTGCGAACCGTGATCAGGCGGTTTCATGGGGGCAGCAAGCTTTTCAAATCTCTCTGCACACTGCTGCTCTTTGTGTGGTGTGCGCTCCTCCTGGTGAAAGGGCTCTATCCGGGCGGAGGTCAAAACTATTACAACCACTATTTCCCCGCCTACCAAGCTTTTTTAGAGCACGGCAGCATCTGGCCGAACGAGGTTTGGGAGCTTTACTTCTATTTGAAAGGCGACGGACTTTTCTTTCTCGCAATGCTGCTTACCGATCCTTTGACCCAACAGCTGGTGGTCTTCTGCTTCTTGTCGGCTGCTGGACTGGCGACATTCCTCTTCATCCGTCGCGTTGCACCGAACACGCATTGGCCCATCGTCGGTGTGCTGCTGTTCTTCGCGGTATACATTTACACCCCGAGCTGGGGCGAGTTCGGCAAGGAGCACGACTTCAACACTGCGTTTGTCGTCGCAATCTTGTGGATGGTAGTCGTCGCGCTGGACGACACCGTCGGCAACCGGCAGATATGGCTAGCTGCGGCCGCCTCGGCCATGACGGCCCTCGTCATCTCAACCCCGAATGCCTTTATGGGAGTGGTTCTGGGGGCCATTTTCGGCGTGCTGGTGCTGACGTATGCGTGCATGGGTGATCGCCGTCGCGCCAGCGTTTGCTTTGCTTTCGCGATGCTTGCCGGAGCGCTTGTCGCAGGCATTTGGCTTCTCAATTTCGTCACCACCGGATTGTTCAGCGATTTCGCGCTTCACTATTTCTGGCAGTTCACCGATTTCGAGAAGCTGCATCGAACGGGCGCTCTGCCGCTCGTGCTCGCGATGCCGCGGTTCGGCACCTCCACCGGCGTGCCGCTTGCGAAATCTTTGCAATTCCTGAATTTCACGTCGCGGCTGTACCTGCTCTGGCCCTTGGTTCTCGGCGGGCTGCTGGTCGCGCTGACGTCGGCCTGCCAGCGATATCGTGCCGGAGCCACCAGCCAACGCCCCACATCGAGTGCGGCGGTGGTTTTGGGTGCTATCTTCGTGGTTTTCGCGGTGCTGACCGTGACGGCTGGGCGCGAAGCGTCCGGCTCTTACTTCCGGTTCGCGAGCTTCATGGTGCCGGTGATGATCGTTGCCGGTTGCGCCCTTTGGACGGCATCAATTCCTCTTCGATCGCCGCGATCCGTCGCTGCCGTGCCCGGTCACCCACTCGCGCCGGTCGTCGTCCTTGCTGTATGCGCGGTCGTGATCGCGAATAAAACGCGGATTGATCGCGCCATCGTACCGCTCGGCGCAAATGCGCTGAGATACGCGGTCGGCATCCTCAGCATTGACGATGCGTTTGAACGACAGTCCGATGGTCAACCAATCACGGGCCGGCGCGGGGACGCGACGATTGCAGCCGGCGCTCTGGCCCGCACCCGCACGTCGCCCCAAGCGCGCGTGGCAGGCATTTACCCCGGTGCCCGCGGTGCCTATGCGACCGTCGGTCCGCATACGCCGATTTGGTCACTGCACTCGGATAGCTATTGCATGCTGCCGGATTGCAAAATGATGAATTTTTCATATTTCATCATGACGCCGTCCTGGGAGCGCCTGATGTGGGGAACGCCCGAGGAAGGCCAGGCGGCGCTGCGCGCGGCAGGGCTGAACTATTTCCTGTATTCGCGCGAATTATTGATCATTGACCCTTTGCCGCTCAGCCAGCTCTTCTCTCCCGATAACATCGCCCGTTATTTCGGCATTCTATGGACCGATGGCACAACGACACTGCTGACATGGGCAGGATCCGGCACTACGGCACTCGACGAAGAATGGGTTGCTGATTATCGGCGGGCGGCGGCAACCTCCCGCTTTGTGCAACACTTTCCCAATGCAGCGATGAAGACGTTTTTCGAGCAGCTGAGTGCGACGCCGTACCCCGGGCGTCCCTTCAAACCCCCAATGCAGACACGGTAAACTGGAATCATGCGCTTTCCCGACTCATAGCGCCTCGACGCGTAGAAACCTGGGCGGCCCGCTATGGCGCTGCCGAGGAGATCGGCCTGCACTTTGATCTTGTCAGGACGAAGCATCACAAAGTCGTGCGGTTCCTGACGGCCGGCGTCAATATTCGATCGAGCCCTGTGGTTCGCCGGCGAGCTCGATCGGCATCACGTCGAAGGCAATGCAAATGCGCTCCTCATCGACGCCCATGGGATGGGTGCCATGGAAAAAATATCCAGGCATCAGCACCAGGCGGCCGGGTTCGGGCTCAATGGTTCGCGTCCCCCAGCCGTGAGCCGTGGAAACGCCATATAGTTCCACAGGTGGTCCGACCTCAAGCCAGCCGCGCCGGCTGGCTGCATCGCGCGACACCGGCGGACGGATCACGTAGAAGACCCCGCTCATCCACGCGCGCGGGTGGATGTGCGGCACGTGATAGCTTGCGCCATCTGAGACGACGGCCCAAGCGCCCAGGACGTAATTGGACGGCCGCGACGCCGCAAACGGGTGGTCGGACTCTTGCGGCAGAGCGGCGATGTAGCGATCGACCTCGCGGCGGATCGCCCGAACCCAAGCGCGGCTGGCCGGCAGCGCGGATGCCGTAATGCTGCGACGCCAGGCGTGGCGGATGGCCCGGTCCGGCGGCGCGTCGTAGAATCTAAGGTCGGATTTGATTTCGTTCGACAACGCGACATAGAAGCTGTCTTGGTGATAGCCGTCAGGCGGAGCCATGATGGTGCTGCGGAACAGCCGGTCGTAGTCCACCAGCCGTTGCACTTCGGCGCCATTGCCCAAATGCGCTTCGGCAACGGCGAGAGCGGCGATGACCGGCGCATAGGCGACGCCGTTGGCAATCAATGATCGGCTGTAAGTGCGCAACCGGCCGACGTGGTCAGAACCAACGCGCGCCAGCGTCTTGCTGCAGATACTCGGCTCCAGCAGATAGGCCCGACGGAACACGTCGGCCGCTTCGCGTTCCTGTCCCGCTTCCGCCAGCGTCGCCGAGAGCTCACGGAGCAGCGCGGCCGATTGCGGCTGAGTCCGCATGGCTTGCTGCAACAGCGCAATCTTGGCGCTCGGGGCAAACGCGGTTGTACTCATCTCTCCTGCACGGTTCACGCGGGGAGCGCAGGCCCCCAAAATGCTGCGAGGACATGGTAGCGCAAATGCCACAAATCGCACAGGCCACCGGCAAAGTTTAGCCCTGGCGTCAGGGCCATATCGGCCATATTCCCTTGTTCCCGCGGATTATTTTTGCATCGGTGTGACTTTGCCGCCCTTGGCGCGCGGCCAAAGCGTGTGGTATCATTGCCTATCGGCACGGGGTGATTGTATAACCTCGTTGTGGCCATGGAAGACGCAGTGAGGAGTGATCGGGACCTCGGCGGTTTTCGACACGAATCAACTGGGAAATAAGGTGCGGGCGGCGATGAACGAGACACCTGGACCAGAAACGGGCAGCCAACCTGGAACACAGGCCCGCAAGCCCTGGCACGCGCCGCTTCTCAGCATGACCGACCTCGCCGCGACTTATGCGTCGATCCACGCCAAGACTGATACCCCTATCACCATCGGAACCAGTCAAAGTTAGGCTGCACGTTTCGACGCCGGGCCATATCGGCACATCCAAACTCGCGATGAGCGCACTTGCCGGCATTGTCGCGCTCGATGGCGCGCCCATTGATTCCGAAGCGGAAGCGTCGGCCGCCAGAGCTGTGACCGTAATGCACGGCGGACGGACGGTCACCCGTCGGGTCGCCGGTGCAGCCTTCGTGCAACGGGTCGCATCGGCAGACGCGACGCTGGCCGGCGAGACTCATCCGTTGACGGGAACGGATGGGCGCTCGCTGTTTGCTGCGCTCGCACGGCTCGACAATCGCGAGGAACTTGCCGCCAGACTGGACCTTGGCGGCGCCGAACTCGCCCGCACATCCGACGCGCGCCTCCTCATGTCCATGCACGAACGCTTCGGCGATGACGGCGTGGCGCATTGCCTCGGCGCCTTCGCTTTCGCGCGCTGGGATGTCGAGGCGCGCCGCCTCACGCTGGTGCGCGACTGCCTCGGCAACCGGGCGCTGTTCTACCATCGCGGGCCGCGCTTCGTCGCCTTCGCGACCTCGCTCCGCAGCCTGCTGGCGCTGCCCGGCGTGCCGCGCGCGATCGACGAACTGGGGCTCGCGCAATTCATTGCCGTCAACAATTGCGATCAGGAGCGCACGGTCTACCGCGGCATCGAGCGGGTTCCGGGCCGGACGCTGGTGACCATCGACCGCGATAGCGTCCAATCGCACAAATACTGGGCCCCCGACTTCGACGCTCCGCCGCCTTACACCCGCGAAGTGGATTACATCGAACGCGCGCGCGAGCTCCTGGACATCGCGGTCGCGGCGGCGACGCGCGACACGCCGCACATCGCCATCGCGACCAGTGGAGGCCTCGATTCGTCGGCAATTGCCGCCACGGCGGCACGGCTCGGTTTGGCGAAGAGCATCACTTGCTTCTGCATCGTGCCGCCGCTCGGCACAACGATCGACGTCGGTCCGTTCCGCTATCTCGACGACCGCGACAAGATCGAGGCGCTGGCGCGCATGCACCCGAGCCTGAGCGTGCGCTTCATCACTCCGGACGGCGACCGCTTCGTGACGAAGGACGATCTACGCTTTATTTCGCGCGCGAACCTGCCGGCGCTGGCTGCGGCAGGTATTGGCCGCCCTTTGGCCGATGCCCTCGAAGCCGGCGGACATCGCGTGGTGCTGATCGGAAATTACGGAGATTTCGGGTTGTCCTGGTGGGGGCCGCTTTCTCTGCTCGCCCTTCTTCGCGGCGGGCAATGGGGCAGCTTCGCGCAAGAGCTGCGTGCGGTGGCGCGGGAAAGCGATCGCAGTCTCCCCCGCACCTTTGCCAGCGACGTGATCATGCCGACGGCGCCGTCATGGATGCGGCGGCTGATCTATCGGCTGCGTGGGCGCGATCCAGACAGCGTCGCCCAGCACAGCGCCCTGAACCCCGCCTTCATTGCCGAATCCGGTTTGGCGCGGCGCTGGCGCGAGCAGGGCTTCGATCCTTGGTTCGGTCCGCACGATTGGAATGCGGCGCGCTGGCGCGCCGCTCGGGTGTTCGATAACAATCAGTATGCCAGCGATCTGCGCGCCATGGCGGACGAGATCGCCGGTTACGAGCTTCGCGATCCGCACGCCGACCGGCGGCTCCTCGAATTCGCGCTTGCGGTGCCCGAGCCGATGTACCGCCAGGGTGGCGTGCCGCGGTCCTTTGCGCGGCGAGTGTTGGCGGACCGGCTGCCGCGCGAAATCATCGACGAGCGCCGGCGCGGCGCCAACAATCCGACTTGGTTCCGTCTGCTCGATGCCAGGCGCGCCGACATCGCCCGCGATATCGAGCGGCTCGAGGCCTCGCCGCTGGTCCGCCGCCTGATCGACCTGCCCCGCCTGAAGCGCCTGATGACGCAATGGCCCAAGGACGAACAGGCGGCCGAGCAACGCAGTGGCGAATACCGGCTCGCGCTGGCGCGCGGGGTTCACGTCGGCCGGTTCATACGCTGGGTCGAAGGCGGCAACGAATAGGGCGGGGCCATTTTTGCCGATCTCGACTCCGCGGGCATGCAGAAATAAACTGCGATCCTGGCAATCGAGGCGACAAAGGCAATGCAAGAAGGCGGCATTCCCGATAGCGCGGCGGCAACGAGCCGCATCACCGATGCGACGATCATCTCGCGCAGCCCTTCGGTCATTACCGCGGAGGTCAATGGCGAGGTGGTGATGATGAGCATCGAGCAAGGCCAATATTTCGGTCTCGACGACATCGGCAGCGACATCTGGAAGCGCCTCGATCCTCCTTGCGCATTCGCCGATCTGATCGATCGCCTGGCCGCCGATTATGATGCCGACCGCGCCAGTATCGCAGCCGACGTCCGGGCGCTGCTCGAAACCATGGCGGAGCGAGACGTCGTGAGGCTGGCTTGACGTCGACGCCGGCCGGCGGCGGCGAGCGCGGCAAGGCTCGATCTTACCGTCTCTGCGCCCTCAAGCTCGATTCGGATTTCGATTTACCAGCCCTGCCGCAATGGGATGGTCCGCCCGATGCTCCCGCTGACGTGAATTGTCGGCTTGGCGAGGTTCCTGCACGGCTCGGCCGACCCGATCACATCGCACCGCTGTTCCAGACCGGCGGCACCGACGAATATCTGCTCGTCTTGCCGGGCACCGCCCGCGTTCTGGTCCGCAACGGCAACGCGATCACGGTCCAGCCGGACGCCGGCGCGTCGGGCAATTTGAGCGCCATTCTCGCCGGGCCGATCCTGGCCGTGCTGTGGCATCAGCGCGGATTGCTGCCGTTGCACGCCAGCATCGTCGTCATCAACGGCCGCGCTGTGGCGCTAAGCGGACCCGCGGCGGCCGGCAAGTCGACGCTGGCGGCGATTTTGGCGGCGCAAGGCTATCAGGTGGCCGCCGACGACATCGGCGTCGTCGACGTGCGCGACAATGCCGAGGTGTTGGTGCCGCCGGGTTGCGCGCGCCTGCAATTGTGGCGCGATGCTCTCGCCGAACTTGGTGTAGCGATCGACGGACTGGAACGCGCCCTGCCGCACAAAGAAAGGTATTTTCTCGATTGCGGCGACCGCATTGCGGCGCAGCCGTACCGGCTCGCCGCCGTGGTGCAAGTTATTCGCGGCGCACTGCCTCCGGCGGCACTCGAGCGGCTGCACGGCTCGCAAACCGCGGACGTGCTGTACGGCTGCGTTCACTCGCCGCGGCCGGCCAGTGCGCTCGGACGCGCGCAGCCGATTTTTGCTACCGTCACGCGGATGTCGTCGGCCGGGGTCGGAGTCTGGCGCCTCAAGGTGCCCGAGGGCCTGGCCGGTGTTCGCGAGGCCGCGGCGACATTGGCCGCGGCGCTGGAGGGCTGAAACGGTGGCGGGTATCTGGTGGTTGGCCTCCTATCCGAAGTCGGGCAACACTTGGCTGCGTGTCGCGCTCGCCAGCCTGTTGTCCGGCCGGCCCGCGGATATCAATGCCATGCCTTATGTAAGCGTGATTGCCAACAGTCGCACCAACTTCGACAAGGCGCTGGGCATCGACAGCGCCGACCTCACCGTCGAGCAGGAGACCAATCTGCGGCCGCGCACCTATGAGACATGGGCGGCGGACGCGGCGCTGCCGCTCTATTGCAAGACGCACGATGCCTATCGCCGAACGCCCGCCGGCGAGCCGCTGTTTCCCACTGCGGCGACGCTCGGCGCGGTCTACGTGGTGCGCGATCCTCGCGCCGTGGCGGTTTCTCTGGCCAATCACCGAGCGACGCCCATCGAAGACGCGATCCTGCGCATGGACGATTCGGAGGCTGGCTATACGGAGCGCGGTTCGCGGTTGTCTCCGCAACTCTTCCAGCGCTCCGGCCGTTGGCGCGATCACATCGACTCTTGGCTCGGTGCGCCGTTCCCGGTTCATCTCGTGCGTTACGAGGATATGCACCGCGAGCCACATGCCACCTTCGCCGCCGTTGCCGCCTTCCTTGGCTTGCCATCCGACCGCGAACGGATCGCGGCTACGGTCGAAGCGTCGAGCTTTGCCCGTTTGCAGGCGCAGGAGCGCACAACGGGTTTTATCGAGAAGCCTATCCAGGCTGCTGCGTTCTTCCGCGAAGGGAGTATTGACGGCTGGCGACGGACCTTGCTGCCGGAGCAAACGGCACGCATCGTCGACGCCAACGAAGCGGTCATGCGGCGGCTAGGCTATGACACGGCCTTGGCGCCGCTCAGCGAGCCCTCGGCTCGCAAGGCTTCGAGCCGGCGGTAGAGGTCGCCCAGCCATCGATCCGCGGCGCCTCGGGCGGTTTGCGTCGCAGCCTTCTGTTTGCTGTCGCTGTCGGGCTCGAATGCGAAGCTCGGCGTTTTGGCGTCGTAGCGCGCGGCCTGCGTCATCGCCGTGCGATCCGTCTCGCCGCATACGACGCCGAAATGCGGCAGGATCGCCGTAAAAAGCGCGTCCGGAAGCTGCCGATAGTTGACCAGCAGGCCGCCGCCTCCAGGATACTGTGCCACGGCCGGCTCGGTAACTTTCGCCAGGACCTGCGCGTAATAGTCCTCTGCGGTGCCGGGCCCATAAGAACGCTCGATCCCGTAGAGATTGGGCCCGACCCCTCCCGGTATCATCTGCGTGCCGGGGATGCGCAGCTGCGACACCAGCACCTCGATGGGGTCGCGATACAGAAAAATCCACGGTACTGTGGGAAAGGCGCGGCGGAACAGCGGCAATGCCAAAGTGTGCCAGCAGTCGAGCTTGACGAAATAACGCTGTTCGTCGCCGGTGCGTTTCTGGCCTAATGCGCCGATGATGGAGTTGAGCCAAAGGGCCTGCCGGTCCTCGCTCAATTCGGGCCGCCAGCGGTTCGCCTGGACCACGGTGTCGATCGGGCTTGCCTCCGACACGACGATGTTGGACGGCAGCGCCGCCAGCATTTGCGAAACCAAGGTCGAGCCGCAGCGCGACATATGAAAAATGAACCCGCTCGGCTCAAGGTGCGGTCGCGTCTTAAGCCATGCGGCGAGCGTCTCGATCGGGGTGACGTGACGGAACAAACGGTTGAACGGCGCGAACAGGCAGCTGCGGACGTCGCCCTCGAAGAACGGATCGCGCAGAGGCCGTTCGCCGAAATAGGCCCAATGCACGTAAAGTTCAGCCCCTCGCCAGGAGGCACGGATCGGCAGCCAGCCGTCCGGCGGCGGCGGCGTCGCCTTGACCTCGCTCTCGACCAGATTGTCGATGCCGAGCGAGCGTTCGTGCATCGCCGCGCGCACGTCTTGCGCGGCGAGCGGCAGCCCGCGCTCGCGTGCCGCATTAAGGACCGCGACGATGAATTCGTCGGCGCTGGCGGGCTGTCGCAGTGCCTGTTGCAGCGACGGGTCTTCAAGGACGAGCGCGCAGAACGCCTCAAGTTGCGCCGATGCGGCAGGCGGCGAAACGGCGGCATGGTTTTTTGTATCCATGTACGTCCTTAACAGGCCGCGCGGCCGCGGCACAAAGGCGGCGCTGAGCCGATACGCCCGCAACAGCGGCTCTTTACGATCCGAAAGCACGGATGTAGATGTTGGCGGAGCAACGCTGCAATTTCCCCTCAGTGACAAAAAACTCCGGACCGATGACGACCGAGCTAACGCGCGAACTTTTCAGCGACAAGGTCAACCAGATCTGGGTTGTCGATGAACCCGAGGCGCCGCCGATCGAGCTGACGCTGACCGAGGTCGAGCCATTGAAAAACTACGCCAAACTCAAGCGCGAGCCGTTCTCGCTGTTGTTCACAACAACCGGCGACTTCGTGCTGCCGCAGCGACTCTATGCGCTCCGCCACGACACGCTTGGCCGGATGGCGATCTTCCTGGTGCCGATCGGGCGTCAGGGCGACACCACCACCTACCAGGCCGTGTTCAACTAGTCGCGGCGGGCGCGCTGGCGTCCGGCGACCAGTGCATGAACCAATAGACGTCGTCCTCGGCGTATTCGCGAAAGCCGAGCCGCCGGTACAGCCGGTGCGCCGGGTTGAACTTCTCGACCGAGATGGTGACGCCTTTGCCGGAGAGGCGCGCCTCGGCGAACATGGCTTCGAGGAGCGCGGTGCCGATGCCGCGCCCGCACCATTGCGGCAACAGCGCGATGTCGACGACGAGCAGCGTGTCGGGCTGGCGATCGAGATAGAGCCGGCCCGCCGGAACGCCTCGCTCTTCCAGAACGTCGAAGGCCGCGTTGGCATATTGGCTCAGGTAAGAGCTGCGCTGGGCGTCGAACTGACTGTCCAGGAAGGCGATTTTCTGGGCATCGGTCCAGTCGACGAGCGGGGCAAGCTCCTCCCAGCGCGTCGAGATGTAGAGGCGGCGCAGAAACGGCACGTCGGCCTCGGTTTCCGGCCGCAACGCGAAGCCTTTGCCGCTCAGAACAGGCGGAAGCGCCAGACCATGAAGCGCGCTTGCGCCATCGACCGTCATCGCTGCAGTCCGCCCAGGGTCAAGGCAAACCCTATTCGCCTCAAGTCTGCGACGGGTAGACCCCGTACAGGCAAATGCAGAAATTCACCGCCAGATACGGCTGCATGTTGTCGTGTGGCTGGGAGCCGCCGACTTGCGAGAGGGTGTTCGCCGCAAGCTGAGAGTTGAACGACGGGCTTGTATTGCGCCAGATGCCGCTGGGATTGGTAGGGCCGAGGAAACTGACGTTTTTAGGAATTGGGGTTTTTTCCACCACCCCACCCGACGGTACCGACACGGCGGTAAGGACATGCGCGTGCGACGGGGTTTGCGCCTGCGTCAGCGTCACCGTGGTCTGGCCCAGGGGCTGTCCGAGAACCGTGGTGCCGCCGGGTCCGGTGCCCCAGTGCATCGGCACCCGGCCCTGCAGGTTGGGCAAGTTGAAGGTCGTGGTGCCATTGCCGCCGTAGGTCGTGCCGATGACGTTGAACAGCGTCGGGTTATCCGAGATGTTCACCGACTGGCCGTTGCAGAACGCCCAGTTCTGCGGCGCGAACGGAAAGCCGAAGGCGCGGATTTCGCCAATGTATGGCTGTGACATTTCGGCTCTCCTCAGTTCCGGGTCGGGAAAACGCCATTCAGGGCGATCGCGAAGGTGATGCACAGCGACGGCATCTGATTGGTATGGGCCTGGTTGCTCCCTATGGTGGAGCACGCCGCCGCCCCCATGGCCTGCGGCACAAGCGGCGGGTTCCCTGGAGGAGTCGCGTAGAATTCTGCGCCCGAGGCTGGCGGTGAGCCAGGTATATTATTCGCGACCGTCGAGCTGGTCGTGGCGGTGGGGCTCGTCGAACACATGAAGGCATGGGTGTGCTGCGGCACCGTGCTTTGGTTCAACGTGACCGAAGGCGTCCCGCCGGTCTGACCGAGATTGTAAAACGACAGTCCCCCGCCCTGGCCCCAGCTTACCGGTACGTTCGATTGCATGTTGGGGAGTTGAAAGGTGCTCACGCCGTTGCCGCCGTAGGTCGTGCCGATCAACGCAAACAGCGCCTGATACTGATTGATGGCCATGGTCTGGCCATTGCACATGGCATAATTTTTCGGCGCAAAATTGCCGGCGAACATAAGGATCTGAGCCATATAAGGCGATGACATTGCGAAGCCCTCCTGATTTCGTGCTGCAGCCGGCTCAGTTGCGCGACGGGAAGATGCCCTGCAGGGCGATGCACCAATTGATCGCCAGATAGGGCTGCAAGTTGGTGTGGGCCTGGTTGCCGCCCAGGTAGATCGACACGGTGCCGGGATTGATGGCCGTCGCCGGGCTGTTGCCTGGAGCGTAAAAAGCATTGCCCTTGTCGTTCGTCGCCATCGTAGTTCCGGCAGCCGGTACGGCATAGTTGCCTGTAGGGGCGGTGTCGCCGAGAACGTTATGGGTATGGATCGGCATCTGGTTCGACAATAGCTGGATCGTCTCCGTGCCGGACTCCTGTCCGAGGACGTATTGATTGCCCGTGGTGTCGGTGCCGTACTTCATGGGCACGCGGCTGCGCAGATCGGGAAGCTCGAAGTTGCTCGTGCCGTTGCCGCCATAGTACGTGCCGATCAGCGAGAACAGGGCGGCGTATTGGGAGATCGGTAGGATCTGCCCCTGGCACATGGCCCAGCCGCGCGGCGCAAAGTTAAGCGCCCAGGGACGAATTTCTGCAACAAACGGTGAGCTCATATTTACCCTCCCACGGGACGTCCAAGAAACAACCTTAATGAAGCTTGCAACGTCTGGCAACGGGGTTACTAGCGACGACTTTTAGTTGACTGCGCTGACGGTCCCGGTTGGCGTTGTTTGCCCGTGCAACAGGCTTCCATGGCGCTATGTCACGCCGATGACGTTTCTCGCTTCGGTTGTGGCTTTCAGAATATCCGCAACCCAACGGTTAACTTCGGCGTCGATGACCATGTGCACACGGTCGGCGGTACCGCGGTTGGCGACGCTGTGTGGATCGGACAGGCGGAGATACCAAGCGCTTCCGGCGTCGAGCACCACGCGGCTGCGATTGAGATAGAATTCCACGCCGGCATTGGTCACGACCGGCACGTGGATCCGCACCGTGCCGTCCTCGAAGCTCAGATCCATGTCGGTGTGCTCCTTGATGACCGAGTCCGGCGTCAGCCGCATCAGGCGCACCGCACCGAGCGGAGCTTGGAACGTGTCGAGGACCTGGCGAAAGTACGGACAGGCCGCAAGCATCGGCGTGTCCGCGAAATCCGAACACGTCGGATCGGAATAGATCATCGTCACCGGATGCTTGGCGCCGGCAGGGCCGCGCAGCGGGATGACGCTCCAGTCGCCGTCGTAGTTCTGTTGCACGAAATGACGGGTCCAGCCGACCGCGCCCAAGCCGCGCAAGTCGCGGGCCAACAGGTCCGGATCGAAAGTAAACGGCAATCGCAGCCGATCGGGCAATTGCATCGCTGATCATCCGCGTCGATCAACAGGCCCTCTACGGCTTTGTCGGCCGGATGTCGAGGCCTGCGCGACTTGTTTGAATATGACGGGGCATTTCGTATGATGCGGGCCGCGCTCGCAGCCGCGCCGTGGTTCCACGAGCCGTATCCAGACCGAGCAGAAAGCGTGCACTTTTACCGCATTTCAGGGCTGTCGGTGAGCAGCGAGATCGTGCTGCCCGGACTGAGCGCGGCGGCGGCCGGTCGACGCCGCCCGGACGTCGCGATCCGGCGTGGCGCCGTCCCGACGATGCTCGACGGCGCTGAAAAGCTGGGGGCCACCTGGCAGATGGCCGGCAAAGAGTTTCTGCTGCGCGTCCCCAAGGTGGCGCGCTTCCTGCTCCGTGACGGACGCGAGATCACATTCGAAGCCGAGCCGGGCGGCGACGCCGGCGATATACCGCTTTATCTGCTCGGCACGGCCTATGGAATTTTGCTGCATCAGCGCCGGCAGATCGTGCTGCACGCCAGCGCCGTGCGCGTCAACGGCAAGGCCATCCTGTTCTGCGGGCCCTCGGGCGCCGGCAAATCGACGCTGGCCGCGGCATTGGCGCAGCGCGGCTATCCGTTCATCACCGATGATTTTTGCGCGATCACGGTGACCGAGGACGGCACGCCGATGGTGCATCCCGACGGACGGCAGCTCAAGCTTTGGGCGCAGGCCATCGAAAAACTCGATCTCAAGGGCCGCAGCGGCGCGCGCGTGCGCAGCCGTCTGGAGAAATTCTACGTCGATCCCGGCGAGACCCACGCCGAAGCGCTGCCGCTTGGCACGCTTTACGCGCTGCGTGAGGCGCGGCCGCCGCTGACACCGGGTATCGCACAGACCAATGCCGTCGACGCCGCGGTGATTTTGCGGCGGCTCGCCTATCGGCCGCGGCTGGTCAACCGCATGGGCCAGCGGGTGGATTATTTTCATGCGGCGACGACGATCGCCGACAAGGCCGGAATTTTTTATCTGACCCGGGCGCTCGACTTCACGGCCATGGCGGACGTGGTCGCCGATCTGGAGCGGCACTGGCGCAGCATCGGGCTCATGGAGCAGGCGGCATGAGCGGACCGGCGCAATCCCCGGCGAAGCGGCCAAACTTGACGCCGCGTTCGCTGCGCCGCCGGCTCGTCAGGTTCGCGCAGGTCGGCCATCGCCGCCGCGCCGTGCTGATCGAAGCGGTGGCGTGGCTCCTGGTGGCGCGCCTGAGCCTGATTTTTGTTTCGTTTCCGCGCCTGGCGCGCCGCCTCGGCACGCTGGTCGCGCCGGCCGACGCACGCGCGCTCCAGGCGAAATCGGACAATGCGCAGGATCAGGTTCGTGTCGCCGAGGAGGTCGGCTGGGCGGTGACGCGGGCGGCGCGCCATGTTCCGTTCAGCGCGGTGTGCCTGCCCCAGGCCATGGCCGCGCGCATCATGCTCAAGCGGCGCGGCGTCGACAGCGTGCTGCATTTCGGCGCCAGAATCGGACAGGACAAGGTCGGACAGGACAAGCCGATCGACGCCCATGCCTGGCTCGATGCCGCCGGCGTCGAAGTGACCGGCTATCCGGTGGCGAACACTTTCGCCGAAATCGCTTGCTTCGTGTGAAGGCAGAGCCGACACCGGCAGGAGAGGTCGATGATCTCGAGTCTTGAGGATTTGGTAGCTCCGCTCACGGAAGCTGAATATTTGGAAATCCTCCGCGCCGGCAAACTCACGTTAAGGCGAGGTTTGGCTGCGAACCGGTTCACGCCGCTTCTCGATTGGGCCACGCTCTGGAAGGTGATCGAAAGCGACGTCGTTCCGCTGAAAAAGTTAATGGTGACGCGCAAGGGCAATGAAGTGCCAGCGATTTTCTATCGGGATCAGGGCAAGCTGAATGCGGCAACGCTTGCGAGTCTAATCCCCCAGGGAATCAGCCTAATCGTGAGATCAGTGGATACTCATGTCCCGACGCTACAAGCCTTGTGCACAAACATCCAAGCGCACATCGGCAAAAAGATTAATGTCTCTGCCGTGATGACGACCGGCGATGGCGGCGCTCTCCCAATGCACTACGACGTACCCGATGTTGTAGTGGTCCAAGTCGAGGGTTCCAAGCGATGGAGAATCTACGACCGGCCGGTTGCCAACCCCGTTAAGGGGATGCCACGGCCGCCCAAACCGAGCGGCGTTATTTTCGACGAAGTCCTGCAGCCGGGTGATTTTCTTTGCCTGCCTGCAGGCTATTGGCATCATTGCGATAACGGGTCGAAGCTTTCGCTTCACTTGGCAGTGCAATTCAAACCTCCCGCAATCAAGTCGGCAGTGTCACGATGACCAGCGAAGGCTCCTCCGGATCGGGTTTGACCTGAAAGCCGAGATTTCTGCACATATCCAGCATCGCCGCATTCTCATGAAGAACTTGGCCGTGAACCGAGCGGATTCCCTGCGCGCGGGCATAGGCGATGATCAATTGCATCAACTGCCAGCCGAGCCCATGCCCCTTTTGATCGGAACGAACCAGGATGGCGAATTCCGCCGTGTCAAAATCCGCGTCGCTGTGCAGACGCACGACCCCCAACATCTCGCCTGTTACCTCGTTGACCGCAATGAACGCCATGGCGCGCGCGTAATCGATTTGGGTAAAGCGCGCGATGAAGGTGTGGCTGAATTCCTTGACCGGGGCGAAGAAACGCAGGCGCAAATCCTGTTGCGTCACGGCGGCGAAGAACGGCGGATAGAGCGCCTCGTCCTCGGGCCGGACCGGACGCACCAGGAGTGCCGTTCCATCCGGCAGCGTCAGGTGCCGCTCCCATTCTTTCGGATAAGGCCGGATCGCGAAGCGCGGATTGCCGGACGGGCCGTGCTCATGCTTGGCCACGGCAGCGACCGAGACGCGGGCGTCGACGGCGACGACGCCGGTCTCGTCGGCGAGCACGGGGTTTAGATCGATCTCGCGAATTTCCGGAAAGTCAGCCACGAGCTGCGCCAATTTGACCAGGAGAAGCTCGATGGCGCGGTCGTCGGCAGCGGGCACGTTGCGATAGGCCTTGAGAATGCAGGACACCCTGGTTTGAGCGATCAGGCGCTGGGCCAGCGCCAAGTTCAGCGGCGGCAGCGTCATGGCCTTGTCGCTGATCACTTCGACCGCCGTGCCGCCTTGGCCAAAGACGATAATGGGGCCGAACGTCGGATCGTCGGCAACGCCGACGATCAGCTCGCGCGCCTTCGGGCGCACGATCATCGGGAATACGGTGACGCCGCTGATCCGCGCGTCGGGTTTAGCCGCCCGCGCCCGGTTGAGAATATCCGACGTCGCTTCGGCCACGGCGCGCTCGGTGGTGAGGTTGAGCCGCACGCCGCCGACTTCGGATTTGTGGACGATGTCGGGAGACTGGATCTTGACGACGACGGCATTGCCCGCGGCGAGATGCGGTCTTGCTGCCGCGACGGCGGCATCGGCGTCGCGCGCCAGCACCGCCGGCGTCACCGCAATCCCATAGGCCGAGAAAACGCCCGTGATCTCGACCGGGTCGAGCCAAGTGCGCTGGTCGCGCAGCACGGCGTCGATGATCGGCCGCACCGCAGCGCTGTCGGGCGCAATGTCCTGCGGCAAGCTCGGCGGCGTCTCCATCAAGAGGTCGTGCAATTCGCCGTAGCGCACCAGATGCATGAAGCCGGCGACCGCATCCGATTCAGTGGCGTAGCTCGGGATGCCCGCGGCATCGAACGCTTCCGCCGCCGGATCGCTGCCGCCGATCCACACCGCGAAGACCGGCTTGGCGCGTGGCGCTTTCTGGCGATGCTGCTGTGTCACGGCAATCACCGCCTTGGCCGCATCGGCAGGCGACGCCAAGGCCGTCGGCACGTTCATCACCAGGACGGCGTCGTTGGCGCTGTCGTCGAGCAATTGCGCGAGCGCCACCGCGTATCTTGCCGCGTCCGCGTCGCCGGCGATGTCGACGGGATTGGCGCGCGACCAGATCGCCGGCAGCGCAGCATCGAGCTTTTTCATCGTGTCGGGCGAAATGTCGGCCAGATCGCCGGCAAAGTCGGCGAGACGATCCACCGCCAACACGCCGACGCCGCCGCCATTGGTCAATATCGCCAGCCGCTTGCCCGACAGCGCCGTCAGGTGGCCCAGCGTTTCCGCGGCGGCGAACAACTCGTCGAGATCGAGCACCCGCAACAGTCCGGCACGGCGGAAGGCCGCGTCATAGACCGCATCGGAACCAGCCAACGCCCCGGTATGGGTCATTGCCGCCTTGGCGCCCTGGGCATGGCGTCCGGATTTGATGACGAGCACCGGCTTTGAGCGGGCCGCGGCGCGCGCCGCCGACATGAATTTGCGCGCGTCCTTGACCGATTCGATATACAGCAAAATCGCCCGCGTTCCGCGATCCATGGCGAAGTAATCGAGTAGATCGGCAAGATCGACGTCGATACTGTCGCCGATGGAGACGACGGCGGAAAATCCGATGCCGCGCACCGAGGCCCATTCCACCAATCCGGTCGCAATGGCGCCGGACTGCGAAATCAGCGCCAGGTCGCCCGGCCGCGGCATCGAGGCGGCAAAGCTGGCATTGAGTTCGACGCGCGGCACCAACACGCCGAGGCAATTGGGTCCGACGAGGCGTATGCCCGCATCGCGGGCATTCTTCGCGCAGAGTTCCGCGAGCGAGCCCGGACCGTGTCCCAAGCCGGCGGTGAGGATGATCGCGGCAGCGGTGCCGCGCTGACCTGCGGTGGCGACGAGGCTTGGAACAGCGGGCGGCGGCGCCGCGATCACGACCAGATCGGGTGCGCCCGGCAGCGCGTCGTAGGATTTGACGGCGCGAACGCCCTCGATGGCATCGTAGTGCGGATTGACGAGCCCGATCTCGCCTTCGAAGCCGCCGAGGCGTAGATTCTTCAGCACGGCGCGGCCCGGTGACTTTTCGCGCGGGCTGGCGCCGATCACGGCGACGGATCGCGGCGAAAACAGCTTGTCGAGATGATAGGTCGACATTTCCGTGTCTCAATTCCGGCTCTGGCCGTCAGCCGATTGTCGGGGCGGAGACGGCCCGATCGCCCGCCTCTGCGCTTTGATTCAAGTCAATGCCGATTGTCGTGTCGTCATGATGTCAGCGCGCGGGAGGCACCAATACGGCCGCGCCCTGCAGCCGTCCCATTCTCAGATCCGACAGCGCCTCGTTGGCCAGGTCGAGCGGATAAGCAACGGTCTGCGTCACAATGCCGGCTTTCGCCGCGATGCTGAAGAATTCGTCGCCGTCCTTCCTGGTCAGATTGGCGACCGATTTGAGCTCTCGCTCTTGCCACAACAGGCTGTAGGGAAAGCCGGGAATATCGCTCATGTGAATTCCGGCGCAGATCACACGGCCGCCCTTGCGCACAGCGCTCAGCGCCGACGGAACCAGAGCGCCGACCGGTGCGAAGATGATGGCGCAGTCGAGCTCGGCCGGCGGCTTTTCTTCGGAGCTTCCCGCCCATTGCGCGCCGAGCTTTCGGGCAAAGGCTTGTGCCGCCGCGTCGCCGGGCCTGGTGAAAGCAAACACGTCGCGGCCCTGCCAGCGTGCGACCTGGGCGATGATGTGGGCGGCCGCACCGAAGCCGTAGAGGCCGATCGTCTTGCCGTCGCCGGCCATCGTGAGAGAGCGCCAGCCGATCAGACCTGCGCACAGCAAGGGCGCAGTCGCCACGTCGTCGCCCGTCTCAGGAAGCTGGAAGACATAATGTGCGTCGGCGACGGTGTGCGTGGCGTAACCGCCATCGCGCGTATAGCCGGTGAAAAGCGGATCGTCGCACAGGTTCTCCCGGCCACCGCGGCAGTACGGACAATGGCCACATGTCCGGCCCAGCCAGGGGATGCCGACCCGCATGCCGACCGCGAGATGATCGACATGTCCACCGACGATATCGATTTGGCCGACGATTTCGTGGCCGGGTACGATCGGCAGCTTGGGTTTTGGCAATTCGCCATCGACGACGTGCAGGTCCGTTCGGCAGACGCCGCAGGCCGCCACCCGTACCCTGACTTCGCCGTCCGCTGGCCGCGGGTCAGGTCGCTCCACCAATCTGAGCGGCTCGCCCGGTCGCTCCAGCACCATTGCCAGCATGGCTCATGACCTTCGAGCTTTCCATGCGGCTGAGCAGCCGCAGTCGAAGAGAGAAAATTCCAGGCCGGCTGCGGCGACGAACTGCGCCTTCCCCGGACATTTTATCTGGATCGAGCCAGGATCGTCCTTGGTCGCGCGCTGCCCGTTCACGGCAGTCGTATATCGCCGCTCGCGCGCCGGCATTGAGGCGCGGACACGAAACGCCGAACGGTAAGGCGCTGGCATGTTCGCGTGATAAAATCGGGCTCGCCGGCGCCGGCAAAATCGTCGCACCGGGCGCCGCGATTTCTCGGCAATGCATCAAAACTGACCAGGAGCGCGCCACATCCCGCGCGGCAGACTCGATCGCATAATGCCATGACAACGTGGCGGCTGACGCCGGGGTTTTGCCCGAGCCAGCCGCCGATCCGACAGACGTCAAAAGGATCAAAGCCGCCGTCGGAATTCCTAGGCAGACTTCATCACCGCAAGGATCACCGAACTCTCTGACGGGACGTCGGAGAGCTCGGCAGTCGGGCCAAAATCAAGAGGCCAGAAGCAGTCTATTACGCTGGCGCAGAGGGGCAGCTCGACAGGCCGGAACACATGGCGATTGTGTAGCCCGCGCGATTCTCCAAACCTCCCGCCCGCTCCAACGCCTCGTCGGAGAGCTCGTCGATGAGGATCTGTTCTTCAGCCAAGTCGAATCCGAAACTGTTCATGGCATTGATCTCTTTTGGTTCGCCCGCGGCGCCGGCACTCAGCAGGCAGAGGTGTTGTTTGTCTAAACCCGCGCCAGACCATATTGTGGTCTAAGGATCGATCAGCGTCAATGCGGCGGAACCCGATCACGGACCGCGGAACGGTACTGGAGGCCGTCAGGCGCCGGTACAATGGAGCCGTCGTAGGGCATCGGAATTTCATCCTACGGATCAAAATCAACCGCAGCCGGGCGCGGTTACGGCCGCCAATATGGAAAGCACTGGCCGTACGGACCGAGGTAGTAGCCGTCGGTGCACGCCAGCGGCGCAAAGCACCGGCCGTCGGGACCGAGGTAGAAGCCATCCGGGCAACCGAGCGGGGCCACCACCTGGAGCGGCGCCGGCGCCGGCGGATAAATATAGAACGCGTCGTTGCGCACGCAGTAACCGTCGGGGCCGCGGTGGAAGTTGAGGCCACAAAAATCGCGCACCAGCGTCATGGCGGGCATTGCCGCCTGCTCCGGCGCGGTCGAAACCGGGAAGGCTTCGACGTTGAAGGCCAAGAGCGACCCCAATAGGCCGCAAGCCGATACGATGGCTAACTTGCTCCACATGGGCGTCGTTTCCTTATTCCCGCGCGATTGTCGATCGTCAAAAGAGCTGGTCTAGCCTAGCCGATGCCGGGCAACCCGGCAGCATGGCTCTGCCGTAAAGGCTAACAGGCTCATACTCGTTAACGCGACCCGTGGGTGGACTTCCGGCGCCGGTGTCGGCGCGATCGCGCGTCATCGCGCTCCGGCCCGCCCGGTATTTTCGCGGTAGCAGGCCGCGACAGGATCCTCGATTCAAATCAATTCGTTTTTGAAAAACTTGAAACCTCGTGCGGCCAATCTGGTCGAGCGCAATCGCGATATCGAAAATTCGGCTTCGCCGTTGCCAGCGCATTCGTGGCGTAAGGCAACCCGTTCCTGCTGCTGGCAATTTCGCTGCTGCGACTTTTTGGCAACGAAGCCAGGCATTCGCAGTGTTCGGCGCGTTTGCATATGGTCAGGGCGTTTGCACTGTAAAATAATCGAAGTCAGGAACTCGCGGCCGTTGCCGGGAATGTTGCACAGGCCGAGTGACCATAACGGGGGCGAACATGAAGCCAACCGTGCTGACTTCAAATTCACATTTCGAGCAACCTGCCGCTCTCGCGCGCGTGGTCCAATCGGGCCTGGTCTGGGGCGCAATCATCCTTGCAGCGGTCGCCTCGGTCCCGGAGATTTCGCTCGCCGACGAAGGCGGCGTGAGTTTCTGGATCCCCGGACTGTTCGGCAGCCTCGCGGCCACGCCGCAGCAACCGGGATGGTCGCTGACGAACATTGATTATTACACCAACGTATCCGCGGGCGGTGCAGTAGCCCTCGCCAAAGAGTTCCAGATCAGAAATCTGCCCTTTAACATTCAGGCACAAATCAACGCCAACGTTCATGCCACGGCGGCGCTTAACCTTGTCATCCCGAGCTATGTCTTCGCAACGCCGGTGCTGGGCGGCCAGCTGTCGCTCAGCGCGCTAGAAGCCTATGGTCGCGCGACCACGTCGTTGTCGGGGACGGTATCGGGCACGGTCACGGGGCCGCTTGGCAATATGCTGCCGTTCGGTCCACGGTTCGACGCCATCAACAGTTCGGTGTCGGGTTTCTCGGACTTTATCCCGCTGGCCACACTGAAGTGGAACAGCGGCGTCGACAACTACATGGCCTACGTCACCGGAGACGTGCCGGTCGGCGCCTATAATTCCTCGCGGCTGGCGAATTTGGGCATCGGCCATGGCACCTTCGACGCCGGCGCCGGCTACACCTATTTCAATCCGCAGACCGGGCACGAGTTTTCCGGCGTGCTCGGCTTCACCGCCAATCTCGTCAATCCGTCGACCCAGTATCAGAACGGCGTCGACATGCACTTCGATTGGGGCGCATCGCAATTTTTGACCAAGCAATGGCAGGTTGGCCTGGTTGGCTACGCCTACAAGGATATCGGCTGCGACAGCGGCTCCGGCGATCTCGTCGGCTGTTTCCAGTCCCAGGTTTTGGGCGTCGGCCCGCAGATCGGTTACATTTTTCCGATCGGCGGCATGCAGGGCTATCTCAACCTGAAGGCCTACGGAGAATTCGCTGGGTCGGATCGGCCTACCGGCTGGAATGCGTGGCTGACGCTCGTCATCTCGCCGCCGGCGCCTACGCCGCCCGCGTCGACCCGACCCCTCATCACCAAGTAGCGGCTGGCCGCGGCCAGAGCCGCCCGAAATGCCGTCCTGATGGCCCCTGCTCCGGGGTCGATCATCGCCGTGAGTCGCCGTTACGCCAGCGCCGCCTTGCTTCCACTGCGCACGGCATGTCGTTGGAATCACGAGATCATTTCGAACAGCTTGAAAACGCATTTCTCGCATTATAAAGAACGATATACATGCTAATAACATGATAATTGATGCTTTAAGCATGATAACTGCCGCACAATTACGGGCTGCGAGGGCGCTGATTGGCATCGACCAGCGCAAGCTTGCTGAATTGTCCGGCCTGTCGCTGCCGACCATCCAGCGCATGGAGGCCAGCGACGGGGTGATCCGCGGCAATGTCGATTCCTTGATGAAGCTGGTGGCGGCGCTCGATGCCGGCGGCATCGAGCTCATCTCCGATCATGCCGCAAGCGCAAGCGGCGGCCGCGGTGTGCGGCTCAAGAGGCGGCCGGCATGACGCTGGTCATCGCATTGATGTGCGCCGCGGCGCTTCTCGCGACCGCAATTGTCAGCGTGTTGATCGGGCGCGCCGCTGTGGCGAATACGTTGATCTACGGCCTGAGCGCAACGGCCGCGCTGATCTCGCTGTTTGCCGCCTTACAGCATCTGCTCGCAGCCGCGCCGGCCGAGACCATGGTCCTGCCGCTCGGCATTCCGTGGATCGGCTCGCATTTCCGCATCGACGCGCTGTCGGCGTTCTTTCTTGCCGTCGTCGATCTCGGCGCCGTCACCGCAAGCGTGTTCGCGATCGGCTATGGCCGCCATGAGGACGCGCCATTGCGCGTGCTGCCGTTCTATCCGGCCTTCCTCGCTGGCATGATGCTGGTGGTGATGGCGGACGACGCGTTCACTTTTCTGTTGTCCTGGGAATTCATGTCGCTCACCTCCTGGGCGCTGGTCATGGCGCACCACCGCGTGCGCGACAATGTCTATGCCGGCTATGTCTATCTCGTGATGGCGAGCTTCGGCACGCTCGCTTTATTGCTGGCGTTCGGTCTGCTCTCGGGGCCCGACGGCCTCTACAGCTTCGCCCAGATCCGCGCCGCGCATCCGACGGCGGGGCTGGCGGCGCTGGCGCTGATCCTCGTTTTGATCGGCGCCGGTTCCAAGGCCGGGCTGGTGCCGCTTCACGTCTGGCTGCCGCTCGCTCATCCGGCGGCGCCGAGCCATGTGTCCGCATTGATGAGCGGCGTGATGACCAAGGTCGCCGTCTACGGCTTTGTCCGCATCGTGTTCGATCTGATGGGCGAGCCGGCGTGGTGGTGGAGCATGGTGGTGCTCGCGCTCGGCGGCATCACGGCGGTGATGGGCGTGCTCTATGCGCTGATGCAGCACGACCTCAAAAGGCTGCTCGCCTATCACACCGTGGAGAATATCGGCATCATCTTCATCGGGCTCGGGCTGGCGCTGGCGTTCAAGGCGCACGGCATGACGTTTGCCGCCGCGCTGGCGCTGACCGCGGGCCTG